>Ga0335082_10007423_pt1 | contig 11902 bp, 14 predicted proteins | sample Lox_Sample_41_FD_206718 | JGI IMG/M metagenome (GOLD analysis project Ga0335082, IMG submission 206718) | Soil microbial communities from Loxahatchee National Wildlife Refuge, Florida, United States - Lox_Sample_4.1 | ecosystem: Environmental > Terrestrial > Soil > Wetlands | place: USA...
GAAATTTTCGGATTTGGAGCGAAACTACTTCTTCTCTTCGGTGGTCTTCTTCGCCTTGGTCTTCTTCGTCTTGGCCTTCTTGGTGGTCTTAGTCGTATCCTTGGCGTTGTCGGCGAAAACGACCGCGGTGGTGCCGGTGAGCAGCGCCAGACCCAACATCATTGTCATCAGTTTCTTCATTCAGAGATCTCCTTGGATTTAGAAGTTCGTAAGACAAACTCCATAATCATCATTCCAACCCTAGATGAAGGATAGGTTAACTGCTTGTTAAAATCGTTTCATTTGGACTACGGGTCACGTCATTCGAATCTTCGATCTTGCTAGACATCTCTTTCAGAAACAAATACTTATAGGCATGTTTCAGAATGCGGGGTCTTCGGCTCGAAGAACGCGGCCGTATGGTTGATTCAGAATGAAAAAAGACCAACTCGCCCGGCAACTCGCTAAGGAAGCGCGCATCTCGCCGGCGGCAGCAGCCGATCAAGTGGACCGTATCGTCACCGATATCCTAATGCGCATCCGCAAGGGACAAACCGCCAATCTTCCTGGGCTCGGAACCTTTGGCGCGGGTCCCAAGCAGGACTTCCAGTTCGATGGTACTCCTCCGCTCAAGCTCCCCGACAGCACCAAAAAGGAGTCCCGATGAAGGACGCCAATGCAGCGCTGGCTCGCCGCATCGCACGCATTGTGCGAGAGGCGCTGGAAGCGGGAAAGCCAGTCGAGATCGATGGACTTGGCACATTCCTACCCGGCCAGAATCAAGGCTTCCGCTTCGTAGCGCAGAGCAAGCCCCGCGTATTCATCGCCTACGTAGAAGAGGACTTGGGATTGGCGAAAAAGCTGTACAGCGCGTTCGAGCAAAACGGCTTCAGACCTTGGCTGGACAAGAAAATGCTGATGCCTGGGCAGAATTGGCCACGGGCCATTGAGACAGCGATCCATACGTCGGACTTCTTCGTCGCTTGCTTTTCCCAAAGAGCCACGGTCAAACGCGGGACGTTTCACAGCGAACTGCGATACGCGTTGACTTGCGCAGAGAAAATCCCGCTGGACGAGATCTTTTTCATTCCGACTCGCCTGGATGACTGCGTCGTGCCGGCGCGAGTTTCTCAACGGATCCAGTATGTGGATCTTTTTCCGGATTGGGCTACTGGTGTAGCGCGAGTGGTGTCAGTGATGCGGCAACAAGGCGTGAGTCGAGCGCGGAAAAGACTACCGCTTGCTGGCTAGCCTCTTCTTTACTGCATCGGCGGATTTGCCGTCCGGCGCCAATTCCAGATACTTGGCATAGGCCTCGGAGGCAGCCTGCTTGTCCTTCAATTTGTCTTCACTTTCGCCAAGCCGCAAATATGCGTCGGCGTAAGTTGGATTCCAAAGAGTAGCTTCCTTGAATCGATTGCGCGCCGCTTTGTAGTTGCCTTTCTTGAAGTAATAATTCCCAACTTTGAGATCATGCTCGGCCTCGAGAGGATTGAACGAATACTCTCTGGGTTTGAGGGTTTCGTCCTCTTCAGGCGGCTCCTGCTCCTCCTGCTTCGGCGCGGGCTTGGGTGGCTGTTTGTTCTTCTCCTGCTGGGGCCAGGCTGTAACGGCGCAAAACAGGCTCAAAAGCGCAATTCTTCTCACAAAATCAAGTATAACTTGCGCCAAAAACGTCGCGAAACAGGGCGATCATGTCGGCGAACGCCTGGTCGGTAGCCTCGGGATCGAATCGCGGACCTTCATCCCGCATGAACGCGTGCTCGCAGGGATAAAGCTTGACCGAATAGTTGACCTTCGCCTCCTTTAACTTTTGATCGATGAGCGCGCGGCCCTCGGCGGGAACATGAGGGTCTTCCGTACCGAAGACCAGGAGCAATCGGCCGCGAATCTCGCCAAATCGCGCGAGCGTGCCGGCATCTTTGTCCTGGCCCAGTCTTCCATCGTGGACTCCGGTTGGGTAGTAGCAAACCGTGGCTCGGACGTCCGGCTCGAGCGCTGCACGAAACGAGAGGTGGCCACCGATGCAGAATCCCATGGAGCCGAGCTTCCCCTGCCCCACCTGCGGATGCGCCGCAAGATAATCGAGCGCCGCTCTTCGGCCCTGATCGAAATGTGCGACGGGCGTCTTGGCGGCATCTTCCAGACCGCGCGTGCGCCCCGCATCGTCGAAGGGGATCACAGTTCCTGGTGGTTCAATCCGGTGGTAGATTTCAGGCGCAGCGGCGACATATCCGTATCCGGCGAGCCGCACGCAAGCGCGCAACATCGGCCCGGTGATCTGGAAGATATCCGAATAGCAAATGATTCCGGGGTACTTGCCGGTGTTCTTCGGTGCGACGACGAACATGCGCATCGACGAGCCGCCAACAGGAATGTCGACGTATTCGGTTGTAACGAGCATTGCTGCATGATACACCAGCCGCCGACCGGCAGTCGCCTGCGACAATAGAGTTAGACCTCCCGATGGACCTCCGAGACAAGGCTGCGCAACTGCCTCTTCTGCCGGGGGTGTATCTCTATAAAGACGAGCACGGAGAGGTCATCTACGTCGGGAAGGCCAAGAATCTCCGTAGCCGGGTTCGCAATTACTTCTCCGATGAGCGTTTGGCCGATGCCAAGACCGGCAGCCTCATGGCCGATGCGCGCGATCTCGAGTACATCCTGGTCGACAACGAGAAGGAAGCGCTGGCGCTTGAAAACAACTTCATTAAACAATGGAAGCCGCGCTTCAACATTCTGCTGCGTGATGACAAAACATATCCGTATATCAAGCTGACGGCGGAGAAGTATCCGCGCGTTTACGTCACGCGGCGGTTGATCAAGGACGGATCGAGCTACTACGGACCGTACTTTCCGGGGAATCTCGCGCACCGGCTGGTCAATTTCATTCACCGTCATTTCAAGATTCCGTCCTGCAAGGTGGATCTCACGCGGCGGCACACGCATCCCTGCCTGGAGTATCACATTCATCGCTGCCTGGGTCCATGTGTCGAAGGATTGACGACCGATGAGCAATACGCGGCGGCCGTGCGCGATGTCCGCTTGTTTCTTGAAGGACGGTTGCGCGATCTGGCGGGCGAACTTCGCGACCGCATGGATCACGCTTCCAAAGACACGCGCTTCGAGGAGGCTGCTTCCTTGCGCGATCTCGCTTCAACAGTCGAGGAGATGGAAGAGAAGCAAAAGATCGCGGCGGCCGAAGGAGAGAACATCGACATTTTCGGTTATTACGCCGAACCTCCGATGGTTTCGGCAAACCTCTTCCACTTGCGAAACGGCCGGATCGTGGACCGGCGTGAATACTTCTGGGAAGATCTCTTCGACTTTCAACCGGCAGAGTTCTTTTCATCACTGCTCAAGCAGGTTTATCTGGATCAGCCGTACATTCCAAGCCGCATCCACGTACCGGTGGATTTCGAAGATCGCGAAGTTCTGGAAGAACTGCTGACCGATAAGCGCGGGCGCAAAGTCGAGATCCACACGCCGCAACGTGGACAGAAGAAGGCGATGCTGGCTTTGGTGGAGACGAACGCAAAGCACGCATTTCATCAACGGTTCCGAGTCATGAAGCCATCGGCCAAAGCGACCGAAGAGGCTTTGCAGGACCTGCTCGGTCTGCCCGAATCACCGAAGCGCATCGAGTGCTTCGACATCTCGCACATTCAGGGGACCGACAAGGTGGCGAGCATGGTGGTTTGGGAGCAGGGACGGATGAAGAAATCCGACTACCGGAAGTTCATCATTCGAACAGTGGTTGGGAACGATGATTTCGCATCGATGCGAGAAGTGGTGACCCGTCGATATTCGCGCTTGCAACAGGAGAACAAATCGTTTCCGAGTTTGATCCTGATCGATGGCGGCCTGGGCCAGTTACATGCAGCAGCGGAGGCGCTGGAAGGGATCGGCGTCATCAATCAACCGGTGGCCTCGATCGCCAAGCGCGAAGAGATTATCTATGTGCTTGGACAGGAAAACGAACCGATCGCACTCGATCATTACTCTCCCGTGCTACACCTGGTGCAGACGATCCGGGATGAAGCACACCGATTCGCAGTCACGTTCCACCGCACTCGCCGCAGTGCGGCACGATTGACTTCCGAGTTGGAACAAGTGGAAGGCATTGGCGGTAAGACGATCGCCAAACTCTTGCGTGAGTTCGGAAGCCTGGAGCGAGTTCGCGAAGCTTCTCCTGAGGAATTAGCGAAGGTGATCGGGCCTGCCGCGGCGCGAAGGTTACGCGAGTTTTACAACGCGCAGGGCGCGGCCGAGCTCAAAGTGTTGAGCTAGTGGAACAAGCCTCCGGCTTGTTCAGGACAAACCGGAGGTTTGTCCAACTAACCCCAGAGCTCGTTAATGGGACCGTACAGGTCTTGCTCGGAGAACGGGACGTATTCGAAGCCTCGCTTAAACGGATCGTCTTTGCGAATCGTGGTCCAGTCGATACCCATGGCCGAATAGATCGTCGCTTCGATATCCTCCGGCTTGACGTAGCGCTGGCGGGACCAGCCGTAATCGGTTGTATCCGATCCAGTCGCGTTTGTGGATCCGATAGCGCGTCCGCCTTTCACGCCGGCGCCAGCGAATACCGCGGTCTGCTGCAGCCAGTGATCGCGGCCACCGGCGGGTGTCACAGGTCCTACTGTTCTACCAAACTCGCCGACCAACACCACCAATGTCTCGTTGAGCAGTCCGCTGGACTTCAGGTCCGATAGCAAGGCTGACACGCCGTTGTCGAGCGGCGTACCCATGGTGTACAGATTGTTGCCGTTGGGATTCTGCACGCCATAAATATCCTGATGCATGTCCCAACTTCCGAAGGTGATCTGAACGAAGCGGGTTCCCTGGTTGGCGGCGAGCACCTGCTTGGCGATCAAGCATGCATTCCCGAACGTACTGTTACCGTATCGCGCGCTGTCGGTGGTGGTGTAACCGAAAGCCTGGTTGACCTTGTTCTTGCTGTAATCGATCAGGCTCTTGGCGGAATTGTAAAACGCATCGTAGTCTTGCAGCGGCTGACCATATGGCGAGTTGGTTCGCAGCGGGTCATCCAGCTCATGAATGCGGCTCCACAGGTCGTCCAAACGTTGAGCTCCAAGCGTGCTCGATGTGTTTGGAATTCCTGCCGCCGAGGGAATGATCTTGAACGGGGCATACTGCGCGGAAAAATATCCGTTGCCGACTGCAGTAGGGGAGTTGAGCGCCAGGAAGGGCGGGAACACTTGCCCGGGCGTGCTCTTTTCGATGGCCACCACGCTGCCGATATTCGGTGCGATATTGCCCAGGGCCGCCGCCGGATTGCGTCCGATCTGCGACCAAGTTTGCGCCAGCGAGTGTACCAGCGCCCAGGCATTCATCGAACGCACGAGACAGATATCACCCAACGCCGCCCCAATCTTTGGCAACAGCCCCATCGGCCAGTTGAGGCTGTTCACCATGGCGGGGTTGAAATTGGAGGGAGTCACGCCGTTGGTCACCTTCAGATCGAAAGTGTCAACGTGACTGGGCGCGCCCGCCAGCAGAATGAAGATGCAGTTCTTGGCGGTGTTCTGCATCACCGCGCCGCTCTGCGTGGCGGTTTCCGCGTCCGCCACCTTTCCAATCAGGTATGAGCCGACGACTCCCGAACCCACGACTTCGAAAAACCGCCGCCTGGTGAAGTGGGGCCGGTTGAAGAACGTGAGGTGCGGGTGCGGATACCGCTCGATAAATTTGTTGAACTTCTCTTGTTGGGACATCGCGCTCTTCCTCTAGTAGTTGAAAATAAAATCGACTTTGTTGTAGAGCGACCAGAGCAGGTTTTCGAGCTCCTGGTTTCGAGTGCTCGTATTACCCAGATGGCTCATCGCGGTGTTCATCTCGTCGCCGGTCGGATAGCGGGACAGAACATTTAGGAAGAGCGTGTTTACGGCTTGATCGTTCGGCATGGAAGCCGCCGCCGGCAGAAGGGCGGTTTTCGGAGCCTTGGACAACTGCACGCGACTCATGACGAAGTTGTCGTTCAGAAGGTCCAGCGCTTGAGAAATCGAGCCGTCGCCGCTGCGCGTTTGATCATCCCGATTTCCGCGAAGGAAGGCGTTCAAGAAATTATTAACTGCTCCGTTCCTACCGTCCGGGGTGTTCAGCGGCTCTGGTAGCTGCATCGCCCGCGTCGCGGTACCATACACGGCGCCAAGATTATAGTTCGGCATGATGCCGCTCGACTGGGCGATCGCGTCGTGAACCTCTTCCGACCAAAGACGCCGGACCATTTTGCGGGCGAACAACGGCTCCCACGATGGGTCCCAGGTTCCTTCGTACTGAGAAGAGAGTTGGTAGGTCGTCGAATTCACAATCTCGCGCATGAGAGCTTTGATGTCGTACCTGCTGTCAATGAAATCCTGGGCCAGCGCGTTGAGCAGTTGAGGATTGGAAGGCTGCAAAGGCCATGGCTGCGAGGGATCGGCAGGCCAAGGCACTTCCGGGGGATTGTCGGGATCGAGACGCGCGGGATCGAATTGATTGGGTGGATCGACGATTCCAAGGCCAAAGAACTCCGCCCACATATAGTTGACAGCCGCGCGGGCGAACTGAAAATCGGACGTGACGTACTGCGCCAGGGCGGCCCGATAGTTTGTTCCCGCCGCCGGCTTCTGACCGCCGAACATATAGACCGGCGCGATGTTTTTCAAAGTCCCTGCCGGCTGCCGCGCTGGACGATTTCCCGTGGTTGTGTTGAGTGGGTAGTCAGCTGTGTACCCCCGTACGTCATCGGCAAGACCCCAGTAGTAAACATTCTGTGAAACGGTTGTACGCGAGGTCCGCGTGTGCGACAGGAACGAAGACATGCCCCAGGCCTGCTGACGCGTGGTCTGCGCACCCCACAGATTCAAGGAGTCCAAATGCCCGCGGCCGTTATGACAAAGGAGGCAGTTCAGATTGCTCAGCCCCAGGAAAGTTGTGGCGATATTGGCAGTCTGCTGATCCCAGATGTCCTGCGCCGGGCCTCCGGTGACAACGCCGCCCACGAGGAAGTTGACCTCGCCTCGCGTATAGCTGTCAGTTCCGGTCGTGGAGATAATTTCGCGCGCCATCTGATCGTAAGGCTTGCCAGTGGTTAGAGCGTTGCGGACATAGTTATTGAAAGCCAGGACTCCATCCGGGAAACGGCGGACCTGCGTGTTCTGCGAATTGTTCTGGAAGAAGTCTCCAAGGTAATTCGTCCACTTGTCTATCCACTGCGGGCTGGCAAGCAGACCTTCAATATACTTAGCTCGCTTGTCCGGAGACGTGTCGGCGACGAAACTGCTCACTTGGCCGGCGGTGGGAATGCGGCCAGTCAGATCCAATGTGACGCGGCGGAGGAATTCGTAGTCGGTTGTGAGGGGTGCGGGGGAGACGTGCGACGTTCCCAGGGCCTGAAAGATGTAGCGATCGATCGTGCTCGCGGTGGCCGGATCGATGAGCGCGGCGGTGCGCGTTCCGGGACGGGCCGACTGTAAGCCCGCCACGACCGTGCCCGTCAACCTGCTCAGCTTGTGGTCTTGCGAAGCCACGCCAATTCCGTGGCGACCAGCTTCCCTGGTGGCGGCGCCAACAAACTTGTCATGATCCTTGCCAAAGAAGGTGCATTCGGCGTGTTGCACGACGCTGGCGGCGTCGTCGAACGCCCGAAGGCCCAGCATGGTGCAACCGGATACCCCCAAAAGGATTGCTATTGAACGTCTTCCAAGCATTTATAAGTGCCTCCGCCAGGGACCCATCCTATCAGTCTATCCCTGCACTATCGACCTAAACACAATTCTGCTGTCAGAAGGTGCGGAATGAGACGGATTTAATTTTAGGAAGCAGTAGCGAGTAGGGTGGAATCCCTATTGGTGGTAGGGAGGCTAGGCGCAGCGCACGACTCTGCACCGGAATACGAAGTCTGCTGGAATGAAGCGGTTAACCTTCACATTGAGGACCGGAGGCTGGTCTAGGAGTTCTCTGGCGAGGTCCGCCGGCCCGACGCCAAACTGCATCTTACTTTGAAGCGGGTCAAGCACGAGGCGGAGTACCATAAACAACCTCATCGGCGAGCATCGTGCAAAACTGGAGCAATGGACTTGATGCTGCATCCGATCGAGGTCCGAGTGCTCGGCGCGCTCCTCGAAAAGGAGATCACCACTCCGGAGTACTATCCCTTATCGCTCAATGCCCTTGTAAACGCATGTAACCAGAAGTCGAATCGCGACCCGGTCGTTAATTTTGAGGAAGACACCGTCGAGCAAGCCCTCCAGACCCTCCGGGATAAGGGTTTGCTGCTTTCCGTCAGCGGAGCGGGAAGCCGAGTCATGAAGTACGGCCATCGAATCTCAGAAAAGCTGAATCTGGGACGGAGGGAACTGGCGATTCTTTGCGAGCTGATGCTTCGGGGGCCGCAGACGCTAGGGGAGTTGCGCAATCGAGCGGAGCGCATGCACAAATTCGACGACGTCGAGCAGGTAGAGTCGGTGATCGAGCGAATGCCCGAACTCATCACGAAACTGCCGCGCCGCACTGGGGAGAAAGAAAGCCGCTATGCACATCTACTTTCCGGTGCACCTTCAATTAGCGAGGAGGAACCAGCGGAACTCGTATCAGCACGACCCGACCGGGTGGGCGCTTTGGAGGCGCAGATCGTCGAGATGAGGCGGGAACTCGACCAATTGAAGGAGCAGTTCGCTGGATTTCGAAAGCAGTTTGAGTAAACAGGAGCATTGTAGGCCGCCGGGAGAAGTCCAGCGGCCTAGCCTTGGTTGCTCAGGCGATTCGCTGACCTGGGACGTCTTTCAACTTGCGTACGGGAGGCCGGATGGGAATCACTTTGGGTCCCACCAGACAGGATGTGACTCCTTTGAGTGGACCGTGGAAATAATCGTCCACTGGAAATAGGGCATACGGCTCGATCTCGCGAAAGACGCGCCCTAATTTCTGTTCGATTCGATAAACAGCGTGAAAGAAATTCCCGCGATCCATTTTTAATTTGCGGCAACACAATTTCCAATCCGCGTTCAACAAGAAGTGATATCGGAAAATGCGGAACTCCGATTCGTTGAGCGTCCTCCTGCTGACCAGGCAAAAGTCAGCCGCGAATTCCTCACTCTTGCGGCCCCAAGCACCGCGGCGATCTTTGCCCGGCAGGGGGTCCAAGGTAACCTTGCTCATGTACTTTTCCCGGGTCACGCAATAGCGAAAACGCTCAAAGCATGCTCTGAAAATAGCGCGAAGTACGCAATTGCACGGATGCGTCGCGCCGTTCCGGCCGGTCCGCAGTCCCAGTCCGAGGCAGATGTTGCACCCGGGTGCGGCCAACGCCAGAGTTTCTGATCGTGTCCAATCCATGTCGTCCTCTTCTCTTTTGCAGCTCGGAAAAGCAACCAAGCCGTATTCTTAACGATTTCTCCTAGTCTCCCGCGCAAACTTCGAGCGTCAACGCAGAAGTTGACGTTCCCGATCGGGAAATACCAGGTCTATTAGGAGAGAGTTGGACAACAGCCGTGCTGTCTTTTACTTGTATAATCTCTGCAGCTTCCGGCACTACTCATTATACGATCCAGGCTACGAGCCGTTTTCCGGACGTTCAACGACCCTATTTCAAAATGAAATACGAAGAGACCACAACTTGACCTTCCAGGACGCACAGCTCAAACTGCTGGCTTTCGTCCAGGAACGGATTCACAACGGTGAACTGACCGAGAGATCCTTCGCGCGGATGATCGGCATTGCAACCTCATGCACATCATGTGCTGAAGAGGGTGCGAAAACTCTCACCGAGAATCTCAGATCTAATGTTAAAGTTGTTTAATATTTCGATTGAGGACCTGACTTCCGAAGCCGAGCTCGAAAACAACCTTTTGAAGCGGAGGAGTTTAGAACCGGCATCGCAATTGGCGTTCCTCGACGCTCCTGTGGGGCCCGGGCTTCCGTGGCCTGGAGCGTTGGACGGTCGCGAGCGTTTTCCGATCCCCTTTCGCTCGATGACTCTTCCGGCCGGACTCGTAGTGGCCCACCTCACCCCTGATCCGACCATGTACCGGACCCTCCAAGGGCGTAATGTGGCGATTCTGGATCTTTCGGAACAGCAGCGCACCGACATCTCGCCAGAGGGACTCTATGCCGTGAGCCGGGACGGTGACACGGTATTGAGGCATGTCCGGCCCGGAGCGCGTTGTTGCTACTTGCTGACCGATCTGGTGATCGATGTTCCGGAACACTGGGAACGCGTGCCCATCGCGCACGGAGCCCTGCCTGATTTGGTGAAAGCTCGGGTTCTGTGGCTGGGACGCAAACAGAATCGCGAAGTCGGCGATTCTCAGCCGGGAGTCTTCTGGTAGGCGGCTATTTCGTCATATGTCTTCAGGACCTGAGCCGCAGTTCGCTCCCAATTAAACTTTCGGGCCTGCTCCAGGCCCCGCGCGATCAGCTTGGTCCGCAACTCCTCATCGAGCAGGACCTCCTTCATTCCTCGCGCGATTTCGAAGACATTTTCGGGATTAACGATCAAAGCTGCATCTCCGACAACTTCGGGCAAGGAGGTCACGTTGGAGCAAACGACCGGAGTGCCGCAGGCCATCGCTTCGAGCGGCGGCAAGCCGAATCCTTCATATAACGATGGAAATACGAAGGCTGATGCGGCCTGATAAAACGCGCGTAAGGTCTCGATGGGCACGAAGCCCAGAAAGCGAACGGCATCCTCCACGCGGCTCTGGATCACGGCGTGCCGCAGCGCAGAATTTTTCGAGATCTCATCGCCGATAATGATAAGCCTCAAGCCACTATACGTCGGATGTTGGCGCAGCTCGCCGCGCAGGACCGCAAAAGCTTCCACCAGGCGGGGGATGTTCTTCTGCGGATTGGTTCGCCCGACATACAGAAGGAAAGGGTAGTCGATTCGGTAACGGGCGATTATGCGCTGCTCCTGTAATCCGCCGACGGATGAGCCGTCGGAGGAGGAGGGGTAGAACATCGGATCCGGAGCATTGTAAACCACCTGGATGCGGTCTGCTGATATGCCGAGCACCGTTTCGACGTCGTGGCGCGTGGCGCTCGAGACCGCCAGCACTCGGTCGGCGCGAAGCAGCCCGCGGCGAAGGTAGAAGTGGCGCAAATGGCTCCGGAAGCCGCTCGGATTGGCAAATAGAAGCGTGCTCATGTCATGGATGGTCACCAGGTATGGCTTGGGCATCCACAGCGGTACCGCGTTCAACGGAACATGGTAGAGGTCCGCCGCGAAACGGCGCAAGAACATCGTAAAGCCGACCTGTGCGAAGCCAGGCCTGCTTTTTTTTTCATAGAGCGCGGACTCAAAATTAGACGGAAGATCCGCGAATTCCGGAACCACGGGCGTGGGCGTGATCAGCGTGTAGTGATTCGATGCGTCCAGTTTGGCGAGAGTGCGCACGAGGTTGCGAATATACGTCCCGATCCCGAAATCCGCGAGGCGACGGGCGTCGAGAACGATCCGCAGAGGCATGCTTGCTCTTCAGAATACTAGGAAACTCGGAGAAGGCCGGAAATGCGAGATCGACGAATCAGGCGGTTGCGCGTGCGAGTTTCCAGCCGTAAAGAGGGAACCGCTCTGCTAATGTTGTCACGCGCCGGCGCACCGAAGCCAGGACGTCTTCAGAATGGATATCGTTTAAGACTTCGGCTATCAAAGATCCAACTTCGTGCATTTCAGACTCGCCGAACCCTCGCGTGGTCACGGCCGGACTTCCCAAACGGACGCCGCTGGGGTTGAGCGGAGGGTTCACATCGAAAGGAATTGCGTTCTTGTTTACCGTTATGTAAGCGTCGTCGAGCGCCTTCTCCGCTTCCTTGCCGCGGATGCCTTTAGCGAACACATCTACCAGAATCAGGTGAGAATCGGTGCCACCGGAGACGATCCGGTAACCTTCCGATTCGAGACGGGCGGCCAGAACCT
>Ga0335082_10007424_pt1 | contig 11902 bp, 10 predicted proteins | sample Lox_Sample_41_FD_206718 | JGI IMG/M metagenome (GOLD analysis project Ga0335082, IMG submission 206718) | Soil microbial communities from Loxahatchee National Wildlife Refuge, Florida, United States - Lox_Sample_4.1 | ecosystem: Environmental > Terrestrial > Soil > Wetlands | place: USA...
AGGCTGAGGCCGAGTGCCTGTTCGCCGGCGGGAATCATGGTGAAGGCCTGGGAGTTCGGGTTGAAGGCCTTGATGTCGTCGAAAAGCTGCGAAGGATTGGCGAGGACAAGAGAGAAGACGAGGAGAGATTGAGGAGAGACGAAGTCGAGGCTGCGGAGAGGGGTGGGAGGGGCGAGCCAAGCCGCGGCGCCATGGCGAGGAGAAGTAAAGCTCAATTCCAGCTGGCTGATGGAATGGCCGGAAGAAGATTTGTGATCCCAAAGGAGATATTGAGAATCGGCAAAGCCGCTCTGGCGAAATGCGGCGGACTGTATCGAAGCAGGGTAAGACTTGGCGAGGAAGGTCTGCAGGTCGGCAGCAACAAGGGCAGTGACGCCGTCGTGATACTCAGTGAGGATGCGCTTGGCGAAAGGAGTCGCGGAGAAGTCGCGGGTCTTGGAGTCGAGCTGGGCGTTGAAGGAACGAAGCGCATCGAGGGTGGAGGCGGCGACGACAAAGTCGGGGCGGACCAGTACGACGAGATCGTCGGGTGGGGAAGTGGCCTTGGCGGCGGCGAGTTGCGCGGGCGCGAGGATACGCAGGCGCGATTTCGAAGCCGCGGAAAGTTGAGAGTTCCACTGCTCGAGAAAGGGCTGAAGGCCGGGCTTGCGGACTTCAGCGAAGGTGACGAAGACCGGGTCTTTCGATTGGAGGTCGGAGGCGATGACCAGTTCTGGGCCGAGGAACTCGTGGAACTGGGAGACTTTGTCGAGCGCATCGAGCAGTTTGGGGCCGTCTTTGGCGAGAGAGCCGTGCTGCCACCAGTCGCGAAGGACGGCGCTGTCGTTCAATTCCTGGCGAAAGATTTTGACCGATTGCGCGGCGGCATCGCCGTAATTGGAGAGGGAGGCGTAGCCGAGAGTGCTGGAGGGGAGGAGGGGGAGAAGGCGGGAATCGGTCCGAGCGGGAGGAAAATGAACGGTTTGGAGGAGGTTGCCGAGGAGGCGGGTGAGTTCATCGGACAGCCCGGGATATTTCTGGAGTTCCGTGGAGATCGAAGATTGCACTTCCTGCTGCGACGGTGCGTCTTTCTGTGGAGGCGGGGCCTGCTGCGGAAAAGAGGGAAGGGTAGAGAGAAGCGAAGCCGAGAGAAGCGCCAGCAAGAAAAAGGCGCGGCGATAGAGTGAGGGGCGGGAAGAAAGAGACATGTTCGGGTCAGCCTCGATTCGAAAGAATGGAGCGAATGGTCCGGATAGGGATAGGAGAACACGAAGCCGGGCGGAATCGGTAATGTGTGAGTAACGATGTGCCGTGAATAACAGGAGGGAGAAACAGCGCGAGAAAACCAAGCGATGAGGAGCTACCTGCACATCAAAGACGACAACAACCTGACAGCCAAGTCAAGATGCCGGCGAACGAGGCTGGACAGGGATGCGCAGGTGGAGTTTTGAAGGAGTGGAGAGTCAGGTGTGCTTGGAGGCGAGGTAGGCGAGGCGGGCGCGAAGCATTTTCTTGAGGAGGGTGGCGGGGAGAGGTTTGTCGATGGGGAACTGAATGGTGCCTTTAGAGATGGTGTAGGGTTTCAGCTCGGACTTGAATTCCTGAATGACGGCAGCGGTGGGGAAGAAGGAGCAATGGTTAGCGAAGGCAGCGAACCAGACGAGGATGTGTGTGTGCTTGAAAGCAGGGATGCCGTAGCTGATGACTTCCGTGGCTTCACGGGGAAGAGCGGCGCGAAGGGAAGCGCGGACTTTCCGGAGGGTAGAGCGCTGGGGTTCAGGGACGGAGGCGAGGTAGGCGTTGACGGTTGTGAGAGGCTTCTTGCGTTTTGCGGCGGGCTTGCGCTTGGCAGCGGATTTCGTGGAACGCATGCGGAGAATGGTAGCTGAAGGCGAAGAGAGAGTCGAGGCGGCCCGATCAGTGGTGGAGGTGCTCGAGGGAGCCAGGACGCAGATGTTGCGATCCTTCGTCGCCCGCCGCGGCGAGTTACTGAGGTTTGAAGAGATGTTTGGACGGTTGACGGCGGGGGCGGAGCGGCAAGGGAGGCGGAAAAAGGCTGCAACCGGGGGGAGGGGCGGGGCATCAATTAGACGATTGTCGAAATGTCTAAGGCCCCGGCGGGGCCGGGAAAACGAGGAACTATGGGAAAGCTGAAGGGAAAAGTGGCGGTGGTGACGGGAGCGTCGAAGGGAATCGGGGCCGGAATCGCGAAGGCGCTGGCCGCGGAAGGCGCGTCGGTGGTGGTGAACTACGCTTCGAGCAAGGAAGGCGCGGACCGCGTGGTGCATGAGATTCAGGCGGCGGGCGGGAAAGCGGTTGCGGTGCAGGGAGACGTGTCGAAGCAGGCAGACATTTCGCGGCTGTTTGCGGAGACGAAGAAGGCGTACGGGAAAGTGGACGTGCTGGTGAACAACGCGGGGGTGTATGAATTTGCGCCGCTCGAGGCGATCACGGAAGAGCTGTTCCATAAGCAGTTCAACCTGAACGTGCTGGGCCTGCTGCTAACGACGAAGGAAGCGGTCAAGCTGATGGGAGCGGAAGGCGGCAGCGTGATCAACATCGGGTCGGGCGTAAGCACGATTCGCCCTCCGAATACAGCGACGTACACGGCGACGAAAGGCGCGGTGGACGCGATCACGGGAGTGCTGGCGAAAGAGCTGGGGCCACGAAAGATTCGGGTGAATTCGATCAATCCGGGAATGATCGAAACGGAAGGGGTGCACGCGGCGGGATTCGCGGAAGGCGATTTCCGGAAATGGGTGGAAGGGCAATCGCCGCTCGGCCGAATCGGGCAAACGGATGACATTTCGCCGACAGCGGTGTACCTGGCATCGGCAGATTCAAAGTATCTGACGGGCGAGACGGTGCGGGTGACGGGCGGGATCTACTAAGAGAGAGTGGAGACGTAGAGGCAAAGGCCCTGCGCGCTGAGAGGTGCGCGGGGCTATTTCATTTTGGCGCCGGCCATTATCGCTCGATGATTTGTCTCGCACCTGCGGTGCTCAGGAAGGTGAGCGTTCGAAGTTTCGCGGCACGGCCGCTGCTCAGGGAATAAACGCCCTTGTTGCTGCGACAACCGTGATAGAGACACTTGCGAACTTGCAGCGCACCGGAGGAATTGTGTGAAATGGGGAGCGGGTCAGGAGCCAGCGCCGGCCGGGCCGGGAGACTTGTGGAACCAGCCCCAGGACTTGGGGAAATTGTAAAGGTGCTCGCCTTTGGGCTTGTCGTTACGATGCTTTTCTTTTTTTGGTTTGACAGGTTTGGACGTGGCGCCAGCCCCGGCGGGTGGAGCGGATTTGTGACGGCTCCACCACCAGGCGTCCGCGGAGGACGGGAGGAGCGCGGAAACGCAAAGGGCCAGAGCGAGCATGGGAAGCGTGCGCTTCATGAGAATCACCTTCAGGGAAAATTCTGGCATGGGAGGTGGGGAGGCAACACTGTACGGGAGTACTAGTGGGGCGAAAAGGGCAACTGGTAAGTATAAGAAAAGAGGAAGGGATGGGGCATGTTGCAGGTGGAGATGCAACGACCTGGAAGAATAACCTTGCGGGCAGGAAGGTGCGTTGACTTGGGTTAGGGGCGGAAACTAGAATGCGGGGGCAATGGCTGAGAGCCGTTCGTTGATCGGTTCAGTCGTCTCACACTATCGCATATTGGAAAAACTGGGCGGTGGCGGCATGGGAGTGGTGTATAAAGCCGAGGACACCGACCTGCATCGCTTCGTCGCGTTGAAGTTCCTGCCAGATGAAGCCGCGGATTCCGAAACATTGTTGCGATTCCAGAGAGAAGCGCAGGCGGCGTCAGCGCTGAATCATCCGAACATCTGCACGATTTACGAGATTGGAAGGGACGGGGTGGGGCGGCCGTTCATCGCGATGGAGTATCTGGACGGCGAGACGCTGAAGCACCGGATCGAAGGACAAGCGCTGGAGAACGAGCTGCTGTTGTCACTGGCATCCGAGATCGCGTATGCGCTGGAGGCGGCGCATGCCGAGGGGATTGTCCACCGAGATATCAAGTCGGCCAATATTTTTCTGACGAAGCGCGGACACGCGAAGGTGCTGGATTTCGGGCTGGCGAAAGTGCGGAACGCACGAGAACAGAGCGAACCGGATGCGACGGTGACGAGCGTGGTGGGCGCGGCGGACAGCTGGTTCAACCTGACGAGCCCCGGATCGACGATGGGGACGGTGTCGTACATGTCGCCGGAGCAGGTGCGCGCGAAGACGGTGGATGCGAGGACAGACCTGTTTTCGTTTGGGGTGGTGTTGTACGAGATGGCGACGGGGAAGCTACCGTTTCGCGGAGAGAGCCTGGGAGTGATCCTGTCGTCGATCTTGAATGAGACGCCAGCGCCGCCGACGGAAGTGAATCCGCAATTGCCGGTGGGGCTCGAACACATCATCTACAAAGCGCTGGAAAAGGATCGAAATCTGCGGTACCAAAGCGCGGCGGAGATGCGCGCGGACCTGCAACGGTTGAAGCGGGATGTGGACGCGGGAATTTCGGGAATACGGACAGGGAGCGGGTCGGGGAGCCGGTTTGGAATCTCGGCGGCGGATGTGCGGCGCGAGCTGGAACGAAGCGCTGGCAGTGGGGAGGGGGATGCGAAGAGAGGCGGGCGAGCCTGGTGGTATGCAAGCGCGGGAGTGTTGACGGCGCTGGCGATTGGGGCGGGACTGTATGTGCAGAATGCGCCGGTACGGCCGCTGAAGATTTCGGGCGGATCGCAGATCACGAATGATGGAAGAGCGAAGTCGCTGGCGGGGACGGATGGCTCGCGGCTGTATCTACAATACAGCGCGGCGGTGGCGCCAGGGACGTCGTCGATCGGGCAAGTGTCTGTGAGCGGAGGGGAGGTTGTGCCGCTGGCAGCACCGAGCGTGAGCATGCAGATTCTGAACGTGAGCGGAGACGGAGCGTCGCTGCTGGTGTCGGACCAGCCGGGGACGGCGTTTGACGGGCCGATATGGGCGCTGCCGGTGCTGGGAGGGTTGCCGCGAAGATTGGGTGACATACAGGGGCACGCGGGAGCGTGGTCTCGCGATGGCGGGCGGATGGTGTACGCAAAGGGAAATGATCTGTACCTGGCGAAGAGCGACGGGACAGAAGCGAAGCTGCTCGCGACGATGGCGGGCTGGCCGAGTTCGCCGCAATGGTCGCCGGATGGAAGCGTACTGCGCGTGACGTTGCGAGACCAGGCGACGAACGCGACGTCGCTCTGGGAGGTCGATCCGGAGAACGGGAAGACGCGGCCACTGCTGGAGGGATGGCACGCGCCAGCGGCGGAGTGCTGCGGGAACTGGACAAACGATGGAAAACATTTCGTGTTCTCGTCGCAAGGGAGCATCTGGGAGTTGCCGAAGAAGGGCACGCCGGCGCAGCTGACATCGGGACTGCTGACGCTGTCGAGCCCCGTGCCGAGCGAGGACGGGAAGAAATTGTTCGTGACGGGACGGCGGCCGCGTGGGGAGCTAGTGCGTTATGACGAGAAGGCGGGACAGCTGGTGCCGTTCCTGGGAGGGATTTCGGCGGAGCACGTAAGCTTTTCGAAAGACGGGCAGTGGGCGGCGTACGTGACGTTTCCGGAAGGGAGGTTGTGGCGGAGCCGCGTTGATGGAAGCGAGCGGCTGCAGTTGAGCAATGCTCCGATGTATGCGTCGCTGCCGCAATGGTCGCCGGATGGAAAGTGGATCGCGTTCTTCTCGACGACAGCGGGAAAGCCGTCGAGGATTTATCTGGTGTCACCGGAAGGGGGGAGCCCGCAGGAATTGTTGCCAGAAGAAACCGGGCCGGAAGCAGATCCAAGCTGGTCGCCGGATGGCGGGTCGATCGTGTTTGGCGCCGTGTACACAGCGGCGAAGACGGGAATTCGGGTGGTGGATGTGAAGACGCGGGCGGTGAAGGCGGTACCGGGATCGGAGCAACTGTTTTCGCCGAGGTGGTCACCGGATGGAAAGTGGATCGCGGCGGTGCGGTCGAATTCGCAGGGGCTCCTGCTGTTTGATGTGGCAAAGCAGAAATGGGAAGAAGTGTTTCAAGAGCGCAACGTGAGTTTCCCGGACTGGTCAAGGGACGGAGCGTATCTGTATCTGTTGAGCTGGCCGGAGAAGCCGGCGATATTCCGGATCCGTGTGGCGGATCGAAAGGTGGAGCGGGTGGCGGATTTGAAGGATTTCCGGCCGACGGGATATTGGGACGACTGGATGGGGCTGGACGAGAAGGATGCGCCATTGCTGCTGAGAGACACGGGTTTGCAGGATGTGTATGCGATGGAGATGAGAGAAGAGTGATTCGAAGGAGCGAGGGGTCAGGCGCCGGAGACAAGTCGAGTGCCGCGAGCCGAAGCGGAAACGGTGACCAAGGCGACGATGGCTTTTGCGATTTTCTCGCCGCCGATGGAGGATGGCTCGATCGGGTTGGCGTAATCCGCCGGCGTTGAGCAAATCGGGCGGAGGTCGATGATGGGCAGAGAATGCTCGATGGCGACGCGAATGATCACGTCATTGAAGATGGTGAGAGCGGTGGAAGCAATGCGCTGCTGGAAGGGGTCAAAGAAGCAGCCGTTGTAGATGGTGCAGACGGCGAGCGGAAGGCGGGTGTTCAGGCAGGCAGCGATGGCCTGGCGATAGTGTAAGGCGAAGGTGTCCGAAATGTCGGCGAGAGCGGACAAGGATGGGGAAGGGGATGGGGATTGGAAATTGAATGGGGAAATGCCGAGGCGGGAGGCTTCGGTGAGGGCATCGTTGCCGCCGACACTGAGAATGAGATGAGTGGCGTCGTTGGGAAGGCGGTCCATCTGGCCGGGAATATTGATGGTGGTCGAGCCATCCACGGCAAGTAAAGTTGCGTTCCATGAAGGCGGCAGAAGACGTTTTACCTGGGAGCAGACATCGGGTCCGCCGGAGGTGTAGGCGGCGTTGTCGAAGATGGAGTCGCCGAGAAGCACAAGGTGTGTCATGGACTGATTTTAGCGCGGTGAGAACGTGAGGAGAGATTGAGCGTTACACGGAGGCGGTTTTCTGCGGAAATACCGGCGGATGGCGGCCCTCTGGGCCGCCCGTTTGATAACCCCCGGAAGACAAACTATTTTTCGATTTCTTCGATAGGGTGGATTTCCCACCAGTGGGCACCCACTTTGGCGTCGTATTGGGTGATGCCCTTGACGGTGATGGGCTTGCCGATGTGGGGAATGTCGCAGGGCAGCTTGGGAATGCACTTGGCGACGACGCAACGGTTGCGGTCCATGCCATCGATCTTGGGATTTTCGCAAATGCGGATGGCCGTATCGCCGTCGGGCGATTTGTCGACGCCGGTGACGAAGCCGCTGACGGCGGCGCGGGTATCCATCTTGTCGGACCAGCGGTTGGCGTCTTCAGCGATGAGTTCAGTAATGGTGAGCTCGGGATAAAGCGGCTTGGCGGGGGCATCGGATTTCGCGGGAGGCGCGGGTGTTTTAGCGGAGTTGGAGGATTTGGCGGTGGTGGATTTCTTGGAAACCGGCTTGGGCTGTGGCGATTGTGCAGCGGCGGAGAGACAGAGGGCGAGAGCGATGACCGATGAGAGGGCCAGGGACAGTTTCATAAGACACCTCGAAAGTCGGGATTTTCGAATCGGCGTAGTCCATGATACGGGCGGGGGCGTAGGGGAGAAGGGGGATGTGGGAGCGGGATTCGGAAGCGGTAACTGAACGGGAGGACAGGTGGGAAGAGCCAGGCAGTGGCACTGCGAGAACGGCAGCGAGAGAGGGGAACAAGGCATAGAGCAAAAAACAGATCGGGAGCGTTTGCACGCTCCCGAGTCTGTGGGGCTGACCTGGATGGGGAAATTCGGGCTAACGCACTAGTCTGGCGGCGATGATGGTGGTCTCAGGTTGCTCGCCGTTTCGAGCAAGAAGTGTTTGGGTACGAGTCCGGGGGAATTCGCGGCCCCGCGAATTGCCTTCGACCCACACCTGGGAGAGGAAGTAACTGGAGCCGACACGATGAAAGACTAGTTTGGTCTGGCCGGAGGGTTCAAGGGCCGCGCAGGCAATGGAGGGGAGGAAGGCGGATTGAACTTCCGGGTCGCCATCGATGCGAAGAACACTGCTGTTGATGGAAGTAGAGCTAAGCAGATACTCGCCCGCGGGGTAGATGCGATCACCAGCGTAGAAGCTGAAAGGAACATCCACCTTCACCTTGGTTTGCTGCGCGTAGGTGGCCGAAGCCGCCAGGAGCAGTGAGAGAGAGAACAGAACTGTATGGAGAATCTTCATAAAAACCTCCTTCGCGAGAGAACTAACCGCGGTGGAGAAGAAAACACCGACGACTATTCCCCTTTGGTCATTCGCTATCCTCCAGCACCGCACATTCGAACGGACTTTGCGCCCAAATCGAAAATTCAGCAATGCACGGGGAATGGACTGGGGATGAATTCGGAGTGAACGGAGAGTAACGTATCCAGCGTTGAAACGGACGGGGATAGTGCGTGAGGCAAGCTGCTAGAGGCCGAACATGGAGTTAACACCACCGTGCGGCGCGGGCTGGTTAGGGTCGCGCGGCTTGAGCGGGGGAAAACCGGAAGATTCGGCGGCTTGCTCGGAAGGCGCGGACTGAAGCGGCTGAGCTGGCGGCGGCGGAAGCGCCGACGCAGCGGGGGTTGGCGTTGCGTTCGCGGCGGCGGGAGCAGCATTCGCGGGCACAGGCGCGCTGGTCTGCGGAGGAGCGGCGCGAGTGGGAGCAACGGGAGAGGGGGAGGAGGGCCGCTGGAGGTAGGCGAGATCGGTGGCGTCTTCCGTGCCAGGTTGAACGGAAGGATAAAAGAGATTCATCTGGTGTTCGAGAGCGCTGGCGATGCGATGCAACTGCCAAACGAGTTTTTCGAGTTCCTTAGAGCGGCCGAGGATGAGGCTGCGATCCCAGAAAAAGCGAACGGCCAAGATGATCAGGATCGGAAGACCGACAGCGAGTATGGCGAGGACGATGGTCAGAAGCAGAGAGTCTAAAGGCGCAGGCGTGGTTTGCATGGTGCCTCCCGTAGGGCCTCTAAGGGGAAGATACCGCAGAAGAGGGAGAGTCACAAATAGGGAGCAGGGGGCAAGGGGAGTGTGGGCATGAGCGTTGTACAATCGGGTTGGCTGACGGGCCCATTCGAAGTTCAGAGAGAGAAACAAGACATGGTGTTTTCACTTTTCAAAGGTCCATTTGAGAAGGCGGGTTGTGTGTACGAGGTGGATGGCTGGGTGACGACGGACGTGGTGCGGGGAGAGAGGGTGAAGTGGTGCCCCAGCGTGAAGAAGGCGTTCCGGTGGGACGTGATCGAGAGCCGATGGGCAGCGTCGGAAGAGGACCGGAACGGATTTCTGGTGATCGCCCGGAAGTACCAGGTCGAAATGCGGAGCAAGAAGAGCTAGGGAGAAGCGGAGGAGGGCCGCTTGCCAAGCTGCTGCTGATAGTAAGCGACGGCAGTGGCGTACTTGGGGTTGGCGGGTTCGGAAGCAGCGGCCTGTTTGGCAAGGGAGAGCGCTTCGCCGGGATTCTGGGGAGCGATGAGAACGGCGAGGTTATAGGCCGCGGCGGCGTTGGACTTGTCGAGCTGAAGGGCCTTGCGGAGTTCCTTTTCGGCTTCAGCAGTCTGATTCTTCTCAGCGAGAAGCAAACCCAAATTGAAATGAGCGGCGGGCTCGCCGGGATCTGCGGCGATGGCGCGGCGAAGCGCGTCTTCGGCTTTGTCGAGGTTGCCGAGCTGGCTATAAATGACGGAGGCGTTGACGAGAGGGGCAGCGACGCCGGAGCGGAGGGCAGCGGCGCGCTCATATTCGGCGGCGGCTTCGGTGAGCTCACGGCGGTTGGCGTGGAAATTACCGAGATTGAGATGCTGGGCGAAGTCGTCCTGGCGGGTACTGAGGGACGCGATGTACTCCTGCGTGGCGGATTGCACGGGTGCACGAAGGGGCTCGTCGATGGAAGCAAGTGGAACGACGCTCAGCGCGGAAGCGGCGCGGATGCGGACGAGGCGGGTGTCGTCCTTAGTGGCTTCGGCAATGAGGTTAGCGGTGGGCGTGTCGAGATGCTGGGAAAGAACGTCGATGGCAGAGGCACGGACGAGGGGTGAAGGATCCTTGACGGCCGATTCGATGACGGCGAACTTTTGAGGGTCGGGGCAGGAAAAGAGGAGACGAATCAGGGACGCGGTGAATACGGGGTCGTGCGATGAATCTCTGATATAGGCGAGCATTTGGGGAAGCTTGGACCAGTCGTGTTTGCGGGCGGCGTCGATGAGCGTGGCTTGGGCGAGGATGGGGGCCTGGTAGTCGTCGCTGTGCCACTCGCGGACGAGTTTGTCGGCCCATTTTGCGTCCTTGTCCTTGTGGCAGAGATTGCAGGCATTGGGGGACTGGAAAGCGAGAGTGAGGGCGGGAGCGGGCGGGCGCATGGAGTGATCGCTGCGACGCATGCGAGCGTAGTCTGTCATGGGCATGTGGCAAGAGATGCAGCGGTTACCAGGGCTGTCGGCCTTGTGGTGAGTATGCGCGGCAGCGTTCTTCACGCGATCTTCGTGGCAAGGCAGGCAAGCGGCGTTAGGATCGCCCTTGGCGAAACGGTAGCGACCGGAAGAAGTGTGGCAGTGGGTGCAGTCGAGCTTGCCGGACTTGACGCAGGGGCTGAGCGACCAGGAAGTGAAGGTGTAGTTTTCACCGATATCGCGGCCGTCGGGGTAATAGTCAGGATTCTCGTAGGCAGCCAGAGAGAAGTGGTCGTAGAACTTGTCGCCGATGCGGAAGCCGCCGGTGATAGAGGAAGCTTTGGCGTGGCAGGAGGCGCAGGAATCGTTGCGCTGGGCGTGAGAGAGATCACGGAAACTGATAAGGCCGAGTTCGTCAGGAGACTTGCCGGATTTCTCGGCGGCCTGGTAGAGGGAGACGTGTTTACCTGCGGGGCCATGGCAAGTTTCGCAGTTGATGCCGGGTTCGAGCCAAGTAGTGTGGTAGGAATCGGTGGAGGGGCTGTAATTGGTTTCAATCTGGCTGACGTGGCAGCCGTAGCAAGAGGTGTTAAAGGTGAGGGCGCGATCACGCCAGTGGACGGGCTCGGAGCGCGAGAAGTTTTCGTGCATGGTCATGCTGCGGGTGGAATCGATCCAGGATTTGTCACGGACGTCGAAGGCGAGAGGGAGGACCTGGAGATAGCCACGGTCGAGGGAAGTGAGGAAATAGAAGACGTTCTTGCCGCCGAGAGTGAACTCGATGGGGTAGCGGTGCTCGCCCGCGGAGGATTTTTCGAGGATGGACCCGCCTTGATCAGTGAGCTCGGCGGTATAGGTGACGTCACCGATACGGATTGCAGGGCTCGTGGAGAAACCGGAGGAACGGGCAAGAGCGGGAGTGAATCTTTGCATGGCGAGACCGTGGAACGAAGTGGACCAGAGTTCGTAGAACTTCTTGTGGCAGGAAGCGCACGTGGCGGAGCCAACGTACTCGTTGGCGGAGACGACCGAGCTAGATTTGCGGTAGCGGTGCAAAGAATAGGCACCAACAGCGACGGCGACGACGGCGATACCGGCAAGCAGGTTTCTTGAGAGGGACATGGGTTCCTGAAAAAGGGGGCGGCCGCGCACAACACTGTATCGCGGGGAGGTTGGGGCTGACAAGGAGAGAGCGAGACATGGGGTAACAGGATTCGGGAAGAGCGGCGGTGTAAGCCGCCTCTCGATGTCGCGCGTTCACCGCCCAGTAGGGCGCAGCAGGGCCCGCGAATGTGGTGCCGGCGATGAAGGCTACGGGCGCTTCGCGGCGAACGTGCGGAACGTAACGAGGAAGACGACGAAAGCGCCGAGGACCTCGCCAAGGCTCGCGAACAGAATATTGCGAAGGTCATAGGTGACCGAGACGCCGGCGAAGGTCATGGTGGAGAGAGAAGACGCCGAGTCGGCGCGAAGC
>Ga0335082_10007425_pt1 | contig 11901 bp, 11 predicted proteins | sample Lox_Sample_41_FD_206718 | JGI IMG/M metagenome (GOLD analysis project Ga0335082, IMG submission 206718) | Soil microbial communities from Loxahatchee National Wildlife Refuge, Florida, United States - Lox_Sample_4.1 | ecosystem: Environmental > Terrestrial > Soil > Wetlands | place: USA...
CACCCCGCCGCCAAGGATGAAATGACGCAGATCGAGCAGATTGACAACGCCGGCGATGCCCATGCCCAGATAGAGGGCGAAGCGCCGATACGCCGCTTGGGCCGCCGTGTCCCCCTCCCGCGCCGCATGCGCGATGACGGCAGGGTCGACCGCCTCAGGCCGGTCAAGCGCCAGAGCACGCAGCGCGCCCGAAGGCCCCTTCTGCAGCTCCTCAAGCGCGTACCGTTCCAATGCGGCCGCGTTGGCGTATCGTTCAAGACAGCCCCGGCTGCCGCAGCCGCACACCTCTCCCCCCTCCGCCACGACCTTCACATGACCGAACTCACCTGCCCGGCCGCCGGGACCCCGCCACAACCGGCCATCGAGCACCAGGCCGCCCCCTACGCCGGTGCCGATGGTGATAAACAGAAAATCCTTCACGCCCGCAGCCGCCCCCAGCCATTGCTCGCCCACGGCCGCGGCGTTGGCATCGTTTTCGATCACCACCGGCCGGCCGATCACCGCCTCCAAACGATCCCGCAGCGGAAAGCCCTCCCAACCGGGGAAATTGGGTGAGGAGATCACCAGTCCCCGATCGACATCCAGCACGCCCGGCACGCCCACGCCTATCGGTTTGACCGTTTCGGCTCCGGTCGGCGCACCGGCCGGGATCATCGATCCCAGTTGGGCGGTTAATTCCCGCACCACCTCGGCGAGATTGCGCACCACCCGCGCCTGACCCGCGTGGACCTCAGTCGGATGGGCAGCGCGGGCGACTACGCGACCACTGTCATCAACCGCCAGGGCTTTGATCATGGTGCCGCCGAGATCAACCCCGACGGCAAAACGACGGGCGCCGCTCATTCCCGCTTGGACGGCCAGTGGGTCTGCCCGCGCGGCACGACGGCGATCCCGGAGGCGTCAACTTTGTAGCTCAGGGCGTCCTGCCGACGGTCAAAGCCTATCTCGGCGCCCGGCTGCAGCGTGTTGTAGCGGTCGACGATCGTCCGCCGCAATCTGCATCCCTTGCCGACCTCGGTAAAATCCATCACGATCGATTCCTCCACCTCCGCGTCAGCGTGCACGGTCACGCCGCGGCCAAGAATCGAACGGGTCACGCGGCTGCCGTGAATCACCGTGCCGGCGCCGAGAATCGAGTCGCGGACCGTCCCGTCGATGATCCGGGCTGACGGCCCCTCATAGGTGTCGCCCAGAATCGGCCATTGATGGTTACGCAGATCTAACGGGGGCGTCGGGCCCAGCAAATCCATGTGGGCCCGCCAATAGGCCGCGATGTTGCCGACGTCCCGCCAGTATCCGGGCTCCTCGTACGGCTGGATCCCCGGCACGCGATTGTCCAGAAAATTGTAGGCGGTAATGTGCGCCGACCGGCAGAGCTCAGGCAGGATCGTCTTGCCGAAATCGTGCTCGCCGCCCTGCCGGGCGTCCTCCACCAGCGCGTCGACCAGCAGTTCGCGGTTGAACAGGTAGTTGCCCATTGAAGAATAGGCCCGCGTCGGATCGGTCGGCATCGGCGTGGGCTGCGCGGGCTTCTCCTGAAAACCGGCAATTCGTCCCGTCTGGTCCGATTCAATGATGCCGAAGCCGCCCGCCTCCTGAATCGGCACCGGCAGGGCCGCCACGGTGGCGTCGGCACGGCGGTCCAAATGATGCGCGACCATCTGGTTGATGTCCATTCGGTAGATGTGATCGGCGCCGAAAATTGCCACGAGGTCGGGATGAAAATCCTCGATCAGGTTCAGATTCTGGTAGACCGCGTCCGCCGTCCCCTGGTACCAGCTCTCCCCCCAGCGCATCTGAGGCGGGACCACCGTCACAAAATGATCCCTGATCCGGCCGCCGACCCGCCAGGCCGACCGCACGTGCTCGATCAGCGACTGGGCTTTGTACTGCACGAGGACATAGACGGAGTACACGCCGGAATTGGTGAGGTTGCTCAGGACAAAATCAACAATCCGGTACCGGGCGCCGAAGGGCACGGACGGCTTGCTCCGTTCGCGGGTCAGCGGATAGAGCCGTTCCCCCTTGCCGCCCGCCATGACGATGCCCAGCAATCGCGGTCTCGCCACTTCAGCCTCCGGATGCACCCGGAATGAGTATGGAAGGATTTGCGCGCGTCGGTCCTCCCCCCGTCTTGATGTATGGGCGCCCGAAAACGCACGGCCACTATACGCAAGCCTCCCGGTCATGTCAAGCCGAGATGGAACCGCCGCGCCGTCAGTTGTCGTCGACAAACGGCCGTTTACTCCCTTCGCCGGGTTCTGTTACAATTTCTCCGCCATGAAGGCACGCGAGGTCAGCACGATCCTGTCCGACATCGCCACGCTGCTGGAATTGAAGGGGGACAACCCGTTCAAAATACGCGCCTATCAGCAGGGCGCCCGGATCGTTGACGGACTGGGCGACGAGCTGGCCGACTTGGTACGGGAAGGGCGGCTGCACGAACACAAAGGCCTCGGTTCCGCCCTCTCCGACAAGATCACCGAGTTGGTCACCACCGGCCGGCTTCCCTACTACGACGAACTCCGCCGGGAATTTCCCGCCACCATCTTCGAGCTGTTGAAAATCCCCGGTCTGGGGCCCAAAAAGGTCCGGCTGCTCTATCAAACGCTCGGCATCCGCTCACTCGGCGAGCTCGAATACGCCTGTCTCGAGAATCGGCTGCTTGCGCTCGACGGATTCGGGGAGAAAAGCCAGGCCAAAATTCTCGACGGCATCCGCCTGCTCAAACGTCACCAGGGACGGTTCCTCGTTTCGGATGCCACGGCCGCGGCCGACACGTTGATCGCTCAATTGCGGGCGGTACCGGCCGTGCGTCGGATCAGCGTCGCCGGCAGTCTGCGGCGGCGGAATGAGACCGTCAAGGACATCGATCTGCTGATCAGCTCCGACGCGCCAGTCGAAGTGATGGCCCGATTTGTCGCGCTGCCGCAGGTCGCCGAAATCATTGCGCATGGAGCATCCAAAAGCAGCATCCGGCTCGCCGACGGAATGCAGGCCGACCTCCGCGTCGTCAGCGACCTGGAATTCCCCTATGCGCTCCACCATTTCACCGGCAGCAAGGAGCACAACACGGCGCTCAGGGGCCTGGCCAAGTCACAGGGGCTGAAAATGAATGAATACGGCCTCTTCCGCGGTGAGGAGCTGATTCCCTGCGCGACCGAAGCCGATATTTTCGACGCGCTGGGAATGGAGGAGATTCCGCCTGAACTCCGGGAAAATCTCGGCGAGATCGAGGCGGCGCGGGCCCGGCAGCTGCCCCGCCTGATCGTCGAGGGGGATCTCCAGGGCGCGTTTCACGTTCACACGACCGAAAGCGACGGACACGATTCGCTGGAGAGGATGGTGACAGCGGCAGAGGCGCTCGGCTACCGGTACCTCGGCATCTCCGATCACAGCCGGTCGGCCCGCTACGCCAACGGCCTGTCGATCGAACGGGTCCGGGCTCAGCAGGCGGCGATCGACGAAGCGCAGCGACGCCACCCCGGCATCATGCTCTTCAAAGGCATCGAGGCGGACATCCTGCCAGACGGCTCGCTCGATTATCCGGACGACGTGCTCGACCGGTTCGATTTCGTCATCGCATCGGTGCACAGCAAGTTCGGGATGACCGAGGCGGAGATGACCGACCGCGTGGTCAGGGCGATCAGCCACCCGGCCGTCACGATCCTCGGCCATCCGACCGGCCGGTTATTATTGTCGCGCGAGAGCTATTTGCTCGATCTGAGCCGGGTGCTCGACACCGCGCGGCGTCATGCCGTCGCGATCGAGCTGAACGCCAACCCCCACCGGCTTGACTTGGACTGGCGGTTTTGCAAAGATGCCCGCGATCGCGGCGTCATCGTCAGCATCAATCCGGACGCCCACACCGCCGAGGGGCTCGGCGATCTCCGGTACGGGGTGGGCATCGCCCGGAAGGGCTGGCTGACCCGCGACGACGTGCTCAACACACGGAGCGCCGAGCGGATTCGACAGACATTGTCGGCCAAACGCGCCCACGCCGGCCAGCCATCATGAGAATGCGGATCACCGAAAGCCGGCGTCAGGCCGCGCCGGAGGACGTGGAACTGCGGTACGTGCGGCTGGAGCCGGTCGCCGGCGAGCCCTCGCCGAATTTTGACTTCATCCCGGGCCAGTTCCTCGTCATCACCAGGGCCGGACACAAACCCGGTTATTTCGCCATTGCCTCGGCGCCGGGCGAGGGCGACTATTTCGATCTCTTGATCCGGAGGGGGCAGGGGATCTCAGCGACCCTCTGCGAGATGGAGATTGGGGCTGACGTGGAGGTGTCCGGCCCGCAGGGCAAGGGCTTCCCGCTCGAACCGCACCGGGGAAAAAACCTGCTGCTGATCGGCGTCGGCACCGGCATCGCTCCGCTTCGCTCCGTGATTCGCGCCGCCGCCAAGGACCGCGACCGATTCGGCCGAATCATGTGCTTTTACGGCGTGCTGACGCCCAGGCATCTCTGCTTTCACGACGAGCTCCGCGATTGGAGCGAATGGGGCGTGGAAACGTTCCTCACCGTCACCGACCCGGCTGACCAGCCCTGGCACAGCCACATCGGCTTGGTCCAGCAGCAGGTCGCGCGGGTGGGACCGTCGGCCAAGGAAACGGTCGCCATGCTGGTGGGCATGCCGGAGATGATCCGGGAGAACACAGAACTCTTGCGTCGCTTAGGTTTTCTCCCTGATTCTATACTGTTAAACTACTAATAATCATCCACGAGTACGTGCGTATGGCGATGGGGGTCCTCAGGGGGAGATGACTGCAGCTTCGCAGGCTTTGCCTGCGAAGGCGGTTCACCGCGAAGGTTCACCACGAGCGGAATCTGAGCCGGCGCATGGCCCACGGCCATGGCCGAGTCGAAGCGCCTCTCCCTCTGAATTAAATATCGCTTGGGATTTCTCCCTGACACCATCCTGCTCAACTACTGATCGGCGGCATGAACAGCACACCGGTCGGGGCCGCAGGGGAATCCGCATGCTCTCTACCGTCCGTTATGCCTGCCCTGGTCGTGCCCATTCATGTGGTGATTCTCATTCGGTCTGTGCCCCTCCACCGCGACGAAGTGCTTGCCGTTGAATCTCGGTCCCTGCGCTTTGTAAGCCTTGTATTCCCGCTCGCGATACTGCCGCAGGTGCTCCACTTTATATCGCTGCAGCCCCGGCGGCAGTGATCTATAGACCACGTGCGTCCAGGGGCCGCCGTAACCTCTCCCCCAGTACCAGCTGCCTCCGTGGAAATAATAGTAACGGCCGCTGACAAAATAGAGGTCAAACGGGATGCCGACGGCCACGTACACGCCCGCTTCCGGCAGATAGATCATCTCCGGTGCCATCTCGACTTCGACAGGAGGAGGTGGTGCCACGACCACCGGGGGCGGTGGCGCCACAACCACGGGTGGCGCGCCGATGTTGATGTTGACGTCGACCCCAGCCTGGACTGGGGCGGCCATTCCGATCACAACCCAGAGACCTGCGCTGATCGCAAAAATGACACTGATTTGTCCGAAATGACGTTCCATGAGCGCCTCCTTCAAACAGACGGTTACGCCCCCTTCTTTTCCACTCTACGATCCGTCCCCCACTCTGTCAACCCGCCTCGACCCGCTGCGACGCGGCGGCCGCAACCGCCTCCTTGACCATCGTCTCAATCGGCAGGGCGCGCTCGGCCCGCCGGACCTGCTCGAGCGTCGTTTTCGTCGCCGGGTGCTTCGGCACAAAGAGCTGACAGCAGTCCTGATCCGGAAGGATTGAAATCTCGTACGTGCCGATCCGTTTGGCCTGGTCGATGATCTCCTGCTTGTCCATCCCGATCAGCGGCCGGAGCACCAGCAACGGCGCCGCCTCATCGACCACCTTCAAATTCTCAAGCGTTTGGGACGCCACCTGGCCGAGGCTCTCGCCGGTGACCAGCGCACCGGCCCGCTCCCGGCCGGCCAGTTCCGCAGCGATCCGCATCATCAGTCGACGATAGAGCACCACCCGCAACGGCGCCGGTGCGCCGAGCACCACCTGCCGCTGCAATTCGCCGAAGGCGACCAGGTACAGCCGCGACGCGCCTTGATAGCGGGCCAGTTGCTGGGCCAGTTCAACCGCCTTTTCCTGCGAGGCCCGGCTCAGAAACGGATGGCTGTGAAAATGCACGAAACTCACGCGGCAGCCGCGTTGCATCATACGACAGGCCGCCACGGGCGAATCGATCCCGCCGGAGAGCAGCACCGCCACCTTCCCGCTGACACCGACCGGCAAGCCGCCCGGGCCAGGCCGCTTGCCGGTGTAGACCAGCGCCTCCCGTTCCAGCACTTCCACATGGATTGTCAGCTCCGGCTTGTTGAGATCGACCCGGACCGGACGCAACGACTGGACGTGGCGCCCCAGCGCTTCATTGAGCTCCATTGATGTCATGGGGTAGGTTTTGTCGCCGCGCCGTGCGCTGATCCTGAAGGTTCCGAACGTCTGACCGGCGATCGCATCCGCCACGGACGTCTTGAGCGCTTCCAGCGTCGTCGCCTCCCGGCGGCAGAGTGAATAATTGGCCACGCCGAACACTTCCGCCACCCGTCTTCCGACCGCTTCACCGTCGGCGCCTTCGCCCAGATCAAGCACCACCCGGCCCGGCAGCGCGCAAATGGCCGCCACGTTGAGCCCTTTCGTGGCTCGGCGGAGATTTGCCGTCAGCCTCGCCAGAAAACGGGGCCGGTTCCGGCCCTTTAAGGCCAGTTCGTGGTAGTGCACGACGACGGATCGGTCGAACATAGTCCTATTATATGATGCCGGTACCGCAGACAGGCTAGGGGCGCACCATCTCCCGGAGCAGTTTCAGCGCCTCGACATCCTCATGGCAATCCTCGCTCTTGGGGGTCTCCAAACACATGGGGCGTCCCCAGAATCGACGATCATTCATCAGGCGGCGGAAGCAGTCCAATCCGAGTCGTCCCTTTCCGATTTCTTCATGCCGGTCGACCCGGCAACCGAGCTCCTTTTTGGAATCGTTCAGATGGAACGCGACCAGCCGGTCGAGTCCGATCGCCTCATCAAACTCGGTGAACGTCCGGTCGTATCCCTCGTTGGTGCGCAGGTCGTACCCGGCGGCAAACGCGTGCTGCGTATCAAAGCAGACCCGCAGGCGACCGCTCTCCCGCGTCAAGTCGATAATCTGCCTGATCTGTTCGAACCGGTGGCCCAGCGTGCTGCCCTGGCCGGCCGTGATTTCCAGCGCGATCTGCACGGCCATTCCCGTCGTCGCTCGGAGTGCCTCGTCGAGCGAGCGCGCAATCGTTCTGATGCCCGCGGCCTCGCCCGAGCCGACGTGCGCGCCGGGGTGGGCGATCAAATAGGGGATCCCCAACGCTTCGCACCGCTGCAACTCGTCGATGAACGCGGCCACCGATTTGCTTCTGAGCGATTCGACCGGCGCGCCCAGGTTGAGCAGGTAGGAATCATGCGCGACTACCGTCCGAATCGGCGACTCGCGCTGTTTGCGCCGAAATGCGGCGACCTCCTCGGCGGGATACGGCTTGGCCGCCCACTGACGGGACGATTTGGTGAAGATCTGGATGACGTCGCAGCCGATCGCACGCCCCCGGTCAATCGCCTGATCGACGCCGCCGGCAATGGACATGTGCGCGCCCAACATTGGGCCCGCCCGTTCGACGGCCCGTTCGGGAGATAGACCGGTCATGTCGATCCCTTGTCTACGAGCGTTTCAATCAGCGGCCGGTTTGCCGGCGGAAACGTAAACTCGGCCAGTTCGGCGGGAAGCACCCAGCGAATCGCCTGGCAGCCAAGAGTCTGGGGTTCGCCCTTCGTCAATGCGCACCGGAAAAAATGCAGCTCCACCCATCCATAGTCATACACATGCCGGATCACCCGCTCCAACCCCCTGACCGCCACCTCCACGCCCAGCTCTTCGCGCACCTCCCGCCGCAGGCACTCTTCGACCGTCTCGCCCGCTTCGCGTTTGCCGCCGGGAAATTCCCACTGCCCGCCATGCATCGAATCGCGACGCCGCTGCGCGATCAGGTAGCGCCCTTCCCGCTCGATGATCGCCGCGGCGACCACCAGCGGGTCAGCGGCCGTTCGCCCGGCCATTGCGGCGTCCACTACGGCGGCGCGCCGCCGTGCCCGCCTTGATGAGTGGATATGATTTGCACAGTGGCTTCATCGGGCAGACCGGACAGAGCGGCCGCTTGGCCGTGCAGACCATCGCGCCGAAATCCATCAGCCCCTGATTGAAATCATAGGCCTCGTTCGCCGGAATCAATCGTTCGGACAGCGCCCAGAGCCGCGCGCGCAGTTTCTTAACGTCGCCCCGTTTGAGAAAGATCCGGTGCAGCACCCGGGCCACGTTTGTGTCGAGGATCGGCGCGGCCTTCCCAAACGCGAAGGTGGCAATGGCCCCCGCCGTATACCGGCCGATGCCCTTGAACTGCTGCAGCTGTTCCGGTTCGCCGGGCAGCCGCCCGCCGTAGCGCTCGACCGTCTCGCAGGCGATTGAGTGCAGCCGGACCGGCCGGATGTTGTACCCCAGCGGATACCAACTTTTCGTCACTTCGCGCACCTTCGCCCCGGCCAGCGCTTCAAACGTGGGGTACCGTGAGAGAAATTCATGATACTTTGGAATGACCCGGTCCACCTGCGTCTGCTGGAGCATGATCTCGGAGACCAGAATGCGGTAGGGATCGGTCGTCCTGCGCCAGGGCAGGTCACGCCGATTTCTACGGTACCAGCCCAGCAACCGGCGCTGAAACGCCAGGCGAAGCCGGGGCTCGGGGGCATCGGAGGACGCTTTTTGTTTCCGCACGGGCCCCCGATTCAATACTCGCCGGGGCTCGGGGGCATCGCCAACCCGAACGCGACGCGTTCGGGGAATTCTCCCATTGACGACGCCATTCCGCACGGGTTTACCCTGAACGGTATTACCGTGAACGGGCCCCCGATTCAATACCCGCCGGGACTTGTCAGCGTCCGGTGCGGGCATCCGTGCGGACCTCCGCTTCACAAGCCGGACGGCCACGGACGCCGGCCTGGGGCACGAGGGAGCCTCACGTCAGGCTGTCCAGCACCGTTCGGACGGAGATCATCCCGACCGGCTGGTCCTGATGCGTCACCAGCAGGTGGCGGATGTTCTGCTCGCCCATCCTGCGCCGCGCTTCGTCAAGCGACGTCTCCTGATCCACCGATGCGATGGGGTAGCTCATGACCGACTCCGCGGTCACTGCGTTCGGCGACAGCTCCTTGGCCATGATCTTCCGCACCAGATCCTTCTCCGTGATGATGCCGACGACTTGGTCGTCGGATTTGACCAGGATGCTGCCGACGTCCTTCTGCGCCATCAGCTGACTGACCGTCAGGAGATTGGCATCAGGCCCGACCCACAGCAAATTTCGTGACATCACATCCAGGACTTTCGTTGACTTCAGGGTTTTCGCCATGGACTACTCCAGTCGAGGTTCAGTCCGCCGTGGGACCGCCACGAGGACCGGTGCCGAGCGTCACTCCGCCCTCCATCGCCACATCGGGGGCGCCAATCGGGCCTGACACATTTGCCACCAGGGGCGTATTGCCCAGCCCCTGCCACTTGACCTCCGCCCTCAGGGAGAGCAGCGTCCGGGAGACGGGCAGCTGCAACTGCGCCGTGCCGCTGACGTCGACCCGTCCCATCTGGCCCCTGGCCGAACAGTTGGAAATCGTCGCCCGTCCCCCCGTCAACGCCACGCCGCAAGTGGCCTGATCGAATTGGAGCTCCTCCACGGGCATCATTTGAAAAAATTTTCCACTCATCGCCATCTGTCGGATGTCAACAAACACCGTGCCGGTGCCGTACAACGGGTCCCGGGGTGACCACTCGTAACTGAGCGTCCCGGAGAGCCGGCCGCTCAACGCCTTGACCGTCGGGATCAGCGGCTGCAGCACGGCCAGATCCACTCCCTCCACCCGTGTCAGATCGACCCGCCATTGCACCCCGTCTTTCACCTGAGCCGAGGGCGGCAGACGCGCCAGTTCCACCACGCCCTGAATAACGCCGTTGGCGGGTCTGGCCTCCACGCGCACCACTTTGCGGCGCGACAGCAGCGAGGGCAACAGCGGCTCCACGCTGACCGATGAAAAATTCACCCACTCGCGCTGCCCGTCCGGTCCCGCGCCCGCCTGACTGCCCGGCTTGTCGATCGACACCCCCAGCCAGCGCAACCCAAACGGATAGAGCCGCTCGACCGCAACGGCGTGGATGCGGAATCCTGTCGCCACCTCAGCCTGCCGGACCAACCGGCGGCCAATGATATCGGTCGGCAGCGTGACAAACATAAAGACAACAAACAGCAGGAGCGCCACCAGGGCGTATCCCGCGATCGTCAGCCACCGCACCCGATCAGAACCCTCTCATCACACCGGAAAACCCGTGGGCGATTCTACAAGTCAATGACGGGAAAGTCAAAGCTATGCTATCATACGACGCATGACGCTTGCCGCGCAGGACGCTCGTCTGATCATCGCCGCCAGCGAGCAGGATTCCAATCTTTACTACGCTACTCGCTTTCTCGCACCAGATCCCTTCATCTATCTCCAGGATCACCGGGCGAAATTACTTCTCATGAGCGATCTCGAGCTTGACCGGGCCAAGGCCCAGGCGACGGTCGACGCGGTCTTCGCCTACAGCGACTATGAGGCCAAGGCGCGCGCGGAGAGCGGAGCGGTCCCGACGCTGATCCAGACCCTCTCCGTGCTGCTGCGCGAACGGCAGCTCACCCGGCTGCTGGTGCCGGCCGATTTCCCGCTCGGGCACGCCGACGGCCTGCGACAGGCAGGCTTTCAGGTGGAGGCGCGGCCCAACCCCTACTTTCCTGAGCGGCTCGTCAAACAGCAGGACGAGATCGATGCCATCACGGCCGCGCAACGGGCCACCGAAACGGCCGTCGACGAGGCGGTACGCCTCATCGCGGCCAGCCGGATCAAGGATGATCTGCTCTACGCCCCTGCGAACGGCGGCGGCCCTACTGGCACAAGCAACGCACCGCTCACGTCGGAGCGAATCAAGCAGGTGATCAATCTGAAATTGATGGAGCTGGGATACGTCGCCCAGCACACGATCGTCGCCTGCGGCCGTCAGGCGTGTGATCCGCACAACGAAGGAAGCGGCCCGCTGCGGGCGAATCAACCGATCATTCTGGATGTCTTTCCCCGTTCCTCGTCAACGCGCTATTTCGCCGATATGACCCGCACGATCGTCAGGGGGAGGGCCAGTGACGGGCAGAAGCGGCTCTATGACCTTGTGCGGCAGGGGCAGGAGCTCGCCTTCGGGCGGATCAAGGCGGGCGCCGACGGCCAGTCCATTCACGAAGCGATCGTGTCGCTCTTCGAAAAGGCCGGCTGCCCAAGCGGCCTGATCGACGGCCGCATGCAGGGCTATTTTCACGGCACCGGCCACGGCGTGGGACTCGACATTCACGAGGCGCCTCGGATCAGCCGGTCGGGCTCGCGGCTGGAAGCGGGTCATGTGGTGACCGTCGAACCGGGGCTCTACTATCCCGAGGTCGGCGCGGTCCGGCTCGAGGACCTGGTCATCGTCACCGAAACCGGCTGCATCAATTTGACACAGTATCCCAAAGTTTTGGAGGTATGACGCGTATGAGCGAATATCAGGGACATCCCGTGGCCGATGGAAAATCACGGGTGGCCCAGGGGTGTGCGGATATCGGAGGACGTTTCTCCGCTTGTTCCGCACGGATCCCCATATTCGATCAATCTGTGGGGGCATCGCCAACCGAAATGCGGAGCGTTTCGGGAATTCCCTCTTCCGCACGGGCGTCTATCGAATGCGGGGGGAGTCGCTATCTCCCCCCGCCACCCCCAATTGATTGATGAGGAAGATACGGAAGAGCGATACGCTGACACGGTTAAA
>Ga0335082_10007426_pt1 | contig 11899 bp, 6 predicted proteins | sample Lox_Sample_41_FD_206718 | JGI IMG/M metagenome (GOLD analysis project Ga0335082, IMG submission 206718) | Soil microbial communities from Loxahatchee National Wildlife Refuge, Florida, United States - Lox_Sample_4.1 | ecosystem: Environmental > Terrestrial > Soil > Wetlands | place: USA: Florida...
TTACTTCGCGGCCAGCGTCGCAGCCCTCCTTCGATCAGCAGCAGATGGCAGTTGCGCCGAAACCGGCTCAACCACAGCCCGCGACAATTACCCCAGTTGCGCCCGCCGCCGCTCCTCCTGTCCAGCTTGAACTAACCGCAAGCGCCAAGCCAGCAGAAGGTGCGCCGGTACTAACCGCCTCAGCAGCGGCATCCGCAGAAACGGCCCCCGCAACGAAAGCCGCCGCGACCAGTGAAGCCGCCACAACTCCGGAAGCAGCTCTCCCCGCGGCCGAGCCGCAGCCCTCCGCCTCCACTCTGATCGCCCGTTCCGACGACCCGAGCCTTCACACGGTCTTCAAAGTGAAGTACGTCGCCGAAGGCGTCGCCTATCTCGACGGCGGGCGCGCGCAAGGCCTGAAAGAAGGCATGAAGCTCGAAGTCGTCGACTCCAACCTTCCCGCCAAGCAGGGAGACAGCGCCAACACGGCCGACCCGCGCATCATCGCCGAACTCGAAGTCAGCGCCGTTGCCGAAACTTCCGCCGTCACCGACATCCACACGCCGAAGCGCCCGGTCGTGGTCGGCGATCTCGCGTATCTCTCCGCTGGCGATGCCGAAGCGCTCGTGCAGCAGCGCGCGCTCAGCGCGACCCGGCAATATCCCGCAGTCATCTCGTTCACCGAAGGAGACACGCTTGACGAGGAAGCTCGTCAGGAAGTTCCCCGACCGCCGCTTCCTTCAGTCAATCGCGCTCGCGGACGCTTTGGCTTCGACTCCATCGAGACCATCAGCCACGGCGCCAATAGCGTCTCCAGCACTGATCTCGGCGTGGTCTTCCGCGGCGACATCACCCGCATCGGCGGTACCTATTGGAATCTCAGCGGATACTGGCGCGGCCGCCTCACCAAGGAATCCGCCGCCAGCCAGCAGACCCTGCAGAATCTGATCAACCGCACCTATCACCTCAACATGACATACGACAACCCGAACTCCACGCTGGTTGCGGGATTCGGCCGGCTCTATCTTCCCTGGGCCCCCAGCATGGACACGATCGACGGCGGTTATTTTGGCAAGCGTCTCTCGAAAGGAAGCGTCCTAGGTATCTTCGGTGGCTCCACGCCGGATCCATCCTCCTGGGATTACAGTCCGGGCCGGGTGATCAGCGGCGCCTTCGTCAACTTCGAGGGCGGCGAGTTTGATGCCTTCCACTACAGCGCGACCAGCGGCGCAGGCATCAGCATGGTGAACTGGGCCATCGACCGGCCCTTCGTCTTCTTTGAGGACTCCATCTCCTACAAGCGCGCCTTCGCGGTTTACGAATCCGCGCAACTCGACAGCCCGAGAGGCAACACCCAAACTCCTGCTCCCGGTCCCGGCCTTGGACGCAACTTCTTCACCTTTCGTGTCAATCCACACCCGCGTGTGGAGGTGGATTTCAACTACAACTACTTCCGCGATGTCCCGACATTTGATGTGAATCTGGTTGGCACAGGACTTCTCGACAAATACCTGTTCCAGGGATTCAGTGCCGGCGGCCGGGTGGAAGTGCTGAAGCAAGTTTGGCTCTCGACGAACACTGGACGCAGTAGCGGTAGCGGTGATGCCAAGACCTCTGTTAACGGAATGTTCGGCATCACCTTCGGACGCCTGCCGTGGATCCGCCTCCGCGCCGACGCCCATTACGCCAAGTTCAACGGCTCATTCGGCAGCGGCTCCTACGAATCCTTCTCGCTCACTCGCCAGGTCAGCGACCGGCTCCGCCTCGAAGTTCTGGTCGGCCAGCAGAATTTCAACTCGACGCTCACCACTGCGACTCGCGGACGCTTCGTCACCGGAACCGTCGAAACCACGCTCGGCCCCCACTACTACCTGCAAAGCAACTTCACCACGAACCGCGGCGATATGAGCTACGACCAGCTGATGTTCTCCATCGGATATCGCTTCGACTCGAAGAGGAAAGGCGAATGAAAAACCTCACCAGACTCGCCACCCTGGCCGCCGCCCTCCTTCTGATATCCGGGCTCGGCCTCGCGGAAACAGAATCCGGCACGCCGGAAGCCCGCCGGCTCAACGATCTGCTGGAGCGTACCTCGAACCAAACCGCGCTCTTCCTCGACCAGTTCTCTGACGTGAAGTGCACGGAACAGGTCCGCCAGGAAAAGCTCGGCAAAGACGACAAGGTCGAACGCAAGGAAGACTCAACCTTCGACTATCTCGTGATCCTCACCAATCAAGGCGGTGATCTGAGTCTCTCCGAGTCGCGCATCCCCATGAAAGAAGCCAAGCGCGATCGCAAGAACACGTCGATGCTGTTGAGTAACGGCTTCGCCACCTTATTCCTCGTCTTCCATTCCTCCTACGCGCAAGCCTTCAAGTTCACCCTCGCCGGAGAGGAAGTCGTCGCTGGACGCACGCTTGAAAAGGTCACGTTCGAGCACATCCCTGGCATGAAGTCCCCGGCGGCCCTCGCCCTGCGCGGACGCGAATATCCACTCGAACTGCAAGGTACCGCATGGATCGATCCTGCGACCGGTTCCATCACCCGGATCGAAGCCGGCATTGCCGACACGCTCCAGGACGTCGGCCTCAAAGCCTTAAGCTCGCAAATCGACTTCGCCCCCTTGACCTTCTCCGATTCGAAGGTCGCGTACTGGTACCCTACGCAGGCCCGCGTGGAAGTCGAATCGCCCAGGCAGCACTGGCGTAACTTGCATCAATTCTCGTCTTACAAGAAATTCTCGGTAAATACCGAAGAAAAGGTGATTCAGAAATGAGCGCGACCGCAGCCACCCGAGTCCTCGATCACGCCAAGCCCGCGGTAGATACCGAACGCGGCCATCGTCTGCGCCTGCGCGCTCTCTACGTGCTGGCCTTCGCCACAAATCTCGCCATCTTCTTTTATGGCTTCGACTACTACAAGCTCGCCGCCGTCGACCGTCCGTTTTCTCCGAAGCATCACATGCTGCGGCCCAGCGGCCCCATTGGCCTCTATCTCGGGTTCATGGGCGTCGCCCTTTTCATCGGCATTTTCCTTTACCCGCTTCGCAAACACTGGGCTTGGCTCGGCCAGATCGGCAGCACCCGCCACTGGCTCGATATCCACGTGCTCATGGGACTCACCGCCCCATTCATCATCGCTTTTCACTCGACGCTGAAATTCAGAGGCATCGCCGGCATGGCCTTCTGGATCATGTTCGCTGTCTCCGCCAGCGGCGTCGTCGGACGCTACCTCTACGCCCAGATCCCGCGCAAAGTTACCACTGTTGAATTGTCGATGAAGGAATTACAGGAGCTGCAGGAAAGCCTGTCGCAGCAACTCGCCTCGCAGAAGCTTCTGCCCGAAGCTGATCTCCGGAGCCTGCTTCGCATGCCTGACGCCCAGCAGGTCAACCGCCTCCCCATCTTCATCGCAATCCCCCACATGATGATCCTCGACGTAGTCCGCATGTTCGGCGTCGCCCGCCTTCGACGCCATGCTTTGACCTTCGGCGGAACGGTAAGAACACTTGGCGGATTTCGTCCAACACGGCACCGTGAACTCGAACAAGCCATACAGGCTGCCGGCGAGGAAGCAGCGCTCTCGAAGCGCTTGCTGTTCCTCTCGCGCTCGCAAAAGGTGTTCCATCTCTGGCACGTCGTGCATAAGCCGTTTAGCTACGCGTTCGCTGTGCTCGCCATGGTTCACATCGGACTGCAATTCTTCCTGGGGTACTTCTGATCCATGGATACTCTCATCACCTACGGCATCGGCGGGATCATCTGCTTTGTGTTTCTGATGATCTATCTCAAGAGCCTGAAGAAGCGCGAAGCCCGCGCACAGGAAGCCGCCGAAAAAGGCAAACTCTTCTCCGAAGGTCCGAAAGCGCAGCATCCGCACATTGACACCAACTACTGCATCGGCTGCGGAACCTGTACCAGCGTCTGCCCCGAAGGCGATGTCCTCGCGATGATCGGCGGGAAGGCTGTTATCGTCAACGGACACAAATGCATCGGCCACGGCCTCTGTGCCGACGCCTGTCCCGTCGGCGCCATTCAGATGGTGATGGCCAGTCCCAGCATGGCCGGCGACATGCCTCAACTCACGCCCGAATTTGAAACCACCGTCCGCAACATGTTCATCGTCGGCGAACTCGGCGGCCTCGCGCTCATCAAGAACGCCGTCAATCAGGGCCGCGACTGCGTCGACACCATCGCCACCCGGATGAAGACCCGGCCCGCGGCCGCCGTTTCCGGTGTCTATGATGTCCTCATCATCGGCGCGGGCCCTGCCGGTATCAGCGCTTCCCTTCGCGCCATCGAGCAAAAGCTGAACTACCTCACGCTCGAGCGCGACGAAGTCGGTGGCACCGTCGCCAAATACCCCCGCCAGAAACTCGTCATGACCAGCCCGGTCGAGTTCCCCATGTACGGCAAGTTCAAAAAGATGCAGCTCTCGAAAGAGAACCTGCTCGCCTTCTGGGACATGGTCCTGAATCGTTCCGACTTCAACGTCTCCACCGGTGAAAAAGTCGAAGACATTCAGAAGAGCTCGGACGGAGTCTTCACTGTAACCACTGGCACGAATCAGTATCGTTCCCGCGCCGTCGTCCTCGCTCTCGGACGCGCCGGAGAGCCCCGCAAGCTCGGCGTCAAAGGCGAAGAACTCGCCAAGGTGATGTACCGCCTCATCGAGGCCGACCACTACCTCAACAAAAAGATTCTCGTCATCGGAGGCGGCGACAGCGCCGTTGAAGCCGCGATGGGCCTGGCCAATCAGTCAGGCAACCAAGTCACGCTCTCCTACCGAAGCGAGCGCTTCAGCCGCATCAAAGAGCGCAATGCCAGGCGTATCGAAGATTGCATGAAGTCCGGCAAAGTGCGCGTCGTCTTCAACTCGAATCCAATCGAGTTCAAGGCAGAATCCGTGATCCTCGATGTCGCCGGAAAACAGCAGGAACTCCCCAACGACTTCGTCTGGATCTTCGCCGGAGGCACCCCTCCCAACGCCTTCCTGAAAAAGATCGGAGTGGGCTTCGGCGAACGCGACGTCACGCAGGAAGCCGGGACAGCCGCCAGGCAAGCGGCCTCCGAACGCAAGCAACTGGCTCAGGCCGCAGCACAGGTATAGATGTGTGCGATCGGTAGTTACACGGACTCGCTCACTCTGCGGTCGGGAGCCGTTGTGTCTCGCAATCGAGCAAATACCTAAGACACTATCTGTAACCTACTCTAGAACAGAGTCCCCCACAGTTTTCGAAAAGCCAGATTCTGAGGCGAGCCACTCGAGCTCGGGTAGACATGCTGCAAGGCGATTTGCTATGCCCACTTGCGAATTACTTGCCACTCCCTCCAAGCACCTTTGCAGCCGCCTCGTACGCCTTCTGATATTCCTCATGGTGCTGCGCGTACTCTGGGTTCTCCGGATCGTAGGCCACAAACCAATCGACGGGATAGATCTCCAGAATCTGCGTCTTCATCTTCAGAGCAAACGGGATGAGGTCTACCATGGAGCCGACTGGTCCATCGCGTCCCGGATTGCTGGCCTTGATCGATTGCAATTCCAGCGCAACCTTGCCCTGATAGCGATGGAAATTCCGGCACCAGTTCGCGGCACACGGCGAACCCGACTCATCGTTTCTTGCGTCTTCCATGGAGAGTCCCTGGCTGCCGATCGCGATCCCGTGCTGTGCGGCGCGCTCCGCCACAGCATTCGCAAATTCAAGGTCAGGCGGCCTGCCGAACGTGTTGATGCCCACCATGATTTGTTTCGGCGAGTTCAATGATTTCTCGAAATCCAACATTTCGAGAATATATTTGCGCCATATCCCCGGCGTGAATCCCTTTTCTTTCAGCTTATACATGCAGGCCGGATAGGTCTCGCCGCCGATTCCGAGGCCAAAGCGAATGTATCCGACTGATGGATTGTTTCCGTACTTCTCGACTGCGGCCGCCATGAACTCCTGATAGTGGCGCATGAAATCCTTCTGCCAGAAAATCGGCACGCGGCCGGCATTTTCGCACTCCACGGAGTCCACCTTGGAGAAAACAAAGTCAGGCGTGACTCTCGCTCTGCCGCTATAGCCGGTTGCCCAAGTGACGAGGTTTACCTGCTTGCCCGCCTTGATCCACGGCTTCATACGCTCATCCACTTCAGACCAGTCAAAGCGCGGGTTCGCGTTGGGTCCGCGGTCCACCTGATTCCATACCAGGTAGAAATTCGCTCCGCAGACTACCGGATTGTGCAGCAGTAACTCCGCTTCTTTCTGCTGCTTTCTCGCATCGGGGAACATGATCGCGAACATGCCATGCGGGGCGTTCGGAACCGCAACCGTGGACAGCGGATCGGTGCACTTTGGAAGGTCGAGATTCTCCTTCTTGTCTTTCGGGGCCGCCTGAATTTGGCTGGCGGGATGTAAACCAAACGCCAGGATGGTGATCGAGACCGCAATCAACTTGGGGAGGATCGCTCTCATTCTGCCGCTCCTTTTTTGGTTCTGGAATTGTACGATGAATCGTTCGCAGCGGTCATACCGCCTGTGAAGTAGAACCCGGCTGGTGGCAAAAGGTTGGCGGTCAATGCCCCTGCGACTATCATTCGGGCGGGACTTAGAGAATGGACGATCAGGCACTACTGCACGAGGCCATTGCCGAAGCACGAAGCGGTCTGCGGGAGGGCGGCCTGCCGATTGGCTCGGTGCTCGCTGACAGCACGGGACGCATCGTCGCGCGAGGCCACAATCTGCGCGTTCAGACGGGAGACCCCACCGCCCACGCCGAGACCGTGTGCATCCGCAACGCCGGGCGTCGGCGCGACTGGCCTGAACTGACGCTAGTTAGCACACTCAGTCCCTGCATCATGTGCACGGGCACTGCGCTGTTGTATCGCATTCCGCGTGTCGTGATTGGGGAGAACAGGACTTTCCTGGGCGCGGAAGACCTATTCCGGCAACATGGGGTTAAGGTGATCGTGCTTGATGACGCCGAGTGCATCCGCATGCTGGACGAATTCGTCCGTGCGCACCCGGATTTGTGGAATGAAGATATTGGGCGGTAACTCCCGCGTCAGCGGGATGCTGCTGCGCCGCGTCCTGACTTTGCCGAACTCGCCGTGGCGGCGACTGGAAGCATCTTCAGGTCCCATCGGCACAACGGACAACGAGTCGCGACCGAATACACGATCCGGCCGAAGGCTAGGCAATTGCAATTCGTGCAGGCTCTCATGGGTAACTCCCGAAATTCACTGGCGGCGCCGCTCCCTTTGAACGTCACATTAACACGATGCCCGGCGGGTTTACGCATTTCTTTTCGGTTACGCCAGATTGATTTTTCTTCTAAGAAAGGTGGCGCTCAGGAGAGTCCGAGGCCGACCGCCGCCGTATCGACGATGGCCTTACCGATGGCGAGAGACGCGGTCGCCGCGGGAGACGGGACGTTCAGCACATGCAGGACTTTGCCCGATGGAACGAACTGGAAATCGTCCACCAGCGCCCCGTCCGGCTTGAGAGCCTGGGCACGGACGCCAGAACCGCCGGGCACGAGATCCTTCTCACCAATTTCCGGCAGCAGTCGTTGCAGCGCCCGGACGAAGGCCTGCTTCGACAGAGAACGATGCCATTCGCCCAGCGCATTGCGCCAGTGACGTCCCGCCATGCGCCAGAGTCCGGGGTATGTGAGCGACCCAGCCAGATCTCGGATGTTGATGTTGGTGTGACGATATCCCTCCCGCGCCAGAGCAAAGACCGCATTCGGACCAGCGTCGACTTTGCCTGTGATGCGCCGGGTGAAGTGCACACCCAGAAATGGGAATCTTGGATCGGGCACGGGATAAATCAGAGCACGCACCAGCGAAGCTCGCTCGGGTGACAGGTCGTAATATTCACCTCGAAATGGAACGATCATAACGCCTGGGGCGTCGCCAGCCATGCGGCTGATGCGATCGCTGTGAAGCCCGGCACAGTTGATCAGGGCGCGGGTTGAGAACGCGCCTTGCGTTGTCTCGATCGTGATCTCGTCGGAAGACCGCCGAATGGCCGTCGCGCGGGCGGAGGTCAGCACCGTGCCCCCAGCGGCGGCAATCAGTTCAGCATACGTCGCGCAGACCAGCGCGTAGTCAGTGACGCCCGTAGAAGGCACCACGAGTGCCCGGAGTCCAGTGGCATGTGGTTCGATTTCGCGCAGTTCCTCCGGACCAATCAGCCGGAGTCCAGTGATTCCGTTGGCTTCTCCACGTTTGCGTAATTCTTCGAGGCGCGGCAATTCGTCTTCCCGGGTGGCAACGATTACTTTTCCGCAGACATTGTGAGGGATGCCGTGCTCGCGGCAAAACTCCACCATCGCTGCGGCGCCGCTGACACAGAGGCGCGCCTTCAGCGATCCGGGCTTATAGTAGACGCCCGAGTGGATGACGCCGCTGTTGTGTCCGCTCTGGTGGCGGGCGACCTGATCTTCCTTTTCGAGCAGTAGCAACCGCTGGCGGGGAAAGCGCCTGGTGATTTCGAGGGCGACGCCGAGCCCCACCGCGCCGCCGCCGATGATGATCAACCCGTAGCCGGATTCGGGAACGCTGGGCACCATTCAGTTTACGACGAGCGCGACCACTACGCTCTGGCCCGCGTCAGGGAGCGTTCCCGGAGAGGTACCGGTGACCGTTACTTGATAGTTCACAGGATTATGCGGTGGTGCGCCGCCGCCTCCGTCGCCGCTGCTGGCTCCGGCGCAGGAGACGAGGAGCATCAGGAACGGAACGACAATGGATGCTGCGAAGATGCGTACCCTGATCCGAGGCGGCCGGCGGCTCCCGCCCAGGCAGATCAACGTTGCAGGAAACAGCGCGGCGGCGAGGAAATAGACGGATCTTCCACCGGCGCGGAGCTCCGTCCGGCTTGCCTTTGTAGAGATCGTCATGACCACGTTGACCGCAGTATTCCCAGGGGTCTGCGGCGTCGACGGATTGAAGATGCACTGTGCCCCAGCCGGCAGGCCCGAGGGGCACGTAAGCGTCACTGGCCCGTTGAATGATGTCCCCACAGGCTGCACGGTCAGGGCATACGGCCCGGAGGTCTGCCCCGCGTTCACTGTCTGGCTCGGAGAGGCTGAGATCACGCGAAAATCCTCGGCCACGGTCAGCGGGATGATTACGGAATGGCTCGGAGTCCCGGTTGTGTCCTGCGTATTGATGGTGATGTTGTACGCGCCGGCACTGGCGTTGTTCGGAACGTTGATGGTCGCGGAGAAGCTTGCCGTACCTCCGGCAGCGACGGGGATCGGGTTCGCAGGCGCAAGCGTGCACAGCGCCGCCGGAAGTGCGCTCGTATCGCACGTGGCATTGACCTTGCCGCTGTAGGAGAAGGACGAAGTCAGTTTGAGGCTGGCGCTCGCCTGGCCTCCCGGAGCAGTCGACACGCCCTGATTTCCCGAAATTGAGTAGTCGCCTACATTGAAGGGAACCGCGAGCGTGTGCACGGTGGAACCGGAGGTTCCATTAACGTTGAGCGAGTAAGTTCCGGCCGCGAAACTGGTGCCATTGATCGTTAGAGTTGCGGTCGCCGGGAATGATTTAACCGAGGTCGGGCTGATGCTGCAACTTCCGGCTCCGAATGTTGCAGGACAACTGAGAGTCACGGTGCCAACGAAGCCATCTTGCGAGGTGATTGAGATTGGCCCGGTCACGCCCGTGCTGCCAACATTCACCTCAGGAAAAGCGTTCGGCTCGGTGAGCATAAAGTCTGAATTCGCAGTAACAACGAGAGTGAACGACGTCGTTAGTGGAGATGGCGCTCCCGTGGTCGAAGCCTGAATCGTCACCGGATAGCTACCCGCGGTCGTGTCCGCCGGAACGGAAACGCTCGCCGTCATGTTCACCGGAGTGCTCGCGGTTGGATTCACGGTAGTACCGGGAGTCAGATTGCAGGTCGCGCCGCTGATCGTGGTGGTGCAGGAGACCGTCACGCTCTGGTTGAACGATCCTGCGGCGGTAACTTGGAAACTCACCGGCGCAGACGTGGAACCTCTGCCCACTGTCACACTTGATGGTGAAGGCGTCGTCAGACCAAAACTCAGCAGATGCAGCGTGACTGGAACCGTGTGCGCGACATGTTTGGAATCCGATCCAACAGCCTTAATGTTGAAGCTGTAGTCTCCCGCATTACTGGCGGCGGTCACGGTAAATGGCGTATTGTTCGCCGGGGTCAGCGTCGCGGGCGATGGAGTGCACGTGCTCGGGGGCGACGTCGAACCTGCACTGCAACTCAGGGTGACCGAACTGTTGTACCCGTTTAGAGCGCTGCTCGTGCCGCTGAACGTCGCATTCTGCCCGGCAAAGCTGGTGATGGTCGCGTTGGGCACTGTGAGGGTAAAATCCGGAGTGATGACCAGATTGAATTGCCAGATGCCGCGGCCATACGTAGAGGCCCGCAGCAACTGCTGCCCTCCGGAGTTGAACACGGCCAGTGCGGTCACGGCGACATTTGGCAGAAATCCCGGCTGCTTCGTGGACGGATTGGGCCCCAGTTCTGTCCAGCTGGCACTCGAGGTCGAACTGCCGAACACTCCCACATCGGTCGCCACGTAAACCTGCGATAAAGGCGGATACACCACGACAGCGTTCACCGGTGAATCGGGCAGGGTGCCGGTGAAATCGGTCCAGGTCACTCCGGCATTCGTAGTCTTCCATACATGGCCCGGGCCGCCGGTGAATCCCATCACTGTCACATAGGCCGTATTGCCCGTGGCATCGGCGGAATCCGTCGCCACGCCCGAGATCGGAAACTGACTGGGATTGATGTTCCCTTGCGGTCCATTGTTCGTGGTGTCCACAAAGGCACCCATTCCCGACGACGCGCTGGTGGTCACCCACACGCGCCCACCCTCTGGCGATGAAAGCGGTCCGTCGATGGGGCCAAGGCCGCTGGTCGTCGCGTAGATGGTGCCCGATCCGTTGCCGTCGATGCGGCCCGCCGCCGCCAGCGCTCGCACCTGGTTCACCTCGTCACCGGAACAGGCTGCCGATCCCAACGTGTCGAAATTCGGGCTGAGCGCAACGTAAACCCCGCCAGTTCGCGGCCCGCGCCACACGCGGCAGGTACCGACCAGCATCGAAGTCGCCGATCCCGGATCGAGAATAAACGGGAAGTAGAACGCGCCATCATCGCCGCCAATCGCATTGCTGGTGACAACAAAGTTGAAGTCGCTATTGGTGCAGTTCACGCCGTCCGTGCACAGTTGCACGCCCAGCCCGCCTGGTGGAATGTCGGGATTCGATGCATAGAAATTTGTCGGGAGGGCCGGGTCGATTCCGTTGTAGCCCCCGTCGCCCCCGAGCACATTGCCCCAACTGGGATTAATGGTGGCCTGACTGGTCGCGGGAGAGCCGTTGCCCTGCACTCCGCCGAGCAGAGTATTAGGATCGGTCGGATGCTGCGAGAAGCCGAAAAATTGCGCCATCGACCCCAGGGCCTGGTTCAGGTCGTCGAACTGGTTGATGCCGGAACAGGATCCCGACGTGAGCCCGGAATATCCGTTGAGCGCCCGGTAGATGCCGCCGTCATTCGCGAAGTACAAGAGTGCATTTCCCGAATCGCTTCCCGTGGCCGGAATCATGGAGGCCAGAGCGTGCTGATCGGGATGGACGTGCGACGGGGCCGCTATGGGATTGCACCCGTACGCGTGCGTGAGATTCATGAAGGGATTGATCGCACATGTCGGGTTCAGCGTATTGATCGCACACTTGTAAATGTTCACCGCCCCGGCATACAGGTCGGTGGCAGATCCATCCGGCATGGCGAGCAGTTCGAGACTGTAGGAGCCTTGCTGCACACCGCAACCTTCGACATCGCCGCAATTTGTGATGCCGGTGTCGGCAATCGCAGTCCACGAGGTACCGCCGTTAAGGCTCTGCCAGATGCCGCCGTCGACCACGGCCCCACTCGATGAAAACGACA
>Ga0335082_10007427_pt1 | contig 11898 bp, 9 predicted proteins | sample Lox_Sample_41_FD_206718 | JGI IMG/M metagenome (GOLD analysis project Ga0335082, IMG submission 206718) | Soil microbial communities from Loxahatchee National Wildlife Refuge, Florida, United States - Lox_Sample_4.1 | ecosystem: Environmental > Terrestrial > Soil > Wetlands | place: USA: Florida...
AAGACAAGCAATCTGGGTGGCACAGTCGACGTAATTGCCGGCCTGACCGCGTTCGGGCTGGGGGCGCTTTGCGCCTTCTGTGGAGCACGGCTGGCATATCTCAACGCCGAACAGGTTTAGCGGCCAGTCAGCGCCGGCGGTTTGCCGCGCTGCACTCTCGATTGTCCCTTCGAATATTCGCGCTATACTTTGATCACTAAGCTCTGGAAACAACCAGGCGGGGGAGACATGCGATTTCATGGGAGGAACAACCAATGCTCAACAGCGCACGATTTGCTGCCATGTTGGCAACGGCCGCGCTCGCGTTCGCGCCCGCGTCTGCTCAGGCGCAGACTTGTGAGGACCTGATCCTCGGCGCTGCACTTTCGGCCACTGGCATCTATGCGGCCAACGGCTTGAATACCCAGCACGGTTACGAGTTTGCGGTCAAAAAAATCAACGACGCCGGTGGCATTAAAATTGGCGACAAGTGCTTCTATCTTAAAATCAAATACTACGATGACGAATCGACCCCCGCGCGCGCCGCGCAATTGGTGGAACGACTGATCGACCAGGACAAGGTCAAGTTCATGTTGGGCCCCTACGGCTCACCGCTGACCAAAGCGATCCTGCCCGTCGTCGAGAAATACAAGATCCCGCTCGTCCAGGGTGAAGCCGCTTCGCGGTCTCTCTTCACGCAAGGTTATAAATATCAATTCGGGATCGTCGCGACGTCAGAGAAGTACCTGACGCCTGTCATAGACATGGCGGCTCAACTGGCCAAGAAGGCGGGTAAAGACCCATCCTCGGTCAAAGTCGCCATGATCTACCAGGACGATGCATTCTCGCTGGACGTGCGCCAAGGAGTCATAGAGCAGATCAAGAAGTACAATATGCAGACGGTCATCGATGACCGCATGCCGAAGGATCTCAACGATGTCACCACGTTTTTCACCAAGGTGAAGGCCTTGCAGCCGGACGTATTGCTGATCTCCGGCCACGAAAAGGGGGCAGCGACAGCCGTACGGCAAATTGGTGAATTCAAAACCTCGGTACCCCTTATCGGGATTACGCATTGTGAGGCTGCAAAAATTGTCAGCGACTTCCCGAAGATCGCCGAAGGGGTCGTGTGTCCCACCCAGTGGGACGAAACCATGAAGGCGAGCGATCCCGTGTTCGGGTCGGCCGGCGACTACAACAAGGCGATGATGGCCGCGTATCCTGATTACAAGGTGGTCCCATATCAAACTGCCCAAGCCAGCGCCGCAGTCTATGTTTTTGCCGACGTATTCAAGCGGGCGCAGTCACTTGACACCGAGAAAGTGCGCGAGGCTCTGACGAAGACCAACCTCTCCACGTTCTATGGCGGCGTCAAATTTGCCGATGACGGCAGCAACCCCGGCAAAGAGATCGTGATGCGGCAGATTCAGGGCGGCAAGTACCTGGTCGTTTCACCGTCGGAAGTGGCGGCCGCTCCGCTGATCTACCCGCGCGACGCGAACTATTAGCCGTAGTACGGAGCGGGTGGCATTCCTCCCGCTCCCATGCCGCATCCGCGAGTTGCCCCGATCGCTGTCCGGTCGGGTCACCCGGTTAGCCGTTTCCAGGACCGGTCTGGGACGTCCTAATGGAACAGGTCATTGGCAATATTTCAATCTTGGCGGCGATGCCAATTTTCAATCTTGGCTTGTTGATCGACGGTTTGCTGGTCGGCTCGATATTCGCTCTCGCAGCCTATGGCCTCGCTCTCGTGTGGGGCGTCATGAGCGTGAAGAATCTCGCGCAAGGCGACTTCATCATGATCGGTGGATATATCACCTGGAATCTTGGCCGACTCGGAATTGACCCGCTGCTCGGCGTGCCGGTTGCGATGGTGGTCCTTTGGGGGATTGGTTGGGTGCTCTACCGCACTGTCATCAGCAAAGTTATCACGCGCGACCTCTTCACTTCGCTGCTCGCAACGTTCGGCATAGCTATAGTGATCCAACAGGGACTCAATCTAGCTTTCGGCCCCGACACTCAATCAGCACATGCCAATCTTCCGACTTTATCATTCGCCGGCGGGCTCATCACGATTGCGGCCACCCGTATTGTGGGATTCGTGCTGGCCATTCTTCTCGCGATAGCGGTGATCCTGTTCATGAAAAAAAGCCGCATGGGGCAGGCCATTCGAGCTACCGCGCAGGATTCACGGGCTGCCCGCGTGCTCGGTATCGACACTGAAAAAGTCTATTCGTTTACTTTCTGCCTCAATGCGGCAATTTGTGGCGCGGCCGGTGCACTCGTCGCCATAGTTTGGAATGTCCAGCCATTCCTCGGCACGACCTATTCGATTCGCCTGTTCGTCATCGTGACCGCCGCCGGATTCGGCAATCTGCCGGGCGTTATTGCAGCTGGTTTCGGCATGGGCGTATTCGAGCAGTTTGGCGGATTTATATTGGGAGCCGAATTCCAGCAGGCGCTCATCGTGCTGCTGTTGCTGATTGTGCTTGCCGTCCGGCAACTGCAGCAAATGCGCGTGCGACAGGCTGTACAATGAGCCGCACGCCAATACATCCCGTTACGGTCGGGCTGCTGTTACTGATCGGTGTCGGTGCGCCTTTGCTTTTCCCCGCTTACAGCAATCAAGTTGCTGTGCTTTGGCTGATGATCGTCTTTGCGTCGACTTGGGACATCCTGGGCGGCCAAATGGGATACAATTCCCTCGGCAATATTTTCTTCTTTGGCGCCGGCATGTACACCTCTGCCGTTGTCCAAATCGGCTTGTTCTATGACGTGGGCATGTATACGTCCGGTGCGCGCACCACGCACATCGTTTTCACCACGGCCCAGTACTTCACCGGCTTCGCCTTGGGAACAATAGCGGCGGGCGTCGTTGCCGCTTTATTTGCGCTGGTGACATCATGGATCGTATTTGGCCTGCGCGGGCCTTACTTCGCTATCGGTACACTCGGCGTGGCAGTCGCGGCCGCTGAACTGATCTCTTCCTGGGAATGGCTCGGCGCCGCCGCCGGAATTTCGATGCCCGTATTTCCAGGCACGCCGGAGACGCAAAAGCTGTTCTTTTATTTTCTGCTGTTCGGCCTCGCCTTTGCTGTGCTCGTTTTTCTACGGTGGCTCTATTCCACGAATTTCGGTCTGGCGATCAATGCGATCCGCGATGATGAAGAAAAGGCCGAAGCCATGGGCCTGTACACGCGCCGCTATAAGCGCACGGCCTGGACGATTGCCGCATTTTTCCTCGGGATTGCCGGCGCGATCTTCGGCAACATGACCGGATTTATCGAACCGCGCGACATCGCCTTCCCCACGACGACCTTCAATATCTTCATGATTCTGATGGTGCTTCTTGGCGGCAAGGGCACATTTTGGGGTCCGGTTGTCGGCGCCGTTGTATTTCAGGTCATCAAGGAAGTGACGTGGACCTACTTCCTCGGCTGGCAATTTGTCGCCCTTGGCTTGCTGATCGTGATTATCGTTGTGTATTTCCAGCAGGGCATTGTTGGCTGGCTGATGGAAAAATATCCTGAACGATTCGGAATCACGGTCGCACCCAAGGAAAAGGAAGAGTCCCCGCGCGCAATTGGTCTCGCGCCCCATCCGGAGGGCGCCGAATGAACGATGCGATCATAGAACTCACGAATGTTTGCAAATCATTTGGCGGCGTGATCGCCAATCATAACGTTTCATTGACCGTCGAGCGGGGGGCCATCTCCGGCCTCATTGGACCTAACGGTTCGGGCAAAACGACCTTGTTCAATTCCATCGTCGGATATCATCCGATTGACTCCGGCTCGATCCGTTTCGAAGGCCAGGAAATATCTCAATTGCGCGTGCAGGAAATTGCCAGGCTCGGCTTGCTTCGCACATTCCAGACGACGCGCATCTACGGCAAGATGAGTTGCCTGCAGAACATGCAAATCTCGGTTCCACATCGCAAGGCGCGCTTCCTAGACATGTTCTCTTACGAACACGCCGAGGTGGTGGAGCGGGCCGAGCAATTGCTGGCCTTCGTCGGACTTTATGAAAAGCGCTTTTTGCGCGCCGGCAGTCTCTCTTTTGGTCAGCAGAAACTGCTGGAGTTCGCGATGGCTCTCATAAATGAGCCGACTGTACTGCTGCTCGACGAACCGACGGCAGGCATCAATCCAACATTGATTAATGGCCTCATCGATCGTCTCAAGCGCGCGAATGTCGAATTCGGCATCACGATGTTGATCATCGAGCACAATATGCGGGTGATCATGAACATGGCCAGCAAAATATATTGCATGGCGCATGGCGAGATGCTGGCGGCTGGCCAACCGGGTGAAATTCAACGCGATCGAAATGTGATCGACGCCTACCTGGGAGCGCACTAATGGCAGCTTCCGAGCAAACGCAGGCAGCTGGCCATCGCGATTCGGTTGACGCGGTCATTTCCGTCGACGAAGTCGCACGCCAGGCACTCGAAATCGTTCGCGACATCAGCATCGACCAACTGGATGCCCTTGCCGGACCCAAGTCGCGTCTGAGAATTGACAATCTTAATGCCGGTTATGGGCAGATGGAAATCCTGCACGAATTCAATCTTCGTGTCGGCAGCGGCCAATCGCTGTGCCTCATTGGCCCGAATGGCGCAGGCAAATCGACCGTGCTGCACTCCATCTTTGGCTTCACCAATATCTATTCAGGATCGATATCGACCGAACAGAATGGGAAGCAAATAGACATCACACGCCTCTCGTCCAACGAAAAGCTGCGCTCAGCCGGCATCGCCTACATTCTGCAGGACAAGTCGGTGTTCCCCGGCATGACCGTGGAAGAAAATCTATGGCTGGGCGCCTACCTGATGGATCGCAAGGGGGCCAAGGACGCCGCCGACAAGATATTCGACAAGTATCCGCGGCTTGCCGCGCGCCGAAAGCACCTGGCGAGAGTCCTGTCGGGCGGCGAGCGCCGGCTGCTCGAGATTTCCCGGGCTCTGGTCATGGATCCCCAAGTCCTGCTTGTCGATGAACCTTCGATCGGGCTAGAGCCGCGCTTTATTGATGCGGTGTTCGCCATTCTGGGTGACCTGCAGCACAAAGAAGGCAAGACCATCGTGATGGTTGAGCAAAATGCCAAGAAAGGCCTCGAGTACGCCGACATCGGCTATGTGCTTGTATCCGGCAAGCTCGCGTTGGCCGGCCGGGCAATGGATTTGCTTAACGATCCCGATGTGGGCCGGCTATTTCTCGGCGGCTGAGGTAAGGGACAGTGTCCGCAAAGGATAGAATGCAGCAAGTAACACTACCGCCACGACGAGAATCAAACGACGTTGCCGCACGGTTGCCGGCAGATTCAGCAAAATTACAGGATAGTCCTTGCGCGCCATGAACTCTGTTCCCAAACTCGCGCCGTTGCGTTTTGCTTCGAGCCGTTTTCCAGAGGCTCGGGTGGCAAAAAGCAATATCAACAGTGCCCAATCAAGGCACTGGTATTTGATAGATCGTCATTTTGCCGGCTACACCGCGCAGGATCGCATCCTGAGCCATTGGCGCGATCTGCGATCCTTCAAGCAACCTGGAAACTGACGGATGCTCAATGACCGATTTGGTGGCCAGGATCGCTTGTGAATTGGCAAGATTTTGGACGCGGGCAGCGATATTTACGGTCTGTCCAAAATAGTCCAGTCGATCGTTGAGCGTGACCGCCAGGCACGGCCCCTCGTGAATTCCGATCTTGATCAGCAGATCGTTTTTTATCTTGCGTACTGATTCACGCATACGAAGTGCCGCAGCGAGTGCCCGGTCAGGCGTTGGAAACGTCGCCATAACCGCGTCTCCGATGGTCTTGACGACCGCGCCCGCTTCGGAGGCCACGATCTCGTTGAGCACACGAAAATGCTCTCTGACCAGATCGTAGGCGACGAGGTCGCCGACGCGATCGTAAAGCTCCGTCGAGCCCTTAAGATCAGTAAACAGAAACGTCAGGCTGGTGAGCTTCAACCCCTGATCGACGTCAAGGGTGTCGGTACGATAAATATCGCGGAATATCTGGTTGGTTAGAAGCCGCTTCGCGGTCAGAAACGGCTTTCGCTTGCCAAGCATGTCGTGGAGCGTGTCGCCGGCGATCCAGACTGACGGCAGGGTACGCACATCGGTCTGGTTTTCGAGCGCAAGCCGCAACGGCCCGGGACGCATTTCGGTCGTTACGGTCGGCGCCTGCACCTTATTGAAAATCAGTGCGAGACTTTGGCGATCTCGTGTCGGCTCACCTTTCACATCGATGAAATGCGCCGCGTGGGTCACTGGCTCGAACACAATCAAAAACTCGGCCGGCATCTGCAGCGACATTTGCGCTTTTTGGCCCGGCGGCAGCTCGATTGAATCAAGGGTGACCTTCTCCATCAGGTCTTCAAACCCGCTTTCCGGCAAGTCGACGCCGGAGCCCCAGAAAATCTGACGGAAGTATTCCCAAGGATGGAGCGAGTGCGGATCGTGCGCCGCAATCCGGCGAACGCGCTGATTCACCGTGAAGGCAACCTCGACCATCTCATCAAGTGTCGGCTCATAGCCGCTGGCGCACAGTGCGCAATCATATGCTTCCTTATGCACGGATTTAAGCGTGTTGGTGGCGTCCAGCACTCCGCCGCAGCCTGGGCAAAGCACATTCCACGTCAAATCAAACAGCCCAAGTCGTGCAGCGTGCAAGAATCCGCCGACGGTCTTTTCTTCGTCGAGTCCATTGTCGGCAGCAAATGATACCACGTTGATGCGGCACAATTGGCGGTCGGTGCCGCCGTCAATCAAACCTTCGATGGCCGCAACGACCTTGGGATCGGCCGAATTGCGAAGTGAGTCGAAAAGCGGTTTCGTGTCACTCAAGAGATAAGCCTCGAAAGCGTGCCTATTCCCAAATCATGATGTTAGGCAAAGAACCGTCTGCCTGTCGCAACGATGTATAGCCAACGCCGGCGAGACCACGAAATAAACCTAAATTGAACTGCCGTTTACCGCTATTCCAACGATAATCTCCCGCTGACGCTGCGGTTTCGAGAACGGCGGCAAGCCGGCGTGACGCAAGTTCTCGAAGCTCACCGCGCCCAAGAGCGCTGCTGGCCTCGCAAAAAAATTCAACGGTACCGAGAGTGCCACAACAGAGTGTATCAACCCCCGCGGGCCATCCCTTTTTTGCACCTTCGACAGCGTTTCGAATGTCTTTTACCAGGATTTCCTGGTCCACAATCCTTCGCTTGGCCATGGCTATCCGCGCGAGGCCGATGCCGGTAGCCCCGTGGCACCATTGACAGGGCCAGGACAGCTGCCCCTCCCCGCGCAAATCGGGCCAGTTATTGCGATCGGCATCGTAGCTCGAATTTTCAAATGCAATACATTCCGAGGCCGCTTCGGCGAATTCCTCGCGCCCCGTTGCAGAGGCGAGCGAAGCAAGCGCAAAGGCAAAGCCGGCTGCACCGTGCGACATGCCGTTAAGCGGCTGTTTGCCCGAGCCCTGCCCCACCCAGCTCCGGCGGCCTTCCAAACCAAGCCGGGTTTGCGCGACCAGATGTTCGCCGCACTTGATTGCGCGCTTCAGTACATCTTCCGATTGGCTGTCCCGATAGAGACGAAGAAGGCAGAGTATCGCACCAGCGCTTCCGCCGATGACATCCAATTGCTTATCTGCCGCGATAAGGGCGTCGGTGAACAGTTCCACCGCGACATGGGCATCTGCAAGCAAGTCATCGTCACGTAGTGATTTCGACATCACGGCGAGGGCGTAGACGATAGAACCCAAGCCCGTCGCACCACCGATGCCCATGGAACGTGCTATCCGCGCTGCATTACGGCTTTTCAGACTTTTCCGGAGACGCACGATGCCGGCCCTGGCGAGGTCGGCAGAGGATTGACGCCCCGTTACAGCTGCATGAGCGGCAAGAAATACTGAAATACCCGATGCGCCATTGTAGAGGTCCGAGCCCAGGCAAACCAGCTGGGAAACTTCGGCATCGCCAAGCCAGTCGATACCGATCCAGGCGGCGCCCGGTCCCCGGCGAATTGCATAATGCGACAGTTCGCTGGCGATCTTGTCGGCTTCCGCGATAAAGGTCTCTTTTGTCGGCAACGCGGCATTATCTGCGCGCTCCACCAGCGTTGTGGGAATCGTCGCCTGACTGGAAGCCTTCACAAGAGATTTTGTATTTTCTGTGATGACCTCAATCTGCCAGCCGAGCTCATTTTCGTCGAAACGTTGAGCGCGAGCCCGCGCGCGACTGATGCCCGTCGTTTCTCCCGATTGAAACGAAAAACCGGTTGCATCACGTATCTCGCTGTCATCGCTGGGCGAGACAAAATGCGGCACATTCAGCGCAAGCAAGGCAGACCGCTCGGCCCGCTGAATTGGCCAAAAACCGTCGGTGTTTTTGTCCCATTCCGCCAGTCTCGCGATAAAATCCGCCTGTGCAGACCATACGATTCCGTCGTCCATAGTCCGATGATTTTTCAGGCGCTGGAGCAGCATGGAATAGAAACGTGTGGGACGAACGACCTTGCGGACCGAAAGGCCGGAAAAGCCTTCAAATATGTCTCCCGCCTTCCACCTCAACAGAAACCTGGCGTAATCCTCAAAACCCGAAACAAAGTCGGTGATGTGCTCGGCGAACTTGCCGTAGCGACCATCAGCATGCGGCAGATTTGGATTGATGTCGGTCGCCTCTTTCGCTCTGGTCGGCCGCATCTCATCTGAATTTATGTTGTTCCATTTGATTTTTATTTTCGAGCTCCAGTCCGCCGTCATCCCTCCGATTGCAAAGACGTTGTTTTCGGGCGAGCGCCCATATGCAGGAAGTAAACCGACCATCATGACTGAGTTGGCGAGCTTCTCTGTTGCGAAGTTAAACGCCTGACTTTCTGCATCGTCGGATTTGCGCTCTTCGACTGTTGATTGAAGGATCGTTTCGAGATCGATCGGCACCGGATGATCGCCGGATGCAATCAGGTTCTCCTGGTGCATGTCACTGGCGACGAAGTAGTGGAAAAGAGCAAGCCACGAGCCGGCACGCCTGAAGAACCGCTTGAATCCTTGTGGGTCTGTATCGGTGTGACCTATATATTCGGTCCAACCGTAGTTGTCGGCCGCAATCGCCTGCACCGCCCTGAGTTCGATTGGCGGATTGGCCCGGTTCAATCGCTCGATCAACTTGAACCAGGCAATATCGAGCCGTAAATCCTTCGGCTTGTATACAACCCTTGAACCATCGGCGAAGCTGACGATTCGCACCGAACGGCCGCCGTTATGCGGGTCGGAGATATCTCCTTCGATTTTTGCAACCGGGCTGTCGGAATTGGAATGCAAAATATCGCGACGGATCGCCGGAAGATCCACGCTAAGACGCAAAATAAACTCGCGCGACGTTTCAATCCACTGCCGGCTCACGACGGCAATGAGCCGCAGAAGCACAGGCTTTTCCTCAAACAGACGCCGAAACCCGCCGGCTTTCATGTATGCAACGAATTTATCGTAAATGGTTGTTCCGGAATCTTGATTCGAATTGAGTGCGCCGAGCGCGGTCGCGCTGGTCTTTCGCGCTATAGAAAACTGCTCGTAGATTGCTGGAGCACAAAGGCCGGACAATTCCCTGAGTAGCGAGTGATGCAAGCAAGCGCGAGCGGACTCGGTCAAATTATTGGACGCATCCCGACCGACGTCAGACCAAAGGATCTCCGCGGCTTGCTTTATGAGCGGCGTAAACAAATCCTCAAAAGCACATATCTCAACATGATTTTCTGCCGAGACGTGTTCGATGTTTTTTGTCGGATTTTGCAGGGCGGCTTCAATCCAAGCCGCATCGGCAATCCAGGCCGGCCGGGGAACAGAGGCCTTGCGACGGCTGGCGGTGAGCCGCTTCCGTATCTCGTCAGTCGACCACCCGTCCCGGGCCAGCCGCTGGTCGAATAGCGACAGATCGCCGCTGGCAGATGCCTGGCACCAGGCGGCAAGGCGGCGGGCGGCCAGGTCAGGATCGCCTTTTTGACCCGGCAACGTCTCAAAGTCATCGGACAGGAGTTCGTCAATGGTCGCGGCCCGAACGATCAGGCGCTCATAGAAGGCATCCATCGATCTAACTCCGATCGGCCGAATTGTACTCTAGCCCTCGGCCATTTTATTCTGGCGTGCCCAATGCAGGGTCGCATCGGCCGGTTACAGATCAGAAAAAGGAACCGGGTGGGCAACGGGCTACCGGGATAGAGCATTTTTATGGCTCGACTTGGTTAAGAGGGGGCGGGATTTATCTACAGAAATCAATCCCTGCATTGTCATAAGTGCCTGCGGATATAGGCCTATTCCAATTGACTTTGCTTGGGACGCATCGGATCATGGGCTATGGCGCTGGGAGGGGGCGGTTTTCGAGCATCTCTTAGCTGACTGCTGGCGCCGCTGACGAAAGAAAGGATCGTGCGATGAAGACCTTGTTCAAGACTGAAGAAGAGATCCTTGCCTTCGAAGTCTCCGATGAAGCGTTGGAGATCGCGGCGGGCATGGCTAAAGAAAAGGCAGACTTCACCCTTGGAGCCTGCACCGGTCTGTCGGTCTGTGACGGCTAGCCGGTCTATTAGGCTGGTCCTAGCCTCCTAAATAAAAGTTTTCTGACCCGCGGGACCGACGAAGTCTTAAACGGGGCGTCGAAATATTTTCGGCGCCCCGTTTGCACATCGAATTGGGTTTGTTGGGATATTTCGCGGGTCAGCCTCGGGTCTAGAGCCCGCCGAGGCGTGGATAGAATTTTGCCATTCCGTATTACCTCTGCACTGTCGTCGCAATTGAAAACCACCTAGCATTGGCACTGGACAGTGCCCGCCCGATTGCGCCCTCCGTGGAGTATCCGAATGAATCGCCGGTCTTTGCTTACATCCGCCCTGGTCGCGTTTGCCGGGCGGCAAGTTGTCTTGCCCGACTGGATATGTCCCGCCGCGGCAGAAGGCGCGGGTTCAGCTTGGCGGCACGGCTTGGCGAAGTTCGGAGAATTGAAATATCCGGCGGGCTTCAAGAAATTTGACTACGTCAATCCGAACGCCCCGAAGAGCGGCGCGGCATCGCAGATCACGCTTGGTACCTTCGACAACTTCAATCCGGTGGTTGCCGGTGTCAAAGGCACACTCGTCCAGGGCATCGACTTCGTTTACGACACTCTCCTGGTGCAATCGCTCGATGAAGTATCAAGCGCATACGGGCTCCTCGCCGAATCCGTAAGCCACCCGGACGATTTCTCTTCGGCCACGTTTCGAATCCGCGCCGGAGCAAAATGGCAAGACGGGAATCCAGTTACGCCTGACGACGTGATATTTTCGTTCAATGCGTTCAAAAAAATAAGTCCGCAAGCTGGCGCAACTTACCGCCATGTCGTCAAGGTTAAAAAAACAGGCGAACGCGAGGTTACTTTCACCTTCGACGGACCTGGCGTCCGCGAGCTACCACAGGTCGTCGGGCAGCTCACTGTCTTGCCGAAGCACTGGTGGGATGGGGTTGACAAGGACGGCAAGAAACGCAGCATCGAGGATACCACTCTCGAAATGCCGCTCGGCAGCGGGCCTTACAAAATCAGGGAATTCTCGCCGGCCCACAATGTTGTCTATGAGCGCGTCAAGGACTATTGGGGGCAAAATCTCAACGTCAATGTTGGTCGCAACAATTTCGACGAGTTACGATACGAATATTTCCGCGATGCGACGGTCGCCATCGAGGCGTTCAAGGGAGACTTGGTCGACTGGCGCAATGAGAACAGCGCCAAAAACTGGGCTACGGCATACGATTTCCCCGCGGTGACCGAAAAACGGGTCATCCTCGAGGAGTTTCCTATCAATAACGTCGGTGTAATGCAGGCATTTGCCTTCAACCTGCGTCGAAATAAATTCAAGGATCCGCGTGTTCGACTCGCGTTTAACTATTTGTTCGACTTCG
>Ga0335082_10007428_pt1 | contig 11898 bp, 10 predicted proteins | sample Lox_Sample_41_FD_206718 | JGI IMG/M metagenome (GOLD analysis project Ga0335082, IMG submission 206718) | Soil microbial communities from Loxahatchee National Wildlife Refuge, Florida, United States - Lox_Sample_4.1 | ecosystem: Environmental > Terrestrial > Soil > Wetlands | place: USA...
TTTCGAACACGCCCGACTGATTGAACTGCTGGATACGAGCTTCGGAAGGCTCTCGCGGGCAGGCGTTCCCAAGAAAGAGGTGACTCCCGAATTCAGCCATGCCGTGGCGGTGAGGAAGAAACAGCTCGAGCAGGTGCAGGTCTGTATCGGGTGCAGGGGAATGAATTACATGCATGAAGACCGCTACGTGATCTCGGCGCTCAACACCGTGCTCGGGAACAGCATGAGCTCGCGACTGTTTCAGGAGGTGCGCGAACAGAACGCCCTCGCTTATTCCATCTATTCCTATGTGACCTCGTACCGCGATACGGGGCTGCTCACGGTGTATGCCGGAACCGACCCGACGAACACGCTCGAGGTGCTGCGGCTCGTGACCAGAGAGCTCAAAAAGATCAAGGACGAGGGAATAACGCAGGCGGAAGAGATGCGGGTAAAGAACCAGATCAAGGGGAACCTTGTCCTTTCCCTCGAGAGCAGCAACAGCCACATGAGCAGGCTGGCAAGACAAGAGATCTATTTCGGAAAATACATCTCGATCGATGATATCATTAGGGGCGTAGAAAAAGTGACCTCGGAGGAAGTCCAGCGGCTTGCCCAGCAACTTTTCACACGGGACAATATCTCCCTCGCGATCCTCGGTCCCCTGAGCAGGGCTGATGTGCCGGATTCGGTTTTGGAGATATGATAGTCAAAAGGCAGCGCGCATGGAGTTATTGAGCGCGGTGATGACAAGACAATGCCCTATGCTCCTGCTTTCGTCAGGAAAATATGCCCAGCCATCTCGTTGTACACATAACACAGCTCAAAAATTCCGAAGGACTCCCCATCCCGCACTACCAGACAGAGCACTCTGCAGGTATTGACCTGTATGCAGCTGTTGTCGGCGAGACGGTCATCGAGGCAGGAATGTGGAAACTGGTCCCGACAGGTATCGCGATTGCTATTCCCGAAGGATATGAAGGACAGGTCCGGCCCCGAAGCGGTCTCGCGCTCAAGCACGGCATAGGCATGCTGAATGGGCCCGGCACCATCGACGCCGATTACCGTGGAGAGATCGGTGTCATCCTTTTCAATTTCAGCGCTAAGCCGTTTTCCATTCATCGCGGCGATCGCATTGCCCAGATTGTTTTCGCAAAGATAGAGAAGGCGAAGCTCGTGCGGGTGGATGTGCTTTCCGAGACCGCGAGGGGTAAGGGAGGGTTCGGACACACGGGAGAGAGATAAGGCAAATTCAAAGTCCAAAAGTAAAGGTTGGTGAATTGATCATGGAATATGTAAAATCAGTCATACTGCTTTTCCTGTATACGGTATTCGTTGTAACGCCTGCCCTGGGGCAGGACATGAAAGTTACCGAAAAGGTTCTTCCGAACGGACTCAAGGTGCTGCTCAAGGAAGAGCATAAGGCGCCGGTAATCACGTTCCAGATCTGGTACAAGGTCGGTTCACGGAACGAAAAGCTCGGGACGACCGGCATGTCGCACCTGCTTGAGCACATGATGTTCAAGGGAACAAAAAAGTACGGGCCCAAGACCTTTTCCCAAACCGTGATGCGGAACGGAGGAAATGACAACGCATTCACCGGCAAGGACTATACCGCCTATTTCGAGAACTTTGCAGCAGATCGTATCGGTATCTCGCTCGATCTCGAGTCAGATCGCATGCAGAACCTGCTCATCGATCCCAAGGAGTTCCTGTCCGAACGAGAGGTGGTTAAGGAAGAGCGCCGCATGAGGACGGATGACGACCCGACATCGACTATGGTGGAAGAGATGACGGCAGCCGCGTTCATCGCCCATCCCTATGAGTGGCCGGTGATCGGCTGGATGGCGGACATCAATAACATTACCCGCGACGACCTCTATAATCACTATCATACGTACTACGCACCGAACAATGCAACCATCGTTATGGTCGGTGATTTTGATACGAAGGCGATTCTCCCTCAAATAGAAAAGTATTTCGGTTCCATTCCGCGCGGACCAGATGTACCCAGGGTCGCTGCGGTCGAGCCCAGACAACTGGGTGAACGCAGGATTATTGTTAAGAAGCAGGCAGAGCTTCCGGCTGTTTTTGCCGGTTACCATACGCCTGATCTTAAGGACAAGGACTCCTATGCCCTTGAGGCCCTGCAGGGCATCCTCTCATCAGGCAAGAGTTCCCGCTTGTACAAGTCGCTCGTATACGAAAAACAGCTCGCGCTCTACGCCGGAGGTGATTACGACAACATTGCAAACGACCCGAATCTGTTCTACGTCTATGCCGGCGTGATGCCTGGAAAGACCACAGAGGAGGTGGAGAAAGCGCTCTATGCCGAGATCGAAAAGCTCAAGACAACGCCGGTTACCGACGAAGAGCTCCAGAAGGCAAAGAACCAGATTGAAGCTGGCTTCATCATGGGGCAGGATTCGGTATTCTACCAGGCAATGCTTCTCGGTCAGTATGAGACCGTCGCGAACTGGAAGCTTCTCGAGAAATACCTGGAGAATATCCGCGCGGTCACCAAGGAAGATATTCAGCGCGTGGCAAAAGAATATTTCTCAGAGGACAATAGGACGGTAGGGATACTGGTGCCAACAAAGAATTAACGATTGCAAATTTAACAATGAGAACGCGAGGCGAAAAAATGAAGCTTACAAGGTACACACTTCTTATTATACTGACGGTGGTTTGTCAGTTCTCCCAAAAAGCATCAGCCGCCGAGCTGATCGGCAAGCGCATCTCGCTCGAAAACGGCATGGTCCTGTTACTCTCTGAGAAGCATGACATCCCAATGGTCATGGTGAACATGGCGATCAAGGCAGGGAGCACAGCGGAACCCGAGGACAAGCCCGGCATTGCATCGATCACTGCGTCGCTGCTCATGCAGGGGACATCAAAAAGGCCGGCCGGCAGGATCAACAGCGAGATCGACTTCATCGGTGGGTCGCTCTCCGTATCCGGGGGAAACGACTTCGCCTCGGCAAGCCTGCGGGTTCTCAAGAAAGACTTACGAACGGGCCTTGACCTGCTCTCCGATGTCCTCATGAACCCCGTTTTCGACCAGAAAGAGATCGACCGCAAGGTCAAGGAAATCCTTGCTGAGATCCAGCGGCAAAAAGAAGATCCGGACAATGTTGCTGGTGAGGCATTCACGAAAGCGGTGTACGGCAGACATGCGTATGGGAGGACGAGCGACGACGTGGCTGCCTATCTGCCAAAGCTTACGCGGCAGGACGTCGTAAATTTCTATTCGGAGCGTTACAGCCTGAACAGCATTATCATTGCCGTAGTCGGGGACGTGAACGAAAAAGAAATAATTGGTCTTCTCCAGGAATACTTCAAGGGATGGAAGCGGAGCGATCAGCCTCTTCCTGCTTCCATTCCGCCGTTGGTGATAGAGAAAACCGTTGTACGGAAGATCGACAAGAACATTACCCAAGCGAATATCGAATTAGGCAATATCGGTATCAGCAGGGAAAACCCCGATTATTACGCCGTGATTGTCATGAACTACATACTCGGCGGAGGTGGTTTTTCTTCCCGGCTTATGGATAATATCCGGGACAACAAAGGGTTGGCATATGACGTGCATAGCGTATTTTCGGCGCAGAAAGAATCGGGAGCATTCTCGGTCAGCATCCGGACGAAGAACGAGTCCGCGAACGAAGTGATTGCCGAGACGCTGAAGGAAATCCGGAAGATACAGGCGGAGCCTGTATCCGATAAGGAACTTGCCGATGCCAAGGCATACTTAACGGGAAGTTTTCCATTGAAGATGGACACATCCGCGAAGATCGCCGGGATGCTGACGTTCATCGAGATCTATAACCTCGGTCTCGATTATCCCCAGAAGTATTCTGCGATGATAAACGCCGTGACCAGAGAGGATATCAAACGGGTAGCGCAGAAGTACCTTCATCCCGACAGTTTGGTTATCGTGGTAGTTGCAAACCTGGAAAAGGCGAAGTTGAACTATTGAGCGGCTGATGCCATGGACGAGTAAACTACAGCCAGGGCGGACAGGAACATACTACTCGGGCCGGGAATGACCGAGATAATACCCATCAGTTCACTGTTCCCGTACGTGGACGGGCAAAAGTTGAGTTCTATCAAAACGGCGCATCTCGACCAGAGCTGATCTCATGGAAAGGCTGCAATTCCGGAAAAACGGATCGGGCGCTGACCAAGTGGCAGGAGATCGAGATGCGCGGCGATATGCTCCGCTAATACGTGAACGACACGTATTACCGTTGGATAGAAAGCGAGTTCGATATGAAGGAAGAACTTCTCGACCTGAGGGTCTGAAAGAAGCAAACGCTCGCGTTTGATCGGCTCAAAGCAGTTGAACGCTGAAGAATGCGGGCCAACTGTATTCGCATCATGTCGTACAGGATCTATGTTTTTCCGTCATGTGCGATCCCCGTTGAAACGGTGCTCGAATGCCTGATAAAATCAATATACTCCCGGATCACGTTGTGAACAAGATAGCCGCGGGTGAAGTGGTCGATCGGCCTGCATCGGCGGTAAAGGAACTTGTTGAAAACTCGATCGATGCCGGCGCGTCTGAAATCTTCATCGACATCGAACAGGCAGGCAGGCGTCTGATCCGGATTACGGATAATGGGAGCGGAATGTCAAAGAAGGACGCGCAGACCGCCTTCCTACGACACGCCACGAGCAAGATAACAACGGACGCGGACCTGGAGGCCATACGCACTATGGGTTTTCGAGGCGAGGCGCTTTCGAGCATTGCCGCCGTGTCGCAGGTTAGACTGGTCACCGCAGTAAAGGACATGTCCGCAGGTGTGCTGATCGAAATCAAGAGCGATGCTATAAAAGTCATTAGCGATACTGCAGCGCCACTAGGCACCTCCATCGAAATAAGCAACCTGTTCTACAACACGCCGGCTCGGCTCAAATTCCTGAAGAGCGCAGCAACCGAATTCTCGCATATTGTTTCTGCCGTGTCCCGTCAGGCCATGGCCCATCCTGACATCAGCTTTCGGCTCACCCATAATAAAAAACCGGTAATCGACCTCCCGTCATCCATGAGTTTAAAGGAGCGGACATTCCAGCTCTATGGCAATGAAATTGCTGATAACCTGATGGAATTCGAAGGGAATAGGGACGGAATAAGGATCCACGGCCTCATCGGCCGCCCTTCATACACAAGAGCAGATCGGACATATCAAGACTTCTATGTGAACCGCCGCGCAATAAAGAACCCGTCGCTCACGCACGCACTTTATAGCGCTTACCATGACATGCTCATGCGAGACCGGCACCCGGTGGGCTTTATCTTTATCGATATCGATCCCGCTTTGGTAGATGTTAATGTTCATCCAGCCAAGACCGAAGTGCGGTTCCGCAATCAGTCACAGATACACGATCTTGTCAGGGACGTGATTAGGGAAGGACTGCGAACGCAGGGAATGAGTGCGGCTGACGCGACGGTGATGGCGTACGGGTCTCATGCTGTGGAGGTGAGAGAGGCCCTTGCGGATTATCTCAGGAATCAGACCATAAAAGAAGACGGGTCAAATATGGTAAAATCCCCTCCCTTTTTTGGTCGCCGAAAGAACGATGTCGGAACGGCACCTCTTTCGTATGACCATGACTCTTCTGTGCAGCGAGAGAGCCATGCTGAGCCACAAACCCGGCCATCCGGCAGCCCTGAACATTACATGTATCCACTCGCCCAGGTCCATGATTCCTTCATCATTGCCCAATCAGAAGAAGGAATGGCGATCATCGACCAACATGCGGCGCATGAGCGTGTGTTGTTCGAGAAACTCCAGGATCAGTTCGATAACAAAAATATTCCTGTCCAAACCCTGCTCATGCCGGACCAGGTGGAGCTCGGTCCGGCTCAGAGCAGCCTGCTCTCAGAGTATTTACCCGAGCTCAACCAGCTCGGGTTCGCTGTAGAAGAATTCGGCGGCGGGACGTTCATGATCAAAGCCGTGCCGTCACTTCTCGTGGGCGCGGATTACCGGAAACTTGTGCTCGATGTTCTCGATGAAGTAACTGTCTTTGGAGAGAGCAGGAAGATGGACGAGCTTCGGGACAAGGTCCTGAGCGTGATGGCCTGTCATCCCGCAATTAAAATCCATCGGCATCTTGAGCAGAAGGAGATGGAGATACTGATCAGCGAACTTTTCCGGTGTCGAATGCCGCACACCTGTCCGCACGGCAGGCCGACAATCATCCGTCTTCCCCTGAGCGATATAAGGAAAATGTTCAAGAGGGTGTAGGGGTTACGGCAGATGAAATGATATGCAACGCCTGCGGCATAAAAAAGTGAAGACTGCGATGGAGATCGTTGCTGATGCCCAATTGGCTGTCCTGCGAGATTTGATTTCGGTGCGGCAGGAGCTATCGTAACGAACAGTGCACCAGCTGCTACAAAAATGAAAAGGGGAGATGGTGCAAAGAGAGATGCCGCATGAAGCGCGCCATCGGTCCTTCACCGCTTGTAAAAAGTCACTGACGTCACGAAGTACAATAACGTTATCTCAAAAAGCCATCGGTGTTAATCTTCGCTACGACTGCCATGCCTGCATAATGCAGATTTGTCTCGACAGAAACAGATTATACTGATAAATCAGATACCAGCGTAAAGGGTCCAAATGGAATGGCTCACAAGTCCTGAGGCATGGGTTGCATTAATTACCCTCACAGCTCTAGAGATCGTACTGGGCATCGACAATATAATTTTTATCTCGATCTTGGTTGGAAGATTGCCGCATAAGCAGCGGAACAAGGCCAGGATTCTCGGACTCGGACTGGCCATGATCACCCGAATCATCCTGTTGCTTTCCATTACCTGGGTGATGAAGCTTACGTCGCCGCTATTTAAAGTCTTCAATCAGGAAGTATCAGGACGTGATATCATCCTGATACTCGGAGGGCTCTTCCTGTTATGGAAAAGTACCCGTGAGATCCACAATAGCCTTGAGGGCGAGGAAGCAGTGATTACGGCAAAGATAGCAGTTTCGTTCATTGGCGTACTGACCCAGATAGCACTGCTCGACATCATATTTTCCCTTGATTCGGTGATTACCGCCGTTGGATTGGTGAAGAACGTGGAGGTGATGATCCTCGCAATCGTTGTTGCAATTGTCGTTATGATGTTCTCGTCAGGAGCCATAGGCGACTTTGTTGAAAAACACCCGACAATCAAGATGCTGGCACTCAGCTTCCTCGTGATGATTGGTGCCACTCTGATCGCAGAAGGATTCGAGTTCCACATTCCAAGAGGGTATATCTATTTCGCTATGGCTTTTTCTTTTACGGTAGAGATGCTAAACATGAGGGTACGGAAAAAGGCGGCGCGCCCTGTGAAGCTTCACAAAGTAGGCATCGAGAAAAGCAAAGTATCGAAAGAATGATCTGCTAAACCATGTCTAAAGACAAACCCATACTTATCATCGCCGGGCCCACTGCCGTGGGCAAGACCGATGCTTCAATCCTTCTGGCGCAGGAACTTTGCGCAGAGATCGTGAGCGCCGACTCCATGCAGATCTATCGGGGTATGGACATCGGAACGGCCAAGCCCAACAAGGAGCAGCGTAGAATTGTATACCATCATATGATCGACATAGTGGAGCCTCACCAGCCGTACAGCGTGGGCGACTATCTTAGAGATGCGCGGGCGGCGATCGACGGCATCAGCTCCTCCGGCGGGACTCCCATCGTTGTCGGTGGCACAGGGCTTTATATTCGTGCGCTCATGCGCGGGCTGTTCCACGGTCCTCCTGCGGACCTCGACTTGCGCGAACGCCTGCTCCAGCGGGAGGCTGAGGGCGAACCAGGGATTCTCTATGCCGACTTGGTGCGGGTCGATCCCGAGGCAGCGATTAAAATCCATCCGAACGATCTCCGGCGTACGGTCAGGGCACTTGAGGTATATCACCTCAAGGATAAAAAACTTTCAGAATTCCAGCGGGAACATTCGTTCCAGGACAGACCATACCGCTTCCGAATGCTCTTTCTTGTCAGGTCGCGAGCGGAGCTCTATCCCCGGATAGAGAAACGCATAGACCAGATGATCACCGACGGGCTTGAGGCCGAGGTGAAAGCCCTAATGGACCGGGGATGCAGGCCCGAGCTTCCCTCGATGCAGGGGCTGGGTTACAAGCAGTTTATGGATTACCTTCTCGGCAAGACTTCGCGGGATGAGGCCGTTTCCCTTCTCAAGCGTGACACAAAGCGGTTTGCCAAACGCCAGTTCACGTGGTTCCGAAGGGAGCCAGAAGCTCAGTGGATGGACATCAGTGGGCTTGTCAGTACGAACGAGATCGTGGCGCGGATAAAGAAAAACATTGAAATTTCAAACAAGTTGGTATAAGATAAAAAAATATTCTGGTGGAAGCAGCCGTTGAGAGCGTATCTCGCTTCATGCTTCGTGGAGGGATAGATGGGCAAGTCGCAAGTGAACCTTCAGGATGTTTTTTTGAACCAGATGCGCAAGGAAAAGATTCCGGTGACGATGTACCTCGTGAACGGAGCGCGGCTTACAGGAACGATCAAGGGCTTCGACAACTTCGTTATTCTTATGAAGCAGGAGAATCAGCAACTCGTTTATAAGCACGCTATCTCGACCATCATCCCCGAAAAACCTGTGGAACTCCTGGAGACCATGGAAAGCAAGAAAACAGAACAGGAGCAGGCGGCGCAAGGGTGAGGTGATTACGGATTTCGGAGTGCGGTATCCGGGGATCCGTGAAACGATGATTGAGAAGAGTGTGGAACCATCAGTTTCAGCGCCGTGTAATCTCTGTTGGTCTGCGAAAACTGCGTTCCCTGCAGTCTCAAGGAATTATCAAGAATGGCAAAGCGGAGTGCAAAAGCGGAAAAAATTAACATCGGCGTTATCGGCGGCAGCGGCTTATACGAAATGGAAGGGCTGACCCAAGTGATCACCATGAAGGTCACGACGCCCTTCGGCAAACCCTCGGACGACTACATCATCGGCACGCTGCATGGCAAGCGCGTGGCGTTCCTGCCCCGGCATGGCCGCGGCCATCGTATTCTACCAACGGACATCAACTACCAGGCGAACATCTACGGCATGAAGAAGCTCGGCGTGGAGCGGATCATCTCGGTGAGCGCAGTCGGCAGCATGAAGGAAGAGATTAAGCCCGGTGATATCGTGATCCCTGGCCAGTTCTATGATCACACCAGACAACGGCGGAGCACCTTCTTTGGTAACGGCATCGTAGCGCACGTGGGAATGGCCGATCCGGTGTGCATCTACCTCTCCGAGATTCTTGTGCAGTCAGGTATTGCCGTAGGGGCCACGGTGCACCGGGGCGGTACGTACCTGTGCATGGAGGGACCGCAGTTTTCGACACGCGCCGAGTCGCTAACCTATCGGAAGTGGGACGTCGACGTGATCGGCATGACAAATGCCACCGAGGCCAAGCTCGCTCGCGAGGCCGAGATATGCTACAGCACCATTGCTCTGGCGACGGACTATGACTGCTGGCACCACAGCGAAGAGGCCGTGACCGTGGAAGCGGTGCTGGCGGTCATGAAGAAGAACATCGAAACATCCAAAGATATGATCCGTGAAGCTGTCCGGGTCCTGCCGGAGACGAGATCGTGCGGATGCAGTGAGTCGCTCAGGAACACGATCATGACGCCCGAGAATCTGATCCCATTCAAGACGAAAAAGGATCTGATTCCCATTATCGGGAAGTACATGAAAGGCCGGAAGTCGTGAGGCGGCATCGTGAGTAAAAAAAACGATACAATAAAATAAAGCGTTCATCTCTTTTTCATTTTGCTTTTGAATTATAAATTACAGGGAGGTTTTATTTAGTGAGTTTGCTTGTTGTCGGTACGGTCGCGCTTGATTCGGTCAGGACACCTTTTGGAAATGTTGAGAATGCCCTCGGCGGTTCAGCAACCTATTTTTCCACCTCTGCCAGTTACTTCGCCGATGTCCGGCTTGTAGCTGTTATAGGTGAGGACTTCCCCAAAGAGCACATACAATTTCTCAAGAGCAAAAACATCGACACGCGAGGCATAGAGGTCCAAAAGGGTGAAACCTTCCGATGGAAAGGCGAGTACGGGTATGACTTGAATGAGGCGCACACGCTGGCCACGCACCTGAATGTTCTTGCGACCTTCAAGCCGAATATCGTCAACGACTATAAGAACTCTGATGTCGTGTTCCTCGCGAATGTGGACCCTGATATCCAGCTCGAAGTGTTAAGGCAGGTCAAGAGGCCAAAACTCGTTGCTTGTGATACGATGAATTACTGGATATCGAGCAAACCCGAAGCGCTCAAACGCATACTCAAGGAAGTGGACCTGCTCACTATTAACGAAGCAGAAATCAGGCAGCTTGCAGGAGAGGCGAGTCTGGTTAAAGCAGCGAAGAGCGTACAGGCCATGGGACCGAAGACGGTCGTGGTCAAACAGGGAAGCTATGGAGCGCTTATGTTCAATGGCCACAGCGTGTTCAACGCCCCTGCCTATCCGCTCGAATCGGTGTTCGATCCTACGGGTGCTGGTGATACGTTCGCAGGCGGGTTCATGGGGTATCTGGCCAGCACCATGAACTTTACCGAAGAGAGCATGAGGAAGGCCGTTATCTTCGGCAGCGTCATGGCGTCCCTCAACGTAGAGGCATTCAGCCTTGATCGGCTCCGAAGCCTGGATTATAAAGAAATTGTGGGCAGGTACCGGGAGTTCAAGAGCATGACGCATTTTGAAGATATATAGAGTGAACTAACCTATATCAATTCTCAGCGTTCACGCTGTACAGTGGTCCCTTAAACAGGGGATTCTGAAATTTAAATTAAGGGAAGTACTATGTTTACCGTCGATCCCACTATAACCGATCTCAAGGTCAAGGAAAAAAGCCTGCTGAAGGTGCTCTTTTCCATGAACACGCACCAGGTGGCAACCCCGGAAATGAATCTTGAGGAGGCCCGAAGCTACGTCATTTTCTGCCGCGAGGGCGGCGGGAGGACCTCAGCATACATTGCTCTTCACCTCCTTGATACGAACCGAAGGCTTTTCTATCCGCATTCCTCCAATCCCTTTCCTGATGAGGATATGAATGCCGTTGATGAAGAGGCGCGTGGTTTTGCCGAAGGAATGGGAGCCATGCTCGATGAAATCGATCTCACGAGAATGTCCTCGGAAGAGAAGAACCATTGGATTGACGACCAGGCAATCTTCAATCTCAACAAGCAGATTGAGGCCAAACCGGTGGAACGAACCGCAGGGCCGGCCACAGAGTCACTGGAGCAGGCAGCGGCACCTGTTGCCCGGACCCAAGAGGCTGCCGCCCCGTCTGCTCCTGTGGTCACGGTTTCTGATGTGCAACCAGCACCTGCTGTCCAGCCCCAGGAGACCGCTGCCCCGGCTTTTCCTGCATCCACGACTTCTGTTGCACAATCTGCGTCGGCTGACCAGCCCCGGGAGGCCGCTGTTCCGGCTGCCCCTGTGAATACAATTCCTGCGCCTCCTGCACCGGAACCTCCTCCGCCGTCGGTGCAGCCAAGGCCTCCGGAGAGACCGGCCAGCGCACCGACGAAGACGGCTCAGAAGGTTTCCGCGAAGCGGCCGGAAGACGTCATTCAACGGGCCATCAGGGCTGGCGTGGTAAAAGGGCCTAAACCGCAGCAGAATAAGGAGATCCGCAGCACTAACGGCATTGTGAGCAGAGATAAGGAAGCGCTCGCACGTCTTCTGTCATCATTTTGAAAGGGGTGTCTTCCATATGAAAACGTTCGTGATTGCGCTACTTCTGGCGCTCGTAGGATGCGTCACAACCGGAGGAGCACCACCGGTTAACAATAAGAAGATGGCCGAAGGGTATTTTCAGAAGGGAGTAGCTCATTTTCAGGAAAAAAATTACGAGCTTGCATCAGTCGAATTCAATCGTGCCATTCAGACCGA
>Ga0335082_10007429_pt1 | contig 11897 bp, 10 predicted proteins | sample Lox_Sample_41_FD_206718 | JGI IMG/M metagenome (GOLD analysis project Ga0335082, IMG submission 206718) | Soil microbial communities from Loxahatchee National Wildlife Refuge, Florida, United States - Lox_Sample_4.1 | ecosystem: Environmental > Terrestrial > Soil > Wetlands | place: USA...
GGCGAGCCGCTGTCCGAATGAGACACCGCGATGCGTGCTGCCGCAGTCGAGCTCATCTCAAACTCCCTCGGTTCAATGGAACAGGACATTGGCGACGTCCTCGATGTGTCCTGTGGGAATGCTAAACGGGATGGGATCCGCCAACGCAAAAGCACAGCTCGACGCGAGCGGGTACTGTCGAGCCGCGAGCTCGTGCGGGTCGAGGCGCATGACGACGCGCATCAAGCGCGGATCGTGGTCGGTTACGAGCTCGCAGTCGAGACGGGCGAGGAGTGCGAGCATCGGCCAGTTGTCGGCGAGGACGAAGCCGTTGAACGCTGCGAGCCCCGCGCGCGCCGCGTGCTCGGCCAGTAGGCGGAGCAGTTGGATGCCCAGGCCTTGCCGCTGCCAGGCGTCGTCGACCACGACCGCAAACTCGACGTCGAGCGGCTCGCAAACTGCGTACTGCGCCATGGCGACCACCCGCGATGGCGCGCCCTCTGTGGTTTCGGCCACAAGCGCGAGCTCGCCTGGAGAACGCGAACGCGTGAGGCGCTCGAGCTGATCGGGCGAGAGCTCGCGCACCGGGGCAAAGAAGCGGTTTCGGCGCGACTGGTATGAGAGGCCGCGCACGAACTGCTGCACGGCTGAAACGTCTTCGGAGCCTGCCACGCGCAGCGCAACTTGGCGGCCGTCTTTCAGCCTTACGATCCGGCCGCTGGTTCGCGTGTGCCGCATGCTTTCCATCATTTGTTCCTTCGAGCCGAATTGGATGGACGCGGTCATCGTTAGGCGACGGTGCGAGCTGCGCCTGCGGCATTCGTCCCGTAGGGGGTTTCTACAACCGCGGGGCGGCGGAAGTGCTGCTTCGAATGCGAATCGAGGTGCGCGATGACCATCGCATTGACCTGGTCGCGATGCGTCACGGGCGCCATGTGCCCCGCACCGTCGACGGTCTTCAGATGTACTTCAGGAAGGATGCGCTCGAGCAGCTCGCAGATGCGCCGCGTCGGCCGGGGCGAGCTTGTCCCGTGCAGGAGCAGGGTCGGCACGGTCATTAAGCGGAAGTCCTCGAGCCGGGTCGGCTCGTTGAGCGTTGCATGGAAGTCGAGCGCGATCTTGGGGAGGCGCGCGGCCATTGCGTAACGTTTATACGCAGGCACCTCGGCGGCGGCCGCTGCGGGACTAGTCCAATAGTCGACAAAACGTTCGAAGCCGGCAACGTACTCGCCGCAGGTGACCGCCCGCGACACGGTCTCGGCCACTTGCGTGATCTCAGCCAGCGCCGCGGCATCCGTTCCTTTCAGCAGATGGAATGCGACCGGTTCAATCAACGTGAGGCTGCGCAGGAGATCGCGACGCAGACCTGCGACATGCAGCGCGACGGCGCCGCCGTAAGAATGTCCGACGAGATGCGCTCGTTCACTAACGCGTTGGAGCAGAGCGAAAACGATTTCGGCTTCGCATTCGAGGTGGAACGGCCTCCCTCCCGGCCAGTGCGCCGTGCCGCCATAGCCATACAGGTCCGGCGCGATGACCCGGTAGCGCTCGCTCAGCCGTTCGGCGAGCGCGCGCCACTGGGTTGCCGAGCTGCCGGCACTATGCAGAAGCACCACTGGGTCGCCGCTGCCCAGTTCCAGATATTCGACGCGGCTGCCGGAGACTTGGAGAATCGACATTGGTGCCCTCTCGACTCGGATCCAGCTGATTTAAGGACGCGAGTTTAGTGAGCAGGCGCGTCAGGAGAATTTCACTGTGGTGCCCCTTTTGTTTCGTTTGTTTCAGCCGCTTGGCACGGACTGACCCGGCTTCGAGTAGTAGAGGAAACGCAAGGAACGCTTGGATACCGTTCGTGCTGGGCGTAGCTCGGCGGAGTCGAAGCACGGACGGGTCGATGCTCAGGACAGGCTTCGAGGAAACGGAGTCAAGACATCGGCCCAAGCCCGACCAATGGTTTACACGCTTCGACTCCGTGGCTGATGCCACGGATCTTATCCCCGAATGAGGTCCGAGGCAGGCTCTGAGCGTTAGTCGAAGGCTTGAGCGCGAATGCCACTTCTTAACAGCGTATTAACCTCCGCCGTCGCGCTCAAGACCGGCAACCGCTTCGCCGACTATGCGGCGCACCTCGCTCGGAAGAAACGGTTTCTCGATCACAGGACGACCACTCTCCTCGGCAAATACGCGCAGGGTAGAAGTGAGCGTATCTCCACTCACAAATACGACTCGCGCGGCCCGCTCGGGCCAGCGCCGCTCGATCTCCCGGTAGAGCGCGCGCCCGTCCAAGTCGGGCATGCGGATGTCGGTCAGAATCACATCGAATCTCTGCTTGCCCATCCGCTCTAACGCCTCGCGCCCGGATGCCGCTGCCACAACGCGATGGCCGGAACTCGTCAGAATCTCGGCGAGGGTTTCGCGAACCTCCGCCTCGTCGTCGACAACGAGAGCGGAACGCTGTCCGGCTTTCGCGTTCAGAGGTTCGCTCTCCTCGGCGCTGCCCCCGTCCAGGCTCCCCGCCGGTAGCACGATGGTGAAAATGGTTCCTAACCCCTCGTCGCCGCCAACCGTGAGCGTTCCCCCGTGCGCTTCGACGATCCCGAGACACACCGCAAGTCCCACCCCCGTACCCTTTCCCAAAGGCTTGGTCGTGAAGTAAGGCTCGAAGACCCGATTGCGCACGGCTTCGGGGATGCCAGGTCCGTTGTCGGCAACGGCGATGCGGATCGCGTTGGCGCCGGGGTCGAAACGGCTTGTCAAGGTCAACCTTCGACGACGGGGTTGGTCCTGCAGGGCCTGCTGGGCATTGATGATCAAGTTCATGAACACTTGATGCAGTTGATCGGCATCGCCAAGGACGGGCGGGACATCTTCGGCCAATTCGACCGCCACCTCGATACCGCTGGTCTTGAGCGCATAGCCCGTGATATCGAGCGCAGCCGACATCACTTCGCTGATGGCGACGGGCACCCGCTGCGGCTGCTGTTGCCGCGCCATGGCGAGAAAGGTTCGCACGATGCGGGCACAGCGCTCGGCTGCGGCGCGGATCTTCGACGCTGCTTCCCGAGTGGCCGGATCGTCTCGCTCCTCCAGAATCGCTGCTCGAGCGACGACTACCGAAAGGGGATTGTTGAGTTCGTGGGCCACTCCGGCCAGTAGCGAGCCGAGAGCGGCAAGCTTTTCGCGCTGATGCAGCATTTCGCGTTGCCGTACCAGCTCTTCCGAGGCACGCTTCTTCTCGGTGATGTCGCGAGATATCGTGAGCATGTGCGGCTTTCCCTGATACTGCATGGGGATGCCGTGTACCTCCAACTCCAACGAGGATCCATCCTTGCGCTGATCGGTCACCTCCGTGTGAAACGGCTCTCCCCTGGATACCGAGGGGAGGATCTTGTCCAGCGCGGGTCGACGGGCCTGCCGAATAGGCTTCTCAGGGTCCCGTGCGAGAAATTCCTCATCGCTGTAGCCGTACATCCTCCATAGCGTCAGATTGATGTCGACGATTGCGCCGTCTGGACTCCAGAGTGCGAGTCCGTCGATGGAGGCGTTGAACATGGCGCGATACTGCTCTTCACTTGCACGCAGGGCGTGCTGGACCTCGATGCGCTTGGCGATATCCTCCTGCAGGCGGTTTTGGGTGTGCGCAACCTTCGCTGCCATGGCATCGAACGCACGGCTCAATCGAGCGAGCTCGTCGCGTCCCCTGAGGGCGCTGCGGGCGGTCAGATTCCCAGCCGCGAGTTGTTCGGCTGCCGCCACCAGTCGGTTGGTCCGGCGGGTCAGCAGGAAGTGGAAAACGATCCACAAGGCTGCGGCGAGTGCCGTCACCCACCCTGTCCAATAAAGTGACTGAGCGACGATCTGGCCGCGTGCGGCGTTCTTGGCGCGCCTCAAGTCGTATTCGAAGAACAGCCGGCCGATGCGCGACCCTCGCAGCTCTCTATCGCCGCCACCCATCGGGATATCGGCGTAGCCAAGCAAAGTATTCTTGTCGGCTTCACGAACCACATGTGCACCACGCCCTAGTGCGGCGTTTGCCGCTAGCCCGGAGCCGAACTTCGGCAGGACTTCCGCTGCAGGCCGCCCCAACCAGGCTCGTCGCGTCGCGGCGATGACGGAGTGTTGGTCGTCGGTCAGTGCGACAACGGTGTAGTTGCGGTTGGAAGCCAGGATCGCCACCTCCCGTCGGGCGCCTTCGATGTCACCCTTGAGCAGCAGATATTCCAACGTGCCCTGCAGCCGCGACAGCTCTTGAAGCAGGCGCTCCTGGTGGTCTTCTTCCACCGCGCGCTCTGCCAGAGGCACCTGATAGATCAAGTTGAGCGTACTCAACGCCACGGCGAAGCCGAGCAGGATGAGCGGAACCGTGAGCTTGAGCGAGGCTGGCAGGAGCTTCTTCACAGCGGCAATTTCTGCAATGGCTCGGGCGCAAGCAGTCCCTCGATTTCGAGCGTGCTGCGCAGCAGCTTTGCTTCCACCATCAACGTCATCAGCTGGCGCCCCGAGACCACCAGACCCGGCGTCGTACCGGCAAGCATCTTCAGGTTGTCCGCCCGCGAGGGTATGCGCAGCCCTTGAAGTGCTTGCAGGAACTGCTGTCCCGTGATCTGCTCGCGCACGGCCATGCGAGCTGCGGCCTCTTTTGGCGCGCCGTCCAGATAGTCAAGTGCCTTGAACCAGCCTGTCAGCAGATTGCGAACCGCTCCCGGATTCTTATCGAGCGCGGATGCGCGCACCGCGAGCAGATCCACGATCTCGCCGGGGATCTGACTGCTATCGAAAAGGGTATGAGCGCCGGCAGCCATCAGCTGGGTACGATAGGGGTCGAAAGTCACGGCTCCATCGACCTTGCCCTGTTCGAACGCGGCGGGATGCTCGTTCGATTCCAGATGCACCATCGCGACATCGCTCGCCCGCATTCCGTTGAGCGCCAAGGCCCGGCTCAGGACGAACGCCCCGAGAGCGCCACTTTCTACCGCCACCCGCTTTCCCCTGAGATCCTTCATCGCCCGCATGCCGGAGCGGCCTACGACAACGTCCGCTCCGTGGGACACATCCACGATCAGCACGACCTTGGGTTGAAATCCGTCCACAGCGAGAACGAACAACTCGTCCAGGCTGATTACCATCCCGTCGATCGCCTGGTTGCGAAACGCGCGAGAAACTTCGCTCGCTGACGGATACTCGACGAGCTGGACCGCTTCGCGGTCCAGATACCCCAAGTCCCGCGCAAGATAAAGCGGTTCACTCCCGATCCAAACGTTGGTACCGATGCGCAGCGGCGGCTCGGTTTCGTTCATGCAGCCGTTCACGGTAACCACCAGCATGAACAGCGCAAGCAGGGCGGGTAGACGTTGGCTCACGCACCACCGAGTCCTCATCCGCCTTCGCCTCCTCCGGGTACAAAGATGTAGCCTTCGCTGCGTACGGTCCTGATGTACTGTGGATGCTCAGGGTCAGGCTCGATCTTCTTGCGCAGGCGCATGATGCGGATATCTACGCTGCGGTCGAACGGATCCAAATCGCCTTGCCTGCTCAAGTTCAAGATTCGCTCCCGCGACAGGACGCGGTTCGGATTCTCGCTCAAGGCCTTGAGTAGATCGAACTCGAGGGGCGACATCGGTACTTCCTTGCCCGCCTCGTCGGTGAGCCGATGCGCAGCGCGATCGAGCATGCAGCGCCCGATGCGTACCCGCTCGGCACCTATCTCCGCACTCATCGCGACCGAAGTGCGACGCAGCACGCTCTTGATGCGCGCCAGCAGCTCGCGCGGGTCGAACGGCTTCGTTACATAGTCGTCCGCCCCGATCTCGAGTCCGACGATGCGATCGACCACAGTGCCCGCGGAAGTCAGCATGATGATCGCAAGCTTGCCGTAGCGTTCGCGCAGATGACGCGCGAGGCTCAGGCCATCCTCGCCGGGCATGGCTATGTCGAGCAGCGCCACGTCAACAGCATGCTCGGCGGCAAGTGCCCGCGCCGCGGCTGCGCTTTCGGCACTCAGCGCCGTGTAGCCTTGCGCGAAGAAATACTCCTGCAGAACCTCGCGCAGATCGGGTTCGTCGTCGACGATCAAAATCGTGGCCTTTGGACTCATGACTGCCTGATTTCCTGATTGTGCGGCGTAAGGCCGCAGGTCACGGTCAGCAAGTCTGATCATACAACTATGCAGCGCCGGTGGCCCCTAGATGTTCGGGGCGTGAAACACATGAAACAAAAGTCCCACGACGGCGAAATCCATGTGACACACGCCCCAAATAGAGTGTCGGCCCCACGACCCGCGCACGCCGCGGGCGCACCTCGTACCCCCTTTGCAAACGCAAAAGAGCACCTATGAGCTGGTTATTCGTTGCCCGGCTAAGGCCGTTCGTGTTGCTCGCTGGCATCGCCAGCCTGGTGCTGAATCTTGCACTGCTGATGCCGTCGATCTATATGATCCAGGTGTTCGACCGCGTCTTTTCCAGCCGCAGCGTGGAGACGCTGGTGATGCTGAGCGCGCTGGCATTCCTGGCGCTGGCGCTCGGGTACTGCATGGATGTCGTCCGTGCGCGCGCTCTGGGTTGGTCGGGCCGTGCGCTCGATCGACGCTTGTCCCCAGCTGCGCTAGCGAGCGTCCTGCGCGAGGCCGCCGGTGTCGCTGGCCGGGCCAACACCGATGTGCTTCGCGATATTGCGCAACTGCGCGCGTTTCTGAGCGGCACAGGCGTTCAATCGCTGTTCGATGCGCCCTGGCTGCCGATCTATGTGTTAGTGATCTGCCTCATGCATCCGCTGCTGGGGCTTGCGGCCGCCCTGGGCGCGTGCATGCTGGTCGCTCTAGCCATTCTGAATGAAAGGTTGATGCGAGGGCGCGCGGAGCGCTCGCTGCGCTGCTCGCGCGACACTACACGTCACGCGGAAGCTCTCACGCGCAACGCGGAGGTGATCATCGGCATGGGCATGACTCGAGCGGCGGTCGGGAGCTGGGAAGTGCGTCACGATCAGTTGCTCGACGCGCAGGCGCAGCTCAGCGCCGCTTCATCGAGGCTAAGCGCCGTCGCACGCATCACGCGCCAGGGGCTGCAGATCGTGATGCTCGCTCTTGGGGCGTGGCTGGTGATCGATACGCACGCTTCGCCCGGGATCATGGTGGCGGCCACCATTCTGCTCGGGCGCGCGCTGCAGCCGGTGGAGCAGCTCATCGGCGGATGGAAAGTCCTGGTCGAGGCGCGCGGTGCGTGGCAGCGGTTGAGCGAGCGTCCGGCCGTGCAGACACCGCAAGCGGGCTTGGAATTGCCCGTGCCGACCGGGCGAGTGGAAGTGGAGCGCGTAATTTTTTCACCAACTCTACTGCGACCGCCGCTCATCAAAGGGGTGGCGTTCACACTCGAGGCGGGGGAAAGGCTCGGTGTGATCGGACCGAGCGCGTCGGGCAAGACCACTTTGATTCGCCTCATCCTGGGCATCTGGAAGCCACAGGCGGGCGTGATTCGCCTCGACGGCGCGGACATCGCGCGGTGGGAACGCGACGCGCTCGGGCAACACGTCGGCTACCTGCCCCAGGATGTGGAGCTGTTTGGCGGCACTGTTGGGGAGAACATCGCGCGCCTTGGACCCGTGGACTCAGAGCAGGTCGTCGCAGCGGCGCGCCTGGCGCATGCTCACGAGATGATTCTGCGTTTCCCCGACGGGTACGATACTCAGATCGGGGAGGCAGGCGCGATCCTGTCGGGCGGTCAGAGGCAGCGCATCGCCTTCGCGCGAGCGCTATACGGGAATCCCCGGCTGGTGGTGCTGGACGAGCCTAACGCCAATCTCGACGCGCAGGGCGAGGCGGCTCTGGCGGCCGCGCTCGAGGAGCTCAAAGCGCGTGGCGTGACGACCATCATGGTTGGACATCGCCCTGCTCTCATGTCGCAGCTCGACAAGCTGGCGGTGCTGAAGGACGGGGCGCTCGAAGCCTTCGGCCCTTCGGCGACGATACTGCCGCGGATGCATGCTGTCGCCGCTCGATCCAATCGACCCGCTCCGGCACAGGCTGAGAAAGCAGCGGAAGCGCTCGCATGAAAGCAACCCTTCCGATGTCCTTCGCAGCGCTCCTCGCGCAAGGCGACAACGATCCGAACTCCCGCGCCGAGCTGGTCCGGCAGACGCGACGGATGCTGGTGCCGCTGGCGCTTGTCGCGGGTCTGATCGCATTCTGGTCAGCGACGGCGCCCCTGTCCGGCGCTGTGGTTGCGAACGGGCAAGTCAAGGTCGAGCTGAACCGAAAGACCGTGCAGCATCAGGAAGGCGGTATCGTCCGTGAGATCCTGGTCCGCGACGGACAAAGAGTGCGTGCGGGGCAGCCGCTCGTGGTGGTAGGGGACGTGCGCAGCGACTCGGAGCTGAGCCTGCTGCAGAACCAGCTCCGGGCTGCCCGCATCCGCAGCGCCCGTGCCGAGGCGGAGGCTGCGCTGCAATCGCGCTTCACCGCGCCCGCGGATCTCGCAGGGCAGCCGGACGCGGCCGAGCACCTGGCGCGCGAACACGCGCTCTTCGCCGCCCGGCGGCGCACGCTGGACGAGCAGATCGCCGCGCTCGAACAGCAGATCCGAGATGCGCACGCTCAGGCCGGCGCGCTCGAGGCGCGGATAGCCGCCACCGAGACCTCAGCCCGGCTCTCTGCCGAAGAGGTCGAGATGAACAACAAGCTGGTGCGCGAGGGCTTCATCAATCGAACCAAGCTGCTCCAGCTCGAGCGCGAGGCATCGGACTACGCCGCGCACGTCGGCGAATACCGCAGCGAGCTGGCGATCGCACGCCAGCGCGTCGGCGAGCTTGAAGCACGCATCGCGCAGGCGCGCAACCAGTATCAGCAGCAGGCGGCCGACGAGCTAAAAGACGCCTCCGCCAAGGTGCGCGAGCTGGGGGAGAAGCTGCGCCCGTCGCAAGACCAGGTCGAACGCCAGATGGTGCGCTCGCCGGTGGATGGCGAAGTCATGTCGATGCGCGTGTCCGCGGTGGGCGAAGTGATCGGTCCGCGCGAGCCGATTCTGGACGTTGTCCCGGAGCACGAGAAGCTTGTCGTCGAAGCGCACATTCACCCGCAGGACATCGATCACGTGCACAAGCATGCGCCCGCCGAGGTGCGCCTCAGCGCTTTCGATGCGCGCACCGTTCCGCTGCTGCCGGCGAAGGTCATGTTCATCTCCCCGGACCGGGTCACGGAGCCCGACACCGGCGAGTCATGGTTCGTCGCGACTGTCGAGGTGGATGCCGCCAGTCTGAAGAATTATCCGCAGATTCACCTGCACGCGGGTATGCCGGCCGAGCTGTTCGTCACCACGCCGGAACGCACCCTGTTTCAGTACCTCACGAAGCCGCTGAACCTGTTCGCCAGCCGCGCGATGCGTGAGCCATGAGGAGTCAACACGAGCCGGCTCGACAGACCGGTCGCTATTCTTGAAGTGACCATCAATTTGAAAGGACTAGTGCAAATGAGCATCTTCTTCGGTAGCAATGCAGATGAGACGATCACGCCCGACCTGGTATCGCCGGGCGTCGCGGTGATCGGAGCGCCCAAGCAGCCGTCGGCGGTGGTCGACGTGATCTTTGCCCGCGGCGGCAACGACACCGTGGCCGGAGGCGGCGGCAATGACCTCGCGTTCCTGGGCGCGGGCAACGATACGTTCATCTGGCGGCCGGGCGATGGCAGCGATTTCGTCGACGGCGGGGCGGGAACGGACCGGCTCGACTTCGATGGTTCGGCCGCAGCCGAGAACATCACGGTTTCGGGCAATGGACTGGCGCAAGTGGCTCGGGATGTGGGCAACGTAACTATGAATCTGAACCACATCGAGCGGGTCGACATTGCGGCGCTCGACGGCCAGGACCGGATCACGGTGAACGATCTCGCGCACACGGACGTGAGAGACGTTGCCGTCGACCTCGCTGGTGCAGCAAACGCGAATGCAGGCGATGGCCAGGCGGATACGGTCATCGTCAACGGCGGCCAGGCGGGCGAGCAGATCAGCGTGGCAGTGCAGGGAGGTACCGTGGTGGTCAACGGGCTCTTAGCCTACGACCATCGAGCACACTGATGCGGGCGTCGACCAGCTCGTAGTCAACGGCGGAGGTGGCAGCGACCGGATCGATGCCTCTGCTCTCCCGGCGGGTTCCATGCTGCTCACGCTGGACGGGGGCGCAGGCAACGACACGCTGATTGGCGGCGCCGGCGTGGACATGCTGCGGGGCGGCGACGGCAATGACACGGTGACCGGCGGGCGCGGCAACGACGTGGCATTCTTGGGCGCGGGCAACGATACATTCACGTGGGTGCCGGGCGAGGGCAGTGACGTGGTCGAAGGCCAGGCTGGCTTCGACACGCTCAAGTTCGTTGGCGCCACCGGCAACGAGAACATCGACATCTCGGCCAACGGCGGGCGCGCGCTGTTTCACCGCGACGCAGCCAACATCAGCATGGACCTGAATAGCGTGGAGCGCATCGACTTCGCCGCGCTGGACGGTGCGGACAACGTCGTGGTCCACGACTTGAGCGGCACCGGCGTGAAAGAGGTGAACGTCGATCTGGCGGGGAGCCTGGGCGGCGACACCGCTGATGGGAAGCAGGACAAGGTCACCGCCGATGGGACCGCAGGCGATGATGCAATCACCGCATCCCAATCCGGTAGCGCGGTCACCGTGCATGGTCTCCCAAGCCAGCTGAGCGTGGATCACGTCGATGCCGGTCTGGATTCCCTGACTATCGACGGGGGCGCGGGCAATGATGTGATCGACGCTTCGGGAATGCCAGCGGCGTCTGTTAAGCTGGTTCTCAACGGGGGCAACGGCAACGACGTTCTGCGTGGCGGTGCAGGCGACGATGCCCTGAGCGGCGGAGACGGTGACGACGTCCTTGGCGGAGGCGGTGGCCTTGACGTGCTGAACGGGGGCGCCGGGAGCGACATCTTCCAGCACGGCCAGGTCACGATCGAGGACTTTCAGGCCGGTGCAGGGGGAGACAAGATCGACCTGCATGGCGTAGCCGGCGCCACCGATTTCGCTTCGGTGCTGACGCACGCGCACGATGTGGGCGGCAACGTGCTCCTCGACTTCGGCGCAGGCGAGCAGATGACCCTCGACCACGTCAATGTCGCATCGTTGCAAGCGGGCAACTTCCTGTTGTAAGACTTGAGAGAATCCGGCGGCGGCTCGGCAAACCTTGCGGGCCGCCGCCCCGCTCGGCAGCAGGGAGTGGAATATGCCAACACCGAGCGCTCCTTCGGGCGCTTCCCGTCTTACCGCGCGGCCTGTTCGACTAACGCTTTGATGCCGGCAATGTTTGGTAGCAGCGTCCCGGGCAGCCCATGCCGCCTTTTCAGGTATTCGGGCGCGTTATAGGAGAGCCACACCCGTCCGTCACCGTCCTGCCAGGCCAAGGCCTTGAGCGGCAGGTCGATGGCTACGCTCGGCGCAGCGAGTATCAAGGGCGTGCCCGCCCTGGGATTACCGAAGATCAGCATTTGCGTCGGTGGCATCGACAACCCCGCCTTCGCCGCATCGCCGCTGAAATCGACGCGAGCGAATACCGTGAGTTGCTTCGACTTGACGAGCCATTCCAGGCGGTCGATGGTTTCGAAGACGGAGTAGTTGCTGGCAACGTTCTCAACACCGTTATCTGCATTTGCATCAGGGCTGATCGCGGCGGCAGCCATCAACATCCACGGTAGAAGCTTCATCGCAAGACTCCTGTACACCGGCCTCCGGTCGTCCGTTTGCGTGCTATTGGGCGGCTGATTCCGTCATCGCCGGCTGGCGCCGAGACCGAGCGCTTCCGCGAAATGGTCGGTCAAGTGAGTAGCTCTCAACCCCGTTTGCCCGATCTGCACTGAATTGATCGGTGACAGTCAGAATCAATAATTCTGTGCAGTCCCCTGAGATTGGTCTTGCGTGGGCTTGCA
>Ga0335082_10007430_pt1 | contig 11896 bp, 8 predicted proteins | sample Lox_Sample_41_FD_206718 | JGI IMG/M metagenome (GOLD analysis project Ga0335082, IMG submission 206718) | Soil microbial communities from Loxahatchee National Wildlife Refuge, Florida, United States - Lox_Sample_4.1 | ecosystem: Environmental > Terrestrial > Soil > Wetlands | place: USA: Florida...
CGCGGCGGTCCCGAGGCCGGGGGCGCCGAGCCGCTCCAGCCCGAGGACGCCGCCAAGGTCTACGACGCCTGCGCCCAGATGTACCGCCTGGCGTTGGCCATCCAGCAGAAGTTCCCCGATACCCTGGTGGCGGAGATCCGCCTGCGCAAGGCGCTGGCCGATATCCATCGCAGCGTGGAACCGCCGCCGCCGCCGGCCGAGCCCGGGGCCACCCGGCCTGAAGGAGAAAAGGCGAGCGCCTCCGCCCCCGACGAGGAGGCCCTGCGCGCGGCCCGCGAGGAAGAAGCGCGCCGCGCCCAGCAGGAACTCGCGGCCTGGGAAAAGGCGATGGAAGAGCAGCGGGCCCGGGAGGCGCGGCAGGAGGCTGCCGCCAAGGCGCCGAAGTCGAAGAAGACAGCCAAGAAGACATCCAAGACGGCCTCGAGCAAGAAGCCGGCGCCCAAGACCGCCGCCAAGCCCGAGGACGCCGGCCCGGTCGTGCTGGGGGCGATGGGCGGCACCGACTACGACGCCAGCAAGCCGAACTGGGGGCAGCCCACGCCGCCCCCCTCTTCCGCCACCGCGGCAGGCCAGCCCACGCCGCCCCCCTCTTCCGCCACCGCGGCAGGCCAGCCCACGCCGCCGCAGTACCAGACCAAGGCCGAGTACACCTTCCCTGACGAAACGGTCGAGGGTGATCTGGAGAAGCCGCCGGGGAGTTCGAACACCCTGGAGCGCTATCCCACCATCGAATCGCCGGATGCGGTAGCGCCGGGACAGGAGTTCGCCGTCCAAGTCTCGCTGACCGAGGAGCAGATCACCCCGGAGGCCCGGGTGCAGCAGGGCGCGACCACCGCCGAGGGCAAGCTGGCCCTGGCCCTGCCGCAGAGCGCCGAGAACCAGTGGAAGATCGACGTGGCGCTCTCCGCTCCCGGCCTGGAGTTCGCCCGCGGCTCCAACCTGGGCAGCATCGTGCTCCCTCGCGATGGCGATTCCACCGTCGCCATCTTCTATCTGCGCGCGCGGCCCATGGGGGCGGCCGAGAAGTCCATCCACCTGATGGCTACGCTGTGGTACCAGGGCAGCTACCTGGCGCGCATCGAGCGCGACCTGGTGATCCGCAGCCCGCAGGGCACGGTCGCGAATCTGGAGGTGGGGCGGGCGCAGGGAGGCGCAGCGCCGGCGGCGCGCGCGGAAGCCAAAGCGGCGGCTCCGCCGGCGGCGCGGGCCGCGCCGAAGGCCGCCGCCGAGGAAGCCGCTCCCGCAGCCGCGGGCCCGCCCGCCGTCGAGCAGCGGCGCGCGGCGCTCGATCTGGGCTTCGTGCCTCCGGACCTCACCGTGGTCCTGCTGCACAACCCCGGCGACAACACCGAGACCATCATCCTGGAGTCGCCGCACCTGCAGCCGGCGCAGGCCACGGCGGCGCGCACGCCGGGCCTGGCGGAGTGGCTGGCGGCGCAGTACCGGCAGATCGCGGCCCGCTCCAGCCGCGGCATGCAGCCGGCCGGGGAGGCCGCGGCCGCCGAGCGCCAGTCCACCGACGACTTTCTGCGCGGCTTCGGCCGCCAGCTCTATCTTCAGTTCGCGCCCCAGCCCTTCCGCGAAGCCTTCTGGGCGCTGGAAGACAAGCTGGGAGCGAAGTTCCGCACCATCCAGATCTTCACCGACGATCCCACGCTGCCCTGGGAGCTGATGCGGCCGGTACGCGCCGACGGCAGCGGCGAGCGCGACTTCCTGGGCATGGAGTTTTCCGTCGCCCGCTGGCACGTCACCCAGGACACGGCGCAACTGGAGCGCCCGCCCCAGACCGAGCCCCTGGAAAGGGTCGTGGTCATCGCACCCCAGTACCAGGGCCAAAGCGCGCTGCCCGGGCAGGAGAGCGAACTGGCCACGCTGCGGCAGTTCCCCGGATACTCTCCGCTGGCGGGCGACCGCCAGGCCCTGCGCACCCTCTTCCAGGACCTGCCGCGGGGGCTGGTGCACTTCGCCGGGCACGGCGCCGTGGCGCAGCAGGAAGGCAGCCCGCAGTACGCCATCCTGCTGGAGGACGGGCCGCTCGACCTCATGACCTGGCGGGGCATGACGCCCCTGCGCCAGCGGCACCATCCCGTCTTCTTCTTCAACGCCTGCGAGGTGGGGCAGTCACAGAAGGTGGCGAACTTCGTGGACGGGTGGGCGCCGGCGGTGCTGCGCTCCGGGGCCAGCGGCTACATCGGGGCGCTGTGGCCGGTGAACGACCGGGTGGCCGCGCTCTTCGCCACCCGCTTCTACCAGGGCATGGAGCGCGACCTGGCGGAGGCCGGTGGACGCGCCCGCGTCAGCGAGGTGCTGACCCAGACCCGGCGCCAGGTCTTTCGCGAGACCGGCGACCCCACCGCCCTGGCCTACGTCTTTTACGGAGATCCCAACCTGGCTTTCTCGCGGGCGCGCTGATCCCGATCTCGTTGCTCTGCACGCGGCAACGCGCTAGAATGCCTCGCTCTGGGCCCCGCGTTTCTTAATCCATCGGAGATGAACGCATGAGCGCAACCGCAACGCCTCCGGCCCCTACCGGCCCCGCCATGTCCCTGGGAGGGCGCGTGATCAACACCTTCGTCGCCCCCAGTTCGGCCTTCGCCGAGATCCGGCGCAGCAGCGCCTGGTGGCTGCCCTGGCTGCTGCTGCTGCTGGGCAGCATCGCCTACGTGAGCGGCGTACAGACCAAGGTCGGGTTCGACCAGGTCTACCAGAACAACCTGCACAACTCGCCCAAAGGCCAGGAGCGCCTGGACCAGATGCCTCCCGACCAAAAGGCCCGTGCCCTCCAGATCGGGGTCGCGATCACCAAGTACATCTCCTACGGCTTCCCGGTGCTGCGCCTGATCGGATGGATCATCCTGGCGGCCATCCTGATGGCCACGCTCAATTTCGGCATGGGCGCGGAGATCAAGTTCGGCACCAGCCTGGGAGTCACCGCCTGGGGCACGCTGCCGGAGATCTTCCGCTCGCTGCTGGCGGCGGTGCTGCTCTACTCCGGGAGGGTCGATCCTGAGGGATTCAACGTGCAGAACCCGGTGGGCACCAACCTGGGCTATTACCTGAATCCCGCCGGCTCCAAGTTCCTGTTCACGCTGGGCTCCGGCATCGACGTGTTCATCATCTGGAGCCTCATCGTCACCGGCATCGGCTATGCCGCCGTGAGCAAGGTGAAGAAGGGAGCCGCCATCGGCGTGGTGGTGGCCTGGTACCTGCTGTTCCTGCTGATCGGGGCTGCCTTCTCGCTGCTGGGCTAGCCAGGCTAATCTGCTGGGAGGATGGGACTTACCCGTCCTCCCGGCTTCGGCCCGCCTTCCATTCAATCCCCGGAATCGCCGTTCGCTGCCGGAATCCGGCAGACCACCCGGCATTCCTTCTTTTTCGCCCGGGGAAGGTGTGTTGTAATAAGGGATTCATCTTTCATGCTGGACAAGGCCCATCTCTTCCGCCGCGATTTCAAGGCCATGCAGCGCCGCCTGCGGGAGTGGCGCATGATCGCCAAGGGCCTGGTGTCGAAGGACCATCCCATCCTGGCGCACGTCATCCCCATGCGCCGCTGCAACCTCGCCTGCGCCTACTGCAACGAGTACGACGCCGTCTCCCAGCCGGTGCCGCTGGAGACCATGCAGCGGCGGCTCGACAAGCTGGCCGACCTGGGCACCACCATCATCACCATCTCCGGGGGCGAGCCCCTGCTGCACCCCGAGCTGGACGAGATCATCCGCCACATCCGGCGCCGCGGCATGATCGCCGGGCTGATCACCAACGGCTACCTGCTCACCGCGGAGCGCATCCACCGGCTGAACGCGGCCGGGCTGGAGCACCTGCAGATCTCCATCGACAACGTGAAGCCCGACGAGGTCTCCAAGAAGAGCCTGAAGGTGCTGGACAAGAAGCTGGTGCTGCTGGCGCAGCATGCCGAGTTCCACGTGAACATCAACTCGGTAGTGGGCGGCGGCATCCGCGATCCCCACGACGCCCTGGCGGTGGGCCGCCGCGCCCTGGAACTGGGCCTGACCTCCACCGTGGGCATCATCCACAACGGCGACGGGCAACTGCAGCCCCTGGGCGAAGCGGAACGCGAGGTCTACGCCCAGATGCGCGCCATGGAGAAGAACAGCTACGCCCGCATCAACGGCTTCCAGGACAACATCGCGCACGGCCGCCCCAACCAGTGGCGCTGCCGCGCCGGGGGCCGCTACCTCTACATCTGCGAGGACGGGTTGGTGCACTACTGCTCGCAGCAGCGCGGCTATCCCGCCGTTCCTCTGGAGCAGTACACCGTGGCCGACATCCGCCGCGAGTACCTGACCGAGAAAGGCTGCGCCCCGCACTGCACCGTGAGTTGTGTCCACCAGGTCGCCTACATCGACGGCTGGCGCGATCCCCAGACCCTGAACCTGCCGCCGCGTCCCGCCGGCGAACCCGAGGGCCTGGTGCAGATCGAGTAAGACCTGATTTCACCGCCGAGAGCGCAGAGAAAAACCAACTCACCACAGCGACACGGAGGCACAGAGAGGACTGTGCGTCCGTCATCCTTCGCCAAGCGAAGCCGAGCGGAGGATCTGACGACATCGCTTGTCGATAGCGTTGCAGCCCGGCTCCAGTCCCGGAGGGACGGCATCCGTTAGCCCAGCGCTTGAGCGCTGGGTGGCCTGGCGAAGAACCTCTGAGTCCCGTAGGGACGACACCTAGCCCTCCCGCTCGTGCCCAGCCTGCTTGAGCGCCGCCAAGGCCGCCTCCAGCGACTCTTCCGGCACCAGCACGTGATCGGTGTCGAAGGTGGAAACCACGAACACCGGCACGCCTGCCTGGGCCAGCGGCGCCACGAAGGAACTCACCACCCCGGTTTCGCTGAAGGCGAAGGGCCCATGGAGCTGGAGCAGTGCGAACCTCCCCGAGGACTTCACGCCCGCCGGCACCTGCTCTGCCGCGCACGCGATGGAGAGTTCTTCCTGGGTGCGCGTGAGCGAGAAGAAGCTCCCGCGGGCGGCCCACTCCGGCACCCCGGCATCCGGCTCCAGCCGGCAGACGACGAAGCCGGTCCCGGCCACCGAGAAGCGCAGCTTCTTCACTTTGCGTCTTTCGCGGCCGCCGCGTCCGCTTGCGCCAGCATCTGGTCCAGATCGCGCCGCGAGAAGTAGCGTCCGGCCGCGACCACGCCCGCGATCCTGTCCAGGTTGCCGATATCGTCCAGGGGGTTAGCGTCGAGCAGCACCAGGTCGGCTTGCTTGCCGGCCTCCACCCGCCCCATCTCTCCCTCCTTGCCCAGGAAGCGGACGGGGCCGAGCGTGACCGCCTGCAGCGCCTGGAGAGGGGTCAGCCCGGCCTCCACCAGAAGCTGCAGCTCGCGGTGCAAGCTGACGCCGGAAGCGGCTCCCCCGGGCGGATCCATGCCCACCAGCCAGCTCGCCTCCGGCCGGCGGCGCAGCGAATCCACCGCCGCCCGCGCCTCCTGGAGATCGTGGACGACGATGACGGGAGCCTCCGCCGCCGCCACGATGCGCGGCCCGGCTACCTCGCCGCGCTCGACCTCCCGCCTCAGCGCCTTCAGGGCGGGAAGCTCGCCCTCCGGGTCGCGCACTGCGGTCACGCCCTGGGCCAGCAGCCGCGGCAGGACCACGCTGCGGACGCGCTCGCCATCGGCCCCGGCCATCAGGCGAAGGCTCATGTCCCAAAGCCCGGGGATGAGGTACTTGCCCTCGCCGTTGACGATGGCGATCTCCGGGCTCTCCTGGATGAGGGCGCGCTTGGCGATGGCGGTGATCTTCCCCTTCTTGATCACCACCGCCAGGCGCGGCTGGATCGTGCCCGTGTCCACGTCCACGATGTTGACGTTGGTGATGACGATGATCTTCTGCGGGGAGCGGGCGTGCGCCGCCGGGAGCGCGCCCGCGCCCAGCAGCAGGATCAGGAGCATCCGGAGGGGGAAGGATCTGCGCACTCGGGTCTCCAGGCCGGTCCGGGAACTCTACTTCAGGTCAGGCGCCCTAAGCAATCAGCGCCAGGAAGGCCCGCTTCCGCTCCTCCGGCAGGAAGGAGGCGCGGAAGGAATTGCGGGCGAGGGTGCGCAGCTCGTCGTCGGAGAAGCCGAAGCCTTCCTGGGCCAGGGCGTACTCGCGCGCCAGGGAGGTGCGGAACATGGCGGGATCGTCGGAGTTCAGGGTGACCAGCAGACCCTGGTCGAAGTAGGAGCGCAGGGGATGCTGCTCCAGCGCCCGGCAGCAGCCGGTGCGCAGGTTGCTGGTGGGACAGATCTCCAGCGGTACCTGCTGGCGGCGGAGGCGCGCCAGCAGCTCGCGGTCGTGCCAGGCATTGAGCCCGTGGCCGATGCGCTCGGCGCCCAAGGCGTCCAGGGCGCCCAGCACCGACTCCGGCCCCGCGCTCTCGCCGGCGTGGGCGGTCAGGCGCAGTCCCGCCTCCCGCGCCCGCAGGTAGACCTCGCGGAAGATCTCGGGCGCCGCGCGCTGCTCATCGCCGCCGATGCCGATGCCCGCGACGTTGCGCTCGCGGTAGCGCAGGGCCTGGTCGAGCACGCGCTCCGCCGCCTGCGGACCGAAGTGGCGCACCGCGTCGAAGATCCACAGCAGCGAGACCCCGAAGTCCTTCGCCCCGCGCGCCCGCCCGCGCTCCAGCCCTTCGAAGATGGGCGCGAAGTCCAGCCCGCGCCACTGCACCACGCCCACCGAGATGTAGACCTCGGCGTGCACCACGTTCTCCGCCTTCAGCCGCTCCATCAGGCGGTAGGTGATGAGCTCATAGTCTTCCGGGGTGCGCAAGTAGTCGGTGACCGTCTTGAAGGCCATGAGGAAGCCGGCGAAGTCGGGATAGCGGTAGAGGGCCTCGACGTCGGCGGGGCGCAGGCGGCCGCCGTGGCGCGCGCTCAGTTCCAGCAGCGTGGCCGGCTCCACCGCGCCCTCCAGGTGCAGGTGCAGCTCTGCCTTGGGCAGGGCGAGGATGAAGGCGCTGGGCTGGAGCTCCGAAGCGTCGCGCACGAGGGTCTGGTCGCTGCCGGGCATGCCTGACTACTGACTCCTGACCGCTGACGCCTGGCCTTTGGCGAACTCGCTGCGGTGCCGGCTGTAGAAGAAGTAGATGCACAGCCCGATGATCAGCCATCCGAAGAAGCGCGCCCAGGTGATGACCAGCAGCCCGCTCATCAGGGCGACGCACAGCACCACCGAGATGATGGGGAACAGGGGCACGAAGGGAACCTTGAATCCGCGCGGGCGGCCGGGCTGGGTGCGGCGCAGCACCAGCACTCCCAGCGAGACCAGAACGAAGGCGAAGAGGGTGCCGATGTTGGAGAGGTCGGCGGCCTCGCCGATGTCCACGATGCCGGCGGGGATGCCCACCAGCGCGCCCGCGATCCAGGTGGACCAGTGCGGCGTGCGGAAGCGCTTGTGCAGGGCGGAGAACAGTCCGGGCAGCAGGCGGTCGCGGGACATGGCGAACCAGATGCGCGTCTGCCCGTACTGGAAGACCAGCAGCGAGGAGATCATCCCCATGAGCGCGCCGATCACGATGACCGCCTGCCACAGCGGCTTGGCCCCCAGGGTGTGCAGGGCGTAGGCCACGGGAGCGTCCTTGGCGGGGCTCACCCCGAAGGTGTCGTAGCGCATCATGCCCAGCAGCACCAGCGCCACTCCCACGTAGAGGATGGTGCAGATGATGAGCGAAGCGATGATGCCGAAGGGAATGTCCTTCTGCGGGTTCTTCGACTCCTCCGCCGCCGTGGAGACGGAATCGAAGCCGATGTAAGTGAAGAAGATGATGGCGCCGCCGGAGAGGATCCCGGGGAAGCCGCTGGGGGAGAAGGGATGCCAGTTGGCGGGGCGGACCAGCATCCCGCCCACCACCAGGAAGATCAGGATGGCGCCCATCTTGATGGCCACCATCACGTTGTTGGCCTCGGCCGACTCGCGCACCCCGCGCACCAGCAGTACCGTCAGGATGAAGACGATGAGGAAGGCGGGAACGTTGAAGTAGGAGCCGGTCCAGCCCCCGGAATAGACCGGCGAAGCCCATTTCTCCGGGATGTGCAGGCCGAAGGCGTCCAGTTGCGCGCTGATGTAGCCGCCGAAGCCCACCGCCACCGCCACGTTGGAGACGGCGTACTCCAGGATCAGGTCCCAGCCGATGATCCAGGCGATCAGTTCGCCCAGGGTGGCGTAGGTGTAGGTGTAGGCGGAGCCGGCGATGGGGATCATGGAGGCCAGCTCGGCGTAGCACAGCCCGGCGAAGCTGCAGGCCACCGCCACCAGGATGAAGCTGATGGCGATGGCGGGCCCCGCCGGCGGCCGCCCGATCATGAGGGTGCCGCTCAGCGAGCCGTGGCGGATGAGGTGGGTGAACAGGTCGGCGACCTGGGCGTGCCAGATGGAGAGTGCGGAGTGCTCGCCCGCGGCCGCCGTCCCGGTGAGTACGAAGATGCCGGAGCCGATGATGGCGCCGATGCCCAGCGCGGTCAGGCTCCAGGGCCCCAGCGTCCTTTTCAGCCGGTGCTCCGGTTCCTGGGAATCCGCGATCAGCTTGTCGATGGACTTCTTGGCGAAGAATTGGCTGGCCAGCTTGACCGCTCCTGTGGATGAGATCGAGGTGCGGAGCCGGCGCGGCCTTCTCCCGGGCCCGCTCCGCTTCTCGGTACTCGCTACCCGGTACTCTAGGCTCTCTTCGTCTGGCCGCGCGCCATCTTCTTGACCTTGCGCTTGCGCGAGCCGCGGTCCCAGGTGCGCTTGGCCAGAGGTTTCTCCGCCTTGCGCTTCTTGCGCGCCGCGCGTTTCGCCTTCTTGCGCTCTTCCCGGCTCAGTGCTGTGGTGTTTGCCATAAGTCCTTTATGCCACCTGCTCCTTCAGGATTCGGAAGGTCGGTGCCGCCCCTACGGGGCTCCCTCGTTCCCTCCCACCTACCCGGCGCTTACGCGCCGGGCTAAGCCAACTGTCGCCCTGCGGGCTGGTCCCGGCCTGCCAAAAACTAGAAACGCGAAACTGGAAACTGTTCTTCAGTGCCAGCTTCCGCCGTGCAGGGCCTTCTTCTTGTCGTCGCGCAGGGCCTTGCCGGTGTGGATGGCGCAGCGCAGCACCGTGTCCTCGCCCACCTTGATGCGGTCCTGGTAGCTGTGGTTCCAGAGCTCGTGCCCCTGCGCGTCCTTCAGCCACAGGTTGATCTGCGCCCCCGACTTCTCGGTGTAGTTCATGAAAGTGAGGGTGCCGGTGGCCAAGGCGTCGGCGTCCTTGGGATCGTCCACCGAGGTGAAGCCGTTCTTGCGCAGTTCTTCCTCGAAGAGCTGGGCGAAGCGGTAGCCGTCGGGATTGCCCCCGAACTTGTCGTCCACGTAGATCTTCTGCACCCTGGCCAGGCCGCTGTAATCCCGTTTCTGCGCCCACACGACCGCCGCCGCGCCCAGCAGCGCCAGCAGCATGGCCGACATCGCGATGCGTTTCATCCCCTTCTCCCCCGGGAGGTTCACGCTTTCTCCAACTGCGCAAACTTCTCCACCAGCTTCTTCAGACCGAAACGTGGGAATTGTACCGTAATCTTGGCGTCTTCACCCTCCCCTTCGCGCTTGTAGACCGTTCCTTCGCCGTACTTGGGATGGCGGACCTTCTGCCCGGGGCGAAAGCCGCGCCCGCCGGTGGGCTCCGGGAGCTCCAGTTTCGGCCGGGTGAATTTCTTACCCCGCGAGGCGAAAAATTCCGCGATGTTGTCGATGGAATTGTAGGTCGGCCCCGTCCAGGCGGCGCGCCGGTTCCCGCCCCGCGGCGCCGGCCGCTCTTCCACGTCTTCCCGCTCCTGGGAATACTCGTAGTCGTAGCGCCGGCCGTGTGGTACAGCCGCCCGCGGCTGTGCTTCTTCCCGGCGCTGGCGCCCGCCGGGCGAGCCCAGGTCCTCCAGCAGCGCCTGCGGGACCTCCTCCAGGAACATGGAGGGCACGCTGGCCTCGGGCAGGTCGGTGCCGTAGCGGCGGCGATAGCGCGCGCGCGTGAGCACCAGCGTGTTCATGGCGCGGGTCATGCCCACGTAGCAGAGCCGCCGCTCCTCCTCCAGGCCGTCGGGATCGAGCAGGGTGCGCGAGTGCGGGAACAGGCCCTCCTCCAGCCCCACCAGGAAGACCAGGGGAAACTCCAGGCCCTTGGCGGAGTGCAGGGTCATGAGCGAGATCTGGGCGCGGGCGTCGTAGTCGTCGGCCTCGCTGACCAGGGCGGCGTGGTCGAGGAAGTCGCCCAGCGACTCGCCGCGATCGCGCGAGTCCATGGCCGCGTTCACCAGCTCGCGCAGGTTCTCGATGCGAGCCAGCGCGTCGGGCGTGTCCTCCTCCTCCAGTTGCCGGATGTAGCCGGTGCGGTCGAGCAGGAACTTGAGCAGTTCCGCGGTGGAGGCCGGGCGCTGGTACTCCTCCGGAGTGATGCGATCGGCGGGCTCGCCCTGGCTGCGCTCCTCGCTCTCCCCCAGCCACTGCAGGTAGGTTCCCGCCAGCAGGGCGCGGGCGCCCGCGATCAGGTCGCGGAAGCCGGCCAGCGCCGCCAGGGCGCGCGCCGGCAGGAGCCTCTGCTCCAGGGCCGCGCCCACCGCCGCCCACAGCGATTGTCCGGTCTCGAGCGAGATGCGCTCCAGGGTCTCGACCGTGGCCTTGCCGACGCCACGCGCCGGCGTATTGATCACCCGCAAGAGCGCGATGGTGTCGTCCACGTTCTGCACCAGCTTGAGGTAGCTGATCATGTCCTTGATCTCGGCGCGCTCGTAGAAGCTGAAGCCCCCCACCACGTGATACTTCAGCCCGTAGCGCCGCATGGCTTCCTCGAAGAGCCGCGACTGCGAGTTGGTGCGGTAGAGCACGGCGGCGCGCGGCTGCCCGTCCCCGGCGGCCTCCTGCAAGTAGCGGGTGATGGAGTCGGCGACGAACAGAGCCTCGTTCTCGCCGTCCGGGGCCTCGTAGTAGCCGAGGCGGGCGCCGCCCTGCCGCGCCGTCCACAGCGTCTTGCCCTTGCGCTTGAGGTTGTTGGCCACCACCGCCGAGGCGGCCTCCAGGATGGTCTGGGTGGAGCGGTAGTTCTGCTCCAGGCGGATGACCGTGGCCTCGGGGAAGTCGCGCTCGAACTCGAGGATGTTGCGGATGTCGGCGCCCCGCCAGGAGTAGATCGACTGGTCCTCGTCGCCCACCACGCAGACGTTGTGGCGCTCCCCCGCGAGCAGGCGCATCAGTTCGTACTGCGGGCGGTTGGTGTCCTGGTACTCGTCGATGAGCAGGTAGTGGAAGCGGGTGGTGTAGTAGGAGCGGACCTGGGGGGCGTCGCGCAGCAGGCGCACCGCCTCCAGCAGCAGGTCGTCGAAGTCCATGGCGTTGGCCTTGCGCAGTTCCTGGCGGTAGACCTCGTAGATGTGGGCCACGCGCTCCATCTTGGGATCGTTGGAGTTGAGGTAGACCTCCTGGGGATCGAGCATGTGGTTCTTGGCCCAGGAGATGCGCGCCAGCGCCGCCCGCGGCGTGACCTGCTTCTCGTCCAAGCCCAGGCGCCGGATGGCCGCCTTCACCACCATCTGCTGGTCGGCTTCGTCGTAGATGGCGAAGTCCTTGCGGTAAGAGTGCGCGAGCGCCTCCACGTCGCGGCGCAGCACGCGCACGCAGAAAGAATGGAAGGTGGAGATGAGCGGGCGGCGCAGCGCGCCTCCAGCCAATTCTTCCACCCGCCCGGCCATCTCCTGCGCGGCTTTATTCGTAAAGGTGACGGCCAGCACCGCGTCGGGCGAGACTCCGCAGTTCTCGATGAGGTGGGCGATGCGGTAGGTGATGACCCGGGTCTTGCCCGAGCCCGCGCCCGCCAGGATCAGCAGCGGCCCCTCGGTATGCTCCACCGCCTGGCGCTGCTGCGGATTGAGTTGGTCGAGAAGGCTCTGCACTTCA
>Ga0335082_10007433_pt1 | contig 11892 bp, 10 predicted proteins | sample Lox_Sample_41_FD_206718 | JGI IMG/M metagenome (GOLD analysis project Ga0335082, IMG submission 206718) | Soil microbial communities from Loxahatchee National Wildlife Refuge, Florida, United States - Lox_Sample_4.1 | ecosystem: Environmental > Terrestrial > Soil > Wetlands | place: USA...
CCGGGACCTCGCGCGACTGAGCAACTGGAAGGTGCCGTACCTGCGGCGGCGGATCGGCTGCGTCTTCCAGGACTTCAGGCTCCTGCCGAACAAGAACGTCTACCAGAACGTCGCGTTCGCTCTCGAAGTCATCGGCAAGCACCGGCGCTTCATCCGCAAGGTCGTTCCCGAGGTGATCGACCTGGTCGGACTGGAGGGCAAGCACGACCGGATGCCCGACGAACTGTCCGGCGGCGAGCAGCAGCGGGTCGCTATGGCCCGGGCGTTCGTCAACCGGCCGATGATCCTGCTCGCCGACGAGCCGACCGGGAACATCGACCCGGCGACCTCGATCGGCATCATGAAGGTGCTCGACCGGATCAACAGAACAGGGACGACAGTCGTCATGGCCACGCACGACGCGGCCATCGTCGACTCGATGCGCAAGCGGGTCATCGAGCTTGAGTACGGCAAGGTCGTCCGAGACCAGTCGCGCGGGGTATACGGCCAGGCCTACTGACCGGTCGTCCCTTCCCACCGGACCCAGGACTATCAAGGGATCAGCCAGCATGCGTTCACATTTCGTCTTGCAGGAGATCTGGATCGGGCTGCGCCGGAATCTCACCATGACCATGGCGCTCATCGTGGTGGTGGCCATCAGCCTGTCCCTGCTCGGCACGGGCCTGCTGTTCGTCAAGCAGGTGGATAGGACGAGAACCTACTGGCAGGGCAAGGTCGAGCTGTCGATCTACCTGTGCATCAAGACGAGCCCGCAGCCGCAGTGCCAGCGGAACGGGCCCGCCACCGACGCCGAGCGGGCGCAGCTGCAGCAGCGGCTCAAGTCGATGCCGCAGGTCGAGGCCGTCTACTACGTGAACCAGCAGCAGGCCTACCAGCAGTTCAGGCAGTACTTCTCCAACGAGCCCGCCCTGGTCCAGGACACCCAGGAAGGCGACATCCCGGACTCCTTCCAGGTGAAGCTGAAGAACCCCGAGGCCGACTACAACATCGTGGCGAGCGCGGTCACCGGCACGACCGGGGTCGAGACCGTCGTCGACGAGATGACCATCCTGGACAAGTTCTACCGGCTGCTCGACGGGGCCAGGAACGCGGTGATCATCATCGCGCTGATCCTGATCGTGGCCGCCGTCCTCCTGGTGGCCAACACGATCAGGCTGTCGGCCTTCAACCGGCGCCGGGAAACCGCGATCATGCGCCTGGTCGGAGCCTCGAACTTCTACATCCAGCTGCCGTTCCTGCTCGAAGGCACGATCGCCGGGCTGTTCGGATGGGCCATCGCGGCGGGGCTCCTTGTCGCGGTCAAGTCCCTCATGCTAGATAGCCTGGAACAGTACTTCTCATTCAACGTGGGCTTGTCCCTCGCCGACCTGCTCGAGGTGATCTTCTTCTCGATGGTCGTGGGAGTGGTCTTGTGCGGTGCGACGTCGTTCCTGACACTGCGTCGCTACCTGCGTATCTGAGTGGGCCTGATGACGGGAGGGACGTGGCTCGGGAGCAGGGGCGGAAGGTCATCGCCCGTAATCGCCGTGCGTACCACGACTACCGCATCGAGGACACCTACGAGGCAGGACTCGTCCTGACCGGCACCGAGGTGAAGTCGCTGCGCATGGGGCGCGCGTCGCTCCAGGACGGGTTCGCGCAGATCACGGGGGACGAGGTGTGGCTGCACAACGTCCACATCCCCGAGTACACCGAGGGTACCTGGACCAACCACACGCCCCGGCGGATCAGGAAGCTCCTGCTGCACCGCAAGGAGATCGACCGGCTGGGCCGCGAGGTGGCCGAGCAGAGCCTGACGCTGATCCCGCTCTCGCTGTACTTCAGCAACGGGAACGTCAAGGTGGAACTGGGCCTCGCCCGCGGCAAGCGGACCTACGACAAGCGCCAGGACCTGGCCAAGCGCGACGCGGCCAGGGAAATGGACCGGGCCTTGAAACGGCGACGGTGACGGGCAGGAGGATCGTGTCCCCTCCGGCGAGCGAGCGCGGCGGCCACGCCAGGCCGCGGGGCCTCTTCGCGCCCAGGCCACGCCGCGACGGATCCCAGACCCACCCGCTCCCGCCCGAGACCCAACCGCTCCCGCCCGAGACCCAACCGTCCGTTGCGGACGGCCTCACGCCCGGCCCGGCCGCCCAGAACGGCGCCAACCCTTCAAGCCCTTCAACCCCTTCAACCCTTCCAGCCGCTCCGATCCCTCCCGCCACTGCCGCACCCCCGACTCCCTTCGCCCCTCCCGCCCACTCAGCCCCTCCGGCCCCTGCAACGCGCCGCTCACGCGGGCCCAGGGCGGCCCCGGCGGCCCTGGGCGGGGGCCGGCCGGCCCGCCATGTGGCACCGAGCTCGGGCAGGCCCGGCCGCAAGGCCATACCCTCGGCCAGGAGGGCGAAGCGCTCCCGCATCGCGGCCGCCGCGATCGTAGTCGTCGGCGTCCTGGTCATCGGCCTGGCTACCGGTTTCGGCTCGGAACTCTCGGCCGAACCCACCGCCCAGTCGTTCCTGCTCGCCTGGCAGCAGCAGCAGTACGCCGCCGCGGGCGCGCTGACGACGGCCCCGGCAGACACCGTGGCCGCGGGGCTGCGGTCAGCGGTCGCCCAGCTCGGCGCGCCGCAGATCTTCCTGTCCATGAAATCCGTCGTCCAGCACGGCAGCACCGCGAAGGCGTCGTTCGCGGCCACCGTGGACCTCGCCCAGCAGGGACGCGTGTGGACCTATCAGGGCCACTTCGGCCTGCGCCGGGTCGGCGACGACTGGAAGGTCGTGTGGGCACCGAGCGTCATCAACCCGAACCTGGGTCCCGGCGAGCGCCTGGCCGTAGTGACCACGTTCCCTGACCGGGCCGCCGTGCTCGATGCCAAGGGGAACCCGCTTCAGGTCATGGCCACCGCCTACGTGCTTGGCGTGGTGCCGGATCGCCTGAAGAGCCCGGCGGACACGGCCCGGGCCTTCGCCAAGCCCACCGGGCTGCAGGCCGGCCAGGTGCTCGGCCAGATCACGGCCGCGCCACCGCATTCCTTCCTGCGGCTCGCCACCCTCGATCCCCCCACCTATTCCAGGCTGCTGCCCAGCCTGCGTGCAGTGCCCGGCCTGCAGGTCAGGCCCGAGTCCCAGCGGCTGTTCCAGTCCAAGGCCACCGGCCTGGTCGGCGCGGTAGGCAGCGAGATCAACAAGCGGCTGCGCGCCGACGGCGCGCTGTACGCCCCGGGCACCACGGTGGGCCTGTCCGGCCTCGAGCGGAAGTATCAGCGCGAGTTGCTCGGCACGCCCACGACGGAAGTCGTGGCGGTGAACCCGGCCGGCCAGCAGACCGGTGTCCTGGCCCAATGGCCCGGCACGGCGGGCACCCCGGTGCGCACCACGATCGATTCGAGCGTGCAGGACGCCGCCCTGACCGCGCTGGATGGCATACCGAACTCGGGCGAGATCGTCGCGGTCCGGGCGTCGACCGGTGAGATCCTGGCGGTCGCCCAGCACCAGGGGTCCGGGGCGCTGCCCGCCGACGGCGCGCTGAACTCGAAGCTGGCGCCGGGTACCGCGTTCACCATCGTGTCCGCCGCCGCGTTGGCCAAGAAGGATGTGTCGCCCTCCACCTCGGTCCCGTGCGCGGGTTCCTTCAACGTCGGGGGACAGACCTTCACCAGCGAGGGAACCGGTGAGCTGAGGCCGTTCAGCACTGATTTCGCTGAGGGTTGCGGCACGGCGTTCGCCGCGCTGTCCGAGCGGCTCACGGCGAGTGACTGGGGCCAGGTCATCAAGGAGTTCGGCATCGGCTCCGAGTGGCCGGGGCTGCAGGTGCCTGCCTTCTCCGGTTCGGTACCCCGCACTACGGGCGAAGCGAACCTGGCGGCGCAGACCATCGGCCAGGGCAACGTGCGGATGAGCCTGCTGTCCATGGCCATGGTGGCCGCCACGGTGGACGCGGGCCGCTGGCACGTCCCGCAGGTGCTCCGGGCCTCCGATCCGCCCAGCGCCGGCGCCGTTCTGGACACCGGCATCATGAACACGGTGCGCGGGCTCATGCGCGGCGCGGTCCGGTCCGGCGCTGCCCGGCCGGCCGGCCGTCCCGGTCCGCAGGTGTACGGCCAGGTCGGCATGGTGCACACCGGTTCGGGCTGGGTGAGCTGGTTCGTCGGCTACCGCAACGACATCGCGATCGCCGCGATCGAGACCGGCAAGACGCCGCAGCTTTCCGCGGCTGCCCTGGCCGGCGCCTTCTTCTCCGCTGCCCGCTGACCCTCGGCCCTCGACGCGCCACTCTCAACCCTCGCAGCGTGGCTCCGTCGCTCTGTGTTATTGAGCTGTGACGAAAACATGATCTTTGTCGGCAACCATCGGGATACCTGCTCGGGGAGACCCGGCCACTGGACCGGCTCCGACCCTGCCGGTCGGCCCCTGCGGGCGCGTTTGGCCACCGCCAGCGCCCGCAGGGGCCACGTTGCTTCCCGGCCCGTCATCGGCCGGGCAGCACGTTCCGAAAACCGGACTCAGATCACATCGATACCACGCCCGCGGGAATCGGAGTTGGCGATCGCGTGTTGTAAGAGTACGGTCAGCTATGGCGGTACGGTTCGCCCGTGCTGGCCGGACAACTCAATAGGGGGTGATCGGTTTCGACTTCGGTGGTCGAACCAGGGGAAGCGGGCCGAGGGTTGCGGTTGTGACCTCGTTAATCCTGTGGCCGCAAACCAATAAGTGCCAACGAAACGCGCACTGCAAACACCTTCGCCCTTGCCGCTTAAGGCAAGTTAGGAGCCTGTTTGCTGTCAGCCCGGGGATGCCTTCGACCCGGTGTCTGGCATCAGCTAGAAGGATCTACCGCCTGACCCGGTCGCGGGGTCAGGTGGGACATCGAACAGCGGCTGAGCCTGTCGGCGTCTAGCTTGCGTGATCGCCGGGGCTGAGAAAAGCAGAGCAAGCTGCGCCCGGAGAAGCCCTGGTGAGGTACTGAAGGACGCGGGTTCGATTCCCGCCACCTCCAAGAGTGCTCAAGAGCGATCTTGAGCGTTGTTGGAGGTGTCCGAAACCCCTGCATATCGAGCAAGTATTTCTTGCGCCCACGCGACAGCATCGCTGACCCTGATGCCGGTCGGCTGTGGGCGAGTCCAGAGTTCCAGGTTTCTGGCCGAAGCGCAGGTGCCTACTTGAAGGCTGGAACCATCGGCCGCATTCGGTGCATCTTCGTTCCGTCATAAGCTGATAATATCGAATACAAATTCCCCCATATTTGCCGCCTAGGGCGAGGTGCTCTCAGCCGCCGCGGCCTGGTGCTTGTCCGGGTCCATCCGCTGGCGGCGGAACCCCGGCAGAGCGCGGGCCAGCAGCAGGGCACCGGCGATACACGCCAGCCCGCCGGACACCACCGATACCGTGTTGCCGAACCCAGTTGCCACCGCCCCCGCCTCCAGGTCCCCCACGCGCGGCCCCCCGGTGACCACGGCGATCTGCAGGCCCGCCAGCCGCCCGCGCAGCGCGTCCGGCACGGCCAGCTGGATGATCGTGCTGCGGAACACGGCCGAGATGACGTCGGCATATCCCGCCGCGGCCAGCAGCAGCAGGGCCAGCGGCAGCCAGGACACCAGGCCGAAACACGTGATCGCCGCGCCCCAGCCGATCACCGCCACGATCACGGCCAGGCCCTGCCGCTGGATCCGCGACACCCAGCCGGTGGTGAGCGCGCCGAGCAGGGCGCCCGCGCCGGGCGCGGCGTACAGGAACCCGAGCGTGGCCGCGCCCCCGCCGAACCGCATCACCGCCAGCGCCGGGAACAGCGCCCGCGGCATGCCGAACACCATGGCGTTGATGTCGATCAGGTACGCGCCCTCGATGGCCTGCTTGCCGCGCACGTAGCGCAGGCCCTCCATAACCGAGCGCAGGCCCGGCCGGTGGGCGGGCTCGCGGACCGGCTGCGGCGAGATCAGGGACACGGCGAACAGCGCCACCCCGAACCCGGCCACGTCCAGCCAGTACACGAATCGGACGCCCGCCCCGGCTAGCAGCAGCCCGGCCAGCGCAGGCCCCGCCACCAGGCCGAACTGGAACAGGGCCTGGAAGATGGCGTTGGCCGTGGATACCTCGGACCGGCGGACCAGGTTCGGCACGATGGCGTTGCGTCCGGCGCTGTCCAGGCCGCTGAACCCGGCCGACAGCGCGGGCAGCACGAACAGCGGCCACAGCGCGGTGCCCAGGTCGGTATTGATCGCCAGGCCGGCGCTGCACGCTGCCATCAGCACCTGCGCGATCATCAGCAGCCGGCGCCGGTCCATCGCGTCGACCACCGAGCCCCCCAGCAACGACCCGGCGATCAGCGGGAACAGCTGGGTGACGGACACCAGCCCGACGTCGAGCGACGAGTGGGTCAGCTGGTACACCTGGTATGGCACCGCAACCGTGGTCAGCTGGTTGCCCAGGACGGACGCGAGCTCGCCCCAGACCAGGTGGCGGAAGTCGCGCGACCGCCGCAGCGGCGTCAGGTCGATGAGCAGGCGCCGGCCGGGCCGGGGCTCTGCCTCCCCCTGGCCGCTCACCCAGACCCCTCCCCAAAGTGACTGACGGTCATTCAGTGGGATATCCTACCGGCCACGGCCGGCGGCACGGTGGCCGGCCAGACCACGATCAAATAGGCCGAACGGTCGCGGGCCGCCCGCCCGCCCGCCGCACGGAGCCAGGCGCCTGAAAACCGCAGAGGGCCGGAGGAAGAGCACCGTGACCAGAACCAAGCCCGCCGAACAGCGCCGCGCTGACCTCCTCGCGGCCGGCCGGACCCTGTTCTTGGCCAAGGGCATCGCCGCCACCTCGCTGGACGACATCACCCGGCGAGCCGGGGTCTCCAAGGGCCTGTTCTACCTGTACTTCGCGTCCAAGGAAGACCTCGTGCTCGCGCTGCAGGAGCAGTTCTCCGGCGAGGTCGCCGCGCGCATGGCCGCGGCCGCGACGGCGGCGGCCGAGGCTGGCCAGGCGGACTGGGCGGCCCGGCTGGACGCCTGTGTCGCGGCCGGCTTCGAGTGCTACCGGGAACTGCACGACCTGCACGAGGTCCTGTTCCACCGTGCGCACCCGGCCCGGCCGGATCCGGCCGCCGCCACCCTGCTCATCAGGGACCTGCTCGCCGCCGGGGTGGCCGCGGGCGCGCTGGACGTGTCCGACCCGGAAGCGACCGCGGTGCTCTGCTACGCGAGCATGCACGCCTTTGACTTGCGCGGCCACGGCGGGCCGGACGACACCAGGCTCATCCGGGCTGCGCAGCAGCTGGTGCGACGCGCGGCCGGCCTGGCCTAGCGACACTGGCCTAGCGACACTGCCCTAGCGCGACGCGCCGGCGCCATGGTGTTTCTCCGGCACCGGAGCCCCGGGAAAAAAGCACGCGGCGCGTGCATTCATGGCGGCCAGGATGGCCGATCATTACCATTCTGGTTCCGAACACGGGATAATAGGGCGACGGATAGAAACGATTGTGGCTAGCTGGTTCCATCGTCCGAAGGCGTGCGCGGTGCCCGCACGACGCGGTGGGTCCGGGCGGAAGGGGATGGGAGATGGCGGCGATGAAGCCGCGGACGGGTGACGGTCCGCTTGAGGTCACCAAGGAGGGACGCGGCATCGTCATGCGTGTCCCGCTTGAAGGCGGCGGCCGGCTAGTTGTTGAGCTCACTGCCGACGAGGCGGCCAGGCTTGGTGATGCCCTGAAGTCCGTGGTTGGGTGACCTAATCGAGTCGCTGCCTAGTCGCTTCTCTTGACCGCGGCGAGCAGACCCTCTCCGAGCGGCAGCAGCACGGGCACGAGCCGTTCGTCGGCCCGTACCTGGCTGGCGAGGTCGTACGCCGGAACGTCCTGCTCATCGTCTCCGGAACTCCCGGCCAGCAGGGCGTTGTTGAACGCCACGACCCCGCCCGTCCGCAGCAGGCGTAGCGCGGCCGACAGGTAATCCTGGTAGTCGCGCGGGTCCGCGTCGCAGAACACCATGTCGTAGGCGCCGTCGGACAGCCGGGGGAGCACGTCGAGCGCGCGGCCGAGGATGAGCCGGCACTGGTTCTGGGCGAAGCCCGCCGCCTGGAACGCCTTCCTGGCCACCCGCTGATACTCCGGCTCGGTGTCCACGCTGGTGAGCGTGGAGCCCGGGCGCATGCCGCGGAGCAGCCAGATGCCCGAGCTGCCGCAGCCGGTGCCGATCTCGACCGTGGTCTTCGCCCCGACCGCGCAGGCCAGGAAGCGCAAGGTGGCCCCGACGGCCGGCCGGACGGGTTCGGTACCGCCAAGGTCGGCCGCGTTGGCCCGCGCGGCGAGCAGCGGCTCGTCTTCGGGCAGGTACTCTGCGGCGTACGCAAGTGGCCCCACCCGCAGCAGCCTAGCGCGTGCCAATGCAGGTCGGGGAACTCTACCGCAGCCAAGACCGTTATCTATTGGGACACCTGCCGGGGCGGGTGGGCCTGTTCCGGCCCCGGAACACAACTGGCGTAGCGGAAGAATCCACGGCACGATGGTGACAGGCACGGCACTGGCTGACCCGGAGGGCAGATTGGCAGACGAGGCCGCTGCTCAGCCCGAGTGGAACCTCCCTACGTGGGAGGACATCGTTCGTTCGCATTCCGCCCGGGTATACCGGCTTGCCTACCGGCTGACCGGCAACCCGCACGACGCCGAGGACCTGACCCAGGAGGTCTTCGTCCGGGTCTTCCGGTCGTTGTCCAGCTACACCCCGGGCACGTTCGAGGGCTGGCTGCATCGCATCACCACGAACCTGTTCCTCGACGGGGCGCGGCGCAAGCAGCGGATCAGGTTCGAGGGGCTGGCCGACGAGATGGCGTACCGGCTGGCGGGCTCGGAGCCCACCCCGGCGCAAGCCTTCGACGACAGCCACCTGGACGACGACGTGCAGGCCGCGCTCAAGGCGCTCGCGCCGGAGTACCGGGCCGCCGTGGTCCTGTGTGACATCGAGGGCTTCTCCTACGAGGAGATCGCGGCCACCCTGGGCGTGAAGCTGGGCACGGTGCGCAGCCGGATCCACCGCGGCCGGGCTCAGCTGCGCGCCGCGCTCGAGCACCGCAGGCCCGCCCCCGCACTCCATCGCAAGGCCCTCGGCCGTAGTGGCCTGGTTCTGAGGAGAGAGCCATGAGCCATCTCGGTGACCGGCTGTCCGCCCTGGTCGACGGCGAGCTCGGTGGAGCCGAACGGGACCGCGCCCACGCGCACCTGGCCGCCTGCGAGCGATGCCGGGCCGAAGCCGCTGAGCTCAGGGCGCTGAAGCGGAAGCTGCGCGGGCTGATGGACGGGGCTCCGGCCGAGGCGGCCATGACCAGCCGCCTGATCGCCATGACCGGGCCCGGCGGTCCCATGCCGCCGCGGCGCCGTCTGCTGCGGGTCGTGCCGGGCCGCCGACCCGGAAGCCCCCCACCCGGCCCGCTGGCCTCGCGGCCGGGATCCCCGCTGCGGTCCAGCAGGGCCTGGCCTGGTCCCCGGCGCCGGCGCTACCTCGTTCTCGGCACGGTGTCCCTCGTCGTCGGCCTCGGTACAGCCGCGTTCACCGCGGGCGGCGGCGGGGACGCGGCCCCCGGGCCGAGGATCACACCGCCGGTCGAGATGTACAGCGTGGAGCATGCCATAACCACCGGTGAGGTCCCGTTCCCGGCCCCGGCCGCCGAGTCATCATCGAACGCCCCGGTGCCATGAGGTCTGCGTGTTCACCCCGGTAACCCGCTCGGTGCGGAACGGCCGGTCGCCTCGGGTGCTGGCGGCCGCGCTGGCGGTTGCCATGCCCGGGCTCCTGGTCAGCGCGTGCAGCAGCCAGTCCGGCCCCGGCCAGCCGGGCGGCGACGCGGTGTCGGCGGCCGGGCGCGCCGCCGCCGGACCCGTGATCAGGAGCAGGGCGCCGGCCGCGGCCAAGCGGCCGGCCACGGTCCGGGCCGTCAAGCTGCTGGCCCAGGCGGCCCAGGCCGCGATCGTGACGTCCTACCAGGGCAAGGAGATCCTCACCCGGTGGAGCCAGGGCGGCGGCAGCGTCCTGGTCTCCAGCATCTGGCACGTCAGCGGCGGGCAGACGGTCACCCAGACCACGGCGGACGGGGTCTCGTTCAGAAGCCAGTCGTACCTGTCCTCCGACACCGACGGCCAGTCGCCCGAGGGGGTCCTCGGGGTCACCGCACCGCTGATCCGGCTGCTCAGATCGCACTACGTCGTGGCGTACGCGGGAACCGGCTCGGCGGACAACAGGACCGCCCAGGTGGTGGAGGCCTGGCGGGCCGACGGCAGCATCGCCGCGAGGTTCTGGCTGGACGACGCGACCAGGCTGCCGCTCGAACGCGAGGTCTTCGACACCGCCGCCCACGTGATCGGCCAGGACGTGTTCATCGACGTCAGCCTTACGGCTCCGGGGGGGCTCGGGGGGGATCAGGGTTTCGTCCGCCCCGGAAACAGCGCAGCCCCGGGACCGTCGCCGCAGCGAGCCGTCGCCGCGCCGGCCAGCGCCCGCGTCTCGGCCGACCCGCAGGGGCCCTGGACCGATCCGTTCTCCCGCCGCCAGCTGCTCGCCCTGCGCGACGGCGGCTGGCAGGTCCCGGCCGAGCTGCCCGGGCGCCTGTCGCTGTTCACCGGGGCCAGGACGCAGGCGGATACCGGTGCCGTGCTCGACCTCGGCTACTCGGACGGCCTGTCCATGGTGTCGGTGTTCGAGCAGCGCGGGAAGCTTCCGGCCACGCTGGCCGGCTGGCGGAAGACTAAGACAGGCGGCCACGTCGTCTTCGCCCTGCCGGATCAGCGGACGCTGACCTGGGCCGGCCATGGCATGGTGTTCACGATGGTGGCGGACGCGCCACCCCAGACCGTCGACGCGGTGGTCGGGGCACTGCCGCACGACGGGCCCACCGGGTTCTGGAAGCGGATGTCGCGCGGCCTGGTCCGGGTGGCGTCCTGGGTCAACCCGTTCCATTGACCCGCACGGGCCCGGCACCGTTTAGAGTGGACATGCGTGTGTTCACCTGTCGGACGGAGAGCTGAGCGGTGTTCGACCTGTCCATCCCCAAGCTGCTGGTCCTCGCGGTGATCGCGCTTGTCGTCTTCGGGCCGCACGAGCTGCCCAAGATCGCCTCCCAGGCCGGCCGGGCCCTGCGTGACCTGCGTAGGATCGCCGAGGGAGCAAAGAACGACCTGCGGGAAGGGCTGGGACCCGAGTTCGCCGACTTCGAGATCGAGGACCTGAACCCGAAGCGGTTTATGCAGAAGCACCTCTTCGATGACGTCAACGGCGATACGGACCCGAGAAGCCCGGCGGCCGCCGCGCAGACCCAGTCCCGGGCCAGCGGCACGCTTCTCGCCCCCGGCGAGCGCCCCCCCTTCGACCCCGACGCCACCTGACCCGCCCGCCGATGAGCCGGGCCTACCGGGGGGTCAGGCCGAGGTGACGTCCGGCCAGGCCGCGGCCGCGGGTGCCGATCTCGTCCGCGATCTTCCGCAGCGCGAGCGCGGCTGGCGAGTCGGGGTCGCTGAGCACCAGCGGCATCCCCGCGTCGCCGCCCTCGCGCAGCCGGACGTCCAGCGGCACCTGGCCGAGCAGGGGTACGTGAGTGCCGCCCAGCCGGCTGAGCCCGGCCGCCACGGTGGCCCCGCCGCCCGAGCCGAACACCTCGGTCTGCTCCCCGCAGTGCGCGCACACGAGGTACGACATGTTCTCGATGACCCCGGCGATGCGCTGATGCGTCTGCGAGGCGATCGCCCCGGCCCGTTCGGCCACTTCGGCCGCTGCCAGCTGCGGCGTGGTCACCACCAGCAGCTCGGCCCCCGGCAGCATCTGGGCCACCGAGATGGCCACGTCACCGGTGCCGGGCGGCAGGTCGAGCAGCAGCACGTCCAGGTCGCCCCAGTACACGTCGGCCAGGAACTGCTGCAGCGCGCGGTGCAGCATCGGCCCG
>Ga0335082_10007438_pt1 | contig 11884 bp, 11 predicted proteins | sample Lox_Sample_41_FD_206718 | JGI IMG/M metagenome (GOLD analysis project Ga0335082, IMG submission 206718) | Soil microbial communities from Loxahatchee National Wildlife Refuge, Florida, United States - Lox_Sample_4.1 | ecosystem: Environmental > Terrestrial > Soil > Wetlands | place: USA...
AAGGCCCGTTTACTCAAGGTATCTTTTGTAGTCTTCCATGACCTGGTTAATGCGCTCGGCGATGGAAATGTCCTCGGCAATTATCTTGACGCGGCCCAACTCGTCCTGCGGAATGTCTGTGCGGGACACGACGCGCCCCAGATTTTTGATCAGCATCTGCCCTTCCTTGGACAGAACGAAGTCGACGAAGAGTTTTCCGGCATTGGCATGAGGCGCGGCTGCCGCAAGTCCTAGCGGATGCATGTTCTTGGTAACGAAAGGAAGCGGCGCCAGGGCCAAAGGGGCTCCCTGATTCTTGAATCGGAAGACCTGGTTCTCGTAGACCAAGCCAAGATTGAACTCGCCGGCGGCAACGAACTGAGTGATTAACACGGGCGCGCTCCGATAATGGAGATCCTGGCGTCCCAACGCCTGCATGAATTTCTTGCCTTTCTCTTCCCCCATGATTCGGAGCAACGTGGCGTACCAGGCATATTGTCCTTCGGGAAAACCGATCTGTCCTTTCCATGCCGGGTCGAGCAAGTCCTCGTATCGCTTCGGAACTTTTTCCTTGGGTACAAGCCGCGTGTTGTAAGTGACGACCCTCAGATTGGAATACATGTCCACCCATCGCCCGGCGGGGTCTTTGGAGTCGGCGAAGAAAGACGAGGCTTCCGGCGATGCGTAGCGCGCCAGTAATCCAGCTTTATTCAAAAGGTGAACCTCCATGGTGCTGTTAGTGACGACATCGAAGAGATTCGCTCCCGTGCGCTTTTCCGTGACGATCCGCTGGAGTAATTTGTCGCTACTGAGGCGGGTGATATCGACCTTAATGGGGGGATACTTGGTTTGGAACGCATCGGCCAGTAGTTTGCTTTCCGTCGCGGCCATCGACGTATAAAAGCTGACCTGGCCCTCTTTTTTCGCCAGCACCACGGTTTTTTCGTCAGCCGCGTATGAACGAGCAGAAACGCCGCCAAGGAACAGAAACACCAAAAGTACGAAGAATTGTTTCCCGCGAACACTCACTTTTGTCCCCAGAACCGTTTTCTTCCTCTCCCTCTGGGAGAGGACCGAGGTGAGGGCAAACGTGCTTATAGGAACCCTCAGATTCACTTACCGCTCCAGATTCCCATAATTTCACTTGCCGTCGTGACATCGAAAAAGGTTTGCTCCATCAGTTTCAAAGCCATGTCGTGCAGCTCCCGGTTTCTCGAACCCACGCCGTCTTTCAAAATCACCACGTCATATCCTAGATTGCGCGCGCTGCGCGCCGTGCCTTCAACCCCGCCTTCGGTGGCAACTCCGCCGATGATGATGGTCTTGATCCCGTTGCTGCGCAGCATGAGATCCAAATCGGTGCCAACAAAGCCGTCGGGCCGGCGCTTCTGAAAGACGATGTCTTGTGGCTGGGGCTTCAACTCCGCGATGATTTCCCGATCGTGGGGGTCTTCTTTCTCCTTCAGGAGTTGATTCGGGTCGGTTGCCTTCGCCCGCTTCATTCTAATGCGCACCCAAACCCCGGCCTCTTCTTTCGCCACATCAAATCCGGTCTGTACTGAATAGAAAACCCGCGCGCCGACGCGCCGCGCCAGGGCGGACAAATCCTTTAGCTTAGGCATCATGTCCTGATAATTAAAGGCGTTGGGACCTATAGCGTATTCCATATCCCATATGAGCAGTGCCGTCCGTGAGGGTTCGACTATCTCCGCCAGAGTGCTTGGGATTTTCTTTCCTGCGATCTCATACATAATTCACCTCCATCGTAATTTGATTAAACCAACTATCGTGCCGAAGTTAGCCGAAAGCGAAGCTCGTCGTCAATACTGTAAATGTGAAAACGGATTGCCAGCTTTCGTGAGATGCAGGCCAAATACAAAGGGTCAGGCTGGAATGAATAGATTCTTTCCCATACATCGCCTTAGCCTTTTTAAACTTAGGGTTCCGCTAACTGTGTTGCGACTCGCTTCTCCGCATGGCGCAGCGCCGCCTATCATGTAGTTACCCGCGACAATCATCAGATATTTTTTAGACCACGGCCAGGATACTCGAAGCGCGGGAGGCGGGTTATACGCGCCATATATCCACGAACTCGGCCCGCTGCACAAGTTTAATCATTTATTCAAAACTGACCCGATACCCCTCCATTTTCGGCACCACTTACCCGTCCTCGCTCACCTTCTCGCCAATCTCCTTTACCCGGCAAACGGTGTCTTTAATCTCTCATCCGTGAGTAATTTATCTCCCGGCTTGTGACGAATTCCAGCAGCGCGGCCTTACCGTCTTCGGTTACTTTTCTCGCGCGTTGTAGCGCAGCCACGATTTGGTTTGGATCTTCCACTCTTTCCGACCAGCCGCCGAGGGAGCGGGCGAGATCGGCGTAGTTGCCGAGGATGTTCATGGTGCCGTAGCGCTCATGGGAGGCATGCATCATGTGAGTTTCGGCAGCCATGAAATTATTGTTGAGCACGATGGTGAGAGTGGGGATGTTGCAGCGGACTGCGGTTTCGAAATCGAGACCGGTCATGCCGAAGGCGGCATCGCCCATGAAGTTGACGCAGAATTTCTCCGGCGCCGCGAGCTTGGCTCCCATGATTAAGCCTAGGCCGGTTCCTAGGGCGTGGGATTTGCCCCAGCCTATGTAACTGCGTGGCACAGGCGCCTGGTAGAAAGGAACCAATTGATTGCGCGGGCTGCCGGCGTCGTGGGTGACGATCAGCGCTTTGCGGTCGAATAGATTCATGAACTCCCACATGACACGATAGGGGTTAATAGGAGTCTCCTTGGATGTCAGCTTCGGCATCCATTCGCTCATCCACGCTGCTTTGCTCTCTTTGATCTCCGCGGCGACAGAGCCATCGTCAGTGCGTTTTTCATTTCCTAACACGTCTTTTGCTGCATCGATGAACTGCCGCAGCACCGGCTTGGCATCACCCAGGATCGGATAATCCGCGGGATAATGTTTGTTGATATCACGCTCGTCATTGGTCGCGTGAATGATGACTTTGCCCGGAGGAATCGGCGCTGCCACGATATTGTGCTTTGTCAGGCTGGCCCCGATGGCGAATATGACGTCAGCCTTTTGCAAGAACGTGTGAACCGGTTTCGGCATCACGCCGGCGCCGGTACCCAAGGAAAGCGGATGATGTTCGGGAAAGGCGCTCTTGCCTTCGAGTGGCGTTGTCACCGGCGCTTGAAGCAGCTCGGCCAGCTCCACCAATTCGTCCGACGCCTCGGCCCAAAGCACGCCTTGCCCCGCGACGATGACGGGGGACTTGGCTTGCACCAGTACTTTGGCGGCTTCGGCTACGTCTCGCGTGTTCGCTCCGCTGACGGTTCTTTTCACCGGTGTGTAGTTCAATGCACCCTGAAACTCTTCAATGGCGGCGTCGTTGGGGATCTCAACTAGCACGGGACCAAGGCGTCCCATCTTTAAATAGCTAAACGCGCGCCGCATAATTTCCGGGACTTGGTTCGCGAGAGTGATCTCTTCGGTCCATTTTGTGACCGGTGCGTAGGCCTGCACCGATCTGAAAAAGTGATAGACTTGCGACGTATTACGTGCGTGGCCGACGGGAAGCAGAAGAACGGGCACGGAATCCGAGTAGGCCGTGGTGATGCCCGAGAACGCATTTTCGGCGCCCGGACCAGCCTGCATGGTAAAAACACCGATGCGCTTGCCGTTGGTGATGCGAGTGAAGCCGTCTGAGATGCCGACGCCAACTCTTTCTTGGCGACACACAATAGGCTTGATGCCAGCGGCAGCCGCGGCTTCGATCAACGTGTTAGTAGGGTAGCAGCTTAGGAAATCTACACCCTCGCGCTTGAGGATTTCACAAATCGCATCTACTACTTTCATAAGACCTCCTGTTTGTGTAAGCGACAGTTTTTTAGCGCTGTCATTTTAGATCACTCACGGAGTTTATCCTGAGGGTCTTAGTCGAAGGGTTCGGGATGACACCGGTTCGGAACGCCAAAAACCAATCTTTTGAGATCAGGCACGACCTGCCGTTTATCCGACAGCTTCCCAATATCTATCTTTCTTTAATAGTTCCGCGAGGTATTTTTTGGGATCGATGGTCGAATCCATTTTGGTCACTATACAAGCGACGTGGCGCAAATCATTTTGATCGGAGGTTCGGATAACGTGCGGCGGTTCCTTCCCGTTGTCCAGTGATCGCACGGCCTGGAGCAGGAACTTTCTCAGCGCGATTACCGTGATGTCCCCCGTTCCCAGGTGTTCCCGAGAGCGGTCATAGATCGGTCCCATGCTCTCGGTGGCGCAGGAGTCGTGGATCAAAAACTGCTTTCCCATCCCGGTGAAGGTTTCCTGTTTTTGTTCGGTGCGGTCTTGCAGATAGTCATTGTGGATGTTGCGAACTTTTGTGTGATCAGGTTCAATGCCGCCTTCGAGTTGCTTTTCTTCTTCGTTCACTGCGCGACTACGACGGAAAAAGATATTGAATCTCATGGCGTGGGTGTCATCCACGGGAACGTGGGAATGAATCGTGTAACCTTCGGGATTGCCCTTCAATCCACCAGTCGGCACGAAGCCGTGGCAAGGCATGACAAAATTAGATACCCGCAAATAAGTGGTTCCGTTACCGGCGTTTCGGCAAGAAATCATGCGGACTCCAAAATCGGTTTCGACCCCTTCCAATCGCGGCGCACCGTCCTTGCCATACATGTCGGGATCGCCGCCGCCTCTCTTTTTTTCCGTGAATGCGCGATGCAGGAAGGAGAGGTGTGAAGAATCGCATTCACCTTCAAGTCCCTGCAGGTAGTTGCAGTCCTGCACGGACTTCGTCACGTAGAGATGGTCTTGTGGGAGCATGGTCCATTCGTAGTTGGGGAAAAGAGGAACAAGGTCTTTCGGCCCCATGTAGGAGAAGACGACGCCCGCCGCTTCTTTGCAAGGATAGGCGGTGTGGCGGACTTTGTTCTTAAGCGTGCTGCCGGTGGGTTCCGCCGGCGTGTCGAGCACGTTGCCGTCGATGTCGTATTTCCAGCCGTGATAGATGCAGGTGAGTCCACATTCTTCATTGCGCCCATAGAAGAGGGAAGTGCCGCGATGGGAGCAGTGCTCAGCCAAAAGCCCGACACGCCCTTGGCTGTCGCGGAATGCGATGAGGTCTTCTCCGAGAAGTCGCACTCTGACCGGCGCACAGTCGGGTTCAGAAATTTCTTCGGATAACAGAGCCGGAATCCAGTACCGGCGCATTAGTCCGCCCATCGGTGTCCCAGGGCCCACCCGGGTCAAAAGACTATTTTCCTCGCGCGACAACATAGAGCCCCCTGTTACGGATTCAAGTGGCCACCCGCACCGTAGAAGCCGGGTGCGCGTTACACCAGAACCTTATCGACCCCCAATGTCAGCTAGGTTGTTTATCACTCTTGTGCGGATTTTCAACGGTGGCGCCAGGGGTTTTCCCGCCGCGACTCATGATCACGCGATTGGGCTTAAGATTCCTGCGAGAAATGGAGGCGCCAATAGTAGTTAACCAGACCGATATACTCATGAAAACTATAAATAATTCCTTCTGCGGCACCCTCGCCGGGAAAAAAAGCCAGAGGATTGAGCTTTAATTCACCGAGAGAAAAGTCGCATGGTGCTGGTATGGGCTCCGGCGCTTTGGACTTGAAGACGAGCATACTGCGCGGCATGTGCTCCGCGGAGGTCACGAGCAGGTAGCGCGTCCAATTCTTTTGCCGCAGGATCTTTGCGACTTCGACGGCGCTCTCGAAAGTGTCGCGGGATCGGTCTTCTCCGAGAACGTCATGCTCCGGGACGCCCCACTGGATTAGATAGTCGCGGGCGATTTTGTTTTCATTTTTGGGCGGAGTAAAGGGGTTCACGTGCCCGCCGGAAATCACGATCGGCTTGGGGCGGATTCTGTATAACCGCCAAGCTTCGTCCAACCGGCGGAACATACTTTCGTCAATGGTGGGAAAGGGGATGCGTCCCTCGGCGGGTATCATGCTGCTGGTCAGGACAATAATAGCGTCGTAGGGCTCAGCTTTGGTGGGATCGATAAGCGGTTGATAGCGTGCTTCAAGGGGATAGCGGAACCAATACCCGCATAGGCCGCTATGGAGCACGACGATCAGACAAAAAGTAGTAAAGAAAAGCTTCCTGGCCCAGCGCCGCCGCCAATAGATAAGGACGACGAGCAGCAAGAGTATCCAGGGTGCGGGCGGCAGGATGAGCCGCTTAAGGAACTGCTTTAGGACGAACATCGGTGGTTTCAGGCGCAGCTAAGGAGCGCGAAGCGAAGAGATGACGTTTGGAGCACGGCTATCGCCCTGCCCGCGCATACTCCGAAAATCTAGCTTTCTCATTCCGCATCAGGTTGCTTTTCCGGCGCGGCATCAGCGAATGCGGGCAGAGCCAGGCAGTTTGCTTCGATCTTGGTTAGAGCAGGAAAACTCGAGAGATCGCAGCCGAAGCGACGCGCGTTGGCGAGCTGAGGCACGAGGCAGATATCGGCCAGCGTCGGGGTGTCGCCAAAACAGAAATTGCCTCGTTTTGGAACTGCCACCACCATTTGCTCGAGGGCGGATAAACCCAAATTAATCCAATGCTGAGCCCAGCGATTGAGATCGTCCTCTGATTGTTTCAGGCTGTTCTTGAGATAGACCAGCACTCTCAGATTTTGAATCGGATGAATTTCGCAGGCGATAATCAACGCCATGCTGCGCACCAACGCTTTATCCGCCGGGTCGCTAGGTAAGAGAGGAGGGTTCGGATAGCGCTCCTCCAAATATTCCATGATCGCCAATGACTGGATCAAGACCCGCCCGCCGTCTTCCAGCGCCGGCACCAGTGCTTGCGGATTGATTTTCTTGTAGGCTGCGCCTAACTGTTCACCGCCACCGCGCCGCAGATGGATTGGAATCTGCTCATAATTTAGGCCCTTTAGATTGAGCGCGATGCGCACTCGGTAGGAAGCCGAGCTGCGAAAGAAACTGTAAAGCTTCATGGTTGCCCTTTCGTTGTTTGGTCGCAGACGCCGGCACTCATATTTAATTGAGTCTTAGAACAGGGGATAGATAAAGGGAGCGATGGCGCTGCCGTGGGTTAACAGCATCAATATTCCCAACAGCAGCAGGACCATGAACATGGGAATCATCCACCAGAGGCGGCGGGCCCACAAAAAATGAAAAAATTCCGCAATGATCGAAAACTTGGTTCGAATGGCGCTAATAGCTTTCATAGCATCTTTTTTTCTGCAAGTTGCCTGTAGATTTCTTCCGCCACGATTCTGTTGCCCGCATCGTTCCAATGGCTATCCGCTGAAAAATAAACTTTTTCCCCTTGCTCCGCTCTTTTTTCCAATGCGGGGGTCACGTCGATGCAGAGGAGGACGCGGGACCGGCAGAACTCCATCGTCGCTTTTCGAAGCTGGTCAATGCGGTCATCGAGCGGTTCAAGCGACTTGGATTTTTCCTTGATCACCTTCCAATATACTTCCTCCTTTGAAGGAAAGTAAAGAAGCACGAAAGTAGCGTTTGCTCGTTGACTGTCGCTATATGCAGTCTCAATCTGTTGCGTCGTCAGCGGCCAGCCTTGCGAAAATCGCCTGCTATCCGACAAGACCCGGCTTTTTAGGCTCTCCGAGCTAAAGTGCAGCCCTACGTCGGCGAGTTCAATATCTTTTACGGCTATTTTTGCGCGGCGCAGTCTGCGAAATAGATTGAAGGTAACCGAATTTAGCCGCAAGTATTCCCGCAGCGAAAATCGATTGAAGTGACCATCATCCTTTGCAAAACGGGTGACGTTGCCGACATCGTTGCTGAAGAGCCCGTAAAATACGATCTTGGGCTTGAGGGGGAAGCCGTATCGCTCCAGGGTTCGGGTGTATTGTTGCGGGCCCCAACCCGGGACTCCAAGATTGATGATGTCGCGGTGTGAAAGCTGTGCCAGGCGGGCGATCCAAGTGGCTTCTTGATTCACGCCCAGACCGAAGGTGAAGGAATCGCCCACGGCGACTCCCCAGGGGGGGCCTCCGAGAGTCCCGCCGCGGAATCCCGCGCCGGGAAAATTCAAGTTAGTCTTCATCCTAAAATCCTGGTCGGGGTGTTTGAAAATAAAGTCCGTCCCGGGCTTGATCACGTACCAGAGCTTGGAGTCCGGAATATACGGCTCGTTTGCATGAAGACGCGCCTCTCTTTCTTCCACGATGGAACGCAGCGAAGCGGGGAGAAACCGAGATGGCAGAAGCCGGGCTCCTAGCTCTAACATCAAAAGGGCGGCGACGATTCCGAAAAAGGCCAATGCCGTGTTTTCGAGAACTGCCTTTTTCATGTTTTAGATATCAAGCAATGGCCGAGGACCAGAAAATCCAGACCGCTGTTATTGAAGGTCGCGAAGGCATTGGCGGGTGTTGTCACGATGGGTTCGCCTCTCAGGTTAAAAGAGGTGTTCATCAACACCGGAATGCCAGTTATGTCGCCGAACGCTTTGATCAGTTGGTAGTAGAGCGGGGCGGTGTCAGCGCGCACGGTTTGGATCCGAGCGCTCCCGTCAGCGTGGGTAATAGCTGGCAGCGCTTCTTTGAATTCGTTCTTAACTGGCACAACATAAAGCATGAAGCGATGGGGATAGTGGACTTGTGGATCGGAGACTTCAAAAAATCTCTCCGCATCCGACTCAATCACTGATGGAGCAAACGGGCGAAAGGGTTCCCGGAACTTGATCTTGACATTGACCGTGTCTTTCATTTCCGCCCGTCGCGGATCAGCGAGTATGCTGCGGTTACCTAAAGCTCTGGGGCCCCATTCAAATCTTCCCTGAAACCAACCGGCTACCTTGCCTTGCTCCAGCAGTTCTGCGACCCGGCTGACGAGGTGATCCGCATCCTCGAAAGACTCATACGGAATCCGATTCGCCTGGAGAAAGTCTCGGATCGCCGATTCGTCGAACTCTTCCCCCCAGTAGGCGTGCTCCATCACGAACCGGCGCGGATGGCCGAGCAGAGAATGATAGGCATAGAGAGCCGCGCCGAGAGCGCCGCCGCTGTCGCCCGCCGCGGGTTGAATATAGATCTCGTCGAACGGTGTTTCCTTTAAGAGCTTTCCATTAGCAACGCTGTTCAAGGCTACACCGCCTGCCATGCACAATCGGTTCAGACCGGTTTCTTGGTGAAGCCGATTTGCGATCTTGAGCAAGATCTCCTCGGTGACTTTTTGAATGCTTGCCGCAACGTCCGCGTAATACTCGTTTTGTCGAGCCAGATCGCCGAAGGCGGAGGAAGGTTTCTCGTAATAACTGGGGTAGCCACTGGTGTGAGTAAAAAAAGGTTGCTCGGGGTGCCGCGGCGCACCGAAGAGCTGCTCAAATTTTGCGTTGAAGGCTTTCGTGGGAGAACAGTGGTATTCAAAATAATCCATGTTTAACCAAAAGCTTCCGTCATCGCCCACACGGATTAACTGATAAACTTTGTCGACGTATTTCGGCGTCCCGTAGGGAGCCATGCCCATGACTTTGTACTCGCCCTCGTTTACCTCGAAGCCGAGAAAAGCGGTGAACACGCTGTACAAAAGGCCGAGGGAATGAGGGAAGCGTATTTCTTTTGTAATGCGCATCTCATTGCCTCTGCCGGTCCCCATGGAAGCGGTGGCCCACTCACCAACACCATCCACCGTCAATATCGCGGCCTCTTCGAAGGGGGAGCAAAAGAATGCGCTTGCGGCATGGGACAGGTGGTGTTCGGAGAACAGGATTTTTCCATCCGCGACTCCTAACTTCTGTTTGATCAAGCCTTTGATCCATAGCTTGTCCAACAGCCAATGTTTCATCGCCTCGCGGAAAAGTCCCGCGGATTTGGGGACCGTTTGCAGGGAGGTGAAAATAATCCGCTCGAATTTCACAAACGGTTTTTCGTAAAAAACAATGTAGTCTAAATCCGACGCGGTAATACCGGCGCGGTGCAAGCAAAACGCAATGGCTTTCTCGGGAAAGTCGCTGTCGTGTTTTTTGCGCGTGAAACGTTCCTCTTCGGCGGCCGCCACCAACTGGCCGTCGCGCAGCAACGCGGCGGCGGCGTCATGATAAAAGCATGAAATACCGAGGATGTGCACTAAAACTGCCTCCTGGCAGCATCGAGTTTCTGATCTGTAACCGTTCGCGGTGACCAACTCACGACATCGGGTCTTTTCAGCTGCAGGGGATCGGAAAGCAGGCGAAACAAGAGAGCTGTCGGAGCGAAGACTACAAAGTAGAAAACCGTCAATATGAGCGCGGCCTGAAAATCTCCGATGACTTTCGCAATGCGAAGCCAATGTTCCCACAATTGCTTGAGTTTCGTGACCATTGTTGTGCGTCCGATCAGGACGCTTTGAGGAGCAAACGGTTTCTGTAGCTTGATTTTGGCTTGGCAGCAATCTACCGCAAAGATGGGGAGGTATCTAGAGCAGTGCGCTCTAGGTCATCAATCTCCTGCTACTGCAAGAAAAGTTTTCTGTATTCCTTGCCCTTCTCGGCAAAGCCCGCGGCGTCGAGTTCGTCCATCTGCACGACCTGAATCTTTTCCGCGTCGGCCAATGGCGGATAGATTCCCTTGCGGGTAACAAACTCGCCCTTGCTGGCCATAATCTTCATGCTCTCGTCGTCGAGGAAAAAATCGATGAAAGCTTTACCTGCATTGGGGTGCAGGGCGCGGTTGCTGAGGGCGATGTGGTGTCTATGGCCCAGCATCTTGTCGAGTCTGACGTAGTCCAAAGGCGCGCCTCTTTGCCCGAACAGAACCACATATTTGAGGTAGCTGATGCCTATGGGAGTCTCTCCGGTGCTGACGCGCTCGGCGGCATTGAGCACGCCTTCCACGATCAAAGGCTTGGTGGCGGCAAGACTCCGAATGTATTTTTCCGCCTTGTCTTTGCCCATAATCTTGTAGAGACTTGCCGGCCACATAGCGGCCACTGCGCCTCTCACGGGGTCAGGAAAAGCGAGCTTGCCCTTGAACTCTGGTTTGAGAAGATCTTCGAGGGACTTGGGCGCAGCTTCCGGTGTCAGGATGCTTTTGTTGTAGATGATTCCCACCACGCCCGTTCGATATGTCGGTCCCATCTCCGGATGGATCGACTCTTTGGCGAAATTTTTGCTCGTGGGTGAGATATATTTTGCAAAAATGCCTTCCTTGAGCACTACTTCCATCGGGCCAGCGTTGTTGATCACGACGTCGTAAAGTGGTTTGCCGGCTTTACGCTCGCTTATGGCCCTTTCCATTACCGTAGCGCCCGCCGCCCTCCAGTAATCGATGGGAATGCCAAATTTAGCTTCGAAGGCATTTTTGATTCCATCAAAAATGTCCGTCTCAAGTGAACCATAGATGACAACCTTGCCTTCCTTCTTGGCTTCGACAATGAGCTTGGCATCCTGGGCGAGGATGGACGACGAGAAACTGAAATAGAAGCAGAGGAAAAACACGAAGGCTTTCATGGAAGTCTCCTTACGCTAGCGCGGCACCTGACACCCGAAACCCGAAACCGGTTCCTAGGCTCCCAGTTCGACGGTCGTAATACACGGCAGTCCGCTCGCAACGACACGGGCGCCGGAGTCCTCGATGGCGAGAAGCGTTCCATCCGAAGTTCCTGCGATGATGCCGCTACCGTCCGGAGTGGCGCACATATGCATGACGCCGCCTCTCAGGTTGTCGATGACCGGTTCCCAGCGAGAGCCCTTGTCGCGGCTGCGGAAAATCGCGGCCTTGGCGCCTTCTTCCCTGATCCATGTGTTTGGCCGCCCCTTTGCGCTGCCGAGGTAAACTACGCCGTTGCTGTCCTCGGCCACACACATGCCGTAGTCATGGCTCGCTGGTGTGATTTCCTCCCAATGCGCGGCGCGATCGAAGCTACGAAAGGCTTTGTCGCCGCAGGCCGCCAGAACTAGTCCCGGCGTCTTGGT
>Ga0335082_10007439_pt1 | contig 11884 bp, 11 predicted proteins | sample Lox_Sample_41_FD_206718 | JGI IMG/M metagenome (GOLD analysis project Ga0335082, IMG submission 206718) | Soil microbial communities from Loxahatchee National Wildlife Refuge, Florida, United States - Lox_Sample_4.1 | ecosystem: Environmental > Terrestrial > Soil > Wetlands | place: USA...
GTTGGCGTCGGCAACGGCGAGCGTCGCGGCAATGGCGTTGGTCGGAAGCGTGTAGGAGAAGCTCGCCTGTCCGCCGCTAAGCGGCGCCGTGTTGCTGGAATAGTTGATGGTGCGTCCGACAAGCGGTAGCGCGGAGATCGTTTGGCTCGCGTTCTGCAGGTTGATCAACGTCTGCAGGTTGTTGTTCGTGTCGATCTGCTGCTCGACCTCGCTGAACGAGACGAGCTGCTGCGTGAATTGATTGGTGTCGAGCGGCGAGAGCGGATCCTGGTTCTGGAGCTGCGTCGTCAACAGCGTCAGGAAGGTGTTGAAGTTTTGCGAGAGCAGCGATGGATCCGTGGGGCTGGTCGAGCCCGTGCTGATGCCCGAGCTGGTGTTGGCGACGGTGGAGGAGGCCGGAAGGCCGCTGGTGACGGTCGAGGACGTGATCATGGTTCCACTCAGACCTGGATGTTGAGGAGACCGCTATGCGTGGCGCCGGTAGCGGCGGGGATTACCGGTAGCGGGCCGGCATCGCCCGTTGCAGCGGAGGCGGAGGGGGCGCCGTTGGAGCTGCTCTGGCCGCTCCCTTGATTGCCGCCCTGTCCATCCCCGCGGAGGTTGAAGCTGAGGCTGCCGGTGTCGGTCTGCAGGCCGGCATCGCGCAGCGCCTGCTGCAGCTCGCCCGACCCGCGCTGGAGCATCATCAGCGTGTCGCTGCGGTCGGCGGAGATCACGGCGTTGACGTGACCGTCGTGGCCGAGCTCGAGCTTCACGTCGATGGCGCCGAGCGAGGCCGGCTTCAATTGAATCTCGATGCGGTCGAGCCCGCCGCGCGCGGCTTGCTTGATGGCGGCTGCAACTTGATCGAGCGCGCTCGCGGCGATCGCCGGCGGAAGTGTGGTCTCGGTCGCGGGCGCGGCCGCGGCGGCTGGCGCCGCCGTAAGGGCGGCCGTCGCAAGCGCGCCGGGGTCGCTATCGCTTCCTGCGGTGGGTGCGGCGCTGGAGACATCGGAGGCGTCGGCGGAGGCCTGCAAGCTTTCGGCGACCTGGCCTACCTGCGTCTGGAGTTCTGTCTGCACCGTGCCGGCAGCCGCGGCGGGCGCGGCGCTAGGCTTCGACGCGATCGTGCTCGGATCCGGCGTGGCGGCGCCGTGGGCTTGGACCGTGGGCGGCGGCGGGGTCGGAGCGGGCGGCGTCGCCGTGGGTGGTGCGGCGCCGTGCGGGAGCGTCGCGAGGGCTTGGCTCGGCTGCGAGACGAGGTTCTGCGCGGCGACTGCGACGCGGGCACCGATTTCGGCGCCGATGGCCGGAACCGAGGCGGTGCGTGCGGCCTCCGCCGTCTTGGCAGCGGTCGCGGCGCCGCTCGCTGCCGATCCCGCTTGCTGCTGCGTCGATGTCTGCTGCTGCGGCGAGCCGGTCGTGCCGGCCGACGACGTGGAAGTGGCTCCATTACCGGACGCGGCCGTCGGTTGCGGTTGCTGCGTCGGCACTGGAAGCGGGATGGGCGGTGCGTTCGTGCCGTCGTCGGCGGAGCTTGTCTTCTTGCTCGTCGCGGGGGTGGGAACGTCGAGTGCGCCCACACCATCCACGCCCGGCGTCGATCGCCACGAGAATCCCGCAAGCGAAGGGGATGCGCCCGCCAGGAGATCCGCGAAGCTCTGCGCCGCCGGCGCCGGCGGCGTGGGCGGCGCGGCGCGGTCGAGTGCGATCGGTGAAACCGGCGCGGTATTCATTGCGGCTCCTTCGAACCATCCGGAGCGAGCTCTACGGGAGTTCGCTCGGGGGCCAAACCGCAATTCCCATGCCAGCACGTGCCAGCGCTAGAAACCGTTGCGGGACACGGGTTTTTTCGCTCGGGCCGCAATCTCGGCGCGACGATTGCTGCCGGTCCCGGCAAGCGCTACCGGCCGCCACGGGCAAAATATGCCTCCTGGGGGCACGTTTCTTGCTAGGAGGTTACTCGAAGGGCCGCCGAGCAGGCGGCTCCGGCTTCGGGCCGCTCGGCGCGACGCTTTGCCGAAGACGAGGCCGATGGTTAAACGAAGGTGAAGAGCACCGCATGTCGGGAGATGCAGACATCGCACAACCGACGCCGCTCGCTCCGGCGAGCCGCGATGCGGTGGTGCGTCCTGCCGCCGCCGCTGCGGCTGCTGCTCTGCCGGCGGACGATGGCGGAGAACGCTCTGCCTACCCTGAAACGGCCCAATCGCCGGCATTTCCGCTGTCCCTGCAGTTCGATCCCGAGACGCATCGCGTGATGATCGAATCGCGCGATCCCGTCACCGGCTTCGTCGTGTTCCAGGTGCCGCCCAAGACCGCGATCCGCGCGATCGCCGGCGCCTCCGTCGCCTTCGCGCGCGGCAAGCGCGTCGACAGCGAGGCCTAAGCTCGGCTCGCGCGGGCGCTTCGGCGCCCGGAATTTCCTGCCGCTAGGCAAAGAGCACCCGGCAGATTTTGCCGGTGGGTGCGATCGCGATCCCAGAGATCGTCACGGAACACGCGAAATTTCGGGGTTTTCGGGGCGGCGTCGCGAGCGCGCCCCATGGCACGGCAATTGCTGCCTCGCATCCGGATCGCAAAGCGGTCCGCATTCAACCCCCAGAAAGGAACTAGTAAATGTCTGACATCGTCCTCGGTACCGCGACGCAGCAGAACCTGCTCGCGTTGCAGAACATCAACGCCAACCTCGACACCACGCAGGCGCACCTTGCGACCGGTCTCAAGGTCGCGAGCGCTCTCGACGACGCGGTGAAATTCTTCCAGTCCCAAGGCCTGGACAACCGCGCCAACGATCTCTCGCTCCGCAAGGACTCGATCGATCAGGGCATCTCCTCGCTCACGACGGCGGTCAACGCCACTCAGAGCGCGATCTCGGTGTTGCAGCAGTTGCAGGGCATTCTGAACGCCGCGAAGACCGAGACCTCCTCTCAGCGGGCGGCCTCGGCCAAGCAGTTCAGCACGCTCGCGCAGCAGTTCGACACGTTGCTCAACGACGCGTCCTACCAGGGCCTCAACCTGGTGAACTCCTCGACGTCGTCTCTGACGCTGCAGTTCAGCAACGCGACCGCGTCCAAGCTGACCATCAGCGGCCAGAACCTGCTGTACAGCAAGGTCGTCACGGCAGGCATCATCAGCAAGGTGAGCAACGCCGCGAAGAACCTCGTCACCAAGGGCTTCTCCGCGGTGAGCAACGCGACGTCGGTGTTCGACAACGCGTTCCAGAGCCTGCAGAACGCGATCAACACGATCCAGTCTGCGGCGCAGTCGATCGGCGGCAACGTGACCTTCCTGCAGACCCGCTTGGACTTCACGAGCCAGTACATCGTGACGCTCCAGGGCGGCGCCAGCAAGCTCACGGTCGCCGACGTCAACCAGGAGAGCACCAACCTGGTCACTCTGCAGACCCGTCAGCAGCTCGCGATTCAGTCTCTCTCGATCGCGACGCAGTCGGAGCAGGCGGTTCTCCGCCTCTTCCGTTAATAGCAGCACATTGACTACCACGGCGGGCGGCCTTCGGGCCGCCCGTTCGCGGCCTCGGTTAACCAGGCCGCAAGCATGAGCGGTGTAGAACGCCCGCCTCACTACGACCATGAGGAGACCGGTAGAATGCCGCTCGCCATCAACCTGAAGCCGAACGAGAGGCTGATCGTCAACGGCGTGGTGATCCAGAACTCCGCCACGGCCGCGAAGCTTCTCATCCACAATACTGCGGCGGTCCTGCGCGAGAAGGAGATCGTCACCGAGGAGGGGGCCAATACGCCCGCCCTCCGCATCTATTTCGCCATACAGTGCAGGTATTTGTTCCCCGCGAAGGAAGCGGCCTATTTACCGCTAATTCATCAATTTATCGAAGAATTCGAAGCAGCAGCGCCGAGCACTGGCGAGCTCACTCGTGAGATTCGCCGGCAGGTCGACGAAGGCGCCTTCTATCAAGCGCTGAAGACAGCGAAACAGCTGATCCGGCGCGAGCAGGAGATCCTGAATGGCTTTCCCCGGACGGAGCTACCAGACGACGCCCCAGGCGGGTAACCCCGCTCGCACCGAGGCCTGGGCGTTGCTCGAAGCAGCGCGCGAGCTCAGTCACACCAAGAGCGGCCCCGTCGATCCCTTCCGCGCCGCGCTCCGTCAGAACTGGCGGCTCTGGACCATCTTCCAGGCAAGCCTCCTCGATCCCGCCTGCACGATGCCCTCGCCGATCCGCGGCAATCTCCTGGGCCTCGCGAATTTCATCGACAAGCGCACGGCGGAGCTGCTCGCGAAGCCCGATCCCGCTGGGGTCGAGCCGCTCATCAACATCAACGTGCAGATCGGCGAAGGCTTGCTCGCGGGCGCCCGCTCGTCGCAGGAGCAGCCGCAGCGTCCGGTGCAGGCCGTCGGCACCATTCGAGAGAGCGCCTAGGCCTCGCCGAGATGACCGCCGATTCCGCGGACGAACTCCGGCGGCCCCGGACGAAGGATCTCGTCGCCGAAGCCGCGCGCCAGCTCGCAGCGGGCGATGCCGCCGGTTCCGTCCGCTCGCTCCGCGAGGTGAGCGAGAGCGAGCCTGAGTCCCTCCGACTGCATTTCATGCTCGGCCTCGTTGCCTGGCGGCTCGGCGAGCTCGAGCAGGCGCTGACCATCCTGCGTCAGTGCCATGAGCACGAGCCTATGAACGGCACCGTCGCCGAGATCGTGGCCTCGCTTTACGCGCAGGCCGGCAATCTCTCCGAGAGCCTCTATTTCGGGAAGATGTCGACGGCGTTGGGCGTCGTCCCGGAACTCGCGGCGCTCGTGCCGGATTTCTTTCCCTCCTTCGGCAAGGCCTTTCTCTCGATCCGCGAGAAGCCGCTCTTCGCGCGGGCGCGGATGCTCGTCTCGAGCGGGCGCATCGCGGAAGCGGCGGACCTCGGCTGCCAGCACCTATCGCTCAACCCCGGCGACGGAGAGGCTCGGCAATTCCTGGGCGAGACGCTGCTGCGCTTGGGTGCCGCCGCCGCCGCCGTGGAGACGCTGCGTCCCGCGGCCGAGGCGCCCGATGCCACCGCGGCGATGCTGAGCCTCAAGGGGCGTGCGCTCGCGGCCGTGGGCGAAGGCGCTGCGGCGCGGCAGAGCCACGACGCCGCCTGCGCACTCGCGCCCGATGATGCCGCAATCGTCACGGCGCATCTCGCGGACGCACCCTGGGTCGGCGCAGACGCGAGTGAGATTGCGGTGCGTGCGGCGGCCTGGGCGCAGAAATTTTCACCCCCGAGCCGGCACGCGCCTCGCGCGCTTCCCGCGGGAAAGCTCGTCATCGGCTACCTCCTCTCGCGGCTTCCGGATCCCCGCGATGCCGCTGCGGTGCACGCAGTTGCGAGCGCGCACGATCGCTCCCGGGTGTCCGTTCTGGGCTTCGGCATCGGGGCGCAAAGCTGGCCGGAGAACGCAGGATTGAGCGGCGCTTTCGAGCGCTGGCGCGACGTCTCCGGTCTCGATCCCGCGACCCTCGCGCGCATTCTGCGGAACGAAGGGCTGCACGCTGTCGTCGACTGCACAGGCGGCAGCTCTCCGACCGATCTGCTTGCGCTCGGCCGGCTCTCCGGCCCCGTCCGCGTGGCCTGGCTCGGGAATCCTCCGGGCTTCGAGCCGGTATTCTTCGAGGCGAAGCTCGCGCCTGCCGACTATCCGCTGATCCGGGATTGGAGCCGGCCGCTCCAGCGCAAGCCCTCCCCGACGCCGCGCCTCGGGGCCGATATCTGGATGCGGCAGCTCGACGCGCGCACGGTGCGGCTCTGGTCTGCGGTGCTCTCCGCCGCACCGGAGGCGACACTCGTCCTGCGCTGCAACGACATGGGGCCCGGCGCAAACATCGACCGCCTGATCGATCGCTTCGGCCGCGAGCTTGCGGCGCGGGTCTTCGTCGTCGATGCGGCGACGCCCGAGGAATTCTACGCTGCCGTCGACGTCGCGCTGTTGCCCGTTCGCGGCCTCACGCCGCGCGCCGCTGCGGAGGCAATCGCCTGTGGCGTCCCCGCGGTCGCCATGACGAGCGCCGCACCGGCGGAGCCTTATGGCGAGTTGATGCGCGCGCACGGTCTCGGCGACAGCCTCGTCGCCGCCGACGAGGCGGACTACGTCTCGATCGCCCTCGGTCTGCTGGATTCCGAGAGCACGCGCTTGCGCAACGCCGCCGATGTCGCGCGCGCCGCCGAGGACGGGCGGTCCTCTGCGCTGACGACCGCCGAGCGCCTGGAGTCGGAGGTCCTCGCCCGTCTCGCCTCGGATAGCCCGTCGTGAGCGACGCAATCGCGGCGCGCTCGCGCGCGGCATTTGCGCAGCGCTTTCCCGAGATCGCCGCACGGCTCGACGCGCTCGATGCTCCGGTTGCGGAGATCGTCTCGGAGCAGGGCGTTGCGGTCGATATCCTCGTCGGCGAAAAGCGCGTCTATGGCGGCGATGCCCGGAGCTTCGCCGCCGACCAAGTGGCGGCCTTCATGCGCAAGCCGCTGCGGCTCTACATGGAGCAACCCGGCGCAGCGGGGCTCGTCAGCGAAGTCTGCGTGCGCATGGTCGACGCGATCAAGGCAGAGCTCGGCAATCGCGGCCTCGACGAGATCGATCGTCATCCCACCGGCAATTCCACCTTCCTTGTGGTTTTCGGCATCGGCCTCGGCCACCATTTGCCGCGGCTTCTGCGCGAGACCAAGGCGCGATGGGTCGTCTTGGTCGAGCCGTCGCTCGAGTTCATTCGGCATTCCCTGGGTGCACTCGACTGGTCGGAGTTCCTCGCTGCCGCGGATGCCGCGGGCGGCGGGATCCGGATCGTCAATGAGAGCGAGCCCGACCGTATGGTCGGCGCGATCGTCGCGGAGATCTCGCGACACGGCGTTCCCTTCGTCGATGGCGCCTGGGTCTTCGCACACTACCCGCATTGGTCCTTCGTCGAGGCACGCACCAAGCTGCACGAGGCGGTGCAATTCGCCTTCGTCAACCGCGGCTTCTTCGAGGACGAAATCCGCATGATGTCGAATGCGGTCGCGAATTTCGCCGCGCGGTCCTTCGGGCTCCTCGAAGGGAGGCCGCGGCTCGAGCGTCCCGAGACCGCCGTCATTGTCGGAGCAGGTCCCTCCCTCGACGAATCCATCGAGACGCTGAAGCGCATCCGCGATCGCGTGGTGCTGTTCTCCGGCGGGACATCGCTGAAGCCGCTGCTGCGGAACGGCATCGTTCCCGATTTCCATTGCGAGCTCGAGAACGTGCCGGAGGTGGTGGAGGTGCTGGGCAAGGCCGCCGAGCACGGCGACCTCTCGCGCATCAAGCTCATCGCGTCCGCGACGGTCGATCCGCGGGTGCCGCCGATGTTCGCGGAGACCTTCTTCTTCTTCCGTGACTCCGTGAGCTCGACGAAGCTCCTGGGCAAGGAATTCAAGACGCTCTCGGGCGCAGCACCCACCTGCGTCAACACCGCCTTCGCCTCCGCGATCATGCTGGGCTTCACGAAATTCGTTTTCTTCGGCACCGATTGCGGCTTCCGCGCCGGCGGCGGCCATCACGCCAGCGGCACCGTCTACGGTGAGGTCGGCATCTACAAGGAGAGCGCGGACAAACGCGCTAAGAACCCGCTGGAAGTCGAGGCGAATTTCGGCGGCATCGCGCTCACGGATTGGGTCTACGACGCTTGCCGCCGGATGCTCGGCGAGGCCATCCACGTCTACGGCCTCGCACCCCTCAATACCAGCGACGGCGCGATCATCCCGGGCGCACGGCCCGTCGTGCCGGAAGCGGTCGAGATCGCGACGCCGCCGGTCGATCGCGCGGAGCTCTTCGAAGCGCTCCGTGCCTCCATGCCGCGCTTCCGCCCCTTCGAGATCTTGCGCCAGCGCGACTTCGCGGGCTTCGTCGCGGAGACGCGCGCCCTCTACCGCTCGCTTGCGGCGGTCCTGGAGGTGTTCGAGCCGGAGGAGGCCGATTTCGGCGGCGTCTACGCCGCCGTGAAGGAATTCCTCGCAACCGCCGATCGGGATTTCGAGGGCGCGGATTCCATGATGAGCGGCACGCTCTTCGCGCTGCCGCGTATCGCGATGTTCTACGGCTATCGCGTCGCCGAGGGCGAGTTCCGGCAGACGCTCTTCGCGATCTTCATGCGGGAGATGCGCGCGATCCTCGCGGAGATGGAGCGGGAGACGATCGCGCTCTTCGAGGGCCTCGCAAGCGCCGCCACCGCCTCCGCCGCCTGAGAACTCAGGCGAAGAGCGAGAAGATCGTTCCCGGCGTCGGGGGACCGAAAATCTGCTGCTGCGCGAGCTGCTGCTGCTGCAGGGAGGTGGCGGCGTTCGTGCTATTGGCGAAGCTCAGCTCGATCAGGTGGACCTGTGTCTGGAACTGCTGCTTGAGCTGGAGCGTCTGCAGCGCCACCTGCGTCTGGTCGTTGAACTCGATGTCCTGGAGCTTGTCGTTGAGCGTGGACCGCTGTCCCTCGGCGGCCTGCGCCGAGGTGCCCGCCACGGTCTGGTTGCCGGTCGTCGCCACGTAGATCTGCGCGATCTGGTTCTGTGCGGTCGCGAGATCGGCGAGCGCGGCTGCCTGACCTTCGGGCGTGCCGAGGTCGTATGCAGAGCTCGACTTGATCGCGAGGCCGTTCGTCTTGAGCTGTGCGACGCCGTCGGGCTGCATCGCCGGATCCGGGGGGATGACCACGAGCTGGGAAACGTCGGCGTTGGCATCGGAGAGCGCATCGTCGAAACCGGCGGAGTCGCCCGCGGTGGCTGCCGCCTGCAATGCCGTAATCTGCTGCTGAAGGTCGCTCAGCACATTCGCGTTGGCGCCCGATTGCGACTGCAGGCTCGTAAACCGCGCCTTCTGAGCCGCCGCGGCGCTGATCTGCACCTGCAGGAAATTCGTGACGGCCGTATCGGTCGTCTGCGCCTTCAAGGCCGCGACCTTCTGGTTGAACTGGTCCTGCAGGCGCTGCTGCACCAGCCCGAAGCGGTACTGCGCGAGTTTGGCGGCGTTGTCGAGCGCGCTCTGCGTGAGCACGTTCATGATATCGACGACGCCGGTGGTGAGGCTGGACACGAGGGGTCTTCCTGCTTCGAGACGAACGGCCAGTCTGCGCCGGCTTCTTTAAGACGCCGTTAACCCGCCGGAGGCGGCTACCGCGGTGTCGGTAACCATGCTCCAGGCGATCGGCGTTCCCCGGGGAATGGGGCGTGCCGCGATCCGGCCGAGGAGTTCCGGGAGGTGTTTCGGCGGCAGGCCAAAGCCGGGCCGGATCGAGCGCAGGTTGCGCGCCGTGAGCCTCTCTCCGGGAGCGATGTCCGCGACAGCGTAGAGCGATCTGCGATGGAGCTTACTGGTGGCCTCGCTGGGCTTGCCGCCGTAGCGGACGGACCCCACGGCCGCCTGCGCGTCGCGGCAAGCGCGGCAGAGGTCGATGAGTTCCTGGGGCTCGAGCGAGAAGCCGCTGTCGGGACCGCCATCGGCCCGCCGGAGCGTCACGTGCTTTTCCACGATCGCGGCGCCGAGCGCCACGCCGGCAGCGGCGACGCCGACACCGAGCGTGTGGTCGGAAAGGCCGACGACCGTGCCGAAGGCTTGCGCGAGGTGTGGGATCGTCGCGAGATTGGCCTCGCCCGCAGGGGTGGGATAGCCGCTGATACAGTAGAGAAGTGCGAGCTCCTTGCAGCCCGCGCGGCGCGCGGCTGCTACGGCCTCAGCGACCTCGCCAAGGCTTGCCATTCCCGTGGAGATGATGAGCGGCTTCCCCGTCCGCGCCGCGCGCTCGATGAGCGGCAGGTCGATCGCCTCGAAGGAGGCGATCTTGTAGGCGGGCGTGCCGAGGCGCTCCAACAGGTCGACGGAGGTCTCGTCGAAGACGCTGCTGAAGACCGCGAGACCGAGTTCGCGTCCGCGCGCGAAGAGCGGCTCGTGCCACTCCCAGGGCATGTGCGCCTCGCGGTAGAGCGAGTGCAGCGTGCGCCCGCGCCAGGGCCCTTCGTCGATGCGGAAGCCGGGCCCGTCGTGATCGATGGTGATCGTGTCGGGCGTGTAGGTCTGCAGCTTGATCGCGTCGGCGCCGGCGGCCTTCGCGGCATCCATGATCGCGAAGGCGCGCGCGATGCTGCCGTTGTGATTGGCCGAGAGCTCCGCGATCACGTAGGGCGGCGCGCCCATACCGATGCGGCGGCCGGCGATCGAGATAGAGGGCTGCTCAGGCATGGGCGGGGGCCTTCTCGAGTTCCGCGAGTGCCGCTTCGAGCAAGCCTATGTGCTCGATCGTGCGGTCCTCAGGCGCGGTCGTGAGGGAGGGGAGGTGGGCGAAGCGCCCGCTGCGGATGCGGATTGCGCGGGCGTCGATCGCACGCGCTGCGAGCATGTCGTGCCGGGGATTGTCGCCGACGACGACCGCGCATTCGGATGCGACGCCTAGGCGGTCGAGCGCTTGCCAATAGCCTATGGGGTCAGGCTTGGGCGCATCGAGCTCCCAGGTATAGACGATCGCGTCGACAGCAGGCTCGAGGTCGAGCGCAGCGACCTTGCGCCGCTGCATCGTCGGCAACCCATCCGTCACGATCGCGAGGCGGTAGCGCGATCCCAGCCGTGCGAGCAATCGGCGGATGCCGGGGTCGAGATCGATCGCCGGGCGGTGCAGGCGGTAGGCCGCGACGAGCCGGCGCACGAAGGCGGGGTCGGGTTCGATGCCGAAGGCGGCGAGCGCGCGGTCGAAGACTCTGCCGCGTCCTTCGCGAGCCTCGATTGCGAGGAGCGTCTCCAAAACTGCCGAAGGGGTGGCACCGGAGAGCGCCGCGATCCGCTCCGCGACGACGGCGAAGCCGCTCCGCAGATAGGACGCCTCGTCGTAGAGGGTGTCGTCGAGATCGAGGAGGAGGGCCGAGATCATGACGGGGCCTATGCGTAGGAGCGGAGGGCCGCGAGCGCGGCGGGCTCGAGGATCGTGTCGCGGGAATAGCGAAGCATGACGAGTCCATGGCGGATCGGCCGTGGCGCGGCGCCCTCGCGCCGGCCGGCCGCGAGATCGAGGAGCCGCCGCGGCGAATCGAGCCCCGCGACGATCGAGAGGTTGGAGGCACCGCCGAAGCGGGGATTGACCTCGATGAGGCTCAGCGTGCCGTCGGCACGGCGGAAAGCCTGTACGACGACATGGCCCACCAGGCCAAGGCGAGCCCCCAGCGCGAGCGCGAGCTCCGTCAGCTCGGGCGTATCTTCCACGCGAGATTTCTGCGCCTCTCCGCCGCGGATCAACAGGCGCCTACGCGCCACCGCCTGCAGCGGCCGCCCTTCCAGGTCGAAGAGTGCGTCGACGGTGAATTCGTCGCCGGCGACGAAATCCTGGATGAGCAGCTGGCCGCGCTCCGTTCCGAGCGCCGTCCAGGCCTCGGCACTGTCGATGCGCCGCGCGCCGACGCCGCCCGCGCCGACCGCGGGACGCACGAAGATCGGGAACGCCGCGGGCATTTCGTCCGCCTCGTAGACCCGCGCGATCGGGAAGCCGGCATCGCGGCAGAAGGCGGCGAAGCGGCGCTTTTCCTGGCAGCAGGCGATCGCCTTCGGCGCCGCGACCAGCAGCGTCGTCCCGGCCGCTGCGAAGGTCTCGCGCCAGGCGGCGAGCACCGGCAGCTCCGCGTCTCGGGTCGGCACGACCAGGCCGATCTTCCGGTCGCGGCAAAGGCGTTGCAGCGCTGAAATGAAGGAGGGTTCGCTCGAAGGCGGAAGCAATACGCCTTCATCGGCAGCGTGGAGCGCAGCGCTGTCGGGCGCGATATCGGCGGCGAGGACGCGTCCGCCGCGCTCGGCGGCGGCAACGCGGAAGGCTTCCACCAGCAGGACCTTGGCACTGGCGCTGAGGACGAGGACGTTCATGCCGCACGCCGTTGCGCCGCGCGCTCGTAATCGACGACGGCGGCGATGCCGCCTTCTAGCGCAG
>Ga0335082_10007440_pt1 | contig 11882 bp, 7 predicted proteins | sample Lox_Sample_41_FD_206718 | JGI IMG/M metagenome (GOLD analysis project Ga0335082, IMG submission 206718) | Soil microbial communities from Loxahatchee National Wildlife Refuge, Florida, United States - Lox_Sample_4.1 | ecosystem: Environmental > Terrestrial > Soil > Wetlands | place: USA: Florida...
GCGACGGGTCGCGTCCGATCAAACAGGGAAGAACGTGATCGCTGAGGTACGATGCGACCGCCAACTCCCGCCCGTTAAGAGTCGCATCGCCCAATCCATACACGCTCTCGTCGGTCGTGATCTTCAAAGTCACAAAATTCCGGCCAGGCGAACAGATGAACACTTTGGCATCGGTAATCTTCAAAGCGCTCTCCTTAAAGACGACCTCAAAGTTTATCGAAAATTTCGGGTAACTGGCCTTCGTGAACCTTCGTGCCCTTCGTGGTTCCAGCTCTTAGATGTTGGCAGGCTCAAGTCGCGGAGATAAGAAATGCACGAATCCCAACGCAATCAAGTACGCGGTGCCCGCAACAATAAAGATGGGCACGTAGGAACCTGTCCGTTGAAGGATGTCACCCACTCCATATGACATGATCATCCCGCCAATCGACCCCAGCAGTGTTCCGAACCCAACCACAGATGCGACCGCGCCGCGCGGAAACATGTCAGACGCCAGCGTATAGATATTTGCCGACCATCCCTGATGCGCTCCGGCGGCCAATGCCACCAAAATCACAGCGAGCCACGGATGTGTGGTTCGAGCCGCCAACATAATCGGAGTCACCGCCAGCGCACACATCAGCATCGCTACCTTGCGGCTCGCATTGACCGTCCATCCTCGCTTCAGCAGAGCCGAAGACAACCACCCGCCACTCACGCTTCCCACGCAAGCCCCGCTGTAAACCACAAACAGCGGCAGCGCCATGCCCTTCAAATCCAGCTTGAGATTGCGGTTCAGAAAATCCGGCATCCAGAACAGGTACACCCACCAGATCGGGTCCGTGAAGAACTTCCCCAGTCCGACGGCCCATGCCTGCCGCAACCTCAACATAGTTCGCCACGGTATAGCCGTCGTCTTTACGGTATCAGGATCGCTCTGGATGAAAGCAACTTCCAGTGGCATAAGCAGCTTGCTTTCTTCCGGCCTCCGGTAGAAAGCCAGCCAGGCCACGATCCACAACATTCCAAGTGCTCCGGTTCCAATGAATGCCATGCGCCACCCGAACCGGATTGTTAGCCACGGCACAAGCAGGGGCGCCAAAATTGCCCCCACGTTTGATCCTGAATTGAAGATTCCTGTAGCAAGCGCTCGCTCTTTTTTTGGAAACCATTCCGCCACAGCCTTGATCGAGGCCGGAAAACTCCCCGCCTCGCCAATCCCCAAGCTGAATCGTGCCACTCCGAACTGAAATACAGAACCAGCTGCCGCATGCGCCATCGCCGCGACGCTCCAGAAAAGCACCGCAAGCGCAAATCCGATGCGCGTTCCTACCCTGTCGATCAACTTTCCGATAAAGAGGAGACTAGCCCCATAAGCCAACTGAAAGGCGAGAATGATGTCGCTGTAACCAATCTCCGTCCACCCGAACTGCGCCTGCAGAGTCGGCTTTAATAGTCCGATCACCTGGCGGTCCATGTAATTCACCGACGCGGCGAAAAACAGCAGGACGCAGATCAACCAGCGGACGTGTCCTGTTTTTCCGGGGACAGTTCGCTGTTCTTGATCGATGCTGTTAACTGATGAATGGAAAGAGTTCACGAGGATCCGGCAAACCTGAAACTCGACAATAGATCGCGCAACGCCCGCATCCGTCAAGCCCAACGAACCTGTTATATTCAACCCTTGGCAGCCGCCGCGTAGCAGAAACAGCGACACATGAAGGCATTTCTCGACGAAAACTTTTTACTTTCGAACGACGTCGCGCAGCGACTCTATCACAATTACGCTGCATCCCAGCCGATCCTCGATTACCACTGCCACCTCTCTCCGAGAGACATAGCCGAGAACCGCCGATTCGCAGATCTCTTCGAAATCTGGCTCGAGGGAGATCACTACAAATGGCGAGCCATGCGCGCGAACGGCATCGCAGAAAAATTCATCACCGGCGATGCCGCTCCCTATGACAAGTTTCTAGCCTGGGCGCGCACTGTCCCGTACACTCTGCGCAACCCGCTCTATCACTGGACGCACCTCGAACTGCGCCGCTACTTCGGTATCACCAATCTGCTGGATGAATCGTCCGCGCCCTCAATCTGGGAGCATGCTAACGCCGCGCTCGCTGCGGATCTGACAGCGCAGGGGATTCTCCGCAAGTTCAACGTCGAAGTCGTCTGCACGACCGACGATCCTGCCGACGACCTTAGCCATCACCGCAAAATCGCCGCTTCCGATCCGCCCACGCGCGTCTTCCCCGCATTCCGCCCCGACAAAGCGCTGACAATTGGCACTGAAGAATTTCTCCGCTGGACCGAAAAACTCTCCGCCACCGCCAACGTCCACATCCGCGACCTGAACAGCCTTCTTGATGCTCTCAAGAAGCGTCACGACTACTTTCACTCTCTCGGAGCCCGTCTCTCCGATCACGGCCTGGACCACTGCTTCGCGACGCCATATTCTGATCGAAACGCCGCCGCCATCTTCACCAAGGCACATGATGGCCATTCCCTCACCGAAGATGAGAAGACCCAATTCGCGTCCTTCATGATGCTGTTCTTCGCTCGACTCGATGCCGGAAAAGGATGGACCAAGCAGTTACACCTCGGTGCCCTCCGCAACGTGAACTCGGCTGCAAGGCGTGCGCTCGGTGCAGACACCGGATACGACACCATCGGCGATTTTCCCCAGATCGCATCGCTCGCCGCATTTCTCGATCTCCTCGCCAAAGAGAACGCCCTGCCACGAATGATTCTCTATAACAACAATCCCAACGACAATTTCGCCTTTGCGACACTAGCTGGATGTTTCCAAGCCGAGGGTCAGCCGGGCAAAATCCAATTCGGCAGCGCCTGGTGGTTTCTCGATCAGAAGCAGGGAATCACCGCGCAGATTGAAGCCCTCTCCAATGCGGGACTGTTATCGCGCTTCGTCGGTATGGTCACCGACTCGCGCTCGTTCATGTCTTATCCCCGCCACGAATATTTCCGCAGGATTCTTTGCGACATTATTGGCCAGGATGTTGAGCGCGGAGAGTTGCCCAACGATGACGCCCTTCTCAGTCGCCTCGTGCAGGATATCTCCTGCAGAAACGCTCGCGAATTTCTGCGACTGCAACTGAAGTGATACAAGGTTTAATCCCACGCGGATTCGCTGCCTCACCCGCGCTGAATCAGCTAAAATATTGGTGAGCCAACTGCAAGTTTGCCGTAAATATCAGCTGTCAGAGGGTAGTAGTGCGTTCCAACGGTCTCACATCCATTTCTACGCTTCGTCGGGCGATCGCCATCCTTCCTGTCCTCTTGTCGATTCAGCTACTTGCCCCAAGTCTCCATGCCGAAAACGCAGCCTTTGATCTCACCGGTCCTAAGGTCGAGGTCCGCGTGCAACGCGCAGGCACCACCCTCCCGATTTCCCAGGTTCCCAGCCTTCAGGCTGGAGACCGCCTCTGGGTTCACCCCGATCTTCCGGATAGCCAATCCGTCCGCTACCTGATGATCGTTGCCTTCCTGCGCGGAGCCACGAATCCTCCGCCAGATTCCTGGTTCACTCGTGTCGAGACCTGGACGCACGCCGTCCGCGATGAAGGTGTGTTTGTCACCGTTCCCGACGAAGCCGAAGAAGCTCTCATCTTTCTCGCCCCTGACACGGGAGGCGCCTTCAGTACGCTTCGTGCCGCGGTTCGCGGCAAGCCCGGAGCCTTCGTCCGCGCCGCACAAGACCTGCAGCAGGCCAGCCTCGATCGTCAACGCCTCGAGAAATTTCTCGACGCTGTCCGCGAGACCTACAGTACCGACCCCGAGCAGTTAAAAGCGCATACGACTCTTCTCGCGCGCAGTTTAAATATCCGCCTTGACCAGCAGTGCTTCGACAAGCCCAGCGCCCAACAAGTCCCGTGTCTCACGCAGAACACCGACCAGTTGGTGCTCGACGACGCACACAGCCAGACAATGGTCGCAACCCTGACCTCTGGAGCCTCGGGCGACCTGATTTCTCAGATCAGTTACACTCCCACCGCTCGCAGTGGTTTCTACAGCCCTTATATCGGAGCCGTGGTCGATGTCGTCCGCATCCTCGGCAGCACGCATACCGCCCAATATCAATACATTCCTGCGCTGGCGTTGCCGAAAGAGAATGAACTCAATCTCCGCCTGAACAATCCACCTTCCTTTCGCAATCCCAAGTCGGTGTTGGTTGTAGGTTTACCTCCGGTACATCCCTCGCCTCCTCCACCTCTGCGCGCCCTTGATCAAGCCCAAGCTCTTTGTGCAGGGAAGCCGTCGCTCTTGCTTTCGGCCGATGGGGCCCCCTTGGTCTATGCCACCGAACTCGCCCACAACCTTGTCTTGCACGTGGAAACAAAATCCGGCCTCGCGATTGACCTGCCCGCAAAGCCCGATCCCGGACAAGGTGGATTCATCGTCGAAACGCAAGCCCTGCAAGGCGCTGATCTCGACGGAGAAACCAGCGCCACAATCCGCGGCATATGGGGCTTCCGCGCTTTCGAAGGCCCGCGCTACCGGTTACGAACTCCGCGACCGTCGCAATGGATTGTGGCCTCGAAAGACGCCAGTGCCCTCATCGTCGGACGCGAAGACACTCTACATCTCCAATCGCAAGACACCTGCTGCGTCAGTGAAGTCGCGCTCCGGGACGAGCAAGGAAGAATCCTGACCACAGAGTGGAAACATTCGAAGTCCGACGAAATTGAGGTAAAAGTCCCGCTGCAGAAGGCAAATGCCGGCTGGGTGACGATGGAGATCAAGAAATTCGGCCTGCGCGACACCGATGACATCCCGCTCCACACCTATTCCGAGGCTGCCCGTCTCGACACCTTTGCCATCCACGCCGGAGATTCTGAAGGCATCCTGAAAGGCACTCGCCTCGATCAAGTCGCCACGGTCGAAGTGGACGGTCTTCGTTTTGCGACCGATGCCCTCAGCCGTGCCAATCAACAAGATGAACTGAAACTGACCACCACCGATGCAGCAATAAAAACCAAGCTGCATCCCCGCGACTCAGTAGTTGTTCATGTGACGCTGAAGGATGGGCGCACTCTCGACCTCAATTCCGAAGTGGAAGCCCAACGTCCGACAGTGGCCATCCTGACCAAGAGCATTCAGTTCGATCAGTCCGCGCCGCCTACGGTTCGTCTCGGCAGCCAGGAAGAGCTTCCGCAGGATGGCCGCCTGAACTTTTTCCTGAAGACTCAGGTCCCCGAAACCTTCTCCGCAACAGAAAAAATCGAGGTCGCAACTGCCGATGAATCCTTCCGTGTCCTGCTCAGCGTCAAAGACGGCAACCTCACCATGCAGGACACAAAGACTGTCCTCGCCGTTCTCGACCCGATGAAACTCCTTGGCCCGTCAGCCTTCGGACCCCTGAAAATTCGTCCCGTCTCCGGCGACGGCATCAGTGGCGACTGGCAGCCGCTCGTCAACCTGGTCCGGATTCCGCAGTTGCGAGCCGTTCATTGCGTCCCGGACAAACAATGCACTCTCAGCGGAGACAAACTCTTCCTGCTCGATTCCGTCAGCGCCGACGCCGACTTCGTGAACTCAGTAACGGTCCCGGAAGGGTTCGTGGAAGACGCGCTGGCGATCCCGCCCCCAAAAGGAAAGATGCTCTACATCAAGCTCCGTGACGACCCGGGAACCATCGACACGGTCGCTCTACCAGTCTCCCAAGCCCAGCCGTAATCGGAAACGACGAAATAACACGGTCTCCAGCGCTGTAGCGTTATACTCGCCCTTCACCAATGCCCAACATCCTCTACGGAGTCAACGGTGAAGGCGCCGGCCACTCCACCCGCGCCAAGGAAGTCCTCACCCACCTCGCCTCCCACGGCCATAAAGTCCACGTAGCCTCCTTCGACCGCGGCCTCCAGAATCTCAAGGATCAGTTCGACGTCACCGAGATCTACGGATTCCGCTTCGCCTACGTCAACAACCGTGTCCGTTACAAACGGACGATCGCCAAGAATCTCGCAACCGTTTCGCATGCGCGGAAGAGCCTGCACCAACTCAACACCCTCGTTGACGACGCCCAGATCGATCTCGTCATCACCGACTTCGAGCCGCTCACCTGCCACATTGGACACAAGCGCCATCTTCCGGTGATTTCCATCGACAACCAGCATTGTCTTACTAATGCCGTCGTGTCCTACCCCAAGGAGTACCGCCGCGATGCCGCAGCCGCGAAACTCGTGACCAAACTGATGACGCCGCACGCGAATGCCTATCTCGTCATCTCCTTCTTCAACGCGCCAATCCGTAAGCGCAATACATTCCTGTTCCCGCCATTGCTGCGCCAGCAGATTCTCGGTGCCACCCCCACCGAAGGAGATCACGTCCTGATCTACGTGACTTCTCCCGCGCCGGCATTGGCGAAAATACTCAGTTCCGTACGTGGCCGTTTCATCGCCTACGGATTCGGCCTCGAGGGCACCGATGGGAACATCCTCTATAGGAAGCCTTCACTTGACGGTTTCTTCGCCGATCTCGTCAGCGCCCGTGCCATCATCGCCAACTCCGGATTCTCCCTCGTCACAGAAGCGTTGCACCTCGGCAAGCCCTACCTCGCCGTGCCAGTCAGCCACCAATTCGAGCAGATCTTCAACGCCTATTGGCTCGAGAAATCCGGTTATGGCTCGTATTGGGAGGAATTGAACAAAGAGCGCGTCGAGTCCTTCCTCTACAACATTCCTCACTATCGCGAAACGCTTTCGTCCTATCCCCGCCAGGGGAACCAGGCTCTGTTACAGAAACTCGACACCCTAATCGCGCAATTCACAAAGACTTAGCGCCGTTCAAGAGTTTGTACGAAGGTAACTTCTTCTCCTTCCGTTACGGCGCTACCATCATTCCACCCCGTTCTCCCCGACGGACACGCTCCGGAGGCTTCCATGAGAAAGCTACTTGTCTTGCTTGCAGCGGGCCTGTTCGTCTGCGCGCTCTCCAGTGCTCAGGATCAGCAATCTCTCGGCGACGTCGCCCGCCAGGCGCGCGCAAAGAAACAAGGGGAGACTCAAGCCAAAGACGCCAAGGGAACCCAGTCGGGCGACCCCAGCACGACTCCGAAGAAGCCGCATGTAGTTACGAACGAGGAAATTCCCAGTCAAGACGCCCCGGCTCAGCCTCCCGCGGATGCCTCATCTGACACCAAACAGGATTCTCAACCGAGCGCCGAGAACAAAGACGCTCAAGCTGAACACTGGAAGTCCCAGATTCAGCAACTCAAATCTGCGATCAGCTCCATGCAAAGTGAAATCAACGAGCTCGGAGCATCCATTCATTACACCGGGGCAAATTGTGTTTCGAACTGCGCCGAATGGAACGAGCGCCAGCAGCAGAAGCAACAACGACTAGACGCTATGAAGGCCCAGATAGAAGAGCAGCAAAAGCGCCTCGAAGAAATGCAGGAAGCCGCTCGCAAGCAGGGTTTCGGCAGCTCCGTCTACGAACCTTAAGCTGAACTAAGCAACGATTCGTCTCCGGATGTCCCCCGAATTTCCTATTCCCAAAGCGTCGTCGATCATGCGAAATTAGACGGGCATGCCCTTAGTAGTCCGTCCTTCTCCGATTCACTCCGTTGGCGTCTACACAACAACGCCGATCCGTCGCGGAGCGCGCGTTGTCGAATATGCCGGGGAGCGCATCACGCCCGATGAAGCCGACCGCCGCTACGAAGGCGTTTCCCGCACTTATCTGTATGGGCTAGAGGACGGCAAAACCGTCATCGACGGTCACGGGCTGGGCGCCTATCTGAATCACTCCTGCGATCCCAACTGTGAAGTCGACGAAGTCAAAGGACGGGTCTGGCTCTTCGCTCTTCGCAATATTACCGCCGGCGAAGAACTTGTCTGGGACTATAACCTCTACGACGATGAGGAACCCGCACCCTGCCACTGCGGTTCCCGCAAATGCCGCGGCACTATGTATTCCCGGGAATGGATGGCAAAAATGCGCCGCAACGAAGCCCGCAAAAAGCAGCAAGCCGAAGTGAAAGCCAAACAGGAAGAGAAGAAGACGCCCGCCCCCCGAAGCCTACCCCCAGCCGCCTGAAAAAAGCCTTTGACTCCTGATCCCTGACCTCTACCCCTGCCCCACTCGATCTACCGATGCTCCGGCGTTTTTCCGTGCTCTCTCCATCCCTCCACAATCAGATACAGAACCGGAATGAAGAAAAGATTCAGCACGGTCGACATGATCATGCCGCCGAACACTGTCGTGCCCACCGAATGCCGCCCGTTCTCTCCGGCTCCCGTGGCGACCACCAGGGGTACTACGCCAAGGATGAACGCCAACGACGTCATCAGAATCGGCCTCAGTCGAATCGTCGCTGCCTGCACAGCGGACTCTACCAATGGAACGCCACGTTCCCGCAACTGCTCGGCAAATTCCACAATCAGGATGGCGTTCTTGCTCGACAATCCAATCAGCATCACCAGTCCTACCTGGCAATAAACGTCATTCTGCAACCCGCGCAGCCATTGCGCCCCCAAGGCTCCGAGCAATGCCATTGGCACAGCCAGCAGCACGATGAAGGGCAGCACAAAACTCTCGTACTGCGCCGAGAGCGTCAAATACACAACCAGTGTTCCCAGTCCAAACAACATCAACGACGTTCCGCCAGCCTGTAGTTCCTCCAACGACAATCCCGTCCAGCTGTACGAGAATCCCTGTGGCAATTTCTTGCCGAGGTCTTCCATCGTCGCAATCGCCTGTCCCGAGCTGTATCCCGGTGCGGCCGAGCCATCGACCTCCGCCGACCGGAACAGGTTGTAATGACTGATCACCTGCGGTGTTGTGGTCTGCGATGTGTCGATCAAATTCTCCAGCGGCACCATCGCGCCCGTATCGGACCGCACATAAAACTGCTTCATGTCTTTCGCCGTCGCGCGATACTGCTTGTCCGCCTGCACGTACACCCGATACGAACGGTTGTTGAACGTGAAGTCGTTCACGTACGCCGATCCCATGTAGACCCCAAGCGTGTCCGTAATCTGCGACAGCGGCACATGCAGGCTCTTTGCCTTTTCGCGATCAATCGTGACCACGAATTGCGGATCGTTCGCTGTGAATGCGGTGTACAGGCTGACGATGTCTTTTCGCTGCGACCCGTCGCGGATCAGACCTTGCGTAGCCGCTGCGAGCTCATCCAGACGGTGCGCTGCCTGATCCTGAACCACAAATTGGAATCCGCCGAACCGGCCAAGTCCTTGCACCGCCGGCGGGAGTGTCGCAAAAACAATCGCCCCCGGAACCCCAAAGAGGCGCGGTCGAACCCGGTTCAAAATCGCCGGGGCCGAATGCTCCCGCCCCTGCCGGTCCGCGTAGGGCTTCAGCGACACAAACATCAATCCCTGATTCGGGGCCGATCCCGCGAAGCTGAATCCCGCAACCGAGAATATATCGCGTATCTCTGGAACGCCCGCCAGCATCTGTGTGACCTGAGCCCCAACCCCCTTCGTATATTCCAGCGACGCTCCCGAAGGCGCCTGAATCACGATAATGAAGTATCCCTGATCCTCATCCGGCACAAATCCCGAAGGGACTCGCTTGAACACCAGGTATGTCAGCCCTAGTCCACAAAAGAAAAGGACGGCCATCACGAACTTGTATCGCAACGCTCCGTGCAGCACTCTTTCGTATCCGCGCGTCAGCGCCGCAATGCCCTGATTGAACTTCTTGAGCCACCACCACTTTCCACCATGAGGCCCAGCCAGAAAAATCGCTGCCAGCGACGGCGCCAACGTCAGCGCATTGAACGCCGAGATCGCAATCGAAAACGCGATCGTTAACGCAAACTGCCGAAACAGTATCCCCGTCGTGCCCGGAAAGAACGCCACCGGAACAAACACCGCCACCAGCACCAACGAAGTCGCGATCACCGCGCTCGTAATCTCGACCGTCGCCGCTGACGCCGCCTTCCGGGAGTCATGCTCGCCCCCGGCGATGTGCCGCTCAATATTTTCGATAACAACAATCGCGTCATCGACGACGAGGCCGGTCGCCAGCGTGATGCCAAATAGTGTCAGCGTGTTGATGGAGAATCCCAGCAATTTCACAAACGCGAAAGTCCCGATCAGCGATACCGGGGTCGCGATGAAGTGAATCATCGTCGTTCGCCAGTCGCCAAGGAATACAAAGATCACCAGGATGACCAGCAGAATCGCCGAACCCACCGTAAACAGCACATCCCGAATCGACTCGCTGACCGCATCTGTCGTGTTGAACGCCAGCTGGTAATGCATGCCCGGCGGAAAGTTTTTCGACAAGCGATCGAGCTCGGCCATCGCCTGCCGGTTCACATCCAATGCATTGGCAGTCGATAGCTGCGTAACCGCGACTCCAACGGCATCTTTGCCATTAAACGAAAGATCGGCCGCATAGCTCTCTGCGCCAAGTTCGGCGCGCCCCACATCTTTCAGCCGCACCAGCGTGCCGTCCGCATTCGTCTTCAGGATGATGTTGTCGAACTGCGCCGCCTCGCTCAACCGGCCAACTGCTCGCACGCTAACCTGATACTGCTGCCCCGGCACGGATGGCTGCTGTCCTACTTGCCCGGCAGCCACTTCCACGTTTTGCTCGGACAACGCATTCACCACGTCCGGTGCCGTGAGCCCGCGTCCCGCCATCCGCACCGGATCCAGCCACAGCCGCATCGAAAATTTCCGCTCGCCGAAAATGATTACGTCTGCCACGCCCGGAACCCGCTTGAGCGAGTCCCGAACATAAACGTCGAGATAGTTGCTCATGAACAGTGGCGTGTACTGGTTGTTATCGGCCGTGACGGCCGCGGCAAATACGAAGTTCTGCGATGTCTTCGCCGTCGTGATTCCAACCGACTTCACCGCTCCCGGCAGCCGTCCCTGTGCGGTGTTCACTCGATTCTGGATATCAACCGCCGCCAAGTCTGGATCTCGCGTCAGGTCGAACGTTACCGTGATCTGGCTTGTCCCATCATTGCCGCTGGTCGACGTGATGTATTTCATTCCCTCGGCGCCGTTGATCTGCTGCTCCAGCGGAATCGTCACCGCGCTCTCCACGGTCTGCGCGCTGGCGCCGATATAGAAGCTCGAAACGCCGACGGTGGGCGGCGCAAGATTCGGAAATTGCGCAATCGGCAGGGAAGGAATCACTGCCGATCCCGCCAGAACGATCAGCAAAGCGCAAACGCTGGCAAATACCGGACGTCGTATGAAGAAATCAACCATGAATGATCAGCCTCGAACCACCCAATACCGCCGAGGACACAGAGCACGCAGAGAAGGTACAACTAAGATCTGGCGGCCTATTCAGAAAAACCTGATTCCTCCTCGTCCTCAGAGTCCTCCGCGGTTTTCATTCTTGCTAACTCATCGGCACCACGGGCATCCCATTGACGAGGAACTGTGTTCCGGAAACGATCACCTTGTCTCCCTGCTTGATTCCATCGCGCACCTCATAGTTATTGCCCACAGTTTCGCCAATGGTCAGCGGACGTTGCTTGGCCACGAATCCGCCCCCCTGCGGCTCCGCAACGAAAGCAAAATATTGTCCCGCCAACCGCGACACGGCCAATATCGGCACTTCCGGATTCTGGTGCGTTCCCCAGACCACACGCGAGCGGATAAATTGCGATTGGCGCAGTGCATCATTCCCGTTCTCAATTCGAGCCTTTATCAGTACCGTTTGCGTGGTGTTGTCCACTTGCGGAGAGATAAAGCTGATCCGCGTGTCCGCCAGCACCTTGCCGTTGCTGTCGAGAACCTGCACCGGCAAATTCATCTTCAACTGCGGCGATTTCTCGACTGGCACGTAGACGTAAGCCTCGAGGCTGCCAGGTTGGTCAACCGTCGTCAGTTGTGTCGTATTCGTTACACGGTCACCGACCCGCACTGGAATATCTCCCACGATCCCCGCCC
>Ga0335082_10007441_pt1 | contig 11880 bp, 10 predicted proteins | sample Lox_Sample_41_FD_206718 | JGI IMG/M metagenome (GOLD analysis project Ga0335082, IMG submission 206718) | Soil microbial communities from Loxahatchee National Wildlife Refuge, Florida, United States - Lox_Sample_4.1 | ecosystem: Environmental > Terrestrial > Soil > Wetlands | place: USA...
GTCGAAGCCGCGCTCAAGGTTGCACGCAAATGGGGCGCGAAGGTCAAGGGCGTGCCCCAGGATGAGGTGGAAATCATCGCCTGCGACGGTAACTTCCATGGCCGCTCGATCGCTATCGTCGGCATGTCGTCCGAAGCGCAGTATCGGGACGGCTTCGGGCCGTTCCCGGCCGGATTCAAACGCATCCCGTTCGGGGACGCACACGCGCTCGAGCGCGCCATCACTCGCAACACGGTTGCGTTCCTGGTGGAGCCGATTCAAGGCGAAGGCGGCATCATCGTTCCTCCGAGCGACTACCTCGCGCGCTGCGCCGAGATCTGCCGCCGCCACAACGTTCTGCTGATCTGCGATGAAGTGCAGACCGGCCTCGGTCGCACCGGTCGCATGCTGGCGAGCGAGCACGATGGGGTGCGTCCGGACGGCGTCATTCTGGGCAAAGCTCTGGGTGGGGGGCTCCTGCCGGTTTCCGCATTTCTCGCACGCCGCGACGTGATGGACGTCATGCGCCCAGGCGATCACGGCAGCACGTTCGGCGGCAATGCGCTTGCAGCCGCGGTTGCGCTCAAAGCGATCGACGTGCTGATCGAGGAACAACTGCCGGAGCGTGCACGGGACATGGGCGATTATTTCATGCGGCAGCTGCGCGCCATTCCCAGTCCGCTGATCCGGGAGGTGCGCGGCCGCGGCCTGCTGATCGGGGTAGAGCTTAAGCGCGGCCCGGTGAGCGCGCGCCAGGTATGCGAAGGCCTGCTTCACCATGGCGTGCTCACCAAGGATACCCATCACACTGTGCTACGCTTCGCGCCGCCGCTGATCGTTTCGCGCGCGCAGATCGACGAAGCGGTAGCGGCTCTGCGCGCCGTGCTCGCCGATTCAGGCACCGATCTGCGCAACGCCGCCTGAGCGATCTCAACCTGGAGGTCCCTGATGGACCTGACGCACGCAATGCCCGGTGAGCTTGCGCTCGCCGAGAGCAACCCGGGCGTGTGCCTGGGGCCGCAATGGCTACCGGCCGCCGAGCATTTCTCCTCCATCAATCCCGCGAACGAGCGCGTGCTGGGCCGGGTCGGCCGCTGCACGCGCGCGCAATACGATCAGGTACTGAGCAACGCAGTGACGGCGTTCACGCGCTGGCGCATGGTGCCGGCGCCGCGCCGCGGTGAGCTGGTGCGGCTGATCGTCGATGAGCTGCGCCGGCACAAGTCGGCGCTCGGCAGTCTCATCTCGTTGGAGACCGGCAAGATCAAACAGGAAGGCGACGGCGAAGTCCAGGAGATGATCGACATTGGCGAGCTCGCCGTGGGTCAGTCGCGCATGCTGTACGGCCGGACCATGCAATCGGAGCGCGTACAGCACCGCATGTACGAGCAATGGCATCCACTGGGCGTGGTGGGGGTCATCACCGCATTCAACTTTCCCGCTGCCGTATGGGCGTGGAATGCATTCATCGCTGCCGTGTGCGGCGATGTGGTCGTATGGCGGCCTTCGCCCAAAGCGCCGCTTACTGCCATCGCCATTCAAAATATCGTCAATGCAGCCATGCGGCAGACGGGCTTTGAGGGGGTATTTTCGCTCGCCGCGGGCGACAGTGCAGAGCAGGCGCGATGGCTGGTGGACGATGAGCGCGTACCGCTGATCTCGTTCACCGGTTCGAGCCGAGTGGGACGCGAAGTCGCGCGCACGGTCGCCGGCCGCATGGGACGTTGCCTGTTGGAATGCTCCGGCAACAACGCTGTCATCGTCGATGAGAACGCCGATCTCGATCTGGCGCTGCCGGCAATCGTGTTCGGGGCCGTCGGCACCGCCGGCCAGCGCTGCACGTCAACGCGCCGCCTGATCGTGCATGAAGCGTGTGCGCAACAACTCGAAGAGCGGCTGCAGCACGCCTACGCGCAGGTGCGCATCGGCGATCCGCTGGAGCGCGGCACACTGATGGGGCCGCTGATCGATCGCGAAGCCTGCGATCAGTTTCGCAACACTATGGCCGAGCTTCGGCAGCGAGGGGCGCGCATCCTGTGTGGCGGGGAAGTGCTCGATCGTCCGGGCTTCTTCGTGCAACCAACGCTGGTAGCGGCCGAAAGCCACTGGGAATGCGTGCGGCGCGAAACGTTCGCGCCGATTCTGTACGTGATGCGCTTTCGCACGTTAGATGAGGCCGTCGCACTCAACAACGGCGTATCGCAAGGCCTGTCCTCGGCACTGTTTACCGACAGTCTGCAGCGCGCCGAGGCCTTTTTATCGGCCGCCGGCAGCGACTGCGGTATCGCCAACGTCAACATCGGCACGTCCGGCGCGGAAGTCGGCGGCGCCTTTGGCGGGGAGAAGGAAACCGGCGGCGGCCGCGAAGCCGGCTCGGATTCCTGGAAGGCGTACATGCGGCGCCAGACCAACACCATCAACTGGAGCCGTGACCTGCCGCTCGCGCAGGGCATCCGCTTCGATATCGGCTGAAGCGGCCGCCGGTCGCTAATCAGCGCTCCACCGCGGGAACACCCGCGCAGAGCGTGATGTTAATATCGCGCCGGCGTTTCGGCTTCGCTCAATCGCAATACACGAACGAAGATCGGCCGCATTCACACTGTTGCCCGCGGCGGCGATCGGTCCGCAGCGCACGCCCGGATACACCGCATGACCTACGCCACCGCCATTCGCAAACCGGTGGACACCACCGCCATCTCTACGATGGTGCTGCTGTGTCTGATCTGGGGTCTCGGCCACGTTGCCGCAAAGCTCGCGGCACCAGGCATCTCGCTGGTCTTGCAGGCGGGAATTCGCTCCGCCATCGCCACCGTACTACTGCTCGCCTATGCGCGTCTGCGCGGCATTCCACTGTTCCAGCGCGACGGCACTTTGAGGGCCGGCATCATCGCCGGGGCCCTGTTCGCCGGCGAGTTCGTGTTTATCTTCACGGGGCTCAATTGGACCGGTGCCTCCCGTATGGTGGTGTTCGTCTATCTTGCGCCTTGCCTGACTGCGCTCGGTTTGCATGTCTTTCTGCCGAGCGAACGCTTGAATGCGCAGCAGTGGGTTGGCATTTTCCTCGCGTTCTGCGGAATCGCTGCGGCCTTCTGGGATGGCTTCGCGTCCGAGCGCGGCTCGCTATTGGGCGATCTGTTCGGAGTGATCGCGGCGGCGCTGTGGGCCGCGACCACAGTGGTGATCCGCACCACGCGACTGACTTCCGCCAGCGCGGCCAAGACGCTGCTCTATCAGCTTGCGGTTTCCGCCATCGCGTTGCCGTTCGTTTCGGTCGCGATGCATGAACCGGGGATCATGAAGATCACACCGCTGGTGCTCGGTGCGCTGCTGTATCAGGGGGTGATCGTCACCTTCGTCAGCTACCTGACGTGGTTCTGGCTGCTCACTCGCTATCTCGCCGCGCGCCTCTCGGTGTTTGCTTTCCTGACGCCGCTGTTCGGTGTAGCCGCCGGCATCGCCGTACTGCACGAGCCCCTGCGAGCTGCATTCGTGGGGGCGGTCGGGCTCGTTGGCGCCGGTATCTATCTCGTCAATCGACCGACCGGCTAGATCAGCACCTCAACGCGCGCCGGTGGTCGACTCCTTGGTGCCGGCCACTTCGATATCGACACGGCGATCCGGCTGCAGGCACTTGATCAACTTCGGGCTCTTCGGTCCGGTGCAATCGCGCGTCTCGGCCGTCGGGTCCGCCTTGCCTTTGCCGACCGCCTCGACGCGCTCCGCGGGCACATTGTGGCGGGCCAGATAATTCTTCACGGCATTGGCGCGACGTTCTGAGAGCGCCAGATTGTACTGATCGCTGCCGATGCGATCGGTGTGCCCGATCACACGGATCGATCCATACTTCACCTCGCCCAGTTCGGTGACCAGTTCATCGAGTGCCGCCTGGCCTTCCGGCCGCAGCGTGGCTTCGTCGAAATCGAAGAAGGCATCAGCTGAGTAGTGTACCGTCTGCGGCAGCAGCGCCGTCTCGAGTCGCGGCGCTGGCGGCGGGAGCGGCGTCGGCGTGGTGTCTTCCGTCCGAAGCGGTTGTGTCACCGGGGGAGCAGGCGGCTCCTCGGCCTTGGGCGGCTGAGGCGTAAATCGTGGCTCTGGCGCTGCGGTCGGGCTTTGCGGGTTACATTGTTGGTTGTGCTCCTGTTCATTCCAGAAGCTCGTGTGCCAGCACTGGCCGAAGCTGCCGGTCACGGCACTGTTGCCGGGCCATGATTCCCGGACATAGCCACCGCTCTTTGCATCTTCCGATATAGAGATACCGGGGAACAAGGCAGCCACCACACCAGCCACCACGAATACTCGAGTTGCACTCGCCATGCTCAGTCCCTCCTATGCATTCGAAATGGTAAACGCCGCGTCGGAGAATTTCGTTCTCCAGCACGGGTTTGTCGCGATCGGCAGACAGATCTCACAGGAATGCACGGTGCCCGAGAAGATGACAGAGGAAACTCGCGCGAAGTTCCAACCGCCAGGGCGCGAACATCCCTCTCTGGCGGACAATGAACTGCGAGCAGCCCGCTCGCATGGAGCCCCTGTGCATATGCCTTCGCTGGTCATCTCAATAGTCCCCGATACGAGGCCATCTTCGTGACCCTTCAGATTGCAGGCGGACGCCTGTCTACGATGGCGCGATTGTACCGCAGGAGACGCGGCCACGCGATCATCCCGAGTCCAGCAGGGGTATCCGGGCTAAGCGGATGCGCCCGCACCAAAACGAGCGCGTTGCAAACGCAGAAGCAACGGGAAGCCCTGCTCCTGCGTCATCCTTGATGAGCTCTCACTCAAGGCTCCCCGGCGTAAACTCCAATCTGAGAGCGCAGGACCGCGATGCGCTCCACGCTTGTGGCATCGTCATAGAACGGCTGGGACGCCAGAGGCAAGCCGACACGTTGCGACTCCTCCACCAGAATGCGCAGATACTCCTCCATGTGGCTCGCCGTGAAGTCGTTGGTATCGTGAAAGGTGACCACCACCGGCACCACGCCGTCAACCACCGGCAAGCGATCGATCTCGATCTCGCGACGCACCTGCTCGAGATTGGAGCGGAAGTGAGAGCGCCGGCGCAGACTGATGTGCCAGCCCCAGATCTTGCCGTCGCGCGCGCTGATATCGGAGAGCAGCATGTTCAAATCATGCGCGCGATACGCCGCCTGGGTGCGTGTGTCGTATGACCAATAGGGTGGCCGCACCAGCTCCGGGTCGCGGCCAGTGAGTGCGTGCAGGTCCGCGATACCATCGGCGAGCGATTGATCGAGCTCCGCCGGCGACAGATAGCGATGGTTCTTGTGCCCGCGCGCAGAGCCGCTGTGCAACGCCAGGACGTGACCTTCATCGCGGGTGCGACGCAGAAGCTCCTGCCCGAGCGGTGAGCCGCCGGCGCTGGGGCTGCGCGTCTGCACGAAGAACACCGCTTTGATCTGCGGCTGCACGGCGTTGCGTGCGAGTTGATCGAGCACCACGCTGGTCGGGTTGTACGGCTGCCACAGACTCGGCCCATCGTCGAAAGTCAGGAGGAAGCGCACCGGGCGCAGCTGCGGGGACACATCGCTTACCGGGGGAGCGCTACAAGCGGCAAACGCTGTGGCTACGCAGAGCGCTGCCAGTGTGCGCAGACGGGTTGCAAGGGCGAGCGCGATTATGCAGTTCCAGCGCGCAGTCACGGAATCAGGCAGCACGAGCCGGGGCGCATGCGCGCAAAGCGTCATCGTTCGCATGCCAGATGATGCACAATTCCATTTCTCATCGGATTCGAGGCTCGACATGACTGTTCTCAGCTGTGCCCAGGTACTGGCCGGCCAGGCGCCTAAGGACGCGCTGGTGACGATCAAGGGCTGGGTACGCACCCGCCGTGACTCCAAAGCCGGCATCTCTTTCGTGAATATATCCGACGGCTCCTCCTTTCATCCGGTGCAGGCGGTGGCGCCTAATACACTGTCCAACTACACCGACGAGGTGCTGCGTCTCACCGCCGGCTGCGCCGTCGAGGCGACCGGCCGTATCGTGCCCTCGCCTGCCAAAGGCCAGCCCTTCGAGCTGCAGGCCACTGCCATCAAAGTAATCGGCTGGGTCGAGGACCCCGACTCCTATCCGATTCAGCCCAAGCCCCACAGCTTCGAATTTCTGCGCGAGGTGGCGCATCTGCGCCCCCGTACTAACGTGATCGGCGCCGTCACGCGCGTGCGCCATGCCATCGCACAATCGATCCACCGCTACTTTCACGAGAACGGTTTCCTGTGGGTGAACACACCGATCATCACCTCTTCGGATGCCGAGGGTGCCGGCGAACTATTCCGGGTCTCGACGCTGGATCTCATGAACCTGCCGCGCACGCCAGAGGGCAAAATCGATTTCAGCCAGGATTTCTTCGGGCGCGAAGCGTTTCTCACCGTTTCCGGGCAATTGAACGTAGAGGCTTACTGCCTCGCCATGTCCAAGGTCTACACCTTCGGCCCCACGTTCCGCGCGGAGAACTCGAACACCAGTCGCCATCTCGCGGAGTTCTGGATGATCGAGCCCGAGATCGCATTCGCCAGTCTTGCGGACGATGCGACACTGGCCGAAGCGCTGCTCAAGCACATCTTCCAGACCGTGTTGAGCGAGCGCGCCGACGACATGGCGTTTTTCGAGGAGCGCATCGAGAAGGGTCTGATTGCCAAGCTGCAGGGCATCGTCGACACTGAATTCGTGCGCATGGATTACACCGAGGCCATCGCTATCCTGGAGCGAAGCAAGGAGCCATTCGAATTCCCGGTAAAGTGGGGCATGGATCTGCAATCCGAGCACGAGCGCTATATCGCCGAGAAGCACGTCGGCAAGCCGGTGATACTGATGAACTACCCGAAGCAGATCAAAGCGTTTTACATGCGTTTGAACGACGATGGCAAAACCGTCGCGGCGATGGATGTGCTCGCGCCCGGCATCGGCGAGATCATCGGCGGCAGCCAGCGCGAAGAACGGCTGGAGGTGCTCGACGGCCGCATCGTCGAGGTGGGGCTCAACCCCGAACACTATGGGTGGTACCGCGATCTGCGGCGCTATGGAACCGTACCGCATGCGGGCTTCGGTCTGGGCTTCGAGCGGACTGTTGCGTACATGACCGGACTTACCAACGTACGTGACGCGATTCCGTTCCCCCGTACGCCAGGAAGTGCGCGGTATTGACCGTCTTGCGACGGATCAGACGGCCTGAACCTGGCTGCATGGCCACAACCTCAGTCACGTCTCGTCACGGGCCATTCCAGTCGAACGGGATGTGCTTGCTCGAGTTCGTCGTCCACTGGAACTTGTAGCCGAACGCATCCACGGAGCAGATCGTCGACTTGCCCCAAGTCACGAGCTGTGTACCGGGTCCTGTCTCGCAGCCGGGTGCGTTCATGAGCTGCGGATATTTTCCCGGCAGGCTCGTCGGTCCCGTCAACGCCTTCGCCCAGGCCTTAACCTTTCCAGCGATCTCCACTCCCCAGTGCGCACGGTCCGGCGCGATCTCGAACGTGATCCGTGCGCGCTCCACCCCGTCAACCTGCCGGCCTTCGGTGAATAGCGCAGCGACCTGGGCGGGGAATCCTCCGGCACGGCCCCCGAAAATGAGCGGAAGCGCCTCCGCCTGGCGCCGGTCAGCGCGCTCGTCGATGAAGAGACCGGCGGCGCCCTTGACCTTCCCTGCCCAGAGATCGCCCTCCCAGCGACCCACTCGGACGAAGCTGAGACCGTCGAGGTTGACCTCCCCGTAGTGGCCGCGCTGGATGTGCCAGAAGAGAACCGAATCGCAGAAGCCGTTGTCCGGCGGCTGAGCGAAGGTGCAGGGGCACGCGACGGCGCAGCTGCAGTTGTCGAACCAATCTCCCGCGATGTGCCAGGTGGGAATTCCGCTCATGAGGGCCTCCGTTCGTGTCGAGTAGTCTGCCGACGGGTCTGCAGGCCGAGCATATCAAGAATGAAGGCCCGGCAGCGACGCGCAGCGACGCCATTGAACGATCCGCTCCATTCCCGGCGCAGCGCTCAGCTAACGGTTCCTCAGCGAGCTTTTCCAAGCGCTTGCGTGGCCCTTCACGTTTTTCCGGACGTGCGCTCACGAAGGTACTCACTCAAGGTCTGCGAAAGGGTCACGAAATCCGATGGGATCATCAAGACGGTGGTGCTGTTATTCTCCGCTCCCACCTCCGCGATCATTTGCATGCGACGCAATTCCAGCGCCGCCGGATTTCCACCCATCTTGGCAGATGCCGCCGCGAGTTTTTCCGACGCTTCCAATTCCGCTTCGGCCTTGATGATGCGGGCGCGTTTCTCCCGGATTGCTTCCGCCTGCATCGCCATCACCTGTTGCATGGCCTCCGGCAGCTCTACGTCTTTCATCTCAAATCTCTCGACCTCTATGCCCCACGGCACGGTCGAGCCGGCAATGCTCTCTTTCAGAAGTTGATTGATTTTGTCGCGCTCCTGTAGAACCTCGTCCAAATCGTGTTGCCCGATGATATTCCGCAGTCCTGTCAATGCCAGTTGATAGACAGCATTCGAAGCCTCAGACACCACAATGACCGACCTGGCGGCATCTACGATTCGATACCAGAGAACAGCGTTGAGCTTGATCGTAACGCTGTCGCGGGTGATCGTCTCTTGCTGTTCGGCGGACACAGTCCGCGTTCGGATGTCGATGATGACGGCGCGTTCTATGCCCAGCGGAATTATCCAGAACAACCCGGGTCCTCGCAGCCCCTTGAAGCGACCCAGCCGAAACAGCACGCCACGCTGATACTCCTGTGCAATTCGCAGTCCGGAGACCAAGAGGAGCAGCAGGACAGCCCCGACTACCAGGAGAGATGTCATAGAGTCACCGGGTTGCATGGGAAGATGAACCGTTCAGGGAGCGACGCGAGATGCATCATGAGTCCAAGGCTGTCACTTGGCCTCCACGACCAGCTCGGCCTGCAATAGATGGAGCATCTCGGCTGCATTGGGCAACAGATGGATCGGTCCCCTCGCGGCCTTGCACTGGAATGGTGTTCGCGCGGGCGGCGGCACCGATTATGCGGAGGGCGGCGGCGGTCATGGTCGTGACGGCTGGAAGTAAACGTGATGATAACCCTACCGCCTCCCCTTGGTTTGTTGTTTATGCCCGTGTGTTTGCCATGATAAGCCTCGAGGGCGGGATCACTCGCGTCCGGTACTGCCACCAGGTGGTAGCTCGATAGAGTTACGCCGTCATCACGCGGACGTAGATCAGTTCAAGCCCGACTGAGGGGGCAGCGCAAGCCCGACCCAGCGGCTACCGCCGGACGAACCAGCCACTCAGACTCCACCGCTCACGCCTTGCCGGCAGCACCTCATGCCAGAAGCGCTCGCTGAAAAAGCACACCAGGGCGCCGGCGTCTGGCAGGAACTGCCGATAAGCACCCTTGCCCGATTCATCGACGTAAAGCCGCAGCTCGCCACCGTCTTCAGGCTTCCAGGTCTCGTTCAGATACAGAACAGAAGAAACGATGCGCGCCTCGGAGCCATGCGGACGATCGCGGTGCCAACGATAGAAGGCACCTGGTGGATAGAAAGCAAAGTGAGTTTCGAAATCGAACAACCCTAACTGGAGCTCCCGGTTCAACGCTGCGCGTAACGCGTCGAGCGTCTCGAGGTATTCACGCTGAGCGGGTGTTGCCGATGCCGGATCCAGCCAGCAAGTCTCGTCGCCACGAACTTCCCTGTCGACGCGCTTGCGCCCGCCGCCGCCGACTGCGGCGGCTCGGAATCGTCCAGCAGCACGCATGGCGCGCGCTTCGTTCGCGAGTGCGCCCACCAGGCCCGGCGAAATGAAATGGGAAACGGTCCCCCAGCCTTGCGACGCAAGCTGATCGGCGATTTGCAGTGCACCGTCCTGATCCATGGCGGCATCGTATCAGGCGCATCACCCCTGCTCGCCGATTCAATGTCCGGTTCGATCCGTCCTGCGAGATCGTGCGCTCTGGATCTCCGTGTCGCGTTTGCCTAGCCTACCTTCACCACGAAATCGAACCGCCCGATGCGCCCGCCTGGCCCTTCCTGCTGCGCGATCAGCAGCTCGGGTTGGAAGAGGAAATCCTGCTCGTTTCGCGGCTCGTCGGGAAAATAGAGCTGCGTGGTGAGAATCGCCCGGTTCGGCGCCTGTACTTTTACGTGGATGTGCCGCGTGCGGCCTGGATAGAGTCCGGGCACGATGGTCTCAAGCCGATAGCGTCCCTGTTCATCGGTGTACTGATGACCACGCAGTACGCTGCCGCGATTATCGTAGTCGCCCCTGTCGTCGCATTGCCAGAAGTCGAGCAGCGCGCCCGGCACCGGCTGGCAGCGCTGAGACAAAACCTGACCGCTGATGACGATATGCATGCCCGACATGCCCGTCTCGAGCAGTGACGTGCGTTCGGGCGAGCGCGGCTTGAAAAACGGCCCTTCCATTTGCGGCGGAGTGGCGTGGTCCGCGGAACAGCTGCGTGTGGGCTTCAACTCCTCGGCCGCACCAATCGCGGACCTCGCGGCATACAGTGACGCCACGTACGCGGCGCCAGCGACCAGCAGGCGACGTCGTGCGCCGCCATTCACAGGATCGGAATTCATTGTGTCCTCCATCGTTCAATCGAGCGGCTCGACCACGCCCGCGCTCGGCGCTCTGCCGGCGGGCACGATGAAGCGTCTCGCGCACCATGCCAGTACACCGCATCCACCGATGACCGCCGCCATCGGCCAGGGGCCACCATCGTGCAGCCGCGCCACCAGCACGCTGGAAATTGTAGCCAAACTGTAGGAGGCCTGGCGATTCTACAGAGATGGCCGGCAGTTCAACACCCGATCCCGGGATTCGCTATTCTTCACCTTGTCAATCTGCGCGCAGTAGACGACACTCACAGCAACGACCCAGGGAGGCTGGTTTTGACCGCACTGCGAATCATGGTGTCGCGCCATGCTGCCTTTTACACCCCGGTGATCGGCGCCATCGCGGGCGGCTTTCTTGCGCGCGAGGGCTTCGAGCCGACGTATGCCGTGGCCGCGCCTGGAAAAACCGTTGCGCAGGCGCTTGCGGCCGGTGAGGCCGATGTCGCGCAGTCCGCCGTTTCCTACAACTGGACCGTGCTCGAGCGCGGCCTCAAACCGCCGATGGTGAGCTTCGCCCAGGTCAATCAGCGCGACGGCTTCTTCATCGCCGCTCGCACACCGAAAGCGCAGTTCGAATGGAGCGATCTGCTGGAGGGCGGCTTCCTGTTCGTGCACGGCGGCCAGCCGCAGGCCATGCTGCGCTACGCTCTGCATCTGCGTGGCGTGGACCTGGCGGGCGCGCAAGCCATCGATCGCGGATCGACGCGCGATATGCTTTCCGCATTTCGCTCCGGAGAAGGCGCCTGGCTCCACGAGCAGGGGCCTTACCCGCAGCAACTGGAGCACGAAGGCCGCGCCCGCGTGGTCGCTTCGGTCGGCGAAGTCATCGGGCCCGTGTCGTTCAGCACGCTGGCGGCGAAGCGCGAATGGCTCGATACGCCGGAAGCGGTGCGCTTCATGCGCGCGTATCGCGCAGCCCGTGCCTGGGCGAACACGGCTTCGCCGCAGGAGATCGCCGCCGCGGAACGGCCGTTCTTCGCCGATACCGAGGAACCGGCGCTGGTGCGCGCCATTGCCGCGTATCAAACTCTGGGAACCTGGGGCGGCGAGATCGCCATCCCGCGGCCGCTCTACGAGACCGCGCTGGACGTGTTCAGCCATTCCAAGTTGATCACGAAGCGGTATGCGTATGAGGAGGTGGTAGTAGCGCCGCCGGATGCGAGATGAATCGTGAATGGTGATTTGTGCAAGTAGAACGGAACAACCTGGGAGGGGCATGGGGATCTGAGGATGTTGCGCGACCCCCATCCCCACTCCAACCCTCCCCTTGAAGGGGAGGGAGTTTCACTC
>Ga0335082_10007442_pt1 | contig 11879 bp, 15 predicted proteins | sample Lox_Sample_41_FD_206718 | JGI IMG/M metagenome (GOLD analysis project Ga0335082, IMG submission 206718) | Soil microbial communities from Loxahatchee National Wildlife Refuge, Florida, United States - Lox_Sample_4.1 | ecosystem: Environmental > Terrestrial > Soil > Wetlands | place: USA...
TGAATGCAATAACCATCATCTCTTCAAGGCTACATACCTATGGGTATCCGCTCAAAACGAAGTGAACGTTGCGGCCGTTGCCGAATGCATATCCCTCTCTGCATCTGCCAATCAATCCCCTGTTTTCCCCTGCATACCCGTGTCGTGCTCGTCATGCACTATCGTGAAAAGATCAAGACTACGGCTACCGGGCCATTGGCCCTGGAAGCGCTCCCCAACAGTGAAGTGCGCATTCACGGCCATCAGGACCGCCCCCTTGACTTCAGCGACCTCAATATCCCGGAAAGAAGAACTCTCTTGCTCTATCCGGGAGATGACGTTCCTGTTCTTGGACGAGAGTTTCTGGAGCAGGACGGCCGGCCCGTAACCCTCGTCGTTCCGGACGGCAGTTGGCGCCAGGCAGCCAAAATGGGGCGACGGCTTCCCGGATTAGAGCACGCCGAAATGGTCAGGTTGCCTCCAGGACCCCAGACCCGTTGGGGAATTCGTCATGAACCTCATCCAGCAGGACTGGCGACGTTCGAAGCCATTGCCCAGGCTCTCGGCATCATAGAGTCGCCAGCTGTGCAGAAGGGACTGGATGAACTCTTTCGCCTGATGGTGGCACGGACTCTTCTGACCAGGGGAGAGGCGAACGATTATCGGCGGAGGATGTAGTTTTGGGGGGCTAAAAAATCACACATCCTGGACAAATTGGGACACTTTCCATGTAATGTTTGTTGGCATACTGGTGACTTTTGCTTGAAGAAAAGTACAACCAGGAAGATGCTCCGGGCCTAAACCCGCCCGGTGGTCTTCCTGCCCTTTGTGGTTGAGCCTCAGAACCGGAGATAAGATGAAAACGGTTTACAGCGCACCGAACATCTCGCTCGTAAGCATCTTCCAGAATATCCTGGAAGCACACGGGATCAGATGCTGGATCAGGAACGAATTTCTCTTCGCAGGAAGCGGCGAAATCCCGCCCTTCGAATGCTGGCCTCAATTATGCGTTGACGATGACAGGTATGCGGAGGCGAAACAGATTGTGGATGAAGCACTCTCGGAGAAAGACAGTGCGGCCTGGAAATGTGATTCGTGTGGTGAGGACATAGAAGGTCAATTTTCAGAGTGCTGGAACTGCGGAAAAATCCGTCCGTTGTAAAGCCGGCTTTCACAGTGCGGCGGCAGACAGGCCAGTCATCGCTCCTTGAGCCATAGACAGAAAGGAGCGCCAGGAAACCTTTATGCTCTGTCCTGTTTGCGGAACCGAATATCGCGAAGGGTTTTTCACGTGCTCCGACTGCTCCGTTCCCCTTGTCGCAGAGCTGCCCGAGAAGGAAGAGACACTACTAGCTGATGCCTCCGACGGGGAGTTGGCAGATGACGTGCGATACGAGGGAAACCTCGGAGAGCTTGTCGATGTGTATGAGACGCTGGATCAATCGGAAATCCTGATCATCCGCTCGGTCTTGGACGAAGAGAGGATTCCGTACCACGTCTCCGGCGACTTTTTCCGGATATCCGGAATCTATATTTCGCCTGCCCGTCTTTTCGTCCCATCCACGTTGAAAGAGAGGGTGCTGGATATCCTCAATGAGCTGCAGATGATCTCCTGAGCGGTCGGCCCAATACAAAAATCACTGACAAGAGACTGCGCCGCTATCCCAGGGAAAGGTGCGCCGACTGGCCGCCCCCATCGTGTCGGGTCCGAAGCCCCAAAGGGACGGAGAGACCATCCTGTTTCGCGACCCGTCGGGGAATATCTTCGAGGTCTGCTACCCGCCGCTCGCGCCACAGGAGTAACCCCGGCCGCGAGGCTCCCCGCTCCGCGCGAGCGCCGTCAGGCTTTCACTTTTCCCGCAAAAACATTGTCCCCCGACCGGCACCCGGTATATAATATGAAGTAGTGGATCGAGTCATGTGAGGAGGCGAGATGTATGGCAAAGATCCTTGAATGCGCCAAGGTGGATCCGTCGAGCGGCTGTCACTACGTCGTACGGGGCGAGACGGAAGAGGATATATTCAAGAAGGCGGAAGCGCACGCGAAAGTGCACGGCATCCGGGAAGTGACGCCGGAACTGATGGCGCTTCTCAAAACACATATCCGCGATGCCTAGAGGGATGCTCCCTCGACAGCATCGTCGCAGGGGATGCGGGAGAAATGCCGCCTGCTCACTGCGCCGCGAGGAACTCCCGGCCGAAGGGGGACATTTCCCTCCCGCGGCGAATGATCGCGGGGAGCTCGCGGACCACCGTATCGATCTCCGCGTCGGTGGTGAAGCGGGAGAGCGAAAAGCGGATCGAGCCGTGGGCGCAGGTGAAGGGGACCCCCATGGCCCGCAGCACGTGGGACGGCTCCAGCGACCCGGAGGTGCAGGCGCTCCCTGACGACGCGCAGATTCCCTTCTCGCTGAGGTAGAGAAGGATCAGTTCCCCTTCCACGAACTCGAAGGCGATCGACAGGGTGTTGGGGAGCCGCTCCGCCCCTCCGCCGTTGATGCGGGCGTTGGGAATGCGGGTCATCAGCTCCCGCTCCAGCCGGTCCCGCATCCCCTTCACGCGGGTGTTCTCGTCCTCCATGTGCCGCGCCGCCTGTTCGCACGCCTTGCCGAGGGCGATGATGGACGAGGTGGCCTCGGTACCGGCCCGGCGGTTCTTCTCCTGGTGCCCCCCCACGAGGAACGGCCGGAACGGGACCCCCTTGCGGACATAGAGGGCACCGATCCCCTTCGGCGCGTGGAGCTTGTGGCCGGAGAGGGCGAGCATGTCGACTGTAGAGCTGGCCATGTTGAGGGGGATCTTGCCGACGGCCTGCACCGCGTCGGTATGGAAGAGCGCCCCCCGCTCCTTGACGATGGCGCCGATCTCCTCGATGGGGAAGACCACGCCGGTCTCGTTGTTGGCCCACATGACCGACACGACGGCGGTGTCGTCGTCGATGACCCGCTTCAGCTCCTCCAGATCGAGCCGGCCGGCGCCGTCCACGCCCAGTTCCGTCACCCGGTAGCCCCTCTTGGTCAGGTTGCGGCAGATGGTGAGCACCGCCGGGTGTTCCACCCGGGTGGTGATGATGTGACGCTTTTCCGGGAAGGCCTCGATGGCCGAACGGATCGCCGTGTTGTCGCTCTCCGTGCCGCACGCGGTGAAGACGATCTCCGCGGGCTCCGCCCCGAGGAGGGCCGCCACCCGGTTTCTCGCCTCGTCGACCTTCTTCTGCACCTGGCCGCCGAAAAAGTGCATGGAACTCGGGTTGCCGTACAGTTCGCAGAAGTAGGGGCGCATCTCCTCGAACACCGCATCGTCGACCCGGGTGGTGGCGTTGTTGTCGAGATAGATCTCCTTCATCCCTCCACCTCCTCGACGGTGATGTCATTGCTCACCAGGTCGCGCAGCTTCTGCTCCACGAACTTGGCCGTGTATCCCGAGGAGACGCAACCGGCGCATGCCTTGCGAAAGGCTATCTGCACCGTGCCGCCGTCGATGTCGATCAGTTCCAGGTCGCCGCCGTCGGCCCAGAGAAGCGGACGGATCTCCTTCTCCAGCACATCCTGGATCAGTTGCATCTTGCGGAGGTTGGTGAGCTTTTCCGGCTTCTTCCGCTCCTCCTGCACCTGCTCCCCGAGCACTTCGGCGATCAGTTCCTTGATTTTCGGGATGCAGCCGCCGCAGGCGCCGCCGGCCTTGGTGAAGTGGGTCACCTGCTCGGCGGTGTGGAGCCGGTTCTGGGCGATGACTTTCTTGAGGAAACCGTCGGTCAGGCCGAAACACTTGCAGACGATCTCCCCTTCCTGCTCGTCGTGGAGATGGTCGTGGCCATGGGTGGGGACCCCGTGGCCGCGGTACTTGGCAATGGCCACCTCCAGGGCCTCCTGGCCCATGACCGAACAGTGCATCTTCTCTTCGGGAAGGCCGCCGAGGAAGTCGGCGATCTCCTGGTTGGTGATGGCCAGTGCCTCATCGAGGGTCTTTCCCTTCACCATCTCCGTCAGCGCCGACGATGAGGCGATGGCGCTGCCGCAGCCGAAGGTCTGGAACTTGGCATCGACGATCCGCTCCTTCTGCGGGTCGAGCTTGATGAAGAGCTTCAAAGCGTCGCCGCAGGCGAGACTTCCCACTTCGCCGACTGCGTCCGCATCCTGTATTTCGCCGACATTTCTCGGATTAAGAAAATGTTCCTTCACTTTTTCAGTGTAGTCCCACATGATTCCTCCAGCTCGATTTGATGTGATTGCCTTATATTACTAAATCAGTCAAGTTTAGGCAATAGAATTTCTTTTGCCTCTTCTAACAAAACCGGCGCCGGCGCCAGCTTGGATGGCTACCCGGCGCCCTTGCCGGGAATGAGAACGGGCCGGCCTTTGCAGATGTTTCTGCAAGGGTAATATATAGGTCACAGTGAGTCAAGGGAAAGGGGCCTGTACAAGGGATTTTTCCTGTTGACATTTTTCAAGCAAAATTGATAGAGTTGATTATCAAACAGTTACGAAGAACGTAGAGGAGGATTTACCATGCAGTGTCAGACGGTACTTCCCGGTACAGAGTGTACCTTCTGGGGAAAAAAAGGATGCAATTTTGCCGACGGTTCCTGTCAGATTATCGTCGATGATTGCGAAGGATGTGAGAGAATTGTGGAAGGGACCATCGGGAGGGTCTGCAATGCCTATCCCGCGCCGGTAAAGAAGTGGACCGGCGGCCTCTGCAACTTCGCCACCCATGTCAAAGTCGAGATCAAGACCGAGGAGACCAGGGTCAATCCTCTCAAGGCATCGAAGAAGGCTTCCGGCGGCGGCGGCAAGAAGAAGTAGTCCCCCCCCTGTCGCAGTTCACCGAAAGGGAGGAGAAATCCTCCCTTTTCTATTTCACGGCTGCGACACGGCATGCCGGTATCGCACCTGACTCCCCCCCCGCGCCTTGGAGAGGATGCCATGTCCTACCGTGAGCTTACCTGTCCCGCCTGCGGCGCAAAGGTCAGGGAGTATCGCAACCCGTTCCCGACCGTCGATGTCATCATCGAGCTCGCAGCCGGCATCGTCCTCATCGAGCGGAAGAACGAACCGTTCGGCTGGGCCCTCCCCGGAGGGTTCGTCGATTACGGCGAATCCGTCGAGGAGGCTGCTATCCGGGAGGCCCGGGAGGAGACCTCCCTCGCCATCTCCAACCTGCGCCTCGTCGGCTGCTACTCCGACCCGCTGCGGGACCCACGCCACCACACCATATCCATCGTCTTTGCGGCTGAGGGGCACGGAACGCCACGCGCCGGCGACGATGCCGCCGGCCTGGGGATTTTCCCCACCCACGCCGTCCCCTCCCCTCTCTGCTTCGACCACGGCAAGATTCTCGCCGACTACCTCCGCAACAAAGGAAAAGGGGTCATCTGACCTCTCGCCTCGTCAGGCAAAAAGCCGTATGTCCGGCTCCCGTGCCAGGATCCCCATCTCCGCGGCGTAGCGGTAGAATGTCCGGACCCCCTCAAGATGGTCCGGCGTCAGGTCATAGGAAATCGTCCGCCAGTAATCCACAAGGTCGGCATTCCCCATCCAGGCGAGGCTCGGGCTCGTGGCGGCGATCTCCCCGTAGGAGTCGTAGGCGCGCTGTTTGGCGCTGACCAGGGCATCGGCAAGGATGCGGAGCTCCCCGTGCCGGCTTTCGACCACATCTCTCCGCGCCAGCCAGAGGGCAAAGACGAAGGGTCGTCCGGTAAAGGAATACCAGAGTTCTCCCAGGTCGTAGACGTGACCCTGCTCCACCCCCTTGGCGCGCAGGGCCGCATCCCCGATGAGGAGCACGGCCGGAAAGGACTCCAGCGCCTTGTCCGGCGGGAGGGTGAACCTGCGGAACTCGTTGACGAAGCCGTAATGCCTGGCCAGGATGATTTTCAGGAGGTTGACCGAGGTGGCCGACTCGGCGGTCAGCCCGATCGTCTGCCGGTCCAGCTCTTCGATGGGGACGCGGGAAAAGAGGAGTACGCTCTTCACGGTCCCGACGGAGCTGATGGAGAGCTCCGGAAGAAGGACGTAGCTGTCGGGGGAAAAACCGTACTCGATGGACGAGGAGGGGCAGACATCGATCTCGCCGCGGGAGAGAAGGCCGTTGAGCGTGGCCGGCACCCCCTGGACGAACCGGTAGCCGGAACAGTCGAAATGCTGCCGTAGCATCGTAAAGATCGGGGTACAGTTGGCGTAATCGATCTCCCCTATTCTGATGGTCACTTTATTCTCTCCCGGGCGAATTCAATTGGCATGCGGAGCACCCCGCGAGACGCTAAGGCCAGGGCCTGGCCGCGCCGGAAACCGCTTTCCGTGGATGCCCTTGTACGCTATACCAACGACCGGGGGATTTCAAGTCAAAACTCGCCGGAGAGATCGACCTCTTCGGCGGGTGGGGGAGATGCGGGGAAAGGGGAGTCCGCTCATCATGCAAGAAGGCCGGCTGTCCCCTTCCCTGCCGGCCTTCCGGTGCATGTTCGCCGTTTCGCGTCCCTTCCCTGGCGGGAAGCCTACGGGGCCTTGATCTCTTCGCTCTTGGCCTTCAGTTTCTTCAGCAGCTCGCCGTACCCCTGGTTCGTGATGATACGGTTGAACTGGGACCGGTAGTTGGAAACGAGGCTCACCCCCTCGATGACCACGTCGTAGACCTTCCAGTGGCCACCCTTGTTGAGGAGGCGGTAATCGAGGGAATACTCGTCACGCTTGGCGGAGATGACGCGGGACCTTACCTCGGCGTAGTCCCCGTCAACCGTTTCCTGCTCGTAGACGATCTTCTCCTGGTTGTACGCTTCGATCTTTCCCGCATAGGAATTTTCCAGGAGCGTTTCGAACAGGGAGACGAATTCCTTCTGCTGGGCCGGCGTGATCTCCTTCCAGTGGACTCCCAGGGAGCGCCTGGCCATCTCCCCGTAGTCGAAAATCGAGCCGATGGCCGCCTTGAGCGCCTTGCGCCGCTTCGCATCGTTTTGCGGCTTTTTCATCTCCTTGTCCGAAACGATCCTCACCACTTCGTCCACGGTCTTCTTCACCTCGTCGGTAACCGTTGCCTGCGCCCCGACCGGCCCGGCCACAACTGCGGCAACAAGCACCGCGACAGCTGTCATTTTGTGCATCTTCATCGGGCAAACCTCCTCTTGATGGCCAATCGCGGTATGCAGGAGATCACCCCGCCACAGGCGACATCATTGGCCGATAGTACAGTGCATTCGATCCTGAATCCGCGGACTCATGGCTGCGTCGCGCCTTTCACGGAATCGCCCTGTTTCATTTCCGGGCTATTTTCTGCAGCGCAGGCTCGATCTCCGCTTTCGGAGACACGTCGGTCCTGGTCCCGGCAGGCTGCTCCCCCCCCGTCGCATAGGCAAGATTGGCCAGGGCCATCTTCTCGTTGTAGACGGCCTGGAAGTAGGCGCTCCGCATCTTGGCGTACTGCTGGAGGGCCTCGAAAATCTCCCGGGCGGGGCCGACGCCGAAATCGTAATTGGCCAGGGCGGCCACGGCCCATTTCTTGGCGTTCGTGTACCCGTTCTTCGTCGTGGTGATGCTCTGTTCGGCCTCCTGGAGATCCAGATAATACTTGCGCACCTGGAGGGGGATGTTGGACTCCGCGTAATCCCTGGTGCTGAGGAGACGGTTGTACTGGGCCCGCTCCTCCGCCACCTTCGCCCTGGTAATGCCGAAATCGATCTGCCATTTGAGGCCGAGGGCCACCCCTCCCCAGATGTGATTGAATTCGTCGGGAACCCAGGGGTTGGAGACGCGGTCCCGTTTCTCGGCGTAGGCCGCCGACAGGAATCCGGCAATGAAAAGGTCGGGGTAGTAGGATGCCCTGGCAGCTTCGACGAGGGCCTCCCGTGCCTTGAGCCCCTCGCTGATCTGGCGGTACTCGGGACGGCGTTGCCGCGCAGACTCAAGGTAGCCGGAGAGTTCCCCTCCCGGCGCCTCTTCGGGAACGAGGCGCTCCGTGGCGATGTCGAAGGGAGAGTCGGCGGCTAGGCCGAGCCTGCTGCGCAGGGCGGTAAGGGCAAGAAGCTCTCCCTTTTTAGCCTCTTCCAGATATTTCCCCACTTCGCCCAGGAAGGAATCGAGCTTGAAAACATCGGTCGGCTCCACATTGTCAGAACCCTTGTCCAGGAGTTTCTGGGCAGTGGTGCGGGCTCTGGTGAGGTCACCCTGGACTTCCAGGACCAGCTCCTTCAGTTCCCGGGCAAGGAGGACCTCATAGTAGTACTCCTTTACCTTCAGGACGACCTCGTTCCTGCGCTGCTCTTTCCGGGCCCGGTCCACCTCGATGCCGTGGCCCGCCGCCTTCATGTTCTCGGAGATCTTGCCGAAGGTGTAGAGGGGCTGGATCAGCGTGGCGTCCCCTCTGGCAAACCAGGTCCAGCGGTTCGTCTGGTTAATGCTGTCGGGAGAAGAGACCTGGTTCCCCTTCGCCTGGGGAACGGGACCGGAGAGGCCCAGGAACTCGATCTGCGGCAGGCGGTGGGCACCGGCCTCGTCCAGCTTCGCCGAGGTGAGCTCGATGTCGGCCTGGGCCTCACCCAGTTCCGGCGCTCCCACAAGTGCCCGCTCGATGCATTCCCGCAAGTCGAGGGGGCGCTGCTCCCGCGGCGGTCCTTCAGCCCGCCCGCCCGTTGTTTGACCAAGGAGAAGCAGATTCATCACGACAACGACCGCTATCCGTACCCGCATAATCAAATTCCTTTCTCGGCCCTCACTCCACCTGGCCATGGATATATTTGCTCACCAGCTCCTCAAGGTCCACGGCCGACTCCGTCTCCCGGATCCTGCCGCCATTGGCAAGGAGCTTGTCGGCCCCTCCCGGCTTCAGGAGAATGAACTTGTCGCCGATGATCCCCCGGGTCCGGACCGACGCGATGACGTCTTCGTCCACTTTTACCCCGTCCCTGATCCGCAGGTAGACCCGGGCCCGGTTGCCGCTTTTCGGGTCAAGGACGATCCGGTCGACCCGCCCCACCTCCACCCCGGCAATTTCCACCGAGGCCCCCGCCTTGAGTCCAGATGCGGAATCGAAGTCTGCGTAGACCTGGTAGAAGTTATTGCCGAACAGTTCCATCTTGCCGAGCTTGATGGAGAGGTAGGCGAGACACAAAATGCCGATCAGCACGAAGATGCCGACGATCGTTTCCGTGGTTGCGCGTTTCATGGGTCACCTATTGTAAGAGTTTCGCGTTTCCCGTTTCTAGGTTTGGGGTACGGATTTCTGTCCCCAACTTCATGGAGTTCGTTCCTGCGTACCGCGCGAACCGCGGCGTTACACCACCACATGGATGGGGCCTTCCAGGCTCCCGGTGATGAACTGGCGCACGACCGGATGGGTGGAGCCCTGGATATCCGCCGGCGTTCCGGCGGCGATGATTTCCCCGCGGTAGAGCATGGCCACATAATCGGAAATGTCGAAGATCTCCGGGATCTCATGGGAAACCACCACGGCGGTGAAACCGAACCTGCTGTGGGTGTCCCGGATAAGCTGGTGTATGGCCCGGCAGATGATGGGGTCAAGGCCGGTAGTCGGCTCGTCGAAGAGGATGATCCGGGGGTCGAGGAGGAGCGCCCGGGCAAGCCCCACACGTTTCTTCATCCCCCCCGACAGCTCGTCGGGGAATTTCCGGTCGACCCCCGAAAGCCCCACGTGGGAAAGGGCCTCGTGCACTTTGTCCCTGATCTCGGCCGGCGAGAGGCGGGTCTTCTCCTCCAGGGGAAAGGCGACATTCTCGAACACGGTCATGGAATCGAAGAGCGCCGCGTTCTGGAAGAGCATGCCGAATTTTTCCCGCACCCGGTTCAGGCTGTCCCGCCCCATGGTGGAGATATTTTCCCCATCGACCCTCACCTGGCCGCTGTCGGGGCGCATCAATCCGATCATGTGCTTGAGGAGCACGCTCTTCCCCTCGCCGCTCGGACCGATCACCGCCGTGATCTTTCCCCTCGGCACCATGAGGTTGAGCCGGTTCAGCACCACCTGGCCGTCAAAGGCCTTTGTCACATCCACCAGCTCGATCATGGCAGGATCGTGCCCCCCATCACAGCAGCACCGATGTCAGGAAGTAATCCCAGATCAGCACCAGCACCGACGACATGACCACCGCAGCGGTGGTGGCCCGGGAGACCCCTTCTGCCCCGTGGCCGGCGTGGTACCCCTTGTAGCAGCAGACCCAGGAGATGATCACCGCAAAGGAGATGGACTTGACGATGCCGGAATAGACATCCTTCCATTCCGCGCTTTTCTGCATTTCGTGGAAATAGGCCCCCGGATTGACGCCGAGGAGTTTCACCCCCACCAAGTACCCCCCATAGATGCCGACCACGTCGAAGATGGCACAGAGAAGCGGCAGGGCGATCAAAGCGCCGAGGATCTTCGGCGACACCAGATATTTGAAGGGCTCAAGGGCCATGGTGCGGAGGGCGTCGATCTGCTCGGTGATCTTCATGATGCCGATCTCTGCCGTGATGGCGCTCCCTGCACGCCCGGTCACCATGAGGGCAGAGAGGACCGGCCCCAGCTCCCGGACCAGGGAGAGGGCCACCGCCGATCCCAGCATCCCCTCGGAACCGAACTTGGCAAGGGTATAGTAGCCCTGCAGGCCGAGCACCATCCCGGTGAAGGCTGCGGTCAGGAAGATGACGAAGAAGGATTTGGCCCCGATGAAATGGACCTGCTTGAGGATATGGATCGGCCGGCCGGGATGGCGCACGATCATCCAGACAGCATAGAGGAGGAAGTTGAACATCCTCCCCATTTCCCTGATGAGAAAGAGAGTATGGGAACCAAGCCTGTTGACGAGGGACAGCACGCAATCTCCCGGGTGCAGAAGTAATTGGATAATAGTATAGGCGACGCACGGCAAATGTAAAGCCGTCCACCCCCAAGAAACGGGACTCCGGCGGACGGATGGGCGCTCAGTCAGGCAGGGAGCCGCATGAGCGCTTTTCCTGGGGATACGCCGAAAACTGGTGTACACTGTCGGCTACGGATGAGGAGGGAACATGGACAACTCGGACACGGTGGAGCTCCCCATCGACGGCGTCCTCGATCTTCACGCCTTCCGACCCGCCGAGGCGGGGGAGGTTGTTGAGGCCTACCTGGAGGAGTGCCGCAAGCGGGGGATCCTGAGCATCAGGATCATTCACGGGAAAGGAATGGGAGAGCTGCGGCGCACGGTTCATGCACGCCTCGGCCACCTTGACGGAATCGCCTCTTTCCGGCTCGCCGGAGGGGAGAGCGGCGGGTGGGGGGCGACCCTCGTGGAATTGCAGCCGATGTCAGGGGGGAAGGGAAACGGTGATGGGACCGAAAGCTGCCGGTGAGCAGCCTGGAGCGAACGCCGCCACCCGCCGGCAGGTGGCGGCGTTCCGCGGTATGCTCGGGGAATGGTATCGGCAAAACCGTCGCACCCTCCCCTGGCGGGAAACCAGGGATCCCTATGCGATTCTCGTGTCGGAAATCATGCTCCAGCAGACGCGGGTCGAGCGGGTCCTTGCGAAGTACGGCGAATTCCTCGACTCCTTCCCCGATTTCGCCACCCTCGCCGCGGCCCCCCTGGCGACCGTCCTCGCCGTCTGGCAGGGGCTCGGCTACAACCGGCGGGCCGTAGCCCTGAAGAAATGCGCCGAGGCCGTCATCGAGATTCACGACGGTTCTCTTCCGGTGGCAGCGGAGGAACTGGAGAAGCTGCCGGGAATCGGCCCCTACACGGCACGTGCCATTGCCGCCTTTGCCTCGGATGCGCCGGCCGTTTTCATCGAGACAAACATTCGCACCGTCTTCATCCACCACTTCTTTCACGACCGGCACGGGGTGACCGACCGGGAGATCCTTCCCTTCGTGGAGGCGACCCTTGACCGCCGTTCCCCCCGCGAATGGTACTACGCCCTCATGGACTACGGGGT
>Ga0335082_10007443_pt1 | contig 11879 bp, 9 predicted proteins | sample Lox_Sample_41_FD_206718 | JGI IMG/M metagenome (GOLD analysis project Ga0335082, IMG submission 206718) | Soil microbial communities from Loxahatchee National Wildlife Refuge, Florida, United States - Lox_Sample_4.1 | ecosystem: Environmental > Terrestrial > Soil > Wetlands | place: USA: Florida...
GCCCGGCCCGGGGGCGGCCCGCTTGCCGGGCAGCAGCGACTCGGCGGTCAGGCTGTCCGAGGTCTCCCGCGCGTATTCCGGTTCCGGGACCGGCGGCGGCGCGAGCGGCTGGTCCGGGAACGCGCGGTGGCCGCCCGGCCCGGCCGGCGGAACCCGCATCGGCAGCGAGGCCCAGCATCGCCATCGATCCTGAAGTAATCCAGGTTCTCGGGACGCCCCGGTAAGGTAGCCCCACATCGACTTGACAAGTCGATGTGGGGCTTCTGCGTCCTAATCTGATGGTTGGGGCGCAGCGGGTACAGTATGTCCCGGTCGCTACGCGAAAGGATCATGACGTTGCCTCGGAGCGTCTCCCTGCCTTCCGCTTCACGACGCCTGTGGGAGCGCATCCCGCCGGAGCGGAGGCTGCCGCTCTCGGTCTTCGCCTCGTGCCAGTTGGTGCTGCTGGGATGGTGGGCGGCCTTCTTCCCGGGCCTGATGAGCTACGACAGCATCGCCTACGTCTGGCAGGTCACCACCGACCACTGGATGGACAACCATTCGGTCCTCTATAACAGCCTGGTCTGGCTCTCGATCCAGATCACCGGCGACCTGTGGCTGCTGACGCTGGCTCAGACTGTCGCTTACGCGGCCACCTTGGCCTACACCTGCGTGGCGCTGCGCGATCTGGGCGTCCGCGGGCGGTGGAGCGCACCGGCGGCCCTCGCGCTCGCGGTACTGCCGGCCACCGGTTCCTTGGCGATCTTTATCTGGAAAGACGCGGCCTTCACCCTCTGCGCGCTGCTCACCTTCGCTGTCTCGGTGCGCCTGGTGGCCCGCAGGCTCAAGGGTCGACAGGCCGAGCGAGACCGGGGCTTCTACCGGCAGATGGCCCTGCTCGAGGTCGGCTTCCTGGGCATGGCGCTATTCCGGAACAACAGCATCCTCGTCGTCCTCATCGCCTTCCCGTTCCTGCTCTACGCGCTGCCGCGGATGCGGCGCTGGATCACCTCTCTGACTGTGGTCACCCTCGCCGTCTACCTGCTGCTTCAGTTCGTGGTGTATCCGAGCGTCGGCATCGTGATGCCGCGGGTGGACCAGGTCTACGCGTTCAACTACGCGGACATCGCCGTGGTCTACGGGCAGGACCCAAAGAGCTTCACCCCGGCGGACCTCGCGGTCATGGAGAAGGTGGCCCCTCTCTCGCACTGGGGTGGTAAGGGTGCCAACTGCTGGGACGTCGACGACACCATGGCCGTGCCCTTCGACCGGACCGCCGCGGTTAAGTACAACAGCCAGCTCATGCACATCTGGCTGGAGACGATCCAGCGCAGGCCGCAGTTCGTGGCGCAAGCGCACCTGTGCCGCTCGCAGATCGCCTGGGGCATCTTCGCGGGACCGGCCTCGGTGAACGGGGCCACCAAGATCGCCCAGCCGTACGTGCCCGCCAACCTGTTCGGCTGGAAGGTGTGGAACACCTCCATCAAGCACAGCCCGTACCTGCCGGTCCTCAAGATCCGCCCGCTAGTGGGCGGTCTGAACTCGGTGGCGACCTGGTGGTACAACCTAAGCCTGACCCCGCAGCTGCAGTGGCTGCTCTGGCGCGGGGCCATCTGGTGCTACGTGCTCTACGCGGTCGTGCTGTTGTGGATCCGGCGCCGCGGTCAGCGGGCCATCCTCGGCATCGCCACGGTGACCGCAGCGCTCCAGCTCTCGGTCATCGCTGCGAACCCGGCCCCGTTGGCCCGCTACATGCTGCCGCCGTTCTACATGGGGATCTTCTCCCTGAGCCTGCTGCCCGCGCTCTTCCCGGCCAAGCGGGCCAAGGACGGGGACCCGGAGCGGAACGGCATGAAGGCTGAGGGGCTGTCAGGAACCGTGGCGCAGGCGCCATCCGGCCTGGGCGGAGGCGACCATCTCGGTGGGGTCGTGCCGGGCGTGCCAACCAGACTCCCGGCCGATTAGCTCGCTGGGAGCCACCACCCGCGCCGGGTCCCCCGGCCGCCGCGGCTCGCGCGCGGGGGTGGCGTCCAGGCCGGTCACCTTCCCGATCCCATCGAGCATCTCCAAGACCGACGTGCCCTTGCCGCGGCCGATGTTGGGGATCAGTTCGGTCGCGGTGTCCTGCTCCAGCCGGCGGACGGCCGCGACGTGCGTGTAGGCGACGTTGGCGACGTGAATGTAGTCGCGGATGCGGTTGCCGTCAGGAGTCGGGTAGTCGTCGCCGAAGAGGCGCGGCCGCAGGCTGGCGTCAAGACGTTCGAAGGCCGTCGGAACCAGGTTGAAGACGGCCGTGGTCAGCCAGCTCCGGTTCCGCCGCGCCGGCGACGTTGAAGTAGCTCATGGAGATCGTGCCCATGCCGTGGGCCCGACCGACGGCCCGGACCAGCCACTCGCCGACCAGCTTGGTCACCCGCAGATTAACGGAGTAGGCACCGAGACACTCTCACAGCAGCTTGCGAGCAACACGCCAGTAGCCGCCGACGACGGCGTTGTAAACGCCTACCCCAGGCGGCGCTGCGATGTTCGCCGGGTCGAAACGCGAGGTAACCCGCTGAAAAATCACCGCATCTGGGACGGTGCGCTCGCGCTGAATCATTGCCCGGCGCGTCCGGAGCCAGCGGCGATGCCGCCAGAGCCAGTGCCAGCCGCGTAGTTTCGCGGCACCCCAGCCGCCGCGGAGCGCGGCTGCGAGCATGACAAGCTCGGTCAATAGCAACACCGGCACGAGAACGATCAGGCTTCGTGCCTGATATGTGGTCAGCAACACGATGGCGCGGTTGCGTTCCAGCAGGTAGTACTTCAGGGCGTTTCGTGAGAACTCATAGTGGTGGATGACCACAGCATCCGGGACGTACTCGACGGTAAGGCCCTGCTGCCACAGGCGGACACTAAGCTCGGTATCTTCGCAGTAGGCGAAGAACTCGGCGGCAAAACCGCCTAGATTCTCCCAGAGGTCGCGCCGGATTACGAAGCAGCAGCCTGAGCCTGCCATGACGCTGCGGCGCTGCGCATGCTGCGAGATCGGCTCGTTGAAGCCGCCGGCCCATGACAGGCCGGTGATGTGCAGCGGGTTTCCGGCTGAGTTGATCAATTCCGGCGAGTGCGCCAGGCGGATGGAGCCCATCGCAAGCCCGACCCGCGGCTCGGCGGCAACGGCGGCCAGCCGGACCAGCGCGTCGGACGCGACGATAGCGTCGGAGTTGACAAAGGCCAGGTACTGCGTGGTCGCCTCGGCCGCGCCCCGCGCGCAGCCGCCGGCGTAGCCTACATTCGCCTCCGGGGTAATCACTCGCACGCCGGAGAGCCCTTTGACCCGGTCCACCGCGTCGGAAGTACAGCCATTATCGACGACCACGACGACGACGTGGACGCCGCTGGATCCGAGTACGGCCGCGACCGCGTCCGGAAGCCACTCCTCGGCACCGTACGCTAGCATGACCGCGGTGACCGCCGCGGTCATTGGGAGCTTCTCCCGCGGAGCGTGACGGCAACCGGGCTGCTGGCGGGCGCCGACGTACCCCCGCGCCTGCTGAACCGAAATAGCAGGAACGCAAGCGTGAGCGCCACCGTCACTGAACTCAGCGCGTATGCGGCTTCCACACGTAGCTTCACTTCACCGGGGACGACCGTGATGGCGATAAGGACCGCAGCGCCGGCTATCCATGCGAGCAACTGGTCGCGGTGGCGCGACAGCGCCATCGCCCCCTGTCCCAGAACCATCGCCAGCATGTAGAAGAGCGTTCCAGCCGCGAGCCACCCGAAATCGGCGGGCCCGAGTATGCGATGGGCATTGAACATCACCTCAACCAACCAGGGCCCAATGATCACGGCGATCAGGCCGCCGGCGAGGCCAAGCACACCCACGACGACGACGGCGCGGATTACCAGCCGCCGAAACAGCGATCGCTCGCCGACGGCGATCGCTCCGGCCAAGCCAGGCAACAAGGAGGCCTGGAGCGACGCAAAAATGAACAAGGGCACCCGGGCGAGAATTATGGCGGACAGCAGTGCGCCGACCACAGCTGCATTGGCGGGCGCGAGCAGTTTTGCGTCCACGACAGCGATGTTCACGATGAGCTGGGCGAGCAAGGTTGAGGCAATGAGCAAGGCCAGCCCCCGGCACATCAACTTCCAGGTGATGGTGGGACCGGGATGCAACTCGCTCAAGACAGGACGGGAGGTGGCGATCACAGCGGTCAGTGGGGCAGCGGTCAGGATGAGCGCGAATAGCAGAGGCGAATGTACGCCTGCGACGCCGAGCGCGACAGCGAACACCATCCGTAGCCCGCCGTCGATCGCGAGCTGGGCGCCATACGCCCCAAACCTTCCCGATCCTGCCAGAACACCGTGGGACACCGAGACGACAGCCAGCGCTACGAACGCCATCCCAAGCGCCGCTACCATCCCAAGATCGCCGTCGAACAGCTTGTCGGCCAGCGGCCGGGCCGCCGCTGCCAGCGGCACCAGCGTCAGGAGCAGAATTCCTCCGGTGAGTATCGCGGCACGGCGCACGACCGGCAGGACGCCCTCGCCGGCCGCCACGCGGTCAGCCACGTGCCGGATGAGCTCCTGCTCAACGGGAAAGAACAGTCCCAGACCGAGCAGGAAGACGACCGACCACAACACCGACATGGCCGCCATTCCGCCCGTACTCAGGCTATGGCCAGCAACCGCGAGGTGGACGTAGGCAGCCCCGCCGAACACCATTAGACCGGCGCCAACCTGAAGCGTTCCGGTGGGAAGCAGCCGCAACGACTTGCCCAGTGAAACCTTCATCGGCGGACGACTGCTAGCAGCAGGATGAAAAAGGCGCGTCCCGTGTATAGCACCGACTTTGACAGGGACTGACTCGGCATGCCTGCAGCACGATTCCGCATCGCCACCGGGATCTGCTGGATGCGGTAGTGAAGGCGAGCTACCCTGATTAGCGTCTCGACGGTGTCACCCAGGTACTCCATCGGATACCACCCGGCGAAAAGGTCGATCAAGGCACGGTCACACGCGCGGAAGCCCGATGTGGTGTCGGTCAACTTAGCCTTTGCCATTTTGGAGATCGCGAACGCCAGCACGGCCATCGACCAGCGACGGAGCCCACGCACGCAGTAACTTCCCTCACCCGCAAAGCGAGCCCCGATCACAAGCGACGCCTCGCTCAGCGCATCGACCAATTTCGGCACGTATCTCGGATCATGTTGGCCGTCGGCGTCGATCTGGATCGCGACGTCGTAACCGGCGCTGCGCGCGTATCGGTAGCCAAGACGCATCGCGCCTCCGACACCGAGGTTGTACGGCAGGCGCGCGACGGCGGCGCCCGCCGCCTGGGCCACGTGGGCCGTGTCGTCAGCCGATCCATCGTCGACGACGAGAACGTCGGCACCGGGCAGCTCGCTTCGAATCTCGCGGACAGTATCACCGATGCAGCCTGCCTCGTTCCAGGCTGGCATGATGATCAGCACCTGCTTGTTGTTGATCATTCGACCTGCCGTCGTTCCGCAAGTTCGCCAGACTGCCGCGTGAATTCAGTGCGTATGAGCGCTATTTCTTCGGCGAGCGTCCGGGTTTCTTCCTCGAGCCTACTAACCTCCCAGCTCAAGTGGATAGACACCAGGAGCAGGAAAATCACGCCAAGGAATAGGACGAGACTCACACCTGATGCCACGCCCAACATTGCGGCCACCGAGTCGAGCAGCCTGGGGAGGAAGCCGAGTATCAGAACAACCAGGCCTACGCTCATCCATAGAAAAGCGTATTTTTCTCGTAGTTGCCTGCGCCGCAGCAGTTCGAGGATGATCCCCAGCACCATCAGCGCGGTGATCGAGGTCAGGAAAGTGAGCTTCAACATCTGCCCTTTCGCGAGGCGAAAAGCGGCAAACTTCTGAAGTCGGCCGCGCCGCAGACCACTATGCTCAGATAAACGCGACCATGCCAGCGAGAACGCCATCGCCGGGTGATTCCGCCAGTAACGTAAAGAGGCGGGATGGTCACTGCTTGGTCCTGGGTCATCCGCCGATCAGGGCGAGCGCTCAGCCACTGTGACGAACTCATTGTGTCGGAAAACCTTGCCGATCACTCTAGGAAATGGGAAGGAGTATCTGCAGGCCACTTCAAATCCCACCGCTGTCGCTAGATCTGCCGCCCCAGCGAAGTCGACCGACCGCACGTGTGTCTTGTCGCTGCGATATCCAGCTTCTTGAGGCGTGATGAGTACCATCCGTGCGCTGGGCCTCAGAAACTCCAGATAATCCCTGAGGATATGGAGCGCACCTTCACGGTCCATGTGCTCGACGACATGAGCGAGCAGCAGGGTATCATAACTGCCTGGGATCCCGTCCGCCGAGTTGCGGAATTCCGTGACTGTATAAGCCCTCAGTCCCTGTGTCCGAGCGATGGCCACCGAGTGTGGATTATGGTCGACGCCCACCGCGCCCTCGCCAAGGTGCTGGAGGTTTCGGCCGATTCCGCATCCGATGTCCAAGGTCCGGCCAAGCCGAAGCCTGCGGAGGTTCCACCGATATGGCGCCTGTACGTCGACAAGGCGTTTCCACCATACGGAACGAAGTCGGACCAAACGGTCTGCATAGTCGGCGCCGACGGTCCCCTCGCCCTTTGCTCCAACCTCAGCCGGTGCGCGACGCACGATACACTCTCCGCACTGGTCGCTTGAACGTGAATCTTGATCATGTGGGCTGCTTTTCCAGGCAACTCTACCTGAAGCGCACAGGTTCGCGTGAAGGTATGCACAGTAGCGCCTGACGTTCATGAGTTGGTGAGCCGGGCGGCGTCGCGGTGTCGGCGAGGTAGTGCAGCACGGTGCCGCGGCGGACGCCGAAGGCCTTGGCGACCATGACCGGGTCCAGGGTGGTGACCAGGTGAGCGAGCCTGGTGATCCGTAGAGGGCCGGGGTAACCCCCGCGGGGGCGCGGAGCTTCTTGAGGTAGCTGGCCGACACTGGCTCTGCGGTGGTCTTGCTTTTCTGGCTGACCAGAAGGTGCGGGTTCCCGCCGCGGTGATGACGGTCGTGGTGGTCCAGGCAGCGGCGCAGCGCGGTGGTGGTGGCCGGGTCCAGCGGGACAGGGCGGGGCCTGCGGCCGAGGCGGATGGTGTCGCCGCTGACCATTCTGCTCATCGGGCAGCCCATCCTGCGGCGCCAGCGTCGCTGTGGCGGATCAGCCCGGAGACTTGCACGCCCTGCCGGGGCCGGTAGGTGACCGCCATCACCAGTGCGTCCAGCACCAGGCCGGTGTCGTGCCGCGCGGCGGTGCGCCACCCTGTGATCAGCCGGGCGAACGCGTCGATGACCAGCGCGGTATAGGCGGTCCCCGCCCAGGTGGGCACGAAGGTGAAGTCGACCAACTGTAGCTGGTCCGGGGCGGGCGGCCCGAAGTCGCGGTTCACCAGGTCCGGCGACCTGGGCTGGGGGGACGGGTCGACGACGGTGGTCCGCGGCTTCTTCCGCCCGCCGCGGCGCAACCTCGCGCAGCCTGAGCTTGCGCGCTTTGTCTTCCCTGGTCAGGCCGGTGACGCCGTAGAGTCGCCGGGCATGTGGGACGGGAGGGACCTGGCAAGCCTGGTGGTGCCGTCGGCCCGGGGAGCTGATCGCGACGGATAGCCGGTATGAGCACGTCACCGAGCTGACACCGCTACCATTAGACCCAATTGACCGTCTCCTTGCGGATTGACACAATCTTAGGTTCGTGTTCCTAATGATCCGCTCCGCGTTCGGGGCCTGAGAGGCGTATAGACATGGCGAGGCTCAGTGTTATCGTGCCGTTTTTCAACGTTCAGGCATACATCGGAGAGGCTCTCGAGTCGATCGCTCTGCAGACGCTGCAGGACATCGAGGTGATCATGGTGAACGACGGGTCCACCGACGGCAGCGCGTTCATCGCCAAGTCGTTGACCGCTCGCGATCCGCGGTTCCGGCTTATTGAGCAGCCCAACCGCGGCCTTGGCCCAGCTCGCAACGCAGGGGTGCGTGAGGCATCTGCACCGTATCTCGCCTTCGCTGACAGCGATGACTTGGTGGACCCGCACGCATACGAGTTGCTGGTCTCCTCGCTTGAACGCACAGGCTCGGACATTGCCTGCGGTGGCGTCCGTCGGTTTAAGGCCACAGGCCTCGAGTCGTCCTGGCTGCATGACGAGGCGTTCAAAGAGACGGTCCAGCGGACCCACGTCACCCGGCGCCCGATCCTGCTGCGCGACCGGACAGCGTGGAACAAAGTATTCCGGCGCTCCTTCTGGGATGCGAACTCGCTGGAATTCCCAGGCACTCTCTATGAGGACGGTCCGGTCACACTGCGCGCGCACGTCCTGGCGTCTTCGGTCGATATCTTCCGCGACATTGTCTACTACTGGCGAGTGCGCGGTTCCGGTGAGCTCTCCATCACCCAGCGCGCTCGTGATATCGCCAACATCGAGCAGCGGATGGCTTCCGTCACCGGTGTTGCTGAGTTCTTGGCCGCGGCTGCGCCGGAGCTCAAACCCGTCTACGACCAGTCCGTACTGAACGTCGACATGGGCATGCTCGTCAGCGCGTACGGGCTGGCGAGTGAAACGGACCGAGCGCGGCTCGCCGAGCTTGCCCTGCGTTACCTGCGCACCGTGGACTACTCGGTGTACCGGGAGGTGTCCGCAGGCCGGCGGCTGCATTGCTACCTGCTAGGCAAGAGAATGCTTCCTGAGCTTCTTGAGGCATTGCGATACTGGCGCCGGGGAGAGCCCGCGGAGGCGACAGCGATAAAAGGCGGCCCTGATCAGTCACGCTGGTATATCTGCTATCCATTTTTCCGTGATCCCGTGCGGGCAATTCCCGATGATATCTATGACATCACCGACGAAATGACGCTGAACGCCCGTCTTGACGCAGTGACGTGGCGGGCGGGACGGCTGCGCATCGAAGGCCACGCGTACATCCGCAGGCTCAACTTCGGCAATCCGGGTGACTGCCGGCTACGGGTGAAGCTGCGCAACAGGAAGACTCGCCGGACAGTCCGCTTGCGGGTCCGGCCGGTGTATAGGCCCGACGTCACGGTCAGTTCAGGCCAAAGCGCGGTGAGCTACGACTGGTCTGGGTTTGCCGTGGAAGTTAGCCCCCGGCGGCTGGCGACAGCCCCGGGCCTCTGGCGCATGACTAACTGGGAGTTGAGGATTGAGGTCGCCGGGCAGGGACTGCGCAGGGAAGGGCCGGTTGGCAGCGTCGCTTCTGGTTCTGCGCGATGGCCAGAGGGGCGCTGGGTCAATGACAGCGTAAGGCTCCAGCCTGCGGCCGAAGGCGACGGTCGCTTCTTCGTGCGCGCCCCGCGGGTCGGCGCGCTCGTGACCGCCTGCCGTGCGAGCGGCGATGCTCTAGAGATCGAGGGCTGGATCGAGTCCAAGCTGTCGCCTGGCGCCTCGCTCGTCGCCTCGCCACGGCTCGGTGGTGCTGCCGCGGTCCGGGTCCCCGTTCAGGCGGCGGGGTCGGCCGGACGGGGTCGCACGAGGTTCCGCGCACGGGTGCCGGCGGCACGGCTAGTTCGGCAGCATGATGCCGCCACTACGATCGACCGCGTACTGCAGGCGCGCGACGAGGTCACCTGGGACCTCTCGGTCGCACCAGGTAAGGACATGGCGCTGGTCCGGCTGACCAGTGAACCAGAGGTGATGGGTGCTCGGGTGCGCAACGGCAGGCGCGAGATCACTGCTATCGCCACGCAGTTTGGCTACCTGTCGGTGCTCGAACGGACCATGCGGCCTATCGTCAGGGAGCTGACGTGGGGGGACGACGAGCGGCTAATTTTGGCTGGCGACTATACGGATCCGGTGTCGCGGCCCGCCGAGTTCCTCCTGCGGCACGGTAATTCTAGCGAGCAGCATGCCGTCCCGCTGGCGTGGAAAGGAGGCGCTTTCACCGCCGACCTGCACCCGGCCCGCATGCCGGGGATGGCAGATGAGCTACCGCTCGCCAGCGGGAACTGGGACCTGCTTGCGCGTGTCGACGACCTCCCCGAAGTCACAGTCGCAGTGGCGAGAAGCCTGCTGCCTCGGCTGCCTGGATACCACCGGGCTGGCGACCACGAGATCGAGGCGCAGCCGTACCGGACGGACGCGCTGCGGCTTGAATCTCGGACCGCGCTCGCCAGCGACGAACATGGCCACTACGCAGTGCGCCGCCTTCGGCGCATCTACTATCCCCAGGCCATGGCCCGTCCACTGCGCAATATGGCCGTTTTCGACACCTTCAGCGGCCGAGGTTGCTCGTGCAACCCACGCGCCATTTGTGCGGAGTTGCGGCGCACCAACCCGGACCTTGAACGCGTCTGGGTGACCCGTGATGGCCAGTTCAGCATCCCCGGCGGTGACCGTGCGGTGCTGGCGGACAGCAGGGCTCACTTTGAGGCGCTCGCGCGGGCTCGCTATGTGATCTCTAACGACCTGCTGCCGACGTGGTTCCGCAAGCGAGATGGCCAGTTCTGCCTCCAGACATGGCACGGCACCCCGCTGAAACGCATCGGGCTCGACATCGACCGGCCACAGTTTGCGAGCGGCCTCATCTATCCCGACCTGTTGCGGGCGGACGCCGCGAACTGGGACGTCTTGCTGTCGCAGAACCAGTTCAGTACCCCGATCTTCCGGCGTGCACTCGCCTATGACGGCGAGATCTTGGAGAGCGGTTATCCACGCAACGACCTTCTGTACCAGCCTGACAAGGCTGAACGAGCGGCGGAGATCCGGCTCCGGCTGGGCATTCCAGCCGATAAGCGCGTGGTGCTTTACGCGCCAACCTGGCGCGACGATGCCGTGCGCGAAAGCGGCGGCTACCGCTTCCAGCTACAGCTGGATCTCGGCGCCGCCGTTGAGGCCCTCGGCGCGGACCATGTGCTGCTGCTTCGGTTGCACACCAACTTGCGAGCCGGGCAAGCGCCACGCACTGACGGCGTCATCGATGTCACCCGGTACCCGGACATCACTGACCTGTACTTGATCAGCGACGTAATGATCACGGACTACTCATCGGTAATGTTCGACTTCGCCGGCACTGGCCGCCCGATCCTGTTCTTTACCTATGACATGGAGCGCTACAGGGATCAGCTGCGCGGCTTCTATTTCGATTTCGAGGCCGATGCACCTGGCCCCCTGCTGCGCACAAGCGATGAGGTCCTAGAGGCGCTACGCGGCATTGAACAGGTCGAGGCTCCTTATAGGGAGGCTTACCGTGCATTTGCGGACAAGTACTGCGCGCTCGACGACGGGGCGGCTGCCGCCCGAGCGGTGGAACGCCTGCTCGCAGGGTATTAAATGGCACCGGCCGTGCTCGAGGGAACCCGATGATCTTCGATACGAAACCCACGGTCGTCGGCCATCGCGGATTCGGCTCCGGTGAATTCCGCGGTTGCCGGGAAAACACCATCGATTCGTACCTCGCCGCCGTATCGCACGGGCTTTCCTGGATCGAGCTAGATGTACGGCGAAGTCTCGACGACCAGCTCGTCATACGGCACGATCCGGTTACACCGGACGGCGACTTCCTCGTGACCCGCACTGCCGAGCAGCTCGCGTCCTACGGGATCCTGCGGTTCGAGGATGTGATGGCCGCGCTGCCGGCGGGCGTTGCGGTCAACATCGACGCGAAGACGATCATCGAGGATGCGACCGATCCCACGCACCGCCGCACCGCCACGCTTGTCGTCGAAGCCCTTCACGAGCATCAGGAACGGCGCAGGCTCTTCGTCTCGTCGTTCGATCCTGGCCTGCTGATGACCCTGCAGGATCGCAAGGACACGATCGCCCGGGTGCCGCTTGGCCTGATCACCTGGCTGAACTTCCCGAGCCACCACGGCATCGCCGCCGCCGCGAACATGGGCCTGGACGCGATCTGCATGCACATCGGCACGTTCGGGCTAGGGCGCGGGCGACCA
>Ga0335082_10007445_pt1 | contig 11878 bp, 11 predicted proteins | sample Lox_Sample_41_FD_206718 | JGI IMG/M metagenome (GOLD analysis project Ga0335082, IMG submission 206718) | Soil microbial communities from Loxahatchee National Wildlife Refuge, Florida, United States - Lox_Sample_4.1 | ecosystem: Environmental > Terrestrial > Soil > Wetlands | place: USA...
CCCGTTTTTTCATGTCTACGGTCTGAGCACCTGTATGAATCTCGGGATTTTGACCGGGTCCTGCATCGTTCTTCTGCCCCGTTTCAAAACGGAAGACGTTCTCAATACGGTCGTCCGGCATCGGGTGACCATTTTTATGGGAGTGCAGGCGATGTATGTGGCGATCAACAATTATTCTCGTATCGACCAGTTCGACCTTTCATCGATACGGATCTGCATCAGCGGCGCTGGCCCCCTTCATGTCGAGGTTCAGGACCGCTTCGAAGAATTGACCGGCGGTAAACTCGTCGAGGGATACGGATTAAGCGAGGCCTCGCCCGTGACCCACTGCACGCCGATCAATGGGCGCCGGAAGAAAGGCTCCATCGGTCTGCCGTTTCCGGATACCGATGTTAAAATCATGGATCAGGAAACCGGTCAACGGGAGCTGTCGGTGGGGGAGCGAGGCGAACTGGTGATCCGAGGGCCCCAGGTGATGCAGGGTTACTGGAACAAGGAGGACGAGACGAAGGGAGTCTTGCGGGACGGATGGCTTTATACCGGCGACATGGCCCAAATGGACGAGGACGGTTACTTTTACATCGTGGACCGGAAAAAGGACATGATTAAGACGCGCGGAGAAAATGTCTATCCTCGGGAAGTGGAAGAAGTCCTCTTTCGCCATCCGAAGGTCAAAGAGGCCGTAGTCGTCGGGATTCCGGATACCTTCAGCGTAGAGGCGATCAAGGCTTATGTCGTCCTGAAGGAACACGAACATGCGACGGAGGCCGAAATCCTGGACTACTGCCGGAAAGAATTGGCCAAGTTTAAAGTTCCGAACCGGATCGAATTCCGCAAAGAACTGCCCAAGACCATGGTGGGAAAAGTCTTAAGACGCGTTCTGCTTGAAGAAGAGTTGAAAAAAACATGATCATCCCGGGCTCGACCGAAAGTTTTCTGTGTCAGCGAGCCATGCGAGCGAGAGGGGGAGGCTCCAATCGGCTTAGCCGATGGAGGGGGCGACGTGAGCCCCTACAAAAAAAACGAGAGGTCCGCGGGTGAAAGAAGTCGTTATCGTGGATGGCGTCCGAACCCCCATCGGGAATTTCGGCGGAAAGATGAAGGATGTATCAAACCAGGAACTGGGACGGCAGGTCGTCCAGGGTCTCCTCCATCGAACGCGTCTGGATCCCAATCTGATTGACGAAGTGGTCTTCGGTTGCGTACTGCAAAACAGCGACGCGACCAACTTGGCCCGGGTCGTCAGCCTGATGGCCGGCATTCCCATTCCCGTTCCGGCCTATACCGTTCAGCGCAACTGTTCCTCCGGTCTTCAATCCGTCGTCAATGCCTTCCAGAATATTCAATGCGAGGATGCGGACGTCCAGCTCGCTGGCGGGGTCGAGAACATGAGCCTGGCTCCGTACATCAGTCGGAATATGCGTTGGGGAAAGCGGCTTCGAAACAGCGAGTTTATCGACAGCGTCTGGGAGGGCCTGACCGACGGTTTCTGCGGTCTGGTCATGGGTCAAACGGCCGAAAATCTGGCCGAGGAATTTAAAATTACGCGAAAAGATCAGGACGACTACGCGCTTGAAAGCCACCGCCGGGCGGTCCAAGCGGTACAAGAAGATAGATTCAAGGATGAAATCCTTCCCGTGACCGTGAGCCGGACCGGTTCCAGGAATAAGACGGCGCCGCCGGTGTTTGCGCACGATGAGGCTCCCGATCCGGATTTGGACAAAACGCAGTTGGCGCAGTACCCTCCGATTTTCAAAGAAGGGGGGACGGTCACGGCCGGAAACGCCTGTCCGTTGAACGATGGGGCGGCGGCGCTGCTCGTCATGTCGGCCGAGAAGGCCCGTGAACTGAACTATGAACCTTTGGGATATGTGAGATCCTACGCCTTCGTCGGTGTGGAGCCCCAGCGGATGGGGATCGGGCCGGCCATGGCGATTCCAAAAGCCGTTGAGAAAGGCAGCCTTAAAAAAACGAAATTGCATCTTCGGGATATCCAGCTTTTCGAGATCAACGAGGCATTTGCGGTGCAGTATTTGGCGGTCGAACATGTCTTGAAACTGAACCGCGAGATCGTCAACGTCAACGGAGGGGCGATCGCCCTGGGCCATCCGGTCGGAATGACCGGGGCGCGTCTGATCCTGACATTGCTGCGCGAGATGAAACGACGGGACCTTTCGCTCGGCGTCGCCAGCATGTGCGTGGGCGGGGGGATGGGCGCAGCGATGGTTCTTGAACGCAAGTAGGGGCGCGGGTCGCCGTGCCAGCATCCAGTTTGGAGAATTCTATGAACGTAAAAAAAGCGGCCGTGATCGGGGCGGGAACCATGGGGGCGCAGATCGCACAGGTGATCAGTCATGCCGGGATTCCGGTTACTCTGGTGGACCTTCAGAAGGAAAGCGTCGAACGCGGTCTGGAGACGATCCGGAAGATTTACCAGGCCTCGGTGGAAAAAGGGAGGATGAAGGCCGCCGATGCGGAGCAGAAGATAGCCTTGGTGGTCGGAGCCTCGAATTACGACGGACTCGGCGAGGTGGACATCGTGATCGAAGCGGTATTTGAAGAGATGGATGTGAAGCGAAAGGTCCTCACCGCGCTGGACGCCGCCTGTCCTTCACGGACGGTGCTGGCCTCGAACACATCCTCTCTGTCGATTTCGGCGATCGGATCGGTCACTCGACGCCCCAAACAGGTTATCGGCATGCATTTCTTTAATCCGGTCTACGCCATGAAACTGGTCGAGGTAATTCCGGGCTTGGATACCTCTCGGGAAACCGTCCATGACGTTGTCGCGTTATCCGAAAGGCTGGGGAAGACCCCGATCCGTGTCCAGGAATGCCCTGGATTTGTCGTCAACCGACTGCTCATGCCCTACTTAAACGAGGCCGCGCTTGCATTGCAGGAAGGGGCGGCCTCGCCGAATGAGATCGACGAGGCGATGAAGGCCTTCGGGATGCCGATGGGTCCCTTCACTCTGTTGGATATGATCGGGATCGACATCGCCGAAAAAGTATCGAATATCCTGTACGACGCCTACGGCCCCCGCATGGCCGTGGCCGGGATTTTTCCCGAAATGGTTTTGGCAAAGCGCTTCGGAAGGAAGAGCGGTGCCGGGATTTATCGGTATGACGGCGAGAAAGATGAGCCGTTGACTAAAATCCTTCAGAAAGTCCGAAAAGATACCGGGATTATCGGGACGGGATTTGCTCCCGAACGGCTGCTTCTCTTGATGATCAACGAGGCGGCGATCTGTCTTCAGGAAGGCACGGCCACGGCCGGCGATCTGGACCTGGCCATGGTTTTCGGAACGGGTTTCCCGCACGAAAAGGGCGGCCCGCTTCATTATGCCGATCAGGTGGGACTCGACGTCCTGTTAAAGGAACTCCAACGATACGCCACGGAACTCGGCCCGCGTTTTTGGCCGGCGCCGATCATCAAACGGATGGTGGCAGCGGGTTATGTGGGGCTGAAATCCCGACGAGGGTTTTTTACTTATTAGGAGGCTGCTGAAAAAGTCCATCTGCGTCGTTCTCAGTCCCTTGGAGTCCTCACGTACCTACTGCAGTACGCTCCGGGCTCCTCGGTCCCTGCGGCCTCGCATCTGGAGCTTTTTGAGCAGCCTGTAGAGTGCGCAGTTTTTCAATGGTCTTTAGAGGATGACGGTGCCACGACAATATATTCGATATGAAATTGAAGAGGGAGTGGCGACCGTGACGCTGGACAACCCTCCGGCCAACGCTCTCAGCGTCGCGATGCTGGAAGAGTTGGACCAAGTCATCCAGGAATTGGGCCGAAAGGCGGAGGCGAAAGCGGTCGTGATCACCGGGGCCGGAAAGATGTTCGCGGCGGGCGCCGATATTAAGGAAATCGCCGAGATCGATTCGGGAAGGCGTGGGCAACAGGTGACCGCTCGCGGCCAGGCGATCATGAATCGGATTGAGCGGATGAACAAGCCGGTCGTTGCGGCCCTGAACGGTCTATTTTGTCTTGGCGGCGGGCTGGAACTGGCGCTGGCCTGCCACCTCCGGATCGCGGGCGACCGAGTCCGCTTGGGACTTCCCGAAATCACCCTGGGAATTATGCCCGGTTTCGGCGGAACTCAGCGTTTGCCCCGGCTGGTCGGGACGGCCAAGGCGCTGGAATTGATTTTAACGGGCGATCGAATCAAGGCCGAAGAAGGCCGTGAAGTCGGACTCGTCAATGAGGTGGTTCCGGATACCGAGGTTCTGAGCCGGGCCCGCGCGGTGGCCAAAAAAATCGCCGGAATGGGTCAAGTGGCGGTGCGGGCGGCGTTAACGGCGGTCATCGAAGGAGGGGCCCAACCCCTGGCCTCCGGATTGGAATTGGAATCCAAATTGTTCGGGTCTCTTTGCGAGACGGCCGACATGAAGGAAGGCCTTAACGCGTTTCTGGAAAAACGTCCGGCCCGATTTTCGGACGCGTGACGGATGATGTCGATATGAGCGACCATCTTAATCTCAATTCGTCGAGGAGTTCCTCTCGGGAGGGGAAGATCGCCCTCTTGTTGGCCGGGGGAGGATTCCCCGGATGGATGTATGAAATCGGATGCCTCTCCGCCCTGGATGAATTTTTTGATGACGGTTTCACCGTCAACGATTTTGATATTTACGTCGGGACCAGCGCCGGGGCGGGTGTGGCCGCATTGATCGCGAATCGAGTCAAACCCCTCGAGATCTTCGAAGCGATTCGGGAAAACAAAGACAGCCCGTTTAATTTCAAGAGCAATAATATTTACAGTTTCGGCTACCAAGAAACCTGGCAGCTCTTTAAGAGGCTGGTACGGTCGGTGGGGCCGATGATGGGTTATCTGTGGCGAAACCGGAAATGGTTTTCCATGATTGATCTGGTTCACATGTTTGAGGAATATCTTCCCTCCGGGATCTTTACCCTTCGAAATTTTGACGAGTACCTCGGAGGTTTCTTATCCCAGCCCGGGTACTCCAACGATTTCCGGAAGCTGAAAGGAGAGCTGTACATCCCCGCGATCGACGTCGATCTGGGCCGTTACGACGTCTTTGGAGAAGGCGAGTTCGCCGATGTGCCCATCTCGAAAGCAGTCACGGCCTCGTCGGCCGTCCCGATCGTTTTCCAACCGGTCCATATCAAGGGACGGGACTATATCGACGGAGGCGTCGGCCGCGTGGCCTATATGGATATCGCGATCAATCACGGAGCCTCCCTGGTGTTTGTGATCAACCCCATCGTGCATATCGTCAACGACCGGACGAAAGTCTGCCTGCCCACCTTATACGGGTATTGCGGCGGACTGAAAGAAAAAGGATTGTCGTACATCTTCGACCAAGGCAACCGCATCAGCACGGGCACCCGGATTTATCTCGGCCTGAAACGGTATCAGGCGGAGCATCCCGATAAAGACTTCCTTCTGATTCAACCCGACCCTTCCGACGCCCTGATGTTTTTGTACAACGTCATCAACCTGGCGGCCCGCCTGGAGATTCTCAATTACGGCTATGTCTCGACCGTGAATGTCCTGAGGTCCCAGTTCGCATCTTTTGAAAAATGCTTCGCCAAACACGGGGTGAAGGTTACGTTAAAACGATTCCGATGAGATCGGGACAGTCGGATCAGCCGGTCACATTGGGCGGCCAGATTACGTAGAGCATCACGTAAGTGATGGAACTGGTGCAGAGGGCGATGAGGAACAGCACCATCGTAAAAGTTCCGATCGCTCGATGGCGCCGTTCGCCGTCCGGAATCAGCCGCTCGATTCCTTTTTCGATCAAAAGCACAACGGCCACCAGTAAAAAGCCCGAGATGTAGACGATGAGACGGGCGACGCTGTGCCACCGGATCAAACCTACAACGGCGAAAAGGACAAACGCGCCGGCGAGTGTTTTATAAAAGGCCGTGCGGCTCATCGACAACGGCCCGGTCCGCAGCACACGGCGTCCGCTCCTTCGCACCGCGACGCGGAAGCCCAGGACAATCATATAGACCGCGAGTACCAGACCGGTGCTTACCACAAGGATATGCAGGGTGAGAAGGGGCGTAAAGACATAATGGTAAACCCAGTCCGACCCTCCGAAACCTTCCTTCCCCTCGGTGGCCAGCGCGCCCAGGCTGCGTGCCAAATAGTAAAGCGTGAAGTAGGCCAGCATGCTGACCATGGCCCCGAGGGTCAGGGCGTGGTGCCGGTTTCCCTGTTTCTTCCTTCCCATGCTCCACCCAATCATGAACAGGATCGTAAAAACCATGGCCAACAGAAAACTCAAATCTGCACCCAGCGTGCCGTGGGCCGGAAGAAATCCGGGCCTGCCCAGCCATTCTTTCATGTTTGGACCTCGACGGAGGATCGGCGCGAATAAGCCGCGTAGTCTTCTTATAGCATTCCCTCCGAACGCCGTCAAGGCTTTATCAATTTGAACCTTCCCAGGAAGGGATTCTGTTCGCCGTGCGTCTTCATTGACAGTCCAAGTCCGGTATGGTAGGGTGAATTCCGATGGAGACGGCCAACACATACTGCCTCTGTTGCGGCGAGCAGGTACCCGTCAATAAAGTTCAGAGGGACGGAAAGCTGGAGACGACCTGCGTCTATTGCGGTTTTGTCCTGGACGTCGCCATGGAGGAAGAAAAGGGAATGATCGATTGCATTTTTACGGCCGACGATTCGGAGCTGACCCGTCAGCTCCTCAAGGAATCGATGATCAAGAAAAAACTGGCACGATCGGTCATCTCAGCCAAGAACGGCCAGGAATTCATTACATCCTTTACGAAACGACTGGCTGATAAACAGCGCGTGGATTTGGTCATTCTGGATCTGGAAATGCCGGTGATGGACGGGATCACGGCGGCGCGTATGATGCGCGCGATCGAGAGCAAATACGGAAAGGCCAAAGCTCCGATTCTTTTCTTCTCCGCGCATAAATGCGATGAGAATTTGAAGCGACAGATGACCGTTTTTAGCCCCGCGAGCTATGTCAATAAAGGCAGTGATTCGAATCCAACTAAACTCATGGAACGCATCGATCTGCTGATCGGCCACCTTCTGATTAATCGCGAATCGGCGGCCTCCTAACCCGCTGATTATCAAAATCTCTCCCATAACCTCAATTGACTTTTCCCCTCCCGCATGATACCTTCAAAGGCTTAACGAATGAATAAAATGAGACGAATATCGATGAAAACAATTCCCCGTGAACCGGTATATCATCCCTCGCTGGAAGAATTTATTCGTAAGTCCAGGCAAGGGAATTTGATACCGGTCTACCGCGAAATTCTGGCGGATCTGGAAACGCCCGTGTCGGCCTTTCTTAAAATCCGGGATGAGCATTACGGCTATCTATTGGAGAGCGTGGAAGGCGGAGAAAAATGGGCGCGGTACTCCTTTCTGGGGAGCCGTCCGGCCTTGGTCATCAAAGGATCACTCGAGGAATTATCGTTGATCCGGCCCAAACGTGTGGATCGCGTTCCGGTCAAGAAGGATCCGTTGGAAACACTCAAAGAGATCATGGCCGATTATCGACCGGTGGAAGTGGAAGGAGTGCCCCGGTTCTTCGGGGGGGCCGTCGGCTATCTCGGTTACGATATGATCCGGAGCATCGAACGACTTCCCGATCTTCACCACGATCGTCTCGATCTTCCGGTCATGTACTTAATGGTGACCGACACGCTTTTGATCTTCGATAATGTGGCGCAGACGATCAAGGTGGTTTCGAACGTTCATCTGACCGGCCGCGGACGGCAAGGATCCGACGCGGCACGACGGGCCTATCGCGAGGCGGTCGACAAGATCGAGACCATCATCGCTCGTTTGAAAAAAACGAATCGAATTCGTAAAGATCGCCGACGTCATCCCTGGAAGCGTTCGGAATTGAAAATTACCTCGAACATGAGTCCGGCTGCTTTTCAAAAGATGATTCGACAGGCCAAGGAATACATCCGATCGGGAGACATTTTTCAAGTCGTCCTCTCACAGCGTTTCGAAACCGTTGTGCGGTCCGCGGCCTTTGATATCTATCGGGCCCTTCGGGTTATCAATCCTTCTCCTTACATGTATTATCTCCAACTGGACGGCCTTGAACTGGTCGGCTCCTCCCCGGAGGTGCTGGTCCGATGCGAAGACGGTAAAATCGAACTGCGACCGATCGCCGGCACCCGGCCGCGCGGCCGCAACGAGGAGGAAGATCAAAGGCTGGAGCGCGAACTCCTGTCGGATCAAAAGGAGCGCGCGGAACATATCATGCTGGTCGATTTGGGACGGAACGATGTGGGACGCGTCTCCGAAGTGGGAAAGGTGAAGGTGGAAAAATTGATGGCGGTCGAGCGGTATTCCCATGTGATGCATCTCGTCTCGCAAATCGAAGGTCGGCTCCGCAAGGACAAAGACATTTACGATGTGATGCGGGCCAGTTTTCCGGCCGGCACGGTTTCGGGAGCGCCCAAGATCCGTGCGATGGAAATTATCGAGGAGGCGGAGCCGACCGGCCGGGGGCCATACGCCGGCGCCGTGGGGTACTTCAGTTTTTCGGGTAACATGGATACCTGCATCAATATACGAACGATCGTGATCAAAGACGGCCGGGCTTATATTCAGGCCGGCGCCGGAATCGTGGCCGACTCCGATCCTCAGCGCGAATATCAGGAGACGGTCAATAAAGCCAAGGCGATGTTGGCCGCCATCGAAATGGCCCAACAGGGATTAGAATGAATTAGATTTCCAGCGAGCAAGTCGAGCGAGAGGGGGAGGCTCCGTCTGGCTATGCCAGCGGAGGGGGCGACGTGAGCCCCTATATAAAAACATGCTTTTGATGATCGACAACTACGACTCGTTTACCTACAATCTGGTTCAGTATTTCGGGGAACTGGGTCAGGACGTGCGTGTCTACCGCAACGATCAAATCACGCTGGATGAGATCGCCGAATTCCGGCCCGAACGCGTCGTGATCTCGCCCGGTCCCTGTACCCCAAAGGAGGCCGGCATCTCGATCGAGCTCATCAAGCGGTTTGCCGGAAGATTTCCGATCCTGGGGGTCTGTCTCGGCCATCAGGCGATCGGAGAGGCCTTCGGCGGCGAGGTAGTGCGTGCGTCCCGATTGATGCACGGAAAGACCTCGATGATTCACCACGATGGAAAGACGATTTTCAAGTCGCTTCCGAATCCCTTCGAGGCCACGCGGTATCATTCCCTGATTGTGAAGCGTGAAACGCTTCCGGCCGTCTTGAATATTTCGGCCGAAACCCAGGAGGGCGAGATCATGGGACTGCGGCATCTGAATTATCCAATTGAAGGGGTGCAGTTTCATCCGGAGTCGATCCTGACCAAGGCGGGGATGGATCTTTTGAAAAACTTCTTGAAGTTGTAGGAGGAACAGCCGTATGAGTCCGAGTGGTGGTGATGATCTGAAGATGCACGTGATGGAGTGGCTTGAGAAATACGGTTATGTTACGGCCGGAGTTAGTTTTCTCCTTCTCGGCATGGTGGTATTTATTTATGGCTGGATCGAATTCCTGTCGGGTTTTAAGGAGAACGCTCCAAAGGCTGTGCTGGTCCTGATGAACGAGCTGCTGCTGGTTGTCATTCTATTGGAACTCTTTCGGACGATCATCAACTTCCTCAAAAGCCGAACGATCAGCCTCGAGCCTTTTCTCCACGTCGGCATCATCGCTTCGGTCCGGCGACTCCTGACGATCGGGGCCGAGATAACGCTTCAGGGCGAGGTCTCGACGGTCCGCTTCAACCAATACCTGCTCGATGCGTTGGTCAATGTCGGGGTTATCCTCGCACTGGTCCTTGCGCTTTATATTTACCGGATTCGTGGCATGAAGGCGGAATACATGGTCAAGGGGTGACGCGAGATGGTTTAGCGTATCCTCGTCTTTGAGGGGTACCATTTCGGTTGCAAATATGATAGATTTCCAATTTGGGATGATGCGTTAAAATGATCAAGGAAGCGATTGCAAAAGTAGTGGACGAGGTCAACCTGACCGAGGCCGAGGCCGAGGCCGTGATGCACGAAATCATGGAGGGCCAGGCCACCGCATCCCAGATCGCGTCCTATATCACGGCCCTCCGGATAAAGGGCGAGACGGTGGATGAAATCACCGGTTCAGCCCGCGTCATGCGCGAGAAGGCGGTCCGGATCCACGTGAACGACCCCTTTGTTGTGGATACCTGCGGCACCGGCGGCGATCGAATGAACACGTTTAATATCTCAACCACCACCGCCTTCGTTGTCGCCGGGGCCGGGATCACGGTTGCCAAACACGGCAACCGATCCGTCTCAAGCAGTTGTGGCAGCGCCGATGTGCTCAAGGCGCTGGAGGTAAAAATCGATTATCCTCCGGAAAAAGTCGAGGAATGCCTCAACACGATCGGCATCGGATTTCTGTTCGCCCCGCTCTACCACGGCGCGATGAAGCATGCCGTCGGGCCTCGCCAGGAGATCGGGATACGGACCCTCTTTAACATCCTGGGTCCGCTGACCAACCCGGCTCAGGCCTCCATCCAGGTCTTGGGAGTGTACGACCCGAACCTGAGCGATTTGATGGCCCAGGTCTTGATGAACCTCGGGTCGCTTCACTGTTTTTGTGTGAACGGGTTGGACGGTTTGGATGAGATTACGAACACGACAAAGTCCAAGATCTGCGAAGGAAAAGAGGGAAAGGTCAAGTGCTATCATATCGAACCGGGTGATTTTAATCTCCCGACGGCCCGAGTGAAGGATCTGATCGGCGGACCGCCGGATCAAAACGCCCGTACCCTCTTGGATATTCTCAGCGGCCAGAAAGGACCAAAACGGGATGTGGTTCTCCTCAACGCCGCCCCGGCCATTGTGGCTGCCGGAAAGGCGAGGACCCTTCAAGACGGGATCCGCGCGGCGGCGGAATCGATCGACAGCGGGGCGGCCTTGGAAAAATTAAACCGCCTCCGCGCGATGACACAACGGCCATGAGAATAAACAATAAGCCTTGACCCATTCAGGGAATATGACATTTTTGGAAGAGATATTAAGTTCGACACGAGAGACGGTCCGGAGCGCAAAACTCAAGCGACCGATGGCCGATCTCAAGCGCCGAGTCAAGGATCGGGAATCCCCACGGCCTTTTGCAGGCTCCCTTGCGAAGGAAACGGGCCTTCGGCTGATCGCCGAGTTGAAACAGGCCTCTCCCTCGCAGGGCTTGCTTCGAAAGGACTTTAATCCGATCGGCATCGCAAAGATCTATGAAGAGGAGGGAGCGGCGGCCGTGTCGGTATTGACGGAGGAGCGATTCTTCCGAGGCTCCCTGAATTATCTCGTCCAGGTCCGTGCCGTTGTACAATGTCCACTGTTGCGAAAGGATTTTCTGATCGACGAGTACCAGGTCTACGAAGCGCGGGCGTTTGATGCGGACGCGGTCTTGCTCATCGCCGCAATTCTGGACGACGGCCGCTTAAAAGATTTTCAGGCCCTGGCACAGGACCTCGGGATGGGCAGTCTGGTGGAGGTCCATACCGAGACGGAGTTGGAGCGCGCCCTGCAAGCGGGTGCCCGAGTGCTTGGAATCAACAACCGTGATCTAACCACGTTTAAAACCGACCTGGAGACCACGTTCCGTTTGATTCGCAAAATGCCGGAGGACCGGACCGTGGTGAGCGAGAGCGGGATCGTTCAGCGAAAAGACGTGGAGCGATTATTCGAGGCGGAGGCGGATGCCCTCCTGGTGGGGGAGACCTTTATGAAGAGTCCCGACATCCGGGCGAAAATAAGGGAATTGTTTGGCAGATAATCGTGTAGGGGCAACCCTATGTGGTTGCCCGGAATGAGGGCGGCCACGCAGGGCCGCCCCTACAATGAACGATAAACCATAATCTTTAAACGAAAAAATGCGTGTCAAAATCTGTGGGATCATGAACGTCCAC
>Ga0335082_10007446_pt1 | contig 11877 bp, 12 predicted proteins | sample Lox_Sample_41_FD_206718 | JGI IMG/M metagenome (GOLD analysis project Ga0335082, IMG submission 206718) | Soil microbial communities from Loxahatchee National Wildlife Refuge, Florida, United States - Lox_Sample_4.1 | ecosystem: Environmental > Terrestrial > Soil > Wetlands | place: USA...
ATGGTAGCGATCCCGATGTCGAGGACGCGCTTGACGAGGCTCATCCAGCCGGAAAGCGGCACCTGGGTCAGGTGCACGACCGGCAGCCCGTCGAAATCCTCGACGCCGGCGCGGAACGTGATGTGCTGGAGAAGATCCGGCACGTAGCGGACTTCCGCGACCGTGCGGCCCACGTCCTTCAGGACGGCGAGCATGGTGCGGTGGGCCTCGAGCGGCAGGGCCAGGTACACCGTGTCGATGCCCTGCTCCTCGATGACGCGCGCGACATCCGCCGTGGTGCCGACGGCCGGGACGCCGCGGTAGGCCTCGCGGCTGCGCCCGGGATCGTCGTCCACCAGCGCCCGCGCGCGAAGGCCCGCTTCGGGATGCTCGAGGATCTTGTCCACGAGGGCCCGGCCCAGATGGCCGGCGCCCACGACGAGCACGTCGCGCACGCCGACGCCGTGGCGCGAAGCCTCCTCGAGGTAGCGGCGGATGGCGGTGCGTCCGGCGAAGACCAGGAGCACGTCCAGGCCGAAGAAGAGCAGGAGCGTCAGCCGGGAGTACGTGAAGTCTCGGTAGAAGGCCGCGATGCCGGTGAGGATCAGCGTCGCGAGCAGCGTGGCGACCAGGATGGCCAGGCCCTCCTCCATGCGCGAACGGTGGCGCCGCACGTGGTAGAGGCCGTAAAAGTAGTAGACCACAGGCCACACGGCGGCCATGAGCGGGAAGAGGCTGAAGTAGGGAGAGAAGTCCGGAATTCCGCTCCAGACCGGCACGATCTCGGCGCGGAACCGCAGCCAGTAGGCTCCCGACAGCGCCGCAAGCGTCGCGATCAGGTCGGAAGCCAGAAATGCCGCCGCGATATGCCGGTGCTTGCGGATCATCGTCATGGGGCCCACGTCATTCTAGCCGGTCGCCGAGTCTCAGACGCCGAGCAGCACGAGGTCCTGGCCGCGTGGCACGTCGTCATCTCCCGGGAGGAAGGATTCGCAGATCCATTGCTCGCGAAGCCCGGCGCGCTGAACGAGTGCCAGAAAGAACGTCCGTTCGTACGCGACGGCAGACTCCGGGCGATGTCGCAGGCGCCACCGGACCGGCCGTCCGGGCTCGGGGTGGCGAAACGACCGGGAGAGGCCCCGGTCCGCGCGGCTGCCGCGCTCGAAGAGAAAGGCCGTCACGAGTGCGGCCCTGCCGGGTTCGAGGATCCGCCGGATCTCGGAGAGATACGCGGCCGCGTCCGCTTCGAGCAAGTGCGTGAAGAGCGACTTGGCGAGGACGAACTGCGCGGCGCCCTCCGCAACCGGCAGGGCAGAACGCCCGTTCGACGGCCCGCGCCCGCCGCCGTAGGGCGACGCGGCGGCGACGGCTTCGAAGGCCACGCGCCGGTCTGCTGCGAAGTGTCGCGAGGCCCACGAGATCGACGGCCGGTGAACGTCGAGCCCGAGATACGACCCCGCCGGGCCGAGGCGGCGGGCCAGCGGCGCCGCCATCGCTCCGGCGCCGCAGCCGAGGTCCACGACACGATCGCCCTCTCGCACGAGCCCGAGCTCCCCGATCCATGCGTCCATCTCGCGGGCAGAGCTCTCGTGGGCGGCCAGAGGCCCCGCGTGACGGCGGAGCCACAGAGGCGGCCGGTCGCCGGGCCCCCGGGCCAGCGCGCTGAGCCGGTCGAGCGGTCCCGCGGCGCGCAGCGCCGCCGTACGCGCGAGCCGGAGGAGATCGAAGAGGCTTTCCGTTGTCAAACCCTGGATGCTCTTTCGGAGCCCGGGCCAGGAGCGAGCTCGGCGAGCGCCCTGCGGAAGCCCTCGCGAAAGCGTTCGAGGGAGAAACGCAGAGACGAGGCGCGGAGAACGGTTTCGTCGAAGGCCAGGGAAGAGGCTCGCCGGATCGCCGCCGCGAGCCCTTCGGGACCTTCCTCGGAGAAGAGGACGCCCGTCTTCCCGTCTTCGACGATGTCGAGCGCGCCGCCCCGGGCGAGGGCGATGACCGGAGCGCCGCAGGCGAGCGCTTCGACAGCCGCGATGCCGAAGTCCTCCTCTCCCGGCTGAATGAAGGCGGCGCAGTCTCGATACAGGTCGCGCAGCTCCTCCGGCGTCCGGTCCGCCAGGATTTCTACGGAGCGGCCGGCCCGGGCGCGGAGCCGTTTCTCCTCGGGCCCGCGCCCGACGATGACGAGGCGGCGGCCCAGGCTCGCGGCGGCGCCGACGGCCCGGTCGAATCGCTTGTACGGCACGAGGGCGCCGACCGCGAGAAGAAAGTCCCGGCGAGCTCCCCTCCCCGGCGTGAAGAAGGAGACGTCCACGGGCGGAGGACAGACCGTGGCCTCGCGGTCGTAGTGGCGCCGGATGCGGTCCGCGACGGCCGAGGAGTTGGCGAGATAACGGCCGGGGCGATTGGCTGTCGCGCGGTCCCACTGCCGGAGGCGCAGCGCGAAGAAGCGTTTCACCGAGGCGGCCGGCGAGCCTTTCGGGAAGTACACGTCGAGCTGATCCCAGGCATAACGCACGGGCGTGTGGCAGTAGCAGAGGTGGGGAGCTCCCGGCCGGGCGATGGCGCCCTTGGCGACGCAGTGCGAGGAGGAGACCACGAGGTCGAAGCCCGAGAGGTCGAAGCTCTCGACGGCGCGGGCGAAGAGCGGCATGAAGTTGCGGTAGCCCCGCCGCGAGAAGGGCAGGCGGTTCAGGAAGGATGTGCGGATCGGGAACCGCTCGATCTCCTTCGAGACCGAGCCGGGCACGTAGAAGAGCGTGAACACGGTGGGATCCGGAACGAGAGGGAGGATCGCCTCGAGGACCTTCTCCCCTCCGCGCATGCCGTTGAGCCAGTCATGGACGACGGCCGTCTTCATGAGCGCAGGACGGCGGCGTACACGTTCAAGGTCGCCTCGGCCGCCTTGTCCCAGGAGAAGTCGGCCGAGCGCGCGAGCCCCAGCCGCGAGAGCTCGGCTCGTTTCTTGGGGTCGGTGGCCAGGGTGACGATGCCGGCCGCGATGGCGTCCACGTCCATCGGATCGACCAGCAGCGCGTGGCCGCCCGCCACCTCTTGCAGGGCCGACGTCGCGGAGGTCAGGACCGGCACGCCGCAGGCCATCGCCTCGACGACGGGCAGGCCGAAGCCTTCGTAGAGAGTGGGGTAGAGGAAGGCCGTGGCTCCGGCATAGAGCGCGGGCAAGTCCGCCTCGTCCACGAGGCCGGTTCGCCTTACGGCCTTCTCGAGATCCAGGGCCGCGATCAGTGCCTCGACGCGCCCCCGGTTCTTGGGCAGGGGCCCGGCCAGCACGAGGGCCTGGTGCGTCCCCTCCTTTCGGCGCGCCTCGGCGAACGCCCGGACCACGTTGCGGACGTTCTTGTGCGGCCGCTCGCCTCCGAGGAAGAGCATGTAGGGCGAGGGCAGCCCCAGCTTCTCGGCCACGCGCCGCCGCTCCTCCTCGGGCACATCGGCGCGGAAGCGGCGCGCGACGCCGTTGTAGATGACCTCGACGCGGTCCGAGGAGACGCCGAAGTAATCCGTGAGATCGCGCTTGGAATTGTGCGACACGGTGATGATGCGGTCGGCGCGGTTTAACGCGCGCCGGATCATGACCCGGGCATAGATGTGGGCGGCGCGGCTCGGCAGGAACTGCGGGTAGAGCAGGTGGATGATGTCGTGGATCGTCACGATCGCCTTGCCCCGCGGCAGCGGCGGCAGGACGTAGTGGGTGGCGTGGAAGAGGTCGAGGCCGTGGCGCAGAAGGCGCCACGCGAAGCCCGTCAGCTCCGAGAGGGAGTAGCCGGGGGCCTCCTCCGCGACCACGTCGAAGTGCGGGGGCAGAGGCGGCAGGACGCTCCGGTCCGCAGCGTGCGCAAAGACCCGAAACCGGTAGGCGAGCGACTCCGGCCTGCGCCCGAGGGCCTCGAGCAGGTTCCAGATGTACGCGCCGATGCCGAAGTCCCGGAGCTTGCGGGCATCGAGGCCGACGAGCGGGCGCTCTCTCTTCACGCCAGGGCCTCCTCGAGAGCCGCGGCCGTGGCGGACGCGGCGCCTTCCCAGGTGAAGAGCGCGGCGCGAGGCGGTCCCGACGAGCGGAGGCGGGCCCGCGTGGCCGGGTCTTCGAGCGCGGTCGCGATCGCCCGGGCAAGAGCCGCCGGGTCGGACGCCGGCGCGTAGAGAGCCGCCTCGCCGCCGACTTCCCGGAGGGCCTCCGCCGTCGAGGCGACGCAGGGCGCTCCGCAGGCCATCGCCTCGGCCAGGGGCAGGCCGAACCCTTCCGCGAAGGAGGGATACACGAAGGCCTCCGCGGCCCGGTAGAGGTCGAGCGCCGTAGGGCGCGGCGCGTAGCCGGCAAGATGGATGCGCTGCCGGAAGTCGGAACGCTCGATCCGGGCCAGGATCGGGCCCGCCTTCCAGCCAATGCCGCCCGCGAGCACGAGGTCCGGCCGGTCGGGGTTCTCCCTCCACAGGCGCTCGCAGGCCTCGACGAGGGCGGGGACGTTCTTGCGGGGCTCGAGCGTGCCGAGGTAGAGCACGAAGGGGCGGCCGGCCGCAAAGCGCTCTCGAGTCGCCTCGCGCGCGCGCTCGTCCGTGCCGGGGGTGAACTCCCGGTCCACCCCGTTGGGGGCGACCCGGATGCGGCGGGCGGCGCCGGGATAGAGGCGGGCGAGCTCCTCGGCGGTGGTCTGGGAGACGCAGACGAATCGGGCCGCCCGGGCAACCGTGCGTCCCCAGAAGGGGCGGAACCCCGCGAGTGTGCGCGCCGCATGCCAGCCGGGGTGGGTCACCGGCGTCAGGTCGTGGACGACGGACACGACCGGCAGCCGCGTGAGGACAGGGGCGATCGTCAGCGCGGCGAGGAGGACGTCGGCCCCCCAGGCCGAAGCGCGGCGCGGGAAAGCCGCCTGGGTCCACACGAGGCCGGGGAGATCCGGGCCCGCATGCGCCGAGACGCCGCCCGGGGGAGGCTCCGGGAGCGCCCGGGGCGCGAAAAGGCCGACCGCGATGCCCTGCCGGGCGGCGAGCGCCCGCGCGATGCTGCGCGTGTAGGTGCCGATGCCCGTCGGCGCTCCCATGAGCGCCCGCGCGTCGATCGCGACCTTCATACAGAGCAGTTTACAGGCGGCCCGCAGGGTTTGACTGCAGCGGCCTCTCGGCTAAAATGCGCGGTTCGGCCATGGAACACAGGAACCTTCTCTCGCTCGACGCGGTCCTCGACGAGCCCGTCGGCTTCGAGTTCACGCTGCCGGTCGCGGTCAAGGCGATCGACCGCGAGCCGCTGCTCTCCCTGACTCCTGTCCGGGTGTCCGGAGAGGTGTCCCGCATCGAGCGCGGGCACGCGCTGGATGCGAGGCTGTCGTACGAGGGCGAGCTCGAGTGCTCGCGTTGCCTGGCGGCCTATCCGTTTGCCGTGGACGACGCCTTCTCGATCGTCCTCTGTCCCCGGAAGCCGTCCGGGGACGAGGAGGTTGCGCTCGAGAAGGACGATCTGGATGTCTCCTTCTACGACGATCCTTCGGTGCCCGTCGAGCCGATCGTGGAGGAGAGGATCCAGATCCTGCTGCCGATGAAGCCGCTCTGCCGGGAGGACTGCAAGGGCCTCTGCCCGCAGTGCGGAGAAGACTGGAATGTGCGGGCGTGCGGCTGCGTCATCGAGATGGCCGACCCCCGCTGGGACGCCTTGAAAGCTCTGAAGCAGAAAGCGTAGGTCTCCGATGCCCAATCCCAAACACCGCCACAGCAAGGCCCGCCGCGACAAGAGGAGGGCGCACGACGCCCTCGCCGCGCCCTCGCTCTCGCAATGTCCCAACTGCAAGGAGCCGAAGCTGCCCCACAGGGTCTGTCCGCAGTGCGGCTATTACAAGGGCAAGCAGGCGATCAACACGTAAGACCGCCCCGGCCTCCCGCGGTGGCTATAATCCGGGCATCCGTGGAACCCCATAGCGGACAAGGAACAACGTGCGCATCGCGGTAGATGCCATGGGGGGCGACTACGCTCCGACCGTCAACGTGGACGGGGCCGTGGCGGCCGCCCGCGAGTTCGGCATCCAGACGCTGCTCGTCGGCCGGTCCAGGGAGCTCTCGCGCCTGCTGGCCGACGCCGGCTACACGGGCCCGGACATCGAGATCGTGGACGCCGCCGAGGTCGTGACGATGCACGACCCCGGGACGGCGGCCATCAGGCGAAAGCGCAACTCCTCCATCCGCGTGGCGGCCAACCTGGTCCGGGAAGGGCGCGCGGCCGGGCTGGTCTCGGCCGGCCACACCGGCGCGGCTATGGTGGCCGCCAAGCTCGTCATCGGCACGATCGAAGGCGTAGATCGTCCCGCGCTCGCGGCCGTCTTTCCCAACCTGAAGGGCCACAGCCTCCTGCTCGATGTCGGCGCCAACCCCGACGCCAAGGCCGCGCACTTCAAGGAATTTGCCGTCATGGGCTCGATCTACGCGGGCCTCGTGTTCGGCAAGAAGAGCCCGGCGATAGGCCTCATGTCCATCGGCGAAGAGGACACCAAGGGCTCCGACCTCACGAAGGAGGTCTTCAAGACCCTGAAGGAGACGGGCCTGAACTTCATCGGCAACGTCGAGGGTCGGGACGTCTTCAACGGGCGCGTGGACGTCATCGTCACGGACGGGTTCACGGGCAACGTCATCATCAAGGTCTGCGAGGCTCTGGCCGAGATGGTCGAGCAGCTCCTGCGCGAAGAGATCAAGAAGACGCTGAAGGCGTCGGTCGGTTTCCTCCTGTCGCGCTCGGCTTTCCGCAGCTTCAAGTCGCGGCTGGATTACTCGGAATACGGCGGGGCGCCGCTGCTCGGCGTGAAGGGGTGCGTCATCATCTGCCACGGGCGGTCGAGCGCGAAGGCCGTCAAGAACGCCATTCGCCTGGCCGCGGAGTTCGCCCGGCGCGGGCTCGCCGAGAAGATCCGGGGGTCTGTCGCCGACCTGCACGCGCACGAAGCGCTGGTCCAGAAGGCTTGAAAGCGACATGAACCGCTCGCGCATCGCCGGGATCGGCTCGGCCGTCCCGAAAGCCCTCCTGACCAACGCCGACCTCGAGAAGCTGGTGAACACGTCGGACGAGTGGATCACGACGCGCACGGGCATCCGGGAGCGGCACGTCGTTTCCCCCGGAGAGAAGTTCTCGGACCTCTGCACCAAGGCGGCCGACGCCGCCTTGAAGCGTGCCCACGTCAAGGCCGAGGAGCTCGACCTGATCATCGTGGGCACGATTTCGGGCGACATGCCGTTCCCGGCCACCGCGTGCCTCGTGCAGAACAACATCGGAGCCAGCCGGGCCGCGGCCTTCGACCTGCAGGCGGCCTGCGTCGGATTCCTGTACGGCCTGCACGTGGCCGATGGGCTCATCCAGGCCGGCAAAGGGCAGAACGTCCTGGTGATCGGGGGCGAGATCCTGACGCGTTACGTGGACTGGACGGACCGCTCGACCTGCGTTCTCTTCGGCGACGGAGCCGGGGCGGCCGTGCTCCAGGCGACCCCGAGCGACCACTGCATCCTCGGCTCTCTCATGAAGTCCGACGGCGCCTACCAGGATTTCATCTGCATGCCGGGTGGAGGCTCGAACCACCCGGCCAACGACCCGAAATCGATCGAGCACCGCCTGCCATTCATCAAGATGAGAGGCAACGAGACGTTCAAGGTGGCCGTGAAGGCGATGGTCGACGTCACCTCGGAGCTGCTGCGCCAGCAGGGCTTCGGCAAAGACGAGATCCAACTCTTCATCCCGCACCAGGCCAACGCCCGGATCATCGACGCCGTGGGAGAGCGGCTGAAGTTTCCGGCCGAGCGTGTCTACAAGAACGTGGATCGGTTCGGGAACACCTCGGCCGCCTCGATCCCCATCGCCCTCGACGAGTGCCTGCGCGACGGAAAGATCAAGTCGGGCGATCTCGTGCTGCTGACGGCCTTCGGGGCGGGCCTCGTCTGGGGCAGCGTGCTCGTCCGGTGGTGAGTGGGTAAGCTCGCCCTCCTGTTCCCCGGCCAGGGCTCTCAGTTCGTCGGCATGGGCAAGCCTCTGTGCGACACGTCGGCGGCGGCGCGGGAGACCTTCGAGGAGGCCGACGGCGTTCTGGGCTTCCCTCTCTCGCGCCTCTGCTTCGAAGGGCCCGAAGAGAAGCTCAAGCTCACCGCCAACACCCAGCCCGCCATCCTGACGCACTCCGTCGCGGCCTTCCGGGACCTCTCCTCCCGGTTTCCAGAGCGACTCGAAGGCGCGGCCTTCGCGGCTGGCCACTCGCTCGGCGAGTACTCCGCCAACGTCGCGGCCGGAGCCCTCGCGTTTGCGGACGCCGTGCGCCTGGTCCGCGAACGAGGGCGGTTCATGCAGGAGGCTGTTCCGCCGGGGGTCGGGGCCATGGCTGCGATCCTGGGGCTCGCTCCCGAGGAGGTGGAGGCGGCCTGCCGGGAAGCGGCGCAGGGCGAGGCCGTCGAAGCCGTCAACTTCAACTCGCCCGAGCAGACGGTCATCGCCGGCCACGCCGCCGCCGTGTCGCGTGCCTCGCAAGCTTGTCTCGCCCGCGGCGCCAAGCGGGCTCTTCCGCTGCCGGTTTCGGCGCCCTTTCACTCCTCGCTCATGGCTCCCGCGCGCGAGAGGATGCGGCCGCTTTTGGAAGCTGCCCGATTCGCCGACGCCGCGCTTCCGGTGGTGACCAACGTCGACGCGAAGCCGGAGTCCCTCGGCCCGGCCCTGCGCGAGGCGCTCGTTCGCCAGATCGACTCGCCCGTCCGGTGGACGGACTCGGTGCGGAAGCTCGCGGCAGAGGGCGTCGACCGGGCGCTCGAGATCGGCCCTGGCAACGTGCTCGCCGGGCTCGTCCGGAGGATCGAGCGGTCGATCAAGGTCGAGGGGTATGGCGGCTAAGAGGCGGGCCGGGTTTCTCGTCTTCGCGCTGGCCGTGGTGCAGGCATCGGGCTGCGTCTCCACGGCGCCGGTGCCGCCCGAGGCGCGATTCGACCAGCAGATGGCCGGCCTCGAGAAGCGGTGCGGGTGCCGGATCGGTCTCGCGGCGGGCCACCTCGAGAGCGGGAAGAGCTACGCCTATCGCGGCGACGACGTCTTCGAGTCGGCTTCCGTCATCAAGATCGCCGTTCTCACGGAAGCGATGGCTCGGGTCAAGCAGGGCGAGATCGACCTGTCCGAACGCTGGACGCTCTCGCTCGACCGCAAGGCGGATGGGTCCGGCACGCTCCTCGTCCTGGACGCCGGATTGAACCCGACGTGGAACGACCTGCTGACCCTGATGATCGGCCCGTCCGACAACACCGCAACCAACGCCTGGATCGAGCGGCTGGGCGTAGACGCCATCAACGCCCGGATGGCGGCCCTCGGGTTTCACGTGATCCACCTCAGGGGCACGATCCCCGCGCTGTCCCGCCGCGGCGAGAAGCCGTCGCCGTGGACGGGGTTCCGGCTGGGCGACGTTTCCCCACGCGAGGTCGCCCGGTGGATGACCCTCGTGGCCAGAGGGGAGCTGCTCGATCCGGGATCCTCGGCCCGGATCTTCGAGTACCTGGACAAAGACCCCAGCCGCCTGCGGGCCGCGCGGCGCTTCGCCTCGGAAAACCTCTGGGCCGGCAAGACGGGCTCCATGAGCGGCGTGCGCAACGACGCGGGCATCCTGCGCACGAAGAAGGGGCGCTTCGTTCTGGCGATCCTGACCGACGGCAGCAAGGCCGAGGCGGTCAGCCCCGCCGACCATCCCTCGGTCCTGGCGATCGCGGACGCCGCCCGGCTCATCGTCGAGACCTGGAGCCGAGAGCTGCCGGACGTCGCCGAAAAGCCAAAGTAGGCAGCCCCTCCATACGCGAGCCAAGAAGATAGACTCCCCGCAAAATGAGACGGTTCGACGGCAAAGTGGCCCTGATCACGGGCGCCTCCCGGGGCATCGGAGCCGCGATCGCGAAGCGGCTGGCGGCCGAAGGGGCCTCGGTCCTGGCGGCGGCGCGCTCGGCCGAGGCGCTCGCCGCCGTCGTCGAAGAGATCGCCGCGGCCGGTGGCAAGGCCTCGGCCGTGCTCCTCGACCTGGCCGATCCGGCCTCCATCGCCGAGGCCGTCAAGGCAGCCCTCGCGGCCCATGGCCAGATCGACGTGCTCGTCAACAACGCCGGCGTGACCGAGGACAGCCTGATCCTGCGGATGACCAGGGAGGCCTGGGACCGGGTCATTGCCACGAACCTGACGGGGGTCTTCCTGCTCACGCAGGCCGTCGTGAAGTCCATGGTGCGGAAGCGCTACGGGCGCATCGTCAACGTCACGTCGGTCGTGGGTTTGATGGGCAATCCCGGCCAGGCCAACTACGCGGCGTCGAAGGCGGGCCTCGTGGGCCTGACCAAGACGGTGGCCCGCGAGCTCGCCTCGCGCAACATCACCTGCAACGCCGTCGCGCCGGGGTTCGTCGCGACGGCCATGACCGATCGGATGACGGATGAAGCCCGGGCGAAGATCTCCTCGGAGATCCCGCTCGAGCGCCTGGGAACGGCGGACGACGTGGCGTCCGCCGTCGCCTACCTCGCCTCGGACGAAGCGGCCTACGTCACCGGGCACGTTCTGAACGTGTCCGGCGGGCTCTTGATGTGACTTGCGGGGGACGGGTATCTGGGGAAGAATACGGCGTCTTTCCGGACCGAAGAAGGGAGTAAGGCATGGCTGTCGAAGAAAAGGTGAAGAGCATCATCGTCGAACAGCTCGGCGTGGACGCCAACGAAGTCACACCGGAGGCGTCGTTCGTCGACGATCTCGGCGCCGACTCGCTCGACACCGTGGAGCTCGTCATGGCGTTCGAAGAGGCTTTCAACATCGAGATCCCCGACGAGGCGGCCGAGAAGATCCAGAAGGTCAAGGACGCCATCGATTACATCGAGAAACACTCCTCGCAAAACTGAACACATGCCCCGCCTTGCCTCTCCGCGCCGCGTGGCCGTGACGGGCGTGGGGCTCGTCTCGCCTCTCGGCGTCGGAAATCGCGAGAACTGGGACGGCCTGCTCGCCGGCAAAAACGGCATCGGGCCGATCACACGGTTCGACGCGTCCCCCTTCGCCTCGCGGATCGCCGGCGAGGTCAAGGGGTTCGAGCCTTCTCTCTACATCGAGAAGAAGGAAATCAAGAAGATGGACACCTTCATCCACTACGCGATGGGGGCGGCCCACTTCGCGATGGAGGACTCGGGGCTGCCCGTGACCGACGCCAACCGGGAGCGCATCGCGGTGGTCGTGGGGTCCGGGATCGGAGGGCTGCCCCTCATCGAGGAGACACAGCGGAAGTACGTCGAGCAGAAGAACAACCCGAAGGTCATCTCACCGTTTTTCATCACGGGGCTCATCGTCAACGAGGCGGGCGGCAACATCTCGATCAAGTACGGCCTGAAGGGTCCCAACCTCGCGACCGTGACGGCCTGCACGACGGGCGCGCACGCCGTGGGCGAGGCCTATCGCATGATCCAGTACGGCGACGCCGACGCGGCCATCGCCGGCGGAACGGAATCGGTCATCACGCCGCTCGCCGTCGGAGGCTTCGCGGTCATGCGGGCCCTCTCGACGCGCAACGACGACCCGGAGCACGCGTCGCGGCCATGGGACAAAGATCGCGACGGCTTCGTGATGGGGGAGGGCGCGGGCCTGGTCGTTCTCGAGGAGATGGAAGCGGCGAAGAAGCGCGGGGCCCGGATCTACGCGGAGCTCGTGGGCTACGGCATGTCCGGCGACGCGTTCCACATCGCGGCGCCCTCCGAGGACGGCGACGGCCCCTCCCGCGTCATGCGCAACGCCCTGGCCGACGCCGGCATGTCCGCGGAGCGGATCGACTACATCAACGCGCACGGCACCTCGACACCGCTGGGCGACCGGGCCGAGACGCTGGCGATCAAGAAGGTCTTCGGAGCGCACGCGAAGAAGCTCGCGGTCTCCTCGAC
>Ga0335082_10007447_pt1 | contig 11877 bp, 13 predicted proteins | sample Lox_Sample_41_FD_206718 | JGI IMG/M metagenome (GOLD analysis project Ga0335082, IMG submission 206718) | Soil microbial communities from Loxahatchee National Wildlife Refuge, Florida, United States - Lox_Sample_4.1 | ecosystem: Environmental > Terrestrial > Soil > Wetlands | place: USA...
AAGAACGGGCTAGTAGCCCTCGCGGTCCATGCGCTTGCGCATCAGCTTGCGGTAGCGCCGCACGGCCTCGGCCTTCTCGCGCGCGCGCCGCTCCGACGGCTTCTCGTAGTTGCGGCGCAGCTTCATCTCGCGGAAGACTCCTTCGCGCTGCATCTTCTTCTTGAGAACGCGCAGCGCCTGATCGACATTGTTGTCACGGACGAGAACTTGCACGGGCCGTTCAGTCTCCTTTCCTAAGAGCACACAAAAGCCGCGCGCCGGAACCCTATGTCCGGTATGCACGCGGCACGCCATTCAGGATGGGGCAAACTACTAGCACAGGATTAGGACATTGTGAAGGGGCGTAAACCCCTGTATTCGCGCGATTAATGGGATTTTCTTGGCGAAGGCCGGGCGATCCACCATATTGCAGCCATGGCCATTCTGAAGATCGCCCGCATGGGCCATCCCGTCCTCCGCCGGGTCGCCGACCCCGTGGTGGACCCCACCGCGCCGGATGTCCGGCGGCTTGTCCGCGACATGCTGGAGACGCTGGAGGATATCGGCGGCGTCGGCCTGGCGGCGCCCCAGGTGCATGTGTCCCGCCGCGTCGTCATCTTCGAGGTGCCGGCTGAGCGCGCCGCCCGCGGCAGCAACGGCGAGACGCCGCCCGAGGGCGTGCCCATGACCGTCCTCATCAACCCGGTGATCGAGCCGCTGGCCGACGACAAGGAACTGGGCTGGGAGGCCTGCCTCTCCGTTCCCGGCCTCACTGGCGCGGTCCCGCGCCTCACCCGCATCCGCTATCACGGCTACGGCCTGCAGGGCGAGCGCATCGACCGGGAGGCCAGCGGTTTCCACGCCCGCGTCGTGCAGCACGAGTGCGATCATCTCGACGGTGTCCTCTATCCGCAGCGCATGACCGACCTCAGCCTGCTCTCCTTCGCCGAGGAGCTGCGCCACGGCGTGCCTCAAGGCGCGCCCGCGGTCGGCAGCGCCGAGGCGGCGGAACTGGCGGAGGGCTAGGTCCGTGGATCGCGACGCGCAGCGCGAAGCGTTGTTGAAGGCAGCCCTGCCGCACGTGCCGTTCGATGGCTGGACGCGCACGGCCCTCCAGGCGGGCGCCCGCGATGCCGGCATCGATCAGGCGCTTGCCGACAACGCCTTCCCCGGTGGCATGGCCGAGCTGCTGGACTTCTATCACCGGCACGCCGACATCGAGATGGTGCGCGCGCTCGAAGCGCGCTCCGATCTTGCGACCTTGAAGACGCGCGAGAGAGTGGCGCTCGCCGTACGCCTGCGGCTCGAGGCCGAGGCCGGCCACCGCGAGGCCATCCGTCAGGCGCTGTCCTTCCTGGCCCTGCCGACCAACGCGCCGCTGGCCGCCAAGTGCCTCTACCGCACCGTCGACGCCATCTGGTACGCCGTCGGCGACAAGGCCACGGATTTCAGCTTCTACACCAAGCGCGGCCTGCTCGCCGGCGTCTACAGCGCCACCGTCCTCTACTGGCTCAACGACAAGTCCGAGGAGTCGTCGGCGACCTGGTCCTTCCTCGACCGCCGTATCGCCGATGTCATGAAGATCTACGAGTTGCGCGCCCGCGTCGACCGCTTCGTCGACCAGCTCCCCGATCCGCTGCGATTGTTCCGGAAATCCGCCGGCCGCTAACACTGTAGGGGCGGACCCCATGTGGTCGCCCTCGCGCCGTCGCACGATGGAGGGCGACCACGTGGGGTCGCCCCTACATCTTTTCCTTCAGTCGCGTCACATGCCCCATCTTGCGTCCAGGTCTCGCCTCGGCCTTCCCGTAGAGATGCAGCTTCGCTTCGGGATCGCGGAGGATTTCCGGCCACTGCTTCACATCGTCTCCGATCAGGTTCTTCATCGCGGCCTCCGAGTGGTGCGCGGTCGAGCCGAGGGGCAGGCCGCAGACCGCGCGCACGAACTGCTCGAACTGGCTGGTGACGCAGGCGTCGATGGTCCAGTGCCCGGAGTTGTGCGGCCGGGGCGCCAGCTCGTTCACCAGCACGTCGCCGCCCTTGGTGACGAACAGCTCGACGGCGAGCAACCCTACCAGCTCCAGCGATTCGGCGATGCGGCGCGCCGTGTCCTCGGCCTGCCGCACGGTCGCCTCGGCCAACCGCGCCGGCGCGATCGTCTCGTCGAGGATGTGGTGCTTGTGCCGGTTCTCGACCGGCGGATAGAGCGCCATCGCGCCGTCGACGCCGCGCGCGATGATGACCGAGGCTTCGAGCGCGAAATCCACCTCGGCCTCGAGGATGCCGAGCGCGGCGCCCATGCGCGGCCAGGCCGCGGCGAGGTCGCCGTCGGCGGCGATGCGCACCTGGCCCTTGCCGTCATAGCCGAACTGCGCGCTCTTGAGGATGCAAGGCCGTCCGATCTGTGTGACCGCGCCGGCCAGCGCCGCTGCGTCCGGCACCGCCTGGTAGCGGGTCACGGGCACGCCGATGGAGGATAGGAAGTCCTTCTCCCGCAGCCGCTGCTGCGCGATGTGCAGCACGCGCGGCGTCGGCCGGGTCGGCTTGTGCGCGGCCAGGAACTCGGCGGTCGTGTCCGGGATGTTCTCGAACTCGAAGGTGATGACATCGACGTCGTCGGCGAAGGCGGCGAGCGCCTCCTCGTCGTTGTAGGCGGCGACGGTCGAGAGCGCCGTCACCTGCGCCGCCGGCGCATCGTGCTCGGGGCAGAACACGTGGGTGCGGAACCCCAGCCGCGCCGCCGCCAGCGCCGTCATCCTTCCGAGCTGCCCGCCGCCGAGGATCCCGATCGTGGCGCCCGGCGCGAACCTCTGTCCCTTGTCAGCCGACATCGCTCATCATCAATCCTTCGGCTTCTCCGCCACCGCCGCGGTGCGCTGGGCGCGCCAGGCGTCGAGCGACTTGGCGATCTTGCGGTCGTTGAGCGCCAGCACGGCCGCCGCCAGCAGCGCCGCGTTCACCGCGCCGGCCTCGCCGATGGCGAGCGTGCCCACGGGCACCCCGGCCGGCATCTGCACGATCGAGAGCAGGCTGTCGAGCCCCTTCAGCGACTTGCTCTCCACGGGCACGCCGAACACCGGCAGCGGCGTCAGCGCGGCCACCATGCCCGGCAGATGGGCCGCCCCGCCGGCGCCGGCGATGATCGCCCTCAGGCCGCGCTCGCGCGCGCCCTCGGCATAGGCATACATCCGCTTGGGCGTGCGGTGGGCGGAGACGATGCGCGCCTCGTGCGGCACGCCCAGCGCGTCCAGCGTCTCGGCCGCATGACGCAGGGTCGCCCAGTCCGACTGGCTTCCCATGATGATGCCGACAAGCGGCGACCGCTTGGCCATGCGCAGCTTCCCCCAAATGCCGCCCCGCGAAAGAGGCGCGATTATAGAGGGGGAAGGGGGGCGCGCAAGCGAGCCCGGCGGTGGCGCCGCGCCTAGCGCGGATGCTACAAGGACGCGCCCGAAAGATCGGAGGAATCGGATGCTGAAGCTGTTCTATTCGCCCGGCAGCTGCGCCCTGGCGTCGCACATTGCCCTGGAAGAGGCCGGCGCGGACTACGAGACCGTACGGCTCAATTTCGGCGCCAACGAGCAGCGCCAGCCGAAGTACCTGAAGATCAACCCGAAGGGCCGCGTGCCGGCGCTCGCCACCGACCGCGGCGTTCTGACGGAGACGCCGGCGATCCTCGCCTTCGTCGCCCAGAGCTTCCCGCAGGCGCGCCTGGCCCCGCTCGACGATCCCTTCGCCTTCGGCCGCATCCAGGCCTTCAACAGCTATCTCTGCGCCACCGTCCACGTCGCCCACGCCCACCGCATCCGCGGCTCCCGCTGGGTCGACGCCGGCGACGAGGCCGCCATCGCCGCGATGAAGCGCAAGGTGCCGCAATCGGTCGGCGAGTGCTTCGAGCTGATCGAGCGCGAGATGCTTGCGGGACCGTGGGTGATGGGCGAGGGCTACACGATCTGCGATCCCTACCTCTTCACCGTGTCCGGCTGGCTCGAGGCCGACGGCGTCGATCCCGCCCGCTTCCCCAAGGTGCGCGCTCACCGCCAGCGCATGGCCGAGCGCCCGGCGGTGAAGAAGGCTCTGGCGGACGAGCGAAGCTAGGCCGGCGGCGGCCTCAGGCAGCGATCGCGAGCAGCACGATGCCGAGTGCGCCGACGATCGAGGCGAAATTCTCTCCGAGGACCTCGATCCATCGCCCGCCACCGCCGTGGCGCACCGCAAGATAAAGGGCGCCGGCCAGAACGACCAAGACGACGCCGAACCATGCCGCGATCGGTAACGGCAGCCACAGCGTGGTGACGGCAGCCAGCTTGCCGGCGCCGCCTCCCAGCACGCGCAGGGAAAACAGAAGCAGGACTACCAGGAGCGTCACCCCGAAGACGGCGCATCGCTCCATGACCTCGGCGAACGGCATCCCGGAGAGCCACGCGACCGGGAAGAAGGACAGCAGAAAGAGCGCGAGCAGCGAGTTCGGCACGCTCAGGTAGCGCCAGTTCCAATAGGCCGCCACGGCCAGGAAGGCGGTGCCCAGCCACAGGTCGATGGTCGAAGACGGGAGCGGCATGAGGCCGACTGTAGGGCGCGGCGGCTTGCCAATAGGTTAAGGATCGGCGCATCGTCGCCGCGGCGCTCGACGGGGCGGCCATCTAGGGAGGCAGCGATGCTGGAGTTCGCCTACGAGAACCTGCGTCCCGTGCTCTGCGTCCTGCTGCTGATCGCGCGCATCGGCGACGTCGGCACCACCTATCTCGTCACGCCCAACCTGCTGCTGGAGGCCAACCCGATCGTCCGCAAGCTCGGCTGGCCCTTCGCGCTCCTCACGCTCGCCGCCTGCCTGCTGCCCTACCTCACCATTCCCGGCGCCGTCGCCGCGCTCATGACTTTCCTGCTGGTCTCGGCCTCCAATGCCGGGAAGATCTGGATCGTCCGCACCATCGGCGAGAAGACCTACGCCACCCTCATGCTCGACCTGGCGCGCCGCAGCCGGCTGTCGCATGCGCTGCTGGGCATCGCGGCGTCGGCCTTCTTCGTTGCCCTCGCCGGCGGGACTATCATCGGCTTCTATCCCTCGCCGGAGGACGATTGGGGCTTCTGGCTCGGCCTCGGAATTCTCCTCTACGCCGGCGCGGTCTGGCTCTACGGCTCGCTCGCGATGGTGCGCCTGTTTCGCCGGGCCGCGCGAACGGCCTGAGCGCGCAGGGGCGGCATGGACATCACGATCGAAGCGGTAGCGGCGCCGACTCCCGAGGTCATCGAACTGCTCGGCGAGCTCGACGCCGTGCTGTCCGGCCCCTATGCCGCCGACCAGCGGCATGCCCTGTCGGTCGAGCGCCTGTTCCAGCCGGACGTGCGCTTCTTCCTGGCGCGCGTCGACGGCGCGGCCGTGGCCTGCGGCGGCGTCGGCTTCTACGACGGCTATGCGGAGCTGAAGCGCATGTATTCGCGGCCGGCGGCGCGTGGCCGCGGCGTGGCCAAGGCCATCCTGCGCCGGCTCGAAGCCGAGGCGCGCGCCGTCGGCGCGCCGCTGCTGCGCATCGAGACCGGCGTCCATCAGGAGGCGGCCATGCGCTTCTACGAGGCCGCCGGCTTCCGCCGCTGCGGTCCCTTCGGCCCCTACGCGCAGATGCCGCGGCGCGCGATCGAGCTCAGCATCTTCTACGAGAAGGCGCTGTAGGGCGGCCGCGCTCACCGAGATATGAGCGGACGGTGGCCCCGGATCGGGGTATGCTCCGGGAACTGGCGGGTCGCGGCTTGGTCGTGACTGACGGCCGGATTGGGCGTCAAGCCACGGCGGGCGCGCGGCCCCGAACGACGGTTCGGGAGGTGTTGCCATGGCCACCGTTCGAAACATCCGAAACCCCATCGAGTGGAGTTGGGATCAGCTGAAACTCGCGGCGGGAGCCGCCGGTTCGGCCGGGCGCTCGCTGCGCCGCGCCGGCCAGACCCTGCATTCGCCGGCGCCGGCCGTGCGCCGCATCGCCCCGGCGGATCTGCGGGAGGTGCTGGCCAAGGGCCTCGCCGACTTCGGGGCCTACCGCACCGACGTCATCTTCCTGTGCCTCATCTATCCGGTCGTCGGCCTCGTGCTGGGGCGGCTGGCCTTCGGCTACGGCATGCTGCCCCTGCTGTTTCCGCTGGCGTCCGGCTTCGCGCTCGTCGGCCCGCTCGCAGGGATCGGCCTCTATGAGATGAGCCGGCAGCGCGAGCAGGGCGTCGCCGTCACCTGGGCGAACGCCTTCGGCGTGGTGCACAGGCCGTCCTTCGCTGCCATCGTCGTGCTGGGCCTGCTGTTGCTGGTGATCTTCCTGGCCTGGATGGCGGCGGCCGAGATGGTCTATCTGGCCACCTTTGGGCCGGCGCTGCCGGTCTCGATCGGCGCCTTCGTCCGCGACGTCTTCACGACGAGTGCGGGCTGGTCGCTGATCGTCGTCGGCTGCGGCGTCGGGTTCCTCTTCGCCGTCCTGGTGCTGACGATCAGCGTGGTTTCCTTCCCGCTGCTGGTCGACCGCGAGGCCGGGCTCGACACCGCCGTGTGGACGTCGATCCGCGCCGTGGCCGCGAACCCCGTACCGATGGCGATGTGGGGACTGATCGTGGCCGGCGCGCTGGTGATCGGCTCGCTGCCCTTCTTCGTCGGCCTCATCGTCGTCCTGCCCGTGCTCGGCCACGCCACTTGGCACCTCTATCGCAAGGTCGTCGCGCCCGGCTGACGTCGCTCGCAGCGGTCGCCTTCAGTAGCCCGAAAGCCGCGGAACCTGCCGCGCGAACGATGAGATCGGCCGGCGGCCGCTCGTCCGGGCGCCGGTAAACATCGCCTCCACGAATTCTATCGAATACTTTAACCAATTCCGTGAAATAACTGTCCGTTGCGCGAAAGTTCTTCTGCTCTTTTGGAGTGCGCCATGGGGACAGTGGAAATCGCTTCGTCGAACTGGAAGCAGCATTTCAGCGTCAAGGGCTACGCGGCCTTCTTCGTCCTTTGCGCCGCGCTGTCGGCGGCGGTCGGCTATGGCTTCTACAGCTCCAACCTGAGCTGGTTCAAGATCAACAAGGGCGAGGAGAAGACGTCGGCGCTCCAGCTCGTGAACGCCTTCGTGACGACCTACTCCGACGTCCGCGGCCACTTCCTCGTCGGCGACGCGCCGGTCCCCGCCACCTTCCGCGCCCGCGCGATCGACAAGTTCAACCAGTCCAGCACGGCCGACGCCACGCTGCGGCTCTCCATGGTGGGCGTGCGCGGCCGCGAGATCGTCACGGCGCCGGCCGATGAAGCGACGGCCGCCGCGATCGACGCGTTCCTGGTGGAGGCCACGCCGCAGCCGATGACCCAGCTGGCCGAGGTCAACGGCGAGCCGATGCTGCGGACGATCTATCCCTCCATCGCCAGCCAGCAGAGCTGCGTCGACTGTCACAACAAGCTGCAGGCGGGCAAGCCGCAGTGGAAGCTCAACGACGTGATGGGCGCCTTCGTCGCGGAGGTGCCGGCCGGCCCCTTCATGGCCCAGGCGCGCTATGATGCGACCATCACCGCCCTGCTCGTGTTCTTCGCCTCGATGGGGATCGGATCCTCGCTCTTCTTCGGCCATGCGCGGCAGCTGGCGCGCCGCGCCGAGTCCGAAGCGACGCTGCGCACGGCGCACGAGGACCTGAAGGCGGCGGTCGACAAGCTGGCCACGCAGGAGCGGCTCGCCGCGATCGGCCAGATGGCGGGCACCGTCAGCCACGAGCTGCGCAATCCGCTCGGCGTCATCCGCAGCTCCATGACCGTGATCCAGTCGATGACGGCGGGCAAGCAGCTGGGCGTGGAGCGCGCCCTCGAGCGCATCGATCGCAACATCGAGCGCTGCTCGAAGATCATCGGGGAGCTGCTGGATTTCACAAAGCCCAGCGAGCTCGTCCGCGAGCCGGTGGCGGTCGATTCGTGGCTCGGCGGCGTGCTCGATGACTACGCGCTGCACGACAGCATCGCGCTCGTGCGCGAGCTGCAGCCGGATTGCGAGGCCGCGATCGATACCCATCGCTTCGAGCAGGTCTTCATCAACCTGCTCGACAATGCCTGCCAGGCCCTCACCGACGGCAAGTGGGCGCCGCCGGCGGTGTGCGAGCGCCGGATCACCGTGCGCTGCGAGGCGGCCGGCCCGCATGTCCGCATCACCGTCGCCGATACGGGGCCGGGCGTCCCGCCGGATGCCGTGCCGAAGATCTTCGAGCCGCTGTTCACCACCAAGAGCTTCGGCACCGGCCTGGGGCTGCCCACCGTGCGCAAGATCGTGGAGATGCACGGCGGCACGATCGACGTGGCCAGCGTCCCGGATCAGGGCGCGACGTTCACCATCTGGCTCCCGCGCCACGCCGCGTCCGTGCAGCCGGCCGGAACCGCGCAGGCCGTCGCCTGATGGCGCCGCGACAGCGGCGCGCCGTCTCTGCAGCGCCGATCGGGGCCTTCAGATCACCGCCCAGTAGAGCGCCTCGCCCCCGGTCTGCCGGCCAGCCGCGTCGAGCTGGCCGAGCGCGGCCCACCAGTCGTCCGCAAGCTCTTGCTTGTTGCGCAGCACCGGGGCCCCCCGCCTTGACGCAGGTCAAGATCGGAGATGCGCCGAGGCATCAAGATCGCTGTTGCCGCGGCGCTCTATTTTGTTGCCTGACCGCGGACGGGCTCTCCTCAATCGCCCACTCCCAAGGTCTCGCCCCGGCGTTGGAAGTTGTGCCGCGGCGAAGGTGTGTGACGGTACGGAGCCCCTGACTGTGAACCGTCGCTCGTCTTCGGGCTGGTGAGAGGACGAGGCGCGTGCGGGCCTCGGGTCTCTTCATCAGCCGCGGCCCCGGGGCCCCTCGGCCAGGCGCAGCGTGTGCCGCGGTCGCCTGGAAATGGAGCGGCACGCCCTCATAAGATAGGCCCGCCTTGGCCGGGGTACGACATGAGGTTTGCATCGCCTGCCTTCGCCTTCGTGTTGACGATGGGCATCGTCAACCTCTTCGCCGACACGACCTACGAGGGCGGCGGGAGCATCAATGGTCCATTCCTTGCGATGCTTGGCGCCGGCGCGGCCGTCGTCAGCATCACCGCGGGTCTCGGCGAGTTCCTCGGCTACGCCCTGCGCTCGGTCTCCGGATACGTCGCCGACAAGACCGGGAAGTACTGGGCCATCACGTTCGTCGGCTACAGCATCAATCTGCTTGCCGTTCCTGCCATGGCGCTGGCCGGAAGCTGGCAGGTCGCAGCAGCGCTCATCCTTGCCGAGCGCATCGGGCGCGCGCTGCGCAAGCCGACGGTGGAAGCCATGCTCTCCTACACGACCGGCCAGCTGGGCAGGGGCTGGGTCTACGCGGTGAACACCGCGCTCGATGAGATCGGCGCCACCATCGGGCCGCTCACTATCGCCCTCGTCCTCTTCCTGAACGGAGACTACAGGACCGGATACGCGCTGCTTCTGATTTCCGGCCTGCTGGCCCTTGCTTCGCTGGCGGTTGCGCGAAGGGTATTCCCGCTCCCATCCCGGCTGGAGCAGGGCCGGACGGCGCAGGGGCGCGGATTCACGCGCTCGTTCTGGCTGTATATGCTTGCCGGCGCGTGTTTCGCGGCCGGCCTGATGAGCTTCGAATTGATCTCCTATCACCTGGCCGCTACGAAAACCGTCTCGGCGCAGTGGATACCGATACTGCTGGCGTTTTCGACCGGATGCGGCGTGTTCGCCAGCCTCGCGCTCGGCAAGCTCTACGATCGCATCGGCTTGCCGATCGTTCTGATTGCCGTTTTTCTGTCGTCACTTTTCTCTCCGTTCGTCTTCCTGGGCGGCTTCTTTGCCGTGCTGATCGGCATGGTGCTGTGGGGAATCGGCTACGCGGCGCAGGACACGCTGCTCAAGGCCGTCGTTGCGGGCGTCCTGCCGGAGGGCAAGCGAAATCTCGCTTTCGGGCTCTTCTACACGGGATATGGCGTTGGCTGGCTCATCGGCAGCGTCGTGACCGGCCTGCTCTACGCGCATTCGCTTATTGCTCTCATCCTGTTCGCTGCGCTCTCGCAGCTTGCCTCCTTGCCGGTGTTCATGGTTGCGGAACGCGCGGGGCGGGATCGACAGGTTTCCTGATACGCCGGCGTCCCGCTGTGCGCATGCCAGCGAGCCGAGTTTCAGACCCCTCATGGCACGCTGATAGCGGGATGACGAGCGTCATCGCGCATTGGTTGCATTTTGCAGCCCTGGCCGGATGCCGAGCCGAGCCTGTGCGGTGCCCTCGCGTGTTCAGTCGATCTGCGAAAAGGTGAACCCAGCCCCAAGCAGCCAGATGAACTCGTTCTCCTTCGCCTTCGTTCCGCCGGGGATTGCGGAGCACAAGACCGCAATAGCTGATGACACCGAACTTGAGGCACAGCTCATCGCCGTCGAAGACCGCGATGCCGTCGGTCGCATCCCCTCCGCCCATGACCCAGTCTCCCGACATCTCGGCGGCGCCCTGCGCGGTCACGGACGCGGCGTGTTCTTCCTCGAGCCACAGCCTGCGGCCGTGAAGCCGATGGCCGAAGAACAGGGTGCGGATCTCGTCGGCGGGTATCCGGTTCCGTGCAGCAAATTCACTGCCGAAGAGGGTTTCTGGAACGCCTGCCAGGCGGAATCCGGTGCGGAGCCGTTGCAGGTCTGCCGCGCGGGCGAATCCCAGCCACGGCATAGCGTCGATCGTGAGCGGAATGCCTCCGCGCTCGACCCAAATGTCATCGAAGCGCGCGATGGCGGATTGCGCGTCCCCCTTGCGACCGAGATGCCCGTAGGTGGCTCCGAGCGCGGCAAACGGATATTCGTCGTCCCGATTGAGTCGGGTCGCGGTCTCGAGCGATGCGGCCGCTTCGTCGAAATTCTCCAATGCGAATTGGGCCATGCCCAGAAAGTAGTGGAAGGCCGGCGGGTGGCGCGGGTCAAGCCGCATGGCCGTGCGGATGTAGGAGACGGCCTCCGCCGGCCGCCCCGCCGTGGTCAGCGCGCCGCTCATATAGGCGTAGGTCCAGGCATCGCCGGGTTCGAGGACCAGCGCCGCCCGGAACTCGGCAAGCGCCTTATCCGCCTGAAGATCAGTCCACAGAATCAGTCCGGCGGCCTGGTGGGACAAGCCGCTCGGGTGCTTTTGTGCCTGGTCCAGGTTTTGGGCGACCGCCAGCAGCTTGCTGCCCCGTCCGCGCGCCTCGGGACCCGAAATGCCCATGCTGAAGTTCCATCCCGTCCCATAGCTTCCGAAATACAGCAGGGAAAGCGCCGCGTACGCGCGCCCGTAGTCCGGATCGAGCTCGATCGCCTGCTCGAAATAGGGAACCGCTTTCGCGGAATCGGCCGGAGTCCCGCGCCGGAAGAGCTCCCATCCCCTCAGGAAGGCGTCGTACGCCGCCAGAACGCGAGTTTCCTGCTGCCCGATGATTTGCCGCTCATCCTCGGTCAGCCGTATGGCCAAAGCGTCGGCGATGCTGCGCGTCACCTTGTCTTGCAGGGCGAAGACGTCGGCGAGCGACCCGTCGAAGCGATCTGCCCACGCATGCCCCCCGCTGAGCGCGTCGATGAGCTGCGCGTTTATCCGCAACTGATCGCCGGCGCGTTGCACGCTGCCTTCGAGCACATATCGAACGCCCAGTTCCTCGGAGACCTGCTTCGGCGGAATCGTTCTCCCCTTGTAGACGAACGTCGAATTGCGCGAGATGATGAACAGGCCCGAGACTTTCGAGAGCTCGGTGATGAGGTCGTCCGTCATGCCGTCGGCGAAATACTCCTGCTTCGGATCGCTGCTCATGTTGGTGAACGGCAATACGGCGATCGATGGCCGATCCGGCAGCGGCAATGCCATGTTTTCGATCGATGCGGGCTCGATCGCCGGTGACCACGGATGCCACCAGGCGCCGGCGGCGGCCGACGCCGCAACAAC
>Ga0335082_10007448_pt1 | contig 11877 bp, 12 predicted proteins | sample Lox_Sample_41_FD_206718 | JGI IMG/M metagenome (GOLD analysis project Ga0335082, IMG submission 206718) | Soil microbial communities from Loxahatchee National Wildlife Refuge, Florida, United States - Lox_Sample_4.1 | ecosystem: Environmental > Terrestrial > Soil > Wetlands | place: USA...
CCGAGCTCGGCGACCTGCTCCAGCAGGCCGACGAGCAGAGCCCGCTCGACGCCGTCGAGGACGCGATGCTGCGCGACGAGATCGGGCAGGCCGTCCTCAACGTGCTCGACGACCGCGAGCGCCGCGTGATCGCGCTGCGATACGGCCTCGGCAACGGACACCCGATGAGCTTGCGCGACGTGGGCAAGCAGATGGGCCTGTCGGGCGAGCGCGTGCGTCTGATCGAGCGCGAGGCGCTCCGCAAGCTGCGCGACTCGGAGATCGTCAACGCGGCCGGCTGGATCTAGGGCACACCGGCGCCGGACACCCTCATGTCCGCGGCAACGCAGTCGCAGCGAGGCGAGGTCCTGGTCGGGATCTCGGCGTGGACCGAGCCGACGCTCGTCAAGGCGGGAACGTTCTACCCGAAGAAGACGATGACCGCCGAGGAGCGGCTGCGCTTCTACGCGTCCGAGTTCCGGGTCGCGGAGGTCGACTCGACGTACTACGCGCCGCCGACGGTTCGCAACGCGGAGCTCTGGATCGAGCGGACGCCGAAGGACTTCGTCTTCGACGTCAAGGCGTTCTCGCTGCTCACGGGGCACCCGACACGCGTCGACCGCCTGCCGAAGGATCTGAAGGAGGAGCTGCCGGAGGAGCTCGCGGCGAAGAGGAACGTCTACCGGGACAAGGTGCCGCCCGGGTGGGCCGACGAGGTGTGGGAACGGTTCCGCGAGGCGCTGTTCCCCCTGCATTCGGCGGGGAAGCTGGGATCGGTGCTGTTCCAGTTCCCCCAGTGGTTCTTTCCCGGGCGGGGGTCGAAGGAGTACATCGTCGAGTGCGCCGAGCGGCTGCCGGACTACCAGCTCGCGATCGAGTTCCGGCACAACTCCTGGCTGAGCGAGAAGAACGCGGAACGGACGCTGGGCTTCCTCGAGGAGCACCGCCTGGCATACGTCTGCGTGGACATGCCGCAGGGGTTCGACTCGAGCCTGCCGCCGGTCGCGGCGGTGACGAACCCGGCCCTCGCGGTCGTTCGGTTCCACGGCCGCGACCCGGATGCGTGGGCGTCCACCTCGGGCGGCGCGGCGGAGCGATTCAAGTACGACTACTCGAAGGCCGAACTCGAGGAGTGGACGCCGAAGGTCGAGGAGCTCGCCGCGCAGGCGCGTGAGACGCACGTGGTCATGAACAACTGCTACAACGACTACGCGGTCAGGAGCGCGCGGCAGCTCGCCTCGCTGCTCGACCTCGAGGAGTGACGCGCAGGGTGACGAAGGATCCGCAGAAGCAGGGCGGCGTGACCGCGAAGGCCTTCTGGGTCCTGTTCGCGGTCGCGGGCCTCGGGCTCGGGCTGTGGCTGTTCGGTCGGAAGCGCGGGCGCGGCCGCGCTAGGCGGAAGCCGGACCCTCCGACCTGACGCGCTCCACGTTCGCGAACGCGTCGCGGAGCTTGCCGATCCACTCCGACTCGTTCGTGCCAACCAGTCGCACGCACCAGGCCAGGGCCTCGCTCCTGCTGCGCGCGACGCCGGCGTCCACGAGCGTGTCGAGCACGGCTCGCTCGCTCATCCGGAGGCGCGTCATGTGCGGAACCGACAGCGTCGTGAACAGCAGTCGCTCGTCGCCGATCGCCGCGCCCCAGGACACCTTGCGGCCGAAGCGTCGTTCGGCTTCGAGTGCGATGCGGATCCGTTCCTCGCGCGTGTCCTCGCGGAAACGCTGGACGCGGGCCGCGACGGCCGAGGCCCTCGTCTCGTCCGTGGCGTCGGCCGGGAGGCCGGGCGCGTCGAGGGCGCCCACGACCAGGATCTCCTCGCGGTCGCTGGACACTTCGGGGGCTTCCCGGAACCAGCCCTCGGGCAGCCGTCCGGCGAACCATCCGCGCAGCTCGTCGGCGGTGGGCTCGGGGTGCTCGGCGTGGCGGTGATGGCGGTGGGGCGTTCCGTGGTCTCTCATGGGAATTACCGTATTACACGCTTACGCGAGCGTCAAGCCGTCAATCGACGGGGGCGGCCGCCAGAGCGTCGGGGCGGCGGTAGCGGGCGAGCTCCGGGTAGACGAGGGCGACGACCCCGGCGCCGAACAGGCAGAACAGGCCGCCGGTGATCGCCGAGAACAGGTTCGCGTCGGCCGTCGTCATGAAGATCGCCGCCAGGCCGGCGACGGTTCCCGACTCGAAGTCGCCCAGCCGTGGGCCGCCGGTCACGACCAGGATGTGGATCGCGGACAAGCGGCCGCGGAGCGAGTCGGGCACCGACTCCTGAAGGATGGTCCCGCGGAAGACCGCGCTCACGACGTCGGCCGCGCCGGCGAGCGCGAGGAAGAACAGCCCCGCCCAGAAGTAGGCGCCGCCGAGTCCGGAGAGGCCGAACATCGTGATCGCCGCGCCCCACGCGACCACCGCCCAGATGACGAACAGTCCCTGTCGGCGGACGCTCCCGACCCACCCCGAGGTCAGGGCGCCGACGGACGCGCCCACGGCCGGCGCCGCCGACATCAACCCAACCGCGGCGGGCCCCCTGTGGAAGACGGTCACGGCGAGCGCGGGGAACAGGGCGCGGGGCATCCCGAAGATCATCGCGTTGAGGTCGATGGCGAAGGTGGACACGAGCACGCGCTTGCCGCGCAGGAACGAGAATCCCTCGCGAACCGCCCGCCAGCCACTCCGAACGGCTTCGCCCGCGGCGCGAACGGGAGGCAGCGGGGGGAGCGCCAGCGTCAGGCCGATCGAGCCGGCGAACGTCGCGACGTCGATGCCGTACGCGATCGCCAGGCCGGTGTTGACGTTGCTCTGGGAGCCGATCACGAAACCCGCCACCACCGGGCCGACCACCTGCGTCACGTTGTACATGACCTGGTTCAGCGCCATCGCCGCCGGCAGGCGCTCCACTCCGACGACGTTCGGGACCACCGCGGACCGCGTCGGCGAGTTCACGGCGAAGAACGCGGTCTGCGCGATGACCACCACGTACAGGTACCAGAGGGGAGGCCTCCCGTGGAGGGCGCCGAGCAGCAGGAGGACGCTGGTCGCCGCCAAACCGAACTCGGTCAGCAGGATCAGCCTGCGGCGGTCGAACCGGTCGGCCCACGTTCCGCCCCAGATCGCGAAGAACGCGAGCGGCGGGATCTGGACCAGGCTGATGAGCCCGACCGCGAACGACGAGCGGGTCAGGAGATACACCTGGATCGGGAGCGCCACCACCGTCACCTGGCGCCCCGTGAGGGAGATCAGCTGTCCGAACTGCAGGAGGCGGAACTCCCGCGACTCCCGCAACGGCGTGACGTCGATCGCGAGGCCGCGGATGGCGGCCCCGGCCCGGCTCAGGCGGGGGACCGCGTGGCCCTCGGTCTCGTCCTCGCCGACGGGCTCACGGTCGTCCACCGGCCGAACATAGCGTGTCTGCTACTGTCGGAAGCCGAGGAGGCCAATCGATTGGACGACGTTCGCGCCATCTACGAGAACCGGGACACGTACCAGTTCCTGGACGTCCGCGAGCCCTGGGAGTGGAACCAGGGCCGCATCCAGGAGGCCGTCCTGGTTCCGCTGAACAGCGTGATGGCGGGCGCCGAGTCGGAGGTCCTGACGAAGGACCGGCCGGTCATCGTCGTCTGCAAGACGGGCAATCGCAGCGAGGTCGCCACGCTGATGCTCCGCGCGCGCGGCTACCAGGCGGAGAACATGGAGGGCGGGATGGAGGCGTGGGCCGCCGCGGGACTGCCGTTCTCCGGCCCGGACGGAGAGCCCGGCCGGGTCGCCTGACGCTCGCTCCTCAGCCCGGCCCCATCTCCCGGCGTAGCGACGGCAGCGGCAGCGAGCCGAGCGACAGCAGCCGGTCGTGGAACGCGGAGAGGTCGAACGCGTCGCCGGCGCTTCGCTCCGCGGCCCGACGCCACGACCTGATCTCGAGCATGCCGATCATGTACGACAGCGCCTGCCCGGGCATCGCGACGTAGCGATCGACCTCGATCTCCGCGTCGACCGGCGACAGGCCGCCGGTCTGCATCTGCGCGACGGCGCGCCCCCGGTCCCACTCCAACGCGTGGATACCCGTGTCGACGATCAACCGGTTGGCGCGGAACGCGAGGGAGTCGAGCATGCCGAGCCGCTCGTGCTCGCTCTCGTACAGGCCCATCTCGTCGGCGAGACGCTCCGCGTAGAGGCCCCAGCCCTCCGTGAACGAGCTGCCGGCGAGGAACCCGCCGAAGCGGCGCAGCAGCGGCCGTCCGGTGATCTCGTGCTCGATCGAGATCTGGAAGTGGTGGCCCGGGTTGGCCTCGTGGTGCGTCGTCGTCGCCAGCTGGTGCAGCGGCCGCTGGTCGGGCCGATACGTGTTCACGTAGTAGACGCCGGGGCGCGATCCGTCGGCCGTCGCCGGGTTGTAGAACGCGAACGGCATGTCCGCCTCGCGGAACTCCTCGACCGCGCGGACCTCGCAGTTGGCGTGGGGCAGCCGTCCGAACACGGCGGGCGCGGCGTCCCAGCTGCGCGTGACCTGCCGGCGGGCCGTCTCCACAAGCTCCTCGCGCGTCGCGGCGCCGTGCGACTCCCGGTACTCGGCGGTCGCCGCCGCCGGATCGCCGAAGCCCAGGCGCTTCGCCGCTTCGCGGCGTTCCTCCTGGATCTTGGCGAGCTCCGTCACGCCGAGCTCGTGCACCGCGGCGGGCTCGAGCGGCAGCGACGTCCACGACAGGATCTGCGCCGCGTACATCCGGTCGCCGCCGGGGAGCGCGGACAGACCGATCGTCTCCGTCGCGGCCGGGCGGTACCGGCGCAACAGCTCGAGGTACCGCTCGTGCGCGGGGAGCACGTCGTGCCGCAGGACCTCGCCCACGACGGAGGCGCCCTCGGCGTCCTGCGCCACGGGGATCATTGCCGGCGACTGATCGAGCGGCGCGGCGATGAACCGTTCGACCTGTGCGATCGAACGATCGACCATGACGCCGGGGCACGTCTGCCGGGCCTCCACCGCGTCCTCGAGGATGGGACCGAGCGCGTCGAGATACGCGGGCACGGCGCGAAGCCTCGTCACGTAGCGTTCGAGACGCTCGGGGGTGTCGGCGCGTTGCAGGGAACCCATCTGGCCCACGAGCTGCCCCGGACCCCAGATGTGCGACGCGGCCTGAAGGCGGTCGAGGCGGGCCTCGATCGCTTCGAGCTCGCGGTTCGAGCACGCCTCCAGGACGTCGAGCGTCGTCCGCTCGATCAGCGACAACCCGCTCCGGTCGATCGTCGCGGCTTCCTGCAACGACTCCCGGTACATGCGGGCGCGCTCCGCCAATCCGTCCTCGCTCGGATCCGGGAGCCGGTCGTCGAACCGCTCGTCGCCCACCGACGTCCCGAGCATCGGCTCGAGCTCGAGCAACCGGTCCCAGAACCGGTCGGCCAGGTCTCGAGCCGCCTGGTCGGGCAGCGACCGCTCGTCGGACATCGTCGTGCATCTCCCCTCGTCGAGTGGACACCCGCGTCGGCGCGGGGAACCCGCGCTCGCCCCCCGGCCCCCGGAGCTTAGAGCACGCCGACGGAGGCAGGAGCTTCCGCTTGCTTGCCGCAGGGGGTTTTCCCCTTAAGTCCAAGGACCTATTGCGACCCGTTCGGCGAGCAGTCACGATCACGGCGTCCCTACAATGCATGGAGGGCGGCGTCCGGCGCCCAATCGGGGGTGGCGCCGGATTGGTTGGGAGGGTTCCCTCGAAAGCCCGCGGCGGGGCTGGGGTCGGGCGGTGCCTCGAGAGAACGGCTCGGGATGAGTGAACAGTTGCACGAGGCGGCCGAACGGGCGCGGTCGGAACGACGGCAGCGGCTCGTTCGCGAGGTCGCTCCCTATCTGGAGCCCGATGAGCGCGTGCTGGACGCGACGACGGGGCGGTCGGAAGGACACGAGGCGACGACGCTGCGCGTGATCGCGACCGACCGCAGGTTGATGGTGCTGCGCAAGAAGGCGTTCCGCCAGTTCTCCATGCAGACGTTCTCCTACGCGAGCGCGCGCGTGTCCATCGGGTTCACCGCGGAGGCGGGCGGCGAGCTGGTGGTGGCGGACGCGGCAGGCGACATCCGGGTCGTCGGCATCCCCGAACTCGACCTGGAGCCGCTGTTCGCGTCGCTCGTCGATCGGATCGAGGAGCAGCGACTGGAGGTCGCGCTCGAGCACGGCGACGCCGTGGAGTTCCGCCCCGCCCGTACCGAGACCGGCGACTACCCCGTGGTGCTCACCGACGAGGAGGCGGGGAGTCCGGTCGGCGCCGGTGTGCGCCTGGTCGAGCCGATGCGCGTGGGCGCGCAGACGATCGAGGAGATCCTGGCGGCGGCGGGATTCCCCCCCGAGCCGGCTCCGGTGGCCGGTGTCGGGTCGGGCGGGGGCCGCGCCGAGACCAACGATCCGGCGGAGGGTCCGGTGGGCGAGCCTTTCCGGATCACGGAGCGCCCGGGCGAGGCGAGCGACCTCGGGCTGGGCGGCGGCCCGGCGGAAGGGTCCGGCGGCGAGGTGGGCGGCCTGGACCTGCCGGTGATCATTCCCGACGACGCCGTTCCGGCGGCGCGGCTCGTGGGGGCCGCCGAGGCCGGCATCCTTCGATGGGTCATCTCGGAGAGCGGCGCCGACGCCGGGATCTACCTTCGCCGCGACGCGGCGGGCGAGGAGCACCTGCAGGTCGAGCCGAGGCGCCTGGACGCGCAGACGGCGATCTCGCTGGTGCGCCGCGCCGGATCGGCGCTCGAGGAAGGTCCGGCCGCGACGCGGGACGAAGAGGCGATGCTGGTCACGCGGTGGGGTGAAGCCGGGGACGAGCGGGTGCTCATCCTCTCGGGAGTGCCCGCAGGACCGCTGGGCGAGCTCACCTCGTTCGCGAGGTTCGTCTTCGACCGGCTGGAGCAGCCGGCCGCGGCGCCCGGCCCGGGAACGCAGGCTCCCCTGTTCGATCGGCCGCGGCTCGAGGACGTTTCGGTGGCGATCGGCGAGGAGGGCCTGCCGGCCGCCGTCGCCCGCCTCGTGTGGGGGGGACGCGAGTACGCGGGGAGCGGGCACGGACATTCGAGCCTGCTCGGACGCCACCTGGCCGCGGCGCGCGCCGTCGCCGAGGCCCTCGGCCACGCGATGGGCCGGGATGTGATGGTGGAGCACCTGTTCCTGACGTATCCGCCGATGGACGCCGAGCTCGTCGTGGTGACGGTGCTGGTCGGCGCTCAGCGATTCGTCGGGGCGACCGCGGTGCCACCGGGCCAGGAGACGAAGGCCGCCGCGCAGGCGGTCCTGGACGCGCTCAACCGCAACGCGCGCCGCATCGCGGACGAGCCGTAGGGGCCGTCAGGCCGCTCCGCGCGCCGTCGCCAGCGCGGCGGCCGCTTGCTCGGTGTGCAGGCGGTCGTGGCCCGCGATCAGCCGAAACGTCAGGTCGTAGCTCTCCTCGCCGCGCTCCTGATGGACCCCGACCCGAGCGCGTTCCTCGTCCGTCGAACCCCTCCACAAGCGGAGGTTCGCATCGCGCAGGGCGGCGAAGAACTCGAGCATCTCGCGGGGGTCTTCCCGGTCGGGCCGGAGGCCCTGTACCCACGAGTCCTGGTCGTAGCCGATGAGCGGGGGGCGGTCGTGCGCCAGGATCCATCGGTATCTGGCCGTGGACACGATCTCGGCGTGGACGACGTGCCCCACGGTCTCCTGCGCGGACCACTCGGCGGGCTCGGGGCGTGCGCTCGCGAGGTCGCCCGCCCCGCGCAGCAGCGCCAGGAGCGCGCCGGGCGTCGCCGCCTGCACCTCGGCGGGATCGTCGGCCCCGAGGCAGGCGAGGAGCGCCTCCTGGTATTCGGCGGGACTGGTGATGGGATCCGGCGTCTTCACGGCGGCCTCCTCGGGCGTCAGACTCACGCGAGAACCCTAGCGGCGGCATGCGCCGGGGGAATGGTCGGCGTGTCCACTCTCGGGAGGTCGTGGGAGTGGAGGCCTATTCGAGCGTGCCGTCGTCGGCGAGCGCGGCCGCGGGGCCGGTCACGGCGGCGACGCCTGCACCCGCTCGACGGGCGAGGGCAACCAGCGCACACGCACCGGCCGCGACGGCGACCACGCCGCCGGCCACGAATCCCGTCCTGGCGTCGAGGTACTGGCCCACCAACCCCGCGAGGAACGAGCCGATGGGCGTGCTCCCCAGGAAGATCAGCGTGTAGAGGGCCATGACGCGCCCGCGGAACTCGGGGGCCGACGTGAGCTGCAGGGTCGAGTTCCCCGTGATGGCGAACGCGATGCCCGAGAAGCCGATGACCGCCAGCAGCGCCCACGCCGCGCCTTCCGACGGAGCGGCCGCGAGCGCGATCGAAGCGGCGCCGACGGCGATCGCAAGCAGCGCCAGGCGCCGGGGGTTCGGCCTGGTCGCCCGGCTCGCCATGTACAGGGCGCCGGACAGCGAGCCGATGCCCCAGAACGCCCACAGCCAGCCCATGGTCGTGGAGTCGCCCGACAGGTCGCGGACGGCGAAGAGGGGAATCAGGACCGCGAAGTTGAACGAGAACAGGAACACGACGGCCATCGTCAGCATCGGGAGCCGGAGATCGCGCTCCCGCCAGGTGTAGCGGATCCCCTCCCGGATCTGCCCGGCCGCCCTCGCCACGCGCTCGCGCGGGTGCAGCTCGGCCACGCGCATGACCAGGAGCGCTGCCACGACCGCCAGGTACGAGATTCCGTTGATCAGGAACACGGGAGCGGTCCCGACCGTCCCGATCAGGATCCCCCCGATCACCGGGCCGATCATGCGCATGCCCGTGAACGTGGCCGTCGTGAGGCTCATGGCGTTGGTGAGGTCGTCGGGCCCCACCATCTCCAGGTAGAAGCTCTGCCGCGTCGGCATGTCGACGGCCGTGACGCACCCGGAGACGAACGACAGCACGTACACCATCCACACCTGGACGACGCCGGTGGCGTCCAGGATCCAGAGCGCGAAGGCCGGGACGGCGAAAGCGAGCTGCGCGAACACCAGCACCCGCCGGTTGTCGAAGCGGTCGGCGATCAGGCCGCCCCAGGCTCCGAAGAGCAGGATCGGAAGGAACTGGAGGCCCGTGTCGATGCCGAGGGCTACGCCACTGTGCGTCAGCTGCAGGACGAGCCACGGAGCGGCGACCCCCTGCATCCAGGTGCCTCCGGCGGAGACGACCGTGCCGAGCACGAACAGGCGGAAGTTCCGAACACGAAGCGACCGAAACGTTTCGCGCGCGCCCATCGTCGGACTAGGGTACGCGGCCTTCCCGTGCGAGGGTCACCCGCGCGGTTGACATCGCGAACCCGGCGCCTCTAGCTTCAATCCGGCTTGCCGGCACGATCGTCCCGAGGGATCTCATGGACCCAGCGCACGAATCCGACCTCCATCCCATCAACACCTCGACCCTGGCCGAGCAGGCGTCGGCCGTCCTGCGCGAGTGGATCGCGTCGGGCGAGTTGCACGGCGGCGACCGGCTGGTGGAATCGAAGATCGCGGACCGGATGCAGATCAGCCGGGGCCCGCTTCGCGAGGCGCTCAAGCACCTGCAGGCCGAGGGCCTCGTCCGTGAGGAGCCGCGGCGGGGGACGTTCGTCGCGGAGCTCACACCCGAGGATGTGCGCGACCTCTACGACCTGCGCGGCTCGCTCGAGGCCCAGGCGGCGAGGTCCGTCATCGAGGATGGGAACACCGTCGCGCTGGCCGCCCTCGAGAAGACGCTGTTCGCGATCGGCGACGCCGAGCGCTCGAACGACCGCAACGCCCTCGCGAGGGCGGACTACGCGTTCCACGAGACGCTCTGTCGCGTGAGCGGCAACTCCCGCCTGCTGGAGGTGTTCGTCCGCCACGCGACCGAGATGCGGGTGCTCCTTCGCCTGGACGACTACTGGTACTTCCCCCCCGAAGGCGAGATGGCCGAGCACGGGGAGCTGATCGAGGCGATCCGGTCGGGCGATCCCGAGGTGGCCGGCAACGCCTTCCGGGAGCACGCCGCCTGGGCCCGCCAGCGGATCCTGGAGAGCTGGCCTCCGGAGTCTCCTCCGCAGCCGCCGCGCTAGCCCGCGCTAGACGGCCGGGCCCGAGACCAGGCGCATCAGCGCCGTGTGCGTCCCGTTCCGGTCCATCCACGTGACGCTGATCTGCTCGCCCGGCTTGTGGACGTGGATCTTCGGGCCGAGCGTGTCGGCCGACGTGACGCGCTGGCCGTTGACCGCGGTGATGACGCTCAGCCGGCCGAGTCCGGCGCGAGCCGCGGAGGTTCCGGGCTCGACGCCGACGACGAGCGCGCCGGCGTTGGTCGAGACGCCGATCCGTTGGGCGGTCGCCGCGTCGATGTTCTTCGCCTCGATCCCGAGGAACCCCGCGGGCCCGATGATCACGTCCGCGGTCGCCCGGCCCGACCTGACCTGGCCGACCACGTCGAGCGCGTCGTTGATGGGGATCGCGTAGCCGATGCTCGAGGACGACTGTGCCGGTCCCTGCGTCGCCGAGGCAGTGATCATCCCGACGACGTGTCCGTCGTTCGTGACGATCGCGCCGCCGGAGTCCCCGGGGCTGATCGAGGCGTTGCTCTGGATCAGGCCGCTCAGGTGCTCCGAGCCGCCGCGGTCGTCGCCGACGGTGATCGACTGATCGAGCGAGGAGATCGACCCGCTCGTCACGGACGGGGGGCCGCCGCGTCCGAGCGCGTTGCCGATCGCGACGATCCGCTGGCCGCTCGACAGGGCCGAGGAGTCGCCCGCCGACACGGTGGGAAGCCCCGAGGCCCCCTCAAGTCGGATCAGGGCGACGTCGGCCGAAGGGTCGACCCCGAGAACGTCGGCTCGGTACGTCGCGCCCGAGCTGGGGATGGTGACCCGGATGCTGTTGGCGCCCTCCACGACGTGGTTGTTGGTGAGCACCTCTCCCGACGACGTCAGGATCATGCCCGTGCCGGCGCCGAGGGGAACCTGAACGCTCGACCCGAGATCGGCGTCCGTGAACGTGTTGATGTCGACGACGGCCGGCGTGACCCTGCCCGCGATCGCTCGCACGTCGGAGGGCGGGACGGCCGGCGCGTTGCCACCTCCCTGGGCGATGACGGGAGGCTGTGCGGTGCCGCGGTCCCCGGCACGCAGGACCCACCCGATGCCGACGCCCGAGGCCAGCAGCAACGCGGAGGCCGTGAGGGCGGCCACCACCGCCCGGCCACGGCGCCGGGGCGGAGGTGGCGCCCAGCCGGGAGGCGGATAGTGCTGGCTCCACGCCGGCTGGGGGTATGTCTGGGGGTATGCGGGCGTTGGGCCGGCCGGGCCGGCGCCGGGAGTGGCTCCCTGCTCGGCGCGGGGGAAGCCCTGGCCGGATGCCGGCCAGATGTCGGGGGGCATGGCGCTCGGCGGAGGCGGGATCGCGGGAGGGGGAGGCGTCGGCGGGGTCTCCCGCGGCTGCCCTCCGCTCGGCTCGTTCGTTTCGTCCTCAGGCATTGACCACGCTCCTCAGGATGGGGCATCGGCCATCCTGGGGCCTCTCGATGAGAGGGAGCTGAAACAAACCTTGAATTTTCATGAGATCGGCCGCCGGAAGGCTCGATTCAGGCACTGCCGGCCCTGGTGGAGAGGGCTTCGAGGAGCTTCGCGGAGGCGTCGCTCACGTCCCGGACGGCCCGGTCGAACGCGTCGGCGTTCGCCCGGGACGGTTGCCGGTAGCCGCTGACCTTCCGGACGAACTGCAGGGCCGCGGCCCGGATCTCCTCTTCCGTGGCGGGCTCGGTCCCGCGCAGTTGCTTGATGCTTCGGCACATGGCTCCACCTTAGCTCGGTCGTGGGGAACGGCCGCGGACGGCGGAGGCTCGGGCCTGAGCAGAGGCCGCCCACCATTCCGTGGCGGCCAGCTTCGCGAGGGTGTCCCGCAGCTGCTCGAGCGTGGTCCGGTCCAGGGAGAGGAACTCGGCTGGGGGCTC
>Ga0335082_10007449_pt1 | contig 11876 bp, 7 predicted proteins | sample Lox_Sample_41_FD_206718 | JGI IMG/M metagenome (GOLD analysis project Ga0335082, IMG submission 206718) | Soil microbial communities from Loxahatchee National Wildlife Refuge, Florida, United States - Lox_Sample_4.1 | ecosystem: Environmental > Terrestrial > Soil > Wetlands | place: USA: Florida...
GCCATTGCCGAGTCCGAGAAGCGTTTCCGCACGCTGGCGGACAGCGCCCCGGCGCTGATCTGGGTCAACGGACCCGACGGCTGCGAATACGTCAACCGCGGCTACCTGGAGTTCGTCGGCGCCGAGAACAAGGAGGTGCGTGGCCATGGGTGGGAGCGCTTCGTCCATCCCGATGACCGCAAGACCCATGTTGACGGCTACCAACAGGCCGCTGCGGCGCGATCGCTCTTCGATGCGGAGTTCCGTTTCCGCCGCCATGATGGCGAGTACCGCTGGCTGAAGTCGGTGGGCCGGCCGCGCCTCGGTCCGCAGGGGGAATTTCTCGGCTATGCCGGCCTCTCCATCGACATCACCGAGCGCAAGCAGGCCGAGCAGACACAGCTGCTGCTGGTGAACGAGCTCAATCATCGCGTCAAGAACACGCTCGCCAGCGTTCAAGCCATCGCGCAGCACACCCTGCGCCGGACCAGGGACCCGTCCGAGTTCGTGGCCAGCTTCACCGGGCGCATTCAGTCGCTCTCGCGCGTCCACTCCATTCTGAGCGATTCGACCTGGCAGGGAGCCGACCTCCGCGAACTCATAAGAGACCAGCTGTTGCTCGGATCGGTCGACGAAACGCGGCTCACGGCCTGGGGTCCCGTCGTGCGATTGGGCCCGCAGACGGCGCTGCACTTGGCGTTGATGCTGCACGAGCTCGGCACCAACGCCATCAAGTATGGCTCGTTGTCGCGGCCGCAGGGCCAGGTGGCGATCACCTGGACGGTCGAGGACGGGATGCTGCATCTGCGCTGGCTCGAGCGGGGCGGTCCGCCCGTCACGGCGCCGACCACGCTCGGCTTCGGCCTGATCCTGATAGAGCAAAGCGCCAAGAGCGAGGGCGGAGAGGCGCGCCTGTCGCTTGAAGCCGATGGCGTCGTCTGGGAGATCGCGTTGCCGCTGCCGCGAGCCGCGACATTCAGCCGGTCGCAGGCGGAGAACTTCACGGCCGCCGCGCGTAACAGCCAGCCAGCGGCTCATGAGACACGCGTCGTCGAGAAGGCGCTCGCCCGCCTGGCAGGAAAGCGCTTTCTGGTTGTGGAGGACGAGCCGCTCGTCGCACTTGATATGGTCGGGTGCCTGGAGGACGCCGGAGCGGAGACGGCGCCGCCGGTCGGTACGGTCAAGGAGGCGCTGCGGATCATCGAAAGCGCGTCCTTCGACGCTGTGGTCCTCGACGGCAACCTCCGCGGTCAGAAGGTGGACGAGATCGCGGCCGCGCTGACACGCCGCAACATTCCGTTCCTGTTCGTCTCCGGCTATGGGCCTGAAAGCCTGCCGCGCGCATTCCGGAGTGCGGCCGTGCTCGGCAAGCCCTTCAGCCCGGACGCTCTGCTGGAGGCCGCCGCGCGGCTGGTTCAGCCGAATGCTGACGTGGTCCGTTTGAGGGACTAGCCTCCGCCCTCTCCATGGGCGCCTGCGCGCTGGCATATCTCGGCCAGCGCGAGCGGGCCGAGGCGTGGGCCGCGCGCCGCCGTCATCGATCCCGACGACTGCTACATGCGCTACGACATCGGCTGCGTGTATGCGCTGCTCGGACGGCTCGACCTCGCCCTCGATCACCTCGAGGCGGTGCTCGCCAAGACGACGGCCTCCGCGCGCTGGTACCAGCAATGGATGCAGCAGGACACCGATCTCGATCCGCTGCGCTCCCACCCGCGCTTCCAGGCGATGATGGCGCCGGCGGACTCCGCCATCTCGGATCGACCTCCCGCAGAGTCTGCAGACACCGCCGGATGGACGCGCCGATAGGCCGCTCCGAATGCCCATGGCCGGCGCCGGGCATCGGGACTATCGTTCGATCTGTGCGTCTACAAACACACTCCATCGAACCACCAAAGAACAGGGCCCCATGAAATCCCACTACCGCGTCGTCGTGATCGGCGGCGGCGTCGTCGGCGCTTCCGTGCTCTATCATCTCGCCAAATTCGGCTGGCCCGACGTGGCGCTGGTCGAGCGCAGCGTCCTCACCGCCGGCTCCTCCTGGCACGCCGCCGGCGGCGTTCACGCCCTCAACGCCGATCCCAACATGGCGGCGCTGCAGGCCTATACGATCGACCTGCTCTCCGAGATCGAGCGCGAGAGCGGCCAGCCCATCGGCCTGCACATGACCGGCGGCATCACCGTGGCCTCGGCGCCGGCGCGCTGGGAATGGCTGCAGTCGGCCTACCGCATCTTCCAGACCATCGGCATCGAAGACTGCCACCTGATGACCCCGGCTGAGATCAAGAAGGCCTGCCCGGTGATCGACATCGAGGGCGTCATCGGCGGCCTGTGGGCCGACCGCGAAGGTTATGTCGACACGACCGGCACGGTGCAGGCCTACGCGAAGTGCGCGCGCCTGCGTGGCGCCGAGGTGATCGAGCACAACCGCGTGCTGGAGCTGCACCGCAAGGGCGACGCCTGGCAGGTGGTCACCGAGCAGGGCACGATCACGGCCGAGCATGTGGTGAACGCCGCCGGGCTCTGGGCCAAGCGCGTCGGCCGCATGGTCGGCGTCGATCTGCCGGTGTCGCCTATGGAGCACCACTATCTCCTCACCGAGAACATCCCGGAGATCGCGGCGCTCGACCGCGAGCTGCCGCTGGTCGTCGATCTCGAGGGCTTCACCTACATGCGCCAGGATCTCAAGGGCATGCTGGTCGGCATCTACGAGATCCAGCACAAGCACTGGATGATGGATGGCGCGCCCTGGGACTACGGCATCGAGCTGCTGCAGGAGGACATCGACCGCATCGGCGACGAGCTGGCCCTCAGCTTCAAGCGCTATCCCTGCCTGCAGACCGCCGGCATCCGCAAGTGGGTCAACGGCGCCTTCACCTTCAGCCCCGACGGCAATCCGCTGGTCGGGCCGGTGCCCGGCGTTCCCGGCTTCTGGTCGGCCTGCGCCGTGATGGCCGGCTTCCTCCAGGGCGGCGGCGTCGGCAAGACGCTGGCGGAATGGATGATCCATGGCGAGCCCGAGGCCGATGCCTGGCCCATGGACATCGCCCGCTACGGCGACTTCGCCGCCAACAAGGAGTACATCAAGCAGACGACCGGCCAGTTCTACTCGCGCCGCTTCGTCATGACCTATCCGAACGAGCAGCTGTGGGCCGGCCGCCCGCTGAAGATGGCGCCGGCCTACGAGGCCATGACCGCGGCGGGCGCGCGCTGGGGCTGCTCCTGGGGCCTGGAGGTGCCGCTCTATTTCGCGCCCAGGGATTTCGTGGAAACCCCGAGCCTGAAGCGCTCCGAGGCGCACGACATCGTCGCCGCCGAATGCCGCGCCGTGCGCGACGCCGTCGGCCTGCTCGATATCTCCGGCTTCTCGCGCTACGAGGTCAGCGGCCCCAACGCGGAACGCTGGCTCGACCGCCTGATGGCCGGCCGCCTGCCGAAGCCGGGCCGCGCGCGCCTCGCCCCCATGCTCGCCCCCTCGGGCAAGCTCAAGGGCGACCTCACGCTGTTCAACTGGGGCGACGGCAGCTGGTGGATCATGGGCTCCTACTATCTGCGCCAGTGGCACATGCGCTGGTTCAACGACCATCTCGCCGACGGCGTCACCGTGCGCGACATCTCCGACTCCATCGTCGGCTTCAGCCTCTCCGGCCCCAAGTCCCGCGCCTTGCTCGAGCGCGTCACCGATGCGGACGTGAGCAACGCCGCCTTCCCCTTCCTCGCCTGCCGGCCGCTGGACATCGGCCTGATCCGCGCCCGCGTCGGCCGCCTCTCCGTCGTCGGCGAACTCGGCTACGAGCTCAACTGCCCGACCGCCGCCCATAACAAGCTGCGCCAGACCCTGCTCGAGGCCGGCAAGGACCTGGGTGTGCGCGAATACGGCTACAACGCGCTCCTCAGCCTGCGCCTGGAGAAGAGCTTCGGCATCTGGTCAGCGGAGTTCCGCCAGCAATACACGCCGCGCATGACCGGCCTCGACCGCTGGATCGACTGGCAGAAGGCCGATTTCATCGGCCGCGCTGTCGCGCTCGCCGAGCGTAACGGCAAGGGACCGGAGCGCGTGCTCGCGACCCTGGAGGTCGATGCGCTCGACGCCGACGCCAGCGGCTACGAGCCCGTCTGGTCGGAGGGGCGGCGCGTCGGCTATGTCACGTCGGGCGGCTACGGCCACCGCCTCGGCAAGTCTCTGGCCATGGCGCTGATCGAGCCGCGCCTGGCGGTCCCGGGGACGGAGCTGCGCGTCCACGTCGTCGGGGTGGAGCGCGGCGCACGCGTGATTCGGCCCTCGCCATACGATCCCGCCGGCAAGGCCATGCGCGCCTGACGCCAATCTTGCCGACGATCGCCCGCAACGCCGTTTGGCGCGCCAGCTGTGGCGCACATCCCAGCGTCATCGGCGCTCGGTCAACGTCTGGGCCCGTGAGCCGTCATAGTGGCCGCAAGGCCAGCGTCGCGTCGGCTGACTGTTGCGGCGCAGCTCCCGGCTGATCGTGCTGGGAGCAGGCGCCAAACGTCCGCGCAATCGCCCGAACCGATTGGCCGGCTGCATGCAGCCAGCCAATCGTCTTCCGCTCAGCAGCGCCGAGCTGGTCATAGAAGGTCCCCATCGCAACACCACCCTAGCAGGGTGTTGCACTTCCGACGTGAACTCAGGGACTCCAACTCGAATGTGGCACCTTCAAAGCAACCCTGCTTAGCCACGGCCGCCGCCTTTGCGCAAGGGATCAGCGCCGGCTCGACGGACGTATTGCGATCGTGTCGACGCGTCAAATTGATGCGAAGCAGAGGCAAGAGCCCAATTGAAAAAGTTCCTTCGGGGCGAAGGGATGTTTTTGTTGCGGTCGCGCCGGACACGACATGCTCGCCCCGTGGCCCACGACAATTAGTCTGCCGGAATTGGTGCGAATGCTATCGTTGATGCAGGTCAAGGAGACCCCTTCCTTTTGCAGCAATGCTTTTGTTGAGGATCTTCCCTGGGCATTCGTGGCCCAGGACCTCCCGAGGTGGGACAAGTCATGCCTCTCCGATGGCAGACTGCTTGGCTGCTGGCGGCCTTGCTGGTGGCTGGATGCGGAAAGAACGACGCATCAGCTGATCACGTATTCGGCGAGGCATACCACCTCGTTCGGCAGGCCGATGCTGCCACGGATCCCGCCGAGCGGATCCGGCTGTTGTCAGCAGCACTCGTCAAGCTCGACGAGATCGCATCGAGCTATCCCGACAGCGCTGCAGCACGCGCCTTGGCCGCGGAAAGGCCGGTCGGCGGAATCGGGCGGCGAGAGATCCGGCATATGGCGGCTGAGGTACACTACGCTCAAGGCGGCAGCTATCTCGAGAACCACCGATACGACGACGCCATCGCCGAGTTCAGCGCGGCAATCGAGTGGGATCAGAGCGATCCCCGCTTCTACTGCAGCCGGGGGGACGTGCGTCGCGCCAAGAGTGAGTTCGACCTGGCGATTCAGGACTACGACAGGGCCCTCGGACTCAATGCGAGCTACACCGACGCGTACTTTGGGCGGGGGATCAGCTACTACGAAAAGGACGAGTACGAGCTAGCCGTTCAGGACTACGACACGATCATCGGGCTCGACTCCGGATACGTCGGAGCATATCGCAGACGCGGCGACGCATACCGAGAAGAGAAGGACTATGACCGCGCCATCAGGGACTATGACACGGCCATCGGGTTCGACTCGAGTTATACGGCTGCTTACTTCAATCGCGGCATCACTTATTTTCTGAAAGGCGAGTACGACCGCGCGATCGAGGACTACGACGCCGCGATCAAGATCGAGCCCACATATACGGCCGCATACCGCAGGCGGGGCGACGCCTTCAGGGAAAAGAAAGAGTATGATCGGGCGATCCAGGATTATGACAAGGCGATCGAGCTCGATCCGAACTATGACTTCGCGTACGTCAGTCGCGGCATCGCGTACCTCCTGAAAGGCGAGTACGACCGAGCGATCCAGGACTACGAAGCCGCCATCAAGATCTCGCCCGAATATGCCGCTGCCTATCGCAGGCGGGGCGACGCCTACAGAGACAAGGGCGACTATGACCGGGCCATTCAGGACTACGACCGGGCCATCGAACTCGACCCAGACTTTGACACCGCCTACTTCAATCGCGCCAACACCTATGTCCTGAAAGGCCAGTACGGCCGGGCGATACAGGACTACGACGCTGCGATCAGGATCTATGCCGAATACACGAGCGCCTACCAAAGGCGGGGCGATGCCTACAGGAATTTGGGCCAGTTTGAAGAGGCGCTGCGCGACTATAGCCGGGCGATCGAACTGAAGCCCGACGATCCGGCAGCCTATGCCGCGCGCGCCTCCACCTATGCCAGGATGACGCTCTTTGACCTGGCGGTTGCCGACTACGACAGCGCGATCCGGCTCGATCCAAACGATCCTGTCACCTACAACGACCGCTGCTACTATCTTGCCGTCCTCGGGCAGACCGAGCGGGCAATTCCGGACTGCGACAAATCCCTCCAGCTGAAGCCGAACGTTGCGAACACGTTCGATAGCCGCGGCTTTGCCTATCTTCGCGCCGGCGATCTCGACCGGGCGATAGCGGACTATACGGCCGCTCTTCTACTCGAGCCGCTGCATGTCGAGGCCCTGTACGGCAGGGCGGTGGCATATTTGAGAAAGGGCCTCACAGCGCAGGCGCAGGTCGACCTCGCGACCGCACGGACCCTCAAGCCCGGCATCGATCAAGAAATGGCCAAGGTCGGCTTGACGCTAGAGCCCGCGACCGAGTCGAACGCGCCGGGCGTCGGCACGGCACCGCTGGCGCCAGACCGATAGGGGACCGGGGCGTGTTCTTCTTCGACCCCCTATTCATCATCCTTGAGCTATTTGCGATCTTCTTTCCGCTCTGGGTCGTCATCGCCTTCGTACGCTGGTTGGTGTGGCGACGGCGGCTGAGGCGAATCCGATCGACCTTGGACGCGCTCGGCGGCGAGGTCGGAGCATTGCACCGCGAGTTTACCGATCTGCGGTCGGCGCTGGGCCTGCCGACGCCGCAGGCTACCGAACCGGCATCCGCCGCCCCTATCGTCTCCGCGACGCCGGTCGCCGTGCACCCGGCATTCGCACTCACGCCAGCCGCATCCCGCGAGTCGCCGCCCGAGGCAGCCGCTATCCGATCACGCACGGCCCGGCAGCTGGTGCAACGCCTAGTGGCAGGGGTCAGGGCCGCCAGCGGCGAGGCAGAGCTGGAAATGCTGATCGGCGGCCGGTGGCTCAACAAGATCGGGGTCGCGGTGCTGATCGTCGGCATGGCGCTCCTGCTCAACTTCGCCCTCGACTACATGGGGCCAACCGGCAAGGTGCTCCTGGGATCGGGCGTCGGCGCCGCGCTGGTGCTGGGCGGCACCTGGCTCGAATGGCGGCGCGGCTACGCCATCATCGCGCGCTCGCTGGTCGGCGGCGGCTGGGCCTTGCTCTATTTCACCGCTTTCGCGGCCTACAGCGTCGAGGCCGCCAAAATCATCGACGATCCGGTGGCGGGGCTGGCGGTGCTCTCCATCGTCGCCGGCGCTATGATCGCCCACTCACTGCGGTACAAATCGGAGATCGCGACCGCCCTCACCCTTCTTCTCGGCTTCCTGGCGATCGATATCAGCCCGCTCACAATCTACAGCCTGGGCGCCGAAGCAGTCCTCGCCGCCTCGCTGGTGGCCATCCTCCGGCGCGCGGCCTGGCCGACGCTCGGCGTCTCCGGAGTCATCGCGACCTACCTTACCCACCTGATCTGGCTGGTATGGTCAGAGCCCCCCGAAGGCCTCACGTCGACGCAGGTATTCTGGCTGAGCCAAGGCGCTCTGACGTTCTATTGGCTGCTGTTTGCGTCCTGCGATCTGCGCAGGCCGGCGCCGGAGAGGCCGAGCCAGCAGCTCGGCCTGGCCCTGAACCTTGCGAACACGCTGGGCTTCTTCGCGCTTTCGGCCCATCAAACATGGGAGCAATTTCCCGACCATCTCTACGTGCTGGCCGGCGCGGGCACGGTTGCCTATGCAGTCAAGAGCGGGCTGATGCGCCGGTATGGCTGGCCCGTCCTGCACCTTGTCGATGGCGGGCTCGCAGTCGTCGGCGCCGCGGTTGCCGCGACACTTGCCGTCCGATCGCTCTGGATTCCTGCGGAATGGCTAGCAGTGGCGCTGCTGGCGGAAGCGGCGGTCGCACTGGCCGTGGGCTTCCGACTGCCGGAGCCGACCTTCCGATTCGGCGGCTGCATGCTGGCCGGCGCCGCGCTGTTCTTCGGACTGGCGTTCAACGTCCTCGCGCTTCACGGCATCTATGATCTCGGCGGTATCGGGGGAGCCGACCGGCAAAAGATACTTGAGATCCTGCGGCAGCTGTATGTCGAGCCAGCCGGGCTCCGCATTCTTCGCTGGGTCACAGTGGTACCGATCATCGGCAGCCTGCTCCTCCTCGAGCGAATACTGGCGGTCTCGGGTCGCGGGCTGGCGGGCGCGGATGAGCGGGTCTTCGCCCGGGCTGTCGGGTACGGCGCTATTGCCCTGCTTGCAGGCCTGCTGTGGCAGGAAGTGGCGCGCGGCTACGTCGGCCTGGCCTGGGCTGGCGGTGGCTTCGTCCTTTTCCAGTTGGGCATCTGGCTGGGGCAGCCGCATCGGCGCGCCCAGGGCTACGTGCTGTATGCTATCGCGGTCGCGGCGCTGCTGCTCGTCAATCTGGATGGCGTCCTCGCACTCGCGGCCGGCACACTGCCGTCGCGTTGGCTCGTCGTGCTTCCCGTGGTTGCGACGGGATTCTACATATACTGGCGGCTGTTGCAGCCGGCCACGCAGGCGGCCACGACCGCGCTGGAGGCCCGGCTGCATCCGTCGGCGAGTCACGTGGCGACCGGCCTTCTTGCCCTCTTGCTCTGGAAGGAGATCGACCCTCCGGCGGTCGCGCTTGCATGGGCGGCGCTCGCCCTTGCGCTCTACGAGATCGGGAGCGCTCTGCAACTCTCCCCGCTCGTTCTGCAAAGCCAAGTGCTGGCAGCGGCGGCCTTCGGCCGACTGTTCCTCGCCAACTTCACGTCGATCGGCCGGGCGTTCGGATTCTCGATCCGACTGCTGACGGTCGTACCTGTGATCGCACTCCTCTACTACCGCAACTTCGCGGCGCGAACGTCGCGCTTGCCTAGCTCGATCGCCCGGCTGGAGGAGCGTGTCGCACCCGTCTATCTCTATGCTGCGGCCTTTGGTCTCGCCGTTCTTGCGCGTTTCGAGTTCGATCGCGCGCATGCGGTGATCGCCTGGTCCGCGCTGTCCATCCTGGGCCTGGTGGCCGGCGTGAAAATCGAGGATCGCGACTTCCGGATACAGAGCTATCTCCTCGCCATAGCGGCCTTTCTGCGCAGCTGGAACACCAACCTCTACCTGACCGGCAGCTACTACGGCATTTCGGAACGCGTCGCCACGACGGTTCCCGTGATTGCGAGCCTGTTCGCTGCCGGTTTGCTGTGGCGGACGCAGAGGGCGCACCTCGTGGGGGTGGATAGTGCGGCCGGGTTTCGTACCTATGTCGCCCTCTTCGACGCGAAGTCGCGCTTCGTCATGTCGCTTCTCGGGAGCATCCTGCTCGCCTCCCTGCTTTACTACACCATCAAAGGAAATCTGCTGACGATTGTCTGGACCGCGCAAGGGCTGATCCTGCTGGTCGCGGGCTTCGGGCTGGCGGAACGCGCGTTGCGGCTATGCGGCCTCGGCCTGCTCGGGGCATGCCTGTTCAAGGTCGTCGTCATCGATTTGAGCGGCATCGAGACGATCTACCGGATCTTCTCGTTCATCGTGCTGGGCACCATCCTGGTTACGGCATCGTTCGTCTACACGCGATACCGAGACCAGTTGAAGCGGTATCTCTGAAGAGGCAGCCACATGCTCCTGCGAACACGCCGAAAGATCGCCCTCGCCCTTGTCTGCCTGATGCTCGGCATCGGAGGCGTCGCCCTGGTGATGCACCCCGACAAGGAGAGCATCAGCTTCGACGCGGTTGTCGAGATTTGGTCGAGCATCATCCGCGATGTCGACCGCTTCGGCCTGACGATTACACAAATCTCTCCGGCGCGGGAGATGGAGATTGGCGAAGAGATCGACAAAGAGGTTACGGCAGACTACGGCCAGCCTGTCCTTTCCGAGCAAGCCGACTATGTAAGCGATGTGGGCCAGGCACTGGTGCCATTCGCCGAGCGAAAGCGGATCAACTACGTGTTTCGCCTGGTTGACTCGCCGGATCCGAACGCATTCGCCCTCCCCGGAGGCCGGATCTACGTGACAACGGGCATGCTGAAATTCGCGCAGTCTGAGGCCGAGCTCGCGGCCGTGCTCGGCCATGAGATCAGCCATGTCGATCTCAAGCATTGCGTCGAGCGTCTGCAATACGAGCTGGCTGCCCGCCGGATAGCCGGCGACGATATCGCCGGCATCGTCAGCATCGGCTACCGTCTCGTTCAGCTCGGATTCAGCGAGGATCAGGAACTCGAGGCCGACACCAATGGCGTGATCCTGGCCGCCAAAGCCGGATACAACCCTCGTGCGGCTATCGCCGTCTACGAACGTCTGGGTGCGCTTGAGGCGGACCGGAAAGCGGACGAGGAATCGCAGAGCACGCCAGCGGAATCGAACTCGCAGACCGTGGCAGGCGAGCTCGGCGGCGCGCTCGCGAAGTCACTGGACGACTACTTCGCGACCCATCCGCCCGCCGCATTGCGAGTACCCTCGATCAAGAAGGCGATCGAGCGGAACGCCGCCGCATGGCGCGGGCGCGAATTCTACGTTGGACGACGGAACTACGCAGAGTGGCGCGCGCGCAGCAAGCGCGAATTCCCCGAGGAAAGGATCAAGTTTGTGCCGTAGTCACGAGATCGCGCCGGTATCGACGTTTCTTGAAAGCAAGTCGTATCTGGGGGTCAGACAACCGCCCCTCAGCGCGTCAGCACGTCCACCAAATGAACGATGTGACGACCGGAGCGGCGCATAGCCAAGCTGATTTCAACATCTCTCATCGATCTCCCGCAGCGCCTGCAAACACTCCCGTATGAACCCGTTGATCCGCCGCCGCTCCGCCTTCATCTCCGCGCTGTAGAACCCGTCGCGCCAATTGCGGCGGCTGCCCTTGGGCGCGCCGATGCCGCGGGCGCCGCCGTGCTGGAAGCAGCGGCGCTTGCCGGCGGCGGGCGGCAGCGGGCAGCGGCCGCCGGTGCGCAGGCGGGCGCCGCAGCGCGGCGCCGCCTCGTCTGCACCGCTCGTGTGCCTCATCCCACGCGCTCCCGCTCCTCCTCCTGGCGCACGGTCACCCTGCCGTCCTCCACGACCCGCACATGCTCGATGCGGATGGTCTGCCGCTGGCGGCCGCGCTGGCGCTGGAAGCGGTCGAGCTGCTTCAGGAACACCTCGGAGAGCCGCACATATTGCCGAATGCGCTCCTCGGCCATGCGCGCCGATTGGATGTCCGCCAGGGCGCGCTGCAGGAGGTCCAGGCTGGCGTTGTGCGTGGACACCATGTGCGTCGCCAGCATGGCCTCGACAGCGTTGGCCGGCGCCAGTTCCTTGAGCGCGGCGATCGCGGAGGTCGCCTGCTCGGCGTGCTGGTGCGCCGCGGATGCGCTCGGCAGCCACTGGCAGGTCGCCACCTGATAGGCCAGTCGCTCCGCGAAGCGCGCATTGCCGGTCCCCGACAGGGCGACCGGATCGAATCGATCCTCGACGGCCAGCACTTTCGGCTCGGCGACGGCGGCCGCCGGCATCGCCGCGGCAAGTGCTTCGATCGATTCATGGTCTTCGCTCATGGGGTCTTTGCTCATGGAGGTCTCCACTTTTACGCTTGAACATTCCGAGAACGTACTGTATAGTCCATAGCTGTGTCAACGCAGAA
>Ga0335082_10007450_pt1 | contig 11876 bp, 9 predicted proteins | sample Lox_Sample_41_FD_206718 | JGI IMG/M metagenome (GOLD analysis project Ga0335082, IMG submission 206718) | Soil microbial communities from Loxahatchee National Wildlife Refuge, Florida, United States - Lox_Sample_4.1 | ecosystem: Environmental > Terrestrial > Soil > Wetlands | place: USA: Florida...
AGCGCGGGCCGGAGATCGCCTGCATCGCGCGCCTCCGCGGCGACGATCCGGTCGAGGCGCGCGAGCACCGCCGGCCACCGCGCCGCGAGCACCGCGGCATCCCCGGCGCGCCCCTCCCGCCCGAACCGCGCCAGCACCTCCTCCGCCGCGCCTCGCGCCTCGGCGACGTCCGCGGGCCCGCCGGAGGGCGGCCAGGCGCCGCGGGCGACGCGGGCGGCGACGAAGCGCTCCAGGACGGCGTGCAGCAGGCTGCCCTCGTCGCGCCCGTCCATCTCCAGATCGGGCGCCGAGGGGTCGGGCAGGCGCACCGCGCGTTGCAGGAAGAGCCTGAACGGGCAGCGCGCGTATCCTTCCAGGTCCGTCGGCGACCACTCGTCCGGCAGGACCGCGTGCAGCGCCGCCGCAGCGCTCTCGCCGATCCGTCCGGAGAACGGGCTCGCGCGCCGCGCCGCGACCGCCTCCCGCCGCTCGGCCTCGATCGCGCCGCGCGCACGCGCGTCGCCGAGGCGCGAGGCGAGAGACACCCCGATGGCCGCGGCGGCGTCCTCGCCGCGACCGGCCCGCGCCAGCCGCGCCGCCGCGCGGAGGGCCTGCCGCGGCGTGCGGGCCTCGCCCGCCTCGTCCGGCCGGTCCGGCGGCGCGACCCCCACCGCGGCGAGGGCGTCGGCGGCGAGGGGCGCGAGCGCGCCGCCGTCGCCGGCAGGCCCTGGGCCCGGCCAGGTGAAGGCGACCACCTCGCGCCCCGCCGCCACCGCGCAGAAGGCGCGGTGCAGCGCCTCGGCGCGGCGTGCCCCCGACGTCGCGAGGCGCAGCCCATGGGTCGCGCGGTTCAGGGCGATCCGCTCCGGATCCCGCAGCAGCGGCTCCGGAGGGGGCGGCGGCGGCCAGGAGCCTCCCTCGCACCCGGCCACGATCGCCGCGCGAGCCGAGGCGCCCGGCGCCTCGTCGAGACCCCACAGCTCCACCGCGCCGGCTGCGGGATCGCCGGACGGCGGGAGCGTGGCCCCCGCGACGGCGAGGTCGAGCAGCGCGCTCCACTCGGCCGGGGCGATCCGCGCCCCGCCGCGGCCGGTGAGCGCGAGGGCGCTGGCGACGCCGTCCGCAGCCTCCGAGAGGCGCGCCACGGCGGCGAGGTCCCGCGCCGCGAGCGCCGCCTCTCCCCGCGCCGCGCGGCGGCGGACCCCGGTGGCGTCCAGGAAGCTGCCCAGCCGCGCCGCGTGCTGGCGTCCGGTCGCGGCCGTCCCGAGGGACCGCAGGAGCGCCGCGAGCGCCTCGAGGGAAGCCGAGGCCCGCGCCAGGTCCGCCCGCTCGCGCGACGCGGTGATCGCGTCCGCACGATGCCGGAGCGCCTCGGCGGGCGCGAGGCGCCCCTCGAGCGCACCGGCCCGATCGAGCATCGGTCCGAGCACGGCCGGGAGCCCGGGCGCGAGCCAGCCCGCCGCCGCGATCCGCTCCGCCCGCGCTCGCGAGAGGCCCGAGGCCGCCGCGCCGAGCGCGTCCAGCACGGCGGCGACCGGCGGCGCCTCGGCGAGCGGAGCGCCGCGGCCGGCCGCGAAGGGGACGCCGGCCTCGGCGAAGGCGGCGGCGAGCGCGCGCGCCGAGCGTCGGGGCGACGGCGCGAGCACCGCCACGTCGTCCGGCGCCACGCCCTCCTCGACCAGCCGCGCCGCGAGCGCCGCGACGGCGGCGGCCTCCCCCTCCTCGCCCGCCCCCGTCGCGGCGAGGACGCGGCCGCCCTGCGCGGCGGCGGGCGCCATGCCGCCGGCGAAGGCTGCGAGGAGCGCCGCCGGGAGGGGCGACCGCGCGTCGGCGTGCGCCAGCACCACCTCGATCTCGCGCCGCGCGCCGAGGTCGTGCAGGCCCTCGAGGCGGCGCAGCAGCGGCTCCGCCGGAGCGCACAGCTCCGGCCGCTCGGGGACGTACGGCGCGTGCACGCGCGTCCTCCGGGAACGGGACGCGAGCGCGGCGAGCAGGTCCCACTCCGCGGGGGCGAGCGCCACGAACCCGTCCACCACCAGCAGGTCGAGCCGGCGCCACTCGCGCGCGGCGCCGCGACGGACGGCGCCCGCCGCCTCCCGCGCCGCCGCGGCGCGGTCGAGCACGCCGAGGGACTCGATCCGCGCCTCGAATCCCTCGAGCGCAGCGGAGAGCCCTTCGAGCCGCGCGACGGCAGCGCCCGAGAGCCCGGCGGCCGCCCGCCGCGTGTCCGCCGGCGCGATCTGCGCGCGCCGCAGCTCCGCGATGCTGCGCGCCAGCGCGGCCCCGAGCCCGCTCCCCGGCTGCGCGGCGGCGAGCGCCCCACCGGCGGCCCGGCCGGCCTCCGCGGCGAGGATCGCCTCGGCGAGCGGCGGCAGCACCGGCCGCGGATCGCCCGCGGAGGCGAGGACCGCCGGCGCGAGCGCCTCGAGCGTCGCCACCGCGGGCCCGAGCAGCACGCCGTCCTGGGCGTCGCACAGCCGGCGCGCGCCGCGGGACGCCGCGAGCGCGGTGGGGACGAGGCACAGGATGCGCACCCGCCGACATTACAGGGGGAATCTGACGGACGGAGACGCGGGGGAGGTGGTCGGCCGCGGAGATCCCTGTCGCGGTCGCGGTCAAGGTCGAGGTCGCCGTCGAGGTCGCGGTCGGGGCGGCGCCGGGTCGCTGTCCGCCTACTCCTCGCGGTACACCGCGAGCGACCCCTCGTTCTCCCACACCTCGACCTTCGACACCCTCACCCGCCCGCCGTCTAACGCCTCGAGCCGCCGGTTGGCCTCGACGTAGAAGAAGCGGGCCAGGTTCTCCGCCGTGGTGTTCAGCTCGTCGAACGGAGCGATCTCGTTCACGTTCTGGTGGTCGAACCGCGCGCCGACCTCGGCGACGAGCCGCTGCAGATCCGCGAAGTCCACCACCATCCCGATCCGGTTCAGCTCGGAGGCGCGCGCGTGGACCCGGACCCGCCAGTTGTGGCCGTGCAGCCGCTCGCACTTGCCGCCGTGCAAGCGGATCTGGTGCGCGGCGCTGAAGACGAAGTCCTTCGCGATCTCGTAGACGGGACGCCCCATGGCGGGCGCAATATATCCGCCCCGGGCAAGCGGTGCACCAGGGGCCGACCGCGGGCCGCGCCGGGGCGAAGGCCACGGGTCCGAACCCAGACGCGGCCGCCGCTCTCGAAGGGAAGAGGAGACACCGATGGGCGGACACGACCACCGACACGGACCGGGGGGCGGCCACGCCCACGGCGGGCGCGATCGGCTCGGCAACCCCGAGTACCTCGCCGAATACCTCGCCAAGCTCGAGGACCCGGAGCGCCTCGCCTGGCAGAAGCCGGACCAGGTGGTCGCCTCCCTCGGCCTCGTGCCCGGGGGCGTCGCCTGCGATGTCGGGGCCGGCCCCGGCTACTTTGCGATCCGGATGGCCCGCGCCGTCGGGCCGGCGGGGCGCGTCCACGCCATCGACGCGGAGCCTCGCATGATCGCGCTGCTCGAGCAGCGCGTCCGCCAGGCCGGGCTCGGGAACGTCCACCCGCTGCTCGCGGAGGACGGCGCGGGGCTGCCCCCGGAGCCGGTGGACGCGGTCCTCGTCGTGAACACCTTCCACCACTTCCGGGACGGCGCGGGCTACCTGCGCGCGCTCGCCGGCCGGCTCGCCCCGGCCGGACGGATCGTGAACGTCGACTTCCACGCGGGGGAGCTGCCGGTGGGGCCGCCGCCCGACATCAAGGTCTCGCGCGAGGGCTTCCTCGCGGTGGCGGCCGCCGCCGGGCTGGTCCTGGCGCGCGAGGAGACCTTCCTGCCCTACCAGTACCTGCTCGCGCTTCGGCGAGCGTAGCGCGCCGGCCTCAGCGGCCGACGAGGAACGTGCGCCGGACCAGGAGCCGCTTGCCGCTCATGGCGATGTCTCCGCGGCGGACCAGCTCCGAGAGCGCGCGCGACACCGTCTCGCGGCTCGTGCCGATGGTCGCCGCGATCTCCGCCTGCGTGGGCCGCTGCCGGACCAGGAGGCCCTCCTCGGTCTCCTCGCCCTCGGCCTCCGCCAGCTCGCGGAGCTTGCCGGCGAGCCGGCCGTAGACGTCGAGGAGCGCGAGGTTGCCGATGATGCCGTCCGCGCGGCGAAGCCGGCGGGAGAGCTCGGCCAGCACGCGGAGGGCCGTCCTGGGCTGCGCGGCGATGTGCGCGCGGAAGGCGTCCCGCGACAGCACCAGGAGCGTCGAGCGCTCCGCCGCCACCACGTTCGCCGAGCGCGGCTCGTCGTCGAGCAGGCTCATCTCGCCGAAGAAGTCGCCGGGGGTCTTGAAGATCGAGAGGATGATCTCGCGGCCCGAGTCGCCGTACAGCACGACCTTCACCTTCCCCGCCGCCAGGACGAAGAGCGCGTCGCCGGGATCCTCCTCGCTCACCACCAGCGCCCCCGGCTCGAACGCCCGGGCCTCGGCGCGGGCCTCGAGCGCGGAGAGGCTCGCCGGATCCAGGTCCGCGAAGATCGAGACGTTGCGGAGGAGCCCCCGGAACCTCGGCACGCCCGCGGCGCTGGTCATGGGTCGGGGACCGTACCGGGTCGGATGGGGAGGGTCAAGGCGCCGGCGCCCGCGACGCCGCCGCGAGCAGGGCGGCGACGGCGGCAGCCGGGTCCGGCGCGGCGAGCCAGGCGCGGATCGCCGCCACGCCGCGTGCGCCCGCGGCGACGGCCTCGGCCGCGTTGCCGGGTTCGACCCCGCCCAGGGCGACGAGGGGGAGCCCCAGCTCCGACGCCCCGCAGAGCGCCGCCAGGCCCACCGGGGGTCCGAACCCCCGCTTGGACGGAGTGTCGAAGACCGGGCCGAAGGTGGCGAAGGACGCCCCGCCGTCCCGGGCGCGCCGCACGTCGTCGCTCGAGTGGCACGACACGCCCACCAGCGCCCCGGGGCCGAGCAGCCGGCGCGCCTCGGCGGCCGGCACCCCCGTGGCAGGCAGGTGGACCCCGTCGGCACCGGCGGCGACGGCGACGTCGAGGCGATCGTTCACCAGCAGGCGCTGCCCCCGGCCGCGGCACACCGCCGCGAGGGCCCGCGCCAGCGCGAGCAGCGCGCCGCCGGGGAGGTCCTTCTCCCGGAGGTGGATCGCGACCGCGCCGGGCGGCACGCGGGAGAGCGCCAGGGCCGCGCGCGCCGCGAGATCCGGGCACGCGGCCCGATCGGTGATCAGATGGACAAGCGGGAGCCGCACCTGTACCTTCCCTCCGGTTCTTCACCAGGAGACGCGCCGTGGCGAGCGACCTTCAGGGCTTCCTCACCTTCCTCGAGGAACAGAAGGCGAAGCAGGCCTCCCATTTCCCCACGGTGAAGTTCGACAAGGTCCTCTCCTTCATGGCGACGACCAGCGTCTCCGGGACCTGGAACGCCGTCTCGGTGAACCGCATCCGCGCCCTCGAGCCGGCGGCGTCCGGCCGCGAGCTGCGGATCACCCTGACCGGGCCCATCGCCCGCCGGCCGCAGAAGGGCGAATGCGTCACGGTCCACGTCACCCGCGTCGAGCAATACCAGGGATACCAGGTCAAGACCAAGACGCTCGGGGCGGGCACGGCCGAGGCGGACCTCCTCGAGCAGAAGGACGACGCGCTGGTGGTGAAGGGCGCGCACATCTTCACGGTCCACCACAGCCCCTACACGCTCAAGTTCTTCGAGCACGTCCCCTTCGACGAGGTGCAGGACACGGTGGCGGGCGTCCGCTACGCGCTGGCGGGGGTGGGCGAGACGGCGAACATCTCGCCGCGGTTCATCTTCCACCACGAGTCCGAGGCCGGCAAGGTGGTGCTCTACCACGGCGACGGCCTCGCGCTGAAGACCTACATGAACCTGAAGTCGAACCGGCAGGAGGTCCGGCTGGTCCTCGACCTCGACCGGTTCCAGGGCTTCGCCGCGCGCGGCACGGTGGAGGAGTTCGCGCCGCACCAGCACCCCGAGGCGTACGAGCGGATCTGCCAGGGGTTCGCCGCGGGCAACTGGGGGAAGCCCTCGCGCGTCTTCCGCTCGACCGTCGAGGCGGTCGAGCCCATCGTCCCGGTGGGCTAGCGACCCTCGCCGGGCCGGCCGCCCCGGACGGGCGCCCCCCGGAGCGCGAGGCGCGGCCGGCCCCGCGCCGTGTCCACGCCCCGATTCACCGGCGGTCGCGCGCCGATGCCGCACCGCGGCGTCACGGCTGGGCGGTGGCGCCCCGTCCCGCGCGCGAGCAGATCGGTGGCCTCTCCCCAGCCGAGGCCACCATGCCGACGATCTCCCTCTCCCTCAACGGCAAGAAGGTCACTGCCGAGGTCGAGGCGCGCACGCTCCTGGTCGAGCTGCTGCGCGATCGCCTCGGCCTCACCGGCACGCACGTGGGCTGCGACACGAGCCAGTGCGGAGCCTGCGTGGTGCACCTCGACGGGCGGTCGGTGAAGAGCTGCACCATGTTCGCCGTGGAGGCCGACGGCCGCGCCGTGACCAGCATCGAGGGGTTCGCGGCCGACGGCGAGCTGCACCCGCTCCAGGCCGCGTTCCACGAGAACCACGCGCTGCAGTGCGGGTTCTGCACGCCGGGGATGGTGATGAGCGCCGCGGAGCTGGTGGCCCGCCGGCCCGACGCGAGCGAGGCCGAGATCCGGGCGTGGCTGGAGGGGAACCTCTGCCGCTGCACCGGGTACCACAACATCGTCCGCGCCGTTCAGGCCGCGGCGAAGTCGGCGAGGAGGTAGGCCATGGCCCAGGACGGCATCGGGGCGTCCCTGCTCCGCAAGGAGGACCGGCGCTTCCTCACCGGCGAGGGGCGGTACACGGACGACGTGCAGAAGCCCCACCAGACGTACCTGGTGGTGGTGCGCTCGCCGCACGCCCACGCCCGGATCAAGGCGGTCCGGACCGACGCGGCCCGCGCCGCGCCCGGCGTGGTCGCGGTCCTCACCGGCGCCGACCTCGCCAAGGACAAGATCGGGAACATCCCGACCGGCTGGCTCATCCACAGCAAGGACGGGAAGCCCATGGTGGAGCCGCCGCACCCGGCGCTCGCGGCCGACCGGGTCCGCCACGTCGGCGACGGCGTCGCGGTGGTGGTGGCCGAGACCCGCGACCAGGCCCGCGAGGCCGCCGCCCGCGTCGAGGTCGACTACCAGGAGCTGCCGGCGGCCGCGTCGCTCGCGCAGGCCACCGCGGCCGGCGCGCCGCTGGTCTGGGACCAGGCGAAGGGCAACGTCTGCTTCGACTGGCACCTCGGCGACAAGGCGGCGACCGACGCCGCCTTCGCGAAGGCGTTCAAGGTGGTGTCGCTCGACACCCTCAACAACCGGCTCATCCCCAACGCCATCGAGCCGCGCGCCGCGATCGGCGAGTACGACCGCGCCGGCGGCGACTACACGCTCACCACCACCAGCCAGAACCCGCACCTGACCCGGCTCCTGCTGGGCGCGTTCAGCTACGGCATCCCCGAGCACAAGCTCAAGGTGGTCGCGCCCGACGTGGGCGGCGGCTTCGGCTCCAAGATCTTCCACTACCCGGAGGAGTTCCTGGTCCTGTGGGCGGCGCGGAAGCTCGGACGGCCGGTGAAGTGGACCGCCCAGCGGTCCGAGTCGTTCCTGTCCGACGCCCACGGCCGCGATCACGTCTCGCACGCCGAGCTGGCGGTGGACCGCGACGGGACCTTCCTCGGCCTGCGGGTGCGCACCGACGCCAACATGGGTGCCTACCTCTCCACCTTCGCGCCGGCGGTGCCGACCTACCTCTACGCGACGCTGCTCGCCGGCTGCTACCGGACGCCGGCCATCTACGCCGAGGTGCGCGCCGTCTTCACCCACACCGCGCCGGTGGACGCCTACCGGGGCGCGGGGCGGCCGGAGGCCGCGTTCCTGCTGGAGCGGCTCGCGGACCTCGCCGCGCGCGACCTGGGGATGGACCGCGTCGAGATCCGCCGCAAGAACTTCATCCGCCCCGAGCAGTTCCCGTACCAGACCCCGGTCGCGCTCCAGTACGACAGCGGCAACTACCAGGTCACCCTGGACGCGGCGCTCGACCGCTCCGGGTGGCAGACCTTCGAGCAGCGCCGCGCCGAGGCGCGCAAGCGCGGGAAGCTCCGCGGCATCGGGATCTCCACCTACGTCGAGGCGTGCGGGATCGCGCCCTCGGCGGTGGTCGGATCGCTCGGAGCACGCGCCGGCCTCTACGAGTCGGCGGTGGTGCGCGTCCACCCCACCGGCAGCGTGACGGTGTTCACCGGCACGCACAGCCACGGGCAGGGACACGAGACCACCTTCTCGCAGCTCGTGGCCGAGCAGCTCGGCATCCCGGCGGAGAACGTGGAGGTGATCCACGGGGACACCTCCAAGATCCCGTTCGGGATGGGGACCTACGGCTCGCGCTCGCTCGCCGTGGGCGGCACGGCCATCGTGAACGCCACGCAGAAGGTGATCGACAAGGCGAAGAAGATCGCCGCGCACCTGCTGGAGGCGAGCCCCGGCGACGTCGAGTTCAAGGACGGGAAGTTCACGGTGGCGGGCACCGACCGCGCCAAGACGTTCGGCGAGGTGGCCCTCACCGCCTACGTGCCGCACAACTACCCGCCGGGCCTGGAGCCCGGGCTCGAGGAGAACGCCTTCTACGATCCGAAGAACTTCACCTACCCGGCCGGCTGCCACATCTGCGAGGTGGAGATCGACCCGGACACCGGGCAGGTGCAGGTGGTCGCCTTCACCGCCGTGGACGACGTGGGCCGCGTCATCAACCCCATGATCGTCGAGGGGCAGGTCCACGGCGGCCTGGCGCAGGGGATCGGCCAGGCGCTCCTGGAGCACGGGGTGTACGACGACGCGGGGCAGCTCCTGTCCGGCTCGTTCCTCGGCTACACCATGCCGCGCGCCTCGGACCTGCCCACCTACCAGGTCGCGACCCGGACCACGCTCTGCACCCACAACCCGCTGGGAGTGAAGGGCGTCGGCGAGGTCGGCGCCATCGGCTCGCCACCGGCGGTGATCAACGCGGTGGTGGACGCGCTCGCCCACCTGGGCGTCCGCCACGTCGAGATGCCCGCCACCCCGGAGCGCGTCTGGCGCGCGATCCGGAACGCCAAGCGCTGAGGAGGCTTCCATGCAGGACTTCGGCTTCCACCGACCCCAGAACCTCGCCGCCGCCGTCGAGACGCTCAAGAAGCGGCCGGACGGCAAGTACCTGGGCGGCGGCCAGAGCCTCATCCCGGTGATGAAGCTCGGCCTCGCCTCGCCGAGCGACCTCGTCTCGCTCTCCGCGCTCCCCGAGCTGAAGGGGATCCGCGTGGACGGGAAGGAGCTGGTGGTGGGCGCGGGCGCCACGCACGCCGAGGTGGCGGACTCCGCCGAGGTGCGCCGGGTGCTCCCGGCCCTCGCCGGCCTCGCCGCCCACATCGGCGACCCGCAGGTGCGCAACCGCGGCACGCTGGGCGGCTCGCTCGCCCACGACGACCCGAACGCCGACTACCCCGCCGCCGTCCTGGCGCTGGACGCGACGGTGGTCACCGACCGCCGCCGGATCCCCGCGGACGGCTTCTTCAAGGGGCTCTTCTCCACGGCGCTCGGGCCCGACGAGATCATCGTCTCGGTCCGGTTCCCGCTCCCGGAGAAGGCCGCCTACGCGAAGCTCCCCCACCCGGCCTCGAAGTTCGCGCTGGTCGGCGTCTTCGTGGCGAAGGGACCGGCCGGCGTGCGCGTCGCGGTGACCGGCGCGGGGGCGGGCGTGTTCCGCGCCGCGGCGCTGGAGCAGGCGCTCGCGAAGCGCTTCGCGTCCGAGGCGCTGGCGGGCGCTTCCATCCCCTCGGCGGGCCTGCAGGGCGACGCCTTCGGGAGCGCCGAGTACCGGGCCCACCTGGTGGTGGTCCTGGCGCGGCGCGCGCTGGAGGCCTGCGCGTGAGCGTTCCCGCGGGCGCGCCGCCCCAGGGCGCGCCCCGCGCGCTCCCCGCCTCCGTCGACGACGCGGTCGCGCTGCTCGCCTCGGGGGACTACGTCGCCGACCGGAGCCTCGCCACCGGACTGTTCCTCTCGCTCCGCCTCGGCCGCCCGCTCTTCCTCGAGGGCGAGGCGGGGGTGGGCAAGACCGAGGTGGCGAAGGTGCTGGCGCGCGCGCTGGCGCGGCGCCTCATCCGCCTCCAGTGCTACGAGGGGCTGGACCTGGCCTCGGCCGCCTACGAGTGGGACTACCCGCGCCAGATGCTCGAGATCCGGGTGGCCGAGGCGGCGCGGGAGCTGGACCGCGCCCGGCTCGAGCACGACCTGTTCTCCGAGCGGTTCCTGGTGAAGCGGCCGCTCCTCCAGGCGCTGGAGCCCGACCCGGCCGGGCCGCCGGTGCTCCTCATCGACGAGATCGACCGCACCGACGAGCCGTTCGAGGCGTTCCTGCTGGAGGTCCTCTCCGACTTCCAGGTGACCATCCCCGAGATCGGCCCGGTGCGTGCGGCGGCCCCCCCGCTGGTCGTGATCACCTCCAACCGCACGCGCGAGGTGCACGACGCCCTGAAGCGCCGCTGCTTCTACGCCTGGATCGACTACCCGGACGCCGCCCGGGAGCTGGCCATCCTGCGGCTCAGGGTGCCACAGGCGGCCGAGCGGCTCGCGCGCGAGGTGGTCGGCTTCGTGCAGCGGCTCCGCACCAGGGACCTGTTCAAGCTCCCGGGCGTGGCCGAGACGCTCGACTGGACCCAGGCGCTCATCACGCTCGACCGGACCGCCCTCGACGGCGACGCCGTGGACGCCACCCTCGGCGTGCTCCTCAAGTACCAGGACGACGTCGCGCGCGTCCGGGGCGCCGAGGCGGAAGCGATCCTCGGCGAGGCCGTGCAGGAGGCGCGGGTGCCGTGACCGCGGAGGCGGGCCAGCTCCCCCTCCACGTCCTGCGGTTCGCGCGGACGCTGCGCGCCGCGGGGATGCCGATCGGTCCGGGGCGGGTGCTCGACGCGCTCGCCGCGGCGGCGGAGGTGGGGCTGGCGCGGCGGGACGACTTCTACTGGGCGCTGCACGCGGTGCTCGTCTCGCGCGCCGATCAGCGCGGGCTCTTCGACGAGGCGTTCCAGCTCTTCTTCCGGGCGCCGGACGCGCTCCCCGCCGGGCTGGAGCTGCTCCTGCCGCGTGCGCCCGCCGCCGGCCCGCCGCGGCGCGAGGTGACCCGGCGGCTGGCAGAGGCGCTGGCGGCCGGGCGCGCCGCGCCGCCCGGGAGCTCCCCGCCGCCGCAGCTCGTCGCCGGGCGCGCGGAGTGGTCGGACCGCGACGCGCTGCGGACCAAGGACTTCGAGCAGATGTCGGCCGAGGAGCTGCGCGAGGCGGAGCGGGCGGTGGCGGCGTTCCGCCTGCCGGTACCCGACCTGCGCACGCGCCGGCTGCGGGCCGATCCCGGGGGCGACCGGATCGACCCCCGGGCCATGCTGCGGGCGGCCCTCCGCGCGCCTGCCGGGATCCCGCTCCGGTGGCGCTCCGCCCGCCCCCGGCCGCCCGCCATCGTGGCGCTGTGCGACGTCTCCGGCTCCATGTCCCGCTACGCGCGGATGCTGCTCCGGTTCGTGCACGCCCTCGCCGCCGGGCGCGAGCGGGTCCACGCCTTCACCTTCGGCACGCGGCTCACCCCCGTGACGCGCCAGCTCCAGCGCCGCGATCCGGACGACGCGCTCGCGGCGGTGGCGCGCGCCGTGCCCGGCTGGGAGGGCGGCACGCGCATCGGCGCCTGCCTGCACGAGTTCAACCTGCGCTGGTCGCGCCGCCTCCTCGGCCAGGGCGCGGTGGTGCTGCTCGTCACCGACGGCCTCGACCGCGACGACGCGCGCGGCCTCGCCGAGGAGACGGCGCGGCTGCGCCGTTCCTGCAGGCGCCTGGTGTGGCTGAACCCGCTCCTGCGCTACGCGGGATTCGAGCCCCGCGCCGCGGGGGTGCGCGCCATGCTC
>Ga0335082_10007451_pt1 | contig 11876 bp, 10 predicted proteins | sample Lox_Sample_41_FD_206718 | JGI IMG/M metagenome (GOLD analysis project Ga0335082, IMG submission 206718) | Soil microbial communities from Loxahatchee National Wildlife Refuge, Florida, United States - Lox_Sample_4.1 | ecosystem: Environmental > Terrestrial > Soil > Wetlands | place: USA...
CAACGCTGTGCGTCGCAGAAGCTATCGGCGGAGTTTACGGTAACAGCCTCAGCTTGATCATGGATGCGATCCACAATCTGTCCGATGAGCTTGCACTGGTCTTCCTGCTGCTTGCATTGCTGATCCCGCGGGCACCTTCGCGCCACATGGTCCGCTGCGCCAATCTCGCGAATCTGATCGGATTGCTTGCGGTGGGGCTGGTGATCGCCTGGCAGGCTGTCGGGCGCATAGGCAATCCCGCGTCAGTGATCGCAGCGTTCCCTATGGTATTTGGGTTGGGCGCTGCCCTCGGCAACTGGGGTGTAGCCCGCCTACTGCGCGAGCCGGCGCAGCAAAGTGCCGCTGTCAGACTGAGTTATGTGCACAATCTAGGTGACGTATATGTTTCACTGGTACCGGTGGCCGCCGGCATATTGGTGGCGTTGACTGGGCTCCCTGTGCTCGATGCGGCGGTTGCGTTGGCCATCGCGATCTGGTTCATCTCGGCTACAGCGAAAGAAATAGTGCGCTCGCGCCGCGAGCTGGTGTGGCCCGAAGGCCTTAGCTGCGATCACCCGGTGCGCGGCACAACATCGTGAGCGCCATAACACATAAGGGTTGGGTCTCGCCGAGGCTGCGTCTAAGCATCTCGTCGCGGCTTGGCGCGTGCAGTGTCGCGGCGGCAAGGCGTTCATCGCTGAACATCCTGGTCGCCCTATTCCTGCTGATCGCGCAGCAGGCTGCTTACACGCATGCGCTTTCGCATTTCGACCACCGTGCGCCGAGCACCGAGCACAAGCAACTTCCGCACTCGAAGGCGTGCGAGCGCTGCGGCCTGGCGGCGCAACTGGGCACGGGATTGCTTAGCCAATCCGCTGCGTTCCTATCCGTTGCTACCTACGCCTGCACGACGTTTCACCTGTCACGTGCCTTTCATCCCACCGCGCCCCGCCGCTTCCTGTCCCGCGCCCCGCCCTCTCTCCTCCCGATCTGACGCCGTTTCAACTCGGGCACCACTATACAAATGATCCAGAGGAGACGACACCGATGTTCCGACCCACAACCGTTGCGGGCGCCATGGCGCTCGCGTTGGGCATGCCGCTCGCGGCGCAGGCTCAGAGCAGCGCAGATCTCGATGAGCTGCGCAAGCAGATACAAGAATTGAAGGACGCTTACGAGAGCCGTCTGCGAGCGCTGGAGAAGCGCCTGCAGGACACCGAACAGAAGGCTTCCGCAGCACAGAGCAGCGCAAACGCGGCGCAAAGCAGTGCAAATGCCGCACAGACTAGCGCGCAGGAGGCAGGTGCGCGAGCGGCCCCGACGCAGCAGGCATCACCGAGCGCATTCAATCCTGCGATCTCGCTGATCCTGATGGGGACGTACGGCAACTTCTCGAACGATCCGACGAAATATGCGATCACGGGATTCCAGCCTCCGGGGGCAACGACCCCCGGCGATCGGGGTTTCTCGATTGGTGAATCCGAGCTGTTCATCACCTCCAACATCGATCATCTGTTCATGGGCGCGCTGAATTTCGCCATCGAGCCCGACAACTCCACCTCTGTAGAGGAGGCGTATTTTCAGACGCTCGCTCTGGGGCACGGATTGACCATCAAAGGCGGACGGTTCTTCTCGGCGCTCGGCTATCAGAATTCGGTCCACGCACACGCCTGGGATTTCGTCGATACCTCACTGGTACAGCGCGCGTTTCTGGGCGACAACTACGGCGACGATGGCGTGCAGGCGGTGTGGGTGGCGCCGTTGCCCATCTACGTCGACGTCGGCGCCGAGTTGGGACGCGGACGAACTCTGGTGGGAAGCTTCAGCGGTGCGAGCGAACTCTCTGATAACGAACTCAACAAGAATGGGGCGGGTTCGAGGACCGTGTTCGCACACGTCGGCGGCGATGTCGGCGTCAGCAACGCCTATCGCGTCGGTCTCTCGCTCCTGCATGAAGAGGCGGGCGGAAGTACCCCGTTTCAGGTCGCCGATCTGCCGGTCACCTTTCTGCCGGGCGACGTCCAGATCTACGGCGCCGATTTTGTGTGGAAATGGGCCCCGGAGGGCAACTACCAATACACCAACTTCAAGTTCATCGCGGAGTGGTTTGAGCTGCATCGCAATGGCAATTTGAGCGATCAGAGCGACACATTCAGAGAGAAGCAATCAGGTTGGTACGTGCAGGGCACTTATCAGTTCCATCCTTACTGGCGCGTCGGATTGCGCTACGACCAGTTGGAGACGGGCACCTTCCAGACCGGAACCGGCTCACTGAACGTTCAACCAGCCGACTTCACGCCCAGGCGTTACTCGGCGATGATCGATTGGAACCCCTCGGAGTTCAGCCGGATCCGCCTGCAGTACAATCAGGACAGGTCGCAGCAGAATCTGAACGATCATCAGATCTTCCTGCAGTACATCTTCAGCCTGGGCACGCACGGCGCGCACCGGTTCTAACTTATAGCCTGCCAACCTTACGTCATGGAGAACATATGAAAAGAGCGCTTCGATGGCTCGTGTTATCGTTGCTTGCCGCCGCCAGCGTTCCGGCGTCGGCGGCGCTGAGTGTCTTCGCCTGCGAGCCGGAATGGGGCGCGCTGGTCACCGAGATCGCGGGCAACCGCGCGAACGTGTACAGCGCTACCACGGCAATGCAAAACCCGCACATGGTGCAGGCGCGCCCCAGCTTCATCGCGCGCGCAAGATCCGCCGATCTGATCATTTACTCGGGTGCGGAGCTCGAAGTCGGCTATCTGCCGGTGATACTGCAGCAGGCCGGTAACGACAAGATCCGCGTCGGTCAGCCCGGCAATCTCGATGCTTCGAAATACGTTCCGCTGATCGAGGTACCGCCGATTCTGGATCGATCGCTCGGCGATGTGCATCCTCTGGGCAATCCGCACATCCACTACGACCCGCGTAACATGCTGTTGGTGGGTGCAGAACTGCGCAACCGGTTGATTCAGATCGATCCTGCGGGTGCCGCCGAGTACCAGGCGCGGTACAAGGCCTTCAGTGAGCACATGAACGCTGCGATCAAGCAATGGCAGCAGGAGGCCGCGCCGCTGAAGGGGGTTTCGGTGATTGAGAACCACAAGGAGGTGAGCTACCTGTTCCATTTTCTAGATATGCCGGTAGTCGGTTCGCTGGAACCGAAGCCCGGCGTCGAGCCGACCTCGGGCCATCTGCTGGAACTGGTGGAGAACCAGAAGATGCATCCTGCGAAGATGATCGTGCCGACTTCCAACCGCGATCCCAAGCCGGCAGAATGGCTGAGCGAGCAGATCAAGGTGCCAGTGGTCGTCGTTCCTCTCACCATAGGCGGTGCGCCGGGCGCGAAGGATCTGTTTTCGCTGTATGACACTGCGATCAAAGCGCTGCTCGGCGGTTTGAAGTCATGAGGCCGATAGAGGTCGGCTTGCAGCCATACCACTCCCGGGCCGAGAAAGTCCCGGGAGTCGGTTCGTCCTTTGGCGGAACGAGCGCGCATATCAGCGACAAGCCTCTGCTGAGTGTCGAGAATCTATCAGCCGGCTACGCAAAGCCGGTGCTCGGTCCGTTGAGCTTCGAAGTGCATCGAGGAGACATCATCAGCGTCCGCGGCCCGAACGGCTCCGGCAAATCCACCCTTTTGAACGCGCTCGTCGGCGGCGCGCGCATCTTTTCCGGAGCGGTACGACGGGGCGAAGGCGTACGGATTGCGCATCAACAGCAGGCGGCCTTGCCGCTGGACAACGTGCCGCTATCAGGAAAAGAACTCCTCGCGCTGACCGGCGCCGAAGTCGCAGGTCTGCCGGAATGGATCGCGCGGCTGATCAAACGCCGGCTGGATCGGTTGAGCGGAGGACAGCGCCAGTTCCTCCAGGTGTGGGCCTCGCTGAAAGCCCCTGTAGACGTTGTGTTACTCGATGAGCCGACTAACAATGTCGATCCGCAGGGTGTGCAGCATCTTGAGGGAGCGCTGCGCACCATGCAGCCCAATCGAGCCGTTCTGCTCGTCAGTCACGATCAGAACTTTCTAGACCGGATCAGCACGCGAACCATTCGACTCGGATGATCAATCTCACCCATATCTTCGACCCGATGTTCCGTTGGCCCTTGCTGACCGGAATCGTCTTCGCGGCACTGCTGCCGCTGCTGGGCATGTACTTAAGGCTGCGCGAAGAATGGCTCGCCGCATTGGCGTTCGCCCAGGTCGCGGCAGCGGGCTCACTTGCCGGAGCAATCTTAGGCCTGCCGCCGCAGGCGGGTGCGCTGGCATGCACGTGCACCGCGGCGGCATTCAAGGGCTGGATCGCGAAGACCGGGAACAACGGCTACGCCTTGCTGATGATCACCGGGTGGGCCGCGGCTATTCTGATGCTCGCCAACGTGCCGATCGCGGAGCATCTGGGACACGCGCTCTTCGATGGACAACTCTATTTCACCGGCGTCTCGCACCTCGTCTTCGGGGGTATTTTTGCGCTGTTGGTCGCGGTCCTACTCCCGTGGTTATCGCGCAAGTTGCTGCTCGAGCGGATGTTCCCGGATTTCTTCCGCGCCAGTGGATTGTCGGCGGCGAAATTCCATCTCCTGTTTGACTTGCTCGTCGCCGCGGGACTTGCGCTTGCGACCGCTTCTATCGGCGTCATGGGAGCCTTCGGGCTGGTCTTCGTGCCATCTATGATCGCCTATCAGGTTGGCCCGAGCTGGCGTGGCGCGCTTTGGATCGCCACGGTGACCAGCCTGCTCGCGTATGCGGCCGCATTCGTGCTGGCATTCAGCACCGATCAACCGTTCGGTCCCGTTCTGGTGTTCGTTCTTGCCGCACTGGCCATAGCCGCGTATTTGCTCAAGCTGCGCTCGCGGACAGCCGTTGCGACGCTCGGTGCGCCGGCTCCGATCAATTGAAATCGAAGCCTCTGTGGCAGGTGCGCAATTGAAGACATCTCCGAGGCTCGCTTGCATCGTGGCCGTTCTCAGTGCGCTCAGCGTCAGCGGTTGTGCGTTCCACCGGCAAGGGGGCGATGACACCGCTGTCATCAAGGCGGGACCGTGGGGCAAGGTCTACCGCGGCGGGTATGTCGAAGTCGCGTCGATTCGCGGTATCGACCCGCAATGGCGCTTGCATTCCGAAGTCGAAGTGTCGCCGGGGAATGTGAGCGCGCTGTTCTATGTTTATCTCTGTCAGGGCGACAGGAATCATTGCTTCTCCGTAGCGGAAGCACCGATCACATTTCGCGCGGAGCCGGGAAGAGCTTATCGCGCTCGCGCACGCGAAGAAGTCAACGGCAGCAATCGCTTTACCGTCTGGGTGGAAAATGAAACGACCGGGCAGACCGTGGGCCAGGGCCAGACCATCGAGAAATCACTGTTCTGACTTCCCCGCAGCTGAAAGAAAAGCAGGTTAGATCGCTTTACTCCACCAGCACGTCGTCGCAAGCTCCTTGTAAGCTTCGGAAAAACGCTCCTGTCATAATGGTACATGGGGTACCCGGGGGCTGCGCCGATGATTTCACAATGCTTCGAATCCACACCGCATTGCACGCGTTGGCGACAGCGTATCGGCTGCGTGCTTTTGGCCCTACTGGTAGCCGTCGCTCAGGCGGGCTGCGCCACCCATCCCGCTTCCGCAAAGCTGCCTGACAACGCCGAGCGCGACCTCGGGAACGTCGCGTTCGTTGCGACGCCCGTCGAGCCGGAGATCAAACTCGGAGAGATTCCCAGCGGGAAAGGGAGCGGTGCCTTGAGCGCCGCTGGCGGCACGTTTAGCCACTGCATGGGCGGTTTGAATGGCAGCGGCAGTTGCAGCGGCGGTGGCAGCCTGGGCGCGGCCGTCTGCGGGGCAGCGGTGTTGCTGTGGCTCGGCGTGTGCGTAATCGCAACCGGTGTGGCGGCGGTTGTCGGAGCGACGGTGGCCGACAATGCGAAGGCGGTCCAGTCGGGCGTAGTATCGATGACGACGGCGTTGGATGCCAAGACCATCCAGGCGGGGTTGCGGGATCAAGTTGCTAAGTCTGCCGCAGAGGCATCTGCAATCAGCGTGGCGAGCTACCCACCCGATGCTGCGAGTCAAGCGGCGCTTGCCAAGGATTATCGGCCGCTCGCCGCCGCCGGGGTCGACCACGTCATCGAGACTTCTCTGATCAAGGTCGGTGTAGCCGGTCGGGGACTCAACCCGCCGCTCATGCTGTACATGCAGGCGCAAGTGAGGGTCGTGAGCACGCGGGACAACGAACAGCGTTTTGCTCACCAGTTCCTTTATCTGAGCGAAGAGCATGTCCTCAAGGAATGGGCTGCGGACCAGGGCGCGGTCCTGCGGCGCGCGATGGAAGCGGGTTTCGCCAGGCTGGGCTCCTCCATCGCAGATCAGGTCTTCCAGTTGTATGACTTCCCATCTCGCCAGGCCCAGGACCGAGAATCGTTCGGCCTCGCCGCGGTGTATCCCAAGAATGTGGTCTCTTTCCGTACGAATTATCTCGTACACGATTCGAGCTGGAGCAGCATCGACTCGCTGCAGCCGACACTCAGATGGCAGAGCTTTCCGCGCGATGTGGACCGCACCGCAGCCCCGGCGGTGATGGAGCGCGTCAGCGGTGTGCGCTATGACGTTCTCGTCGCCGAAGAGATTGGGCTCGCTCCTGGCCCCATCGTCGCGTCGGCCAGCGGAATCGCAACCAACAGCTATCGTCTCGAGATGCCGCTCAAGCCGGGAAGAAAGTACTTTTGGGCCGTTAGAGCCCGCTTCGAGTTAGATGGGCGGCAGCGCGTGACCGAATGGGCGACGTCGGCATCCGGCACGTCATGGGTATTAGGAAAAATGTTTCAGGGTGATCTGTTCCCCCGGTCAGGTATGCAGTGGGCGATCGTGCAACCGAGCGCAGCCTCCAATCGATTCCAGACGGCAGCGGGATCAGCAGTAGTCCCAGTGGACACCGCTCTCCCGGCTCAGAAGGATCGGACTGAAACGGTGCGCGTGACGCCGTCCCCAAGAACGGCAGAGGGGTCCAAATAGCGCCGATTCAGGCGAGCGCGATTTCCACGCGCTTGTTGCGTTTGCCTTCGCTGCGGATCTTCAGCACCCGGATGCCACCGATCTCGGCGATGTTCCGCACGTGCGTCCCACCGCAAGGTTGTAAATCGATGCCGGGAATCTCGAGCAGTCGCACCCTCCCGGCACCGCGTGGCGGCTGCACGCTCATGGTCTTGACGAGCTGCGGCTGCGCGTCCAGTTCCTGGTCGGTGATCCATACCGTTTTCGTTGCCACTGCGCGCGCGATCAGCGCATTGGTCTCCTCTTCGATCTTCCTGGCGTCGAGCAGGCTCATGTCGATATCGAAATCCAGGCGTGCTTTGTCGGACGCGATGTTACCTCCAGTGACCGGTGCCACCACGACGCAGGACATCACGTGCAGCGCGGTATGCAGCCGCATGAGCGCATAGCGGCGCTCCCAGTCGATCTGCAGCGTAACGGTTTCGCCTACTTCGAGTCGCGGCATGGTATTACCGGGCACGTGCACGACACGATCGATTGCATCACCTTTGCGCGTATCCCCGATCAGAATCGGCTCGCCTGACTCGCGCAGCAGCGCACCCGTATCCCCGGCCTGACCGCCACCCATGGGATAGAAAATGGTGCGATCGAGCTCGATCCCGGCCTCGTGTACCGCGACGACCCGCGCGCTCGCAGCCCTCAGATAGGCATCGTCTCTGAACAGCAGCTCGGTGGTCATGGCATTGAGTCCAAGGGAAACGGTAAGTGTCTGGCGACCGTTAGATGTAGCTTATCACTCGTGCAGCGATCATGATGTGAATGGAGTGATCGATCTATTCAGGTCGAGCGACGTCGTAACCGTAGATCCATTCGGCTTGATGCAGCGTCGCGCCGGGCGAGATCCAACGGCGTAGCGTGAGTCTCGCGTCGCGCATGAAACGCGACCAGGCTGAAGGCAGATGATTCGCCGCGCCACGGGCGCGGGCTCCAAGCTGGATTTTCCGGGTACGTGGGATACGCTGGTCTTCGTAGCGCCGCAACGCGCCCGGAAGCTCCTCCGGCGTGCGCGCGATGTTGACCGCCAGCACGCAAGCGTCTTCGAGTGATTGCGCCGCGCCCTGTGCCAGGTAGGGCAGCATGGCGTGTGCGGAATCACCGAGCAGCGTCAGCCGATGCTCCCCCCACCGCGGGAGCGGCTCGCGGTCATAGAGTGCCCACTTGTAGCAGCGCTGGGTCGCGTCGAAGATCCTGAGCAGCCGTTCATCCCAGCCGGCATAGGTGCGCCTCACCTCGGCCAGGTCGCCTTCCGTCGACCATGATTCCTCGGTCCAGGCGTTGACCTCGGTGATCGCGACCCAGTTGAGCAGCTCGCCGCGGCGCACGTAGTAATGCACAACGTGCGCGTGCGGGCCCCACCAGAGGGTAAACTCGGGGGGCACGAGCCCGGGCGGCAAGCGCCGTGTGTCGACGAGCCCGCGCCAGCAGACGTTGCCGGTGAAGCGCGGGCTGTCGGCCCCGAACAAGCTGGCGCGCACCATCGAATGGATACCGTCGGCGCCGATGATTGCATCCGCCTCGATCTCACGGCCGTCCTCGAAGCGGGCATGCGCGCTGGTCTCGTCCGAGGAGACCTCAACGCACCGCGCCCTCAGGTGGATGTGCTCGTCACCGACCGATGCGTGCAGTACATCCTGCAGATCGCCGCGATGCATCGTACAAAAGGTGGCGCCGAACCGGTCGTGACAGGCATCGAGCGGAGCGGTGTCGATGGCGCGACCGCTGCGCCAGCTGCGCGCGACCTGAGCCTTCGCGACGAAAGCGTGAGCAAGGACCGCGTCTTCGAGCCCGAGGCAGCGCAGCGCCTTCATCGCGTTGGGTGTCATCACCACACCGCCGCCGAACTCGCTGATGCGTGGCGCCTGCTCGTAGACGCTCACCTCGAAGCCGCGCAGGATCAGGGCGCGGGCGGCGGCGAGACCACCGATGCCGCCGCCGATGATGCCGATCCTCGGAGTGCGCACGATCTATCCGGTAAGCGGTCGGCGCCACGTTCCCATGCGTGGTGTCTTCCATGGAGGCGTCATGCGATCGGGACGGCGTGGGCTGGTAGATAGGCAAACGGGATCACGAGTCCGCCACGCCGCCATCCTCATGCGTTGCATGGTAGTAGCGCATCGCCATGCCGCCCGCCCGCTCGATGGAAAAATCCGGTACGCGTCGGGCGCATTCGGCTTCGTCGACTTCGACGCCGAGCCCGGGTTTAGTGGGCGGCAGAATGTGTCCGTTGACCACCGGCAGCGGATCCTTCAGCAGCGCCTGCGCTTGCGGCGCCGTCTCCGGATCGATCATCTCCTGGATCACGAAATTAGGGGAGGCGAGATCGATATGCACACAGACGGCGGTGGCGAGCGGCCCGTACGGATTGTGCGGAGCCAGTCCCGCATAGTAGGTCTCGGCCATAGTCGCGATCTTGCGCGTCTCGCTGATGCCGCCGGCATGGCATGGATCCGGTTGCAGGAGGCTCGCCGCGCCGTACTCGAGGATCTCGCGAAACCCCGAGCGCAGGAACAGGCGCTCGCCGGTGGCGATCGGTGTGCTGAGCGCGCGTGCGACCGGCGCCATAGCCTTCGGATTTTCCGACTGGACCGGCTCCTCGAGAAAGAAGGGCTGGTACGGCTCGAAGCGTCTGCCGTACTGGATCGCCATCTGCGGAGAAAGCCGGCCGTGCAGGTCGAGCAGAATATCGACCTCATCGCCGAGCGTGTCGCGCACCGTCTTGATCAACGCCTCGGCATGCTTGAGCTTCTTCGGTCCGTCGAGCACATTGGTAATCGGCACAGGAACGGTCTTGATCGCAGTCCAGCCGCGCTCGGCCTTGGAGCACGCGCTTTTGACTGAGGCATCGATCGCTGCAGCCCCAATGCCCGTCGGACCGGTGAAGTGCGTGTAGACGCGCACTTTGTCGCGCACCCGTCCACCGAGCAACTCGTACACCGGGACGCCGAGGTCCTTGCCTTTGATATCCCATAATGCCTGATCGATGCCGCTCAAGGCCGAAAGGCCGATCACGCCCATGCGCCAGAAGCCGCTGCGGTAGAGAATCTGCCAGCAGTATTCGATGCGGCGCGGATCCTGACCGACGATCATCGGTTCCATGTCGTTGATGCATCCTGCGATCGCACGCGGCTTGCCCTCGAGCGTGGCTTCGCCCCAGCCGACCAGGCCGGGCCGGTCGGTCTCGACTTTGACGAAGACGATGATGCGATGGCCGCCGTCGGCCATGATGGGCGTGATGCGCGTGATCTTCATGGGTTCCACGCTGACGGGTTGACTACGCGGGAGGATACACCTGCTCTCAAGTCGAGGCGTGATTGCGCGAATGAGCATGGCCCCGGCATTTGCCGGGCGGCCGGTCATGGCCTATGCTGCAACGGTCGAGCGTGCTCGAAGCGGCACCTCTGAAGATCGACGGAGGCGACATGGCAAGGCGGGATGCTTTGAAAGCGCTCGGTGCGGGCGTACTGGCGGCGAGCGGTGTGTCGATCTTCCGAAGCAGTGCCGGTGCGGCAGGGAAGGAACTGCGTTATACGCCGGAGAAGGGCGCTCGACTCCGATTCCTGCGCTGGAAACGATTTGTGCAGGGCGACGAAGATCAATGGTTGGCGAACACGCAAAAGTTCACGGAGCAGATCGGCGTACCGGTTCAGGTGGAGAGCGTAAGCCTCGAGGATCTGACGCCCAAGGCCGCCATGTCGGCGAACGTGGGCGCGGGTCCAGACCTCGTCATGGGCAGCTATGGTCAGCCGCAGTTGTATCCCGACAAGTGCCTGGACTTGACCGAGCTCGCGAACTATCTCGGCGACAAATACGGCGGCTGGTATGACGCCGTCAAGGCGTACTGCATCGCCGACGGGCGCTGGATTGCGCTCGGGATGGGCTTTCCGACGAGCTGCGTGGTGTATCGCGAGAGCATGGTGAAGGCGGCCGGCTTCAACGAGATCCCGCGCGACCTCGGCGGATTCCTAAAGCTGTGCCGTGCGCTGAGTGCACGCGGCACGCCAGCCGGCTTTGCGCTCGGCAATGCCATCGGCGACGGCACCACCTGGTGTCATTGGCTCGTGTGGTGCCATGGCGGCAAGCTGGTCGATGAGCGCGGTCGCGTTGTGATCAACTCCAAAGAGACGATTGCCGCGCTGGAGTATGCAAAGGAGCTGTATCCGACTCTGGTTCCCGGAACGCTGTCGTGGCTCGATCCGAGCAACAACAAGGCTTTTCTCGCGGGGCAGATCAGTCTCACTTACAACGGCATCTCGATCTACTATGTGGCGAAGACTTCGTCCGACCCGGGCCTGCAGGCGATCGGAGCCGACATGCAGCACGCGCATTTCCCCATCGGGCCGGTAGGGCGGCCCACCGAGCTGTCGCCATTCGCGCCCGCCTGGATATTCAAGTACACGCGCTATCCGAATGCGGCTCGGGAGTACTTGCGCTTCATGCTGGAGCGCGAGCAGTACGAGCCGTGGCAGAGAGCATCGCTGGGCTATTTCGCACAATCGCTGCGCTCACACGAGACCGATCCAATCTGGACCGAAGATCCCAAGTACACGCCGTTTCGCGATGGACCAAGTATGACGCTGCACCCCGGGTACGCCGGCAAGGAAGGCGTTTCGTCTGCCGCATGCGTAGCCGATTTCATCGTCGTCAACATGGTGGCCGAGGCCGCTACGGGGCAGATGAGCGCGCAGGCGGCCGCATCGCGGGCAGAGCGGCGGGCGCTGCGGTATTACAAAAGTTAGGCCGGAAGTTCTAGAACGACTCCTTGAACGGTCGCAGATCGACTTCCTGCGCCCACGCCGATCGCGCCTGGCGGTGAAGATGCCAGTAGGTGTCGGCGATGGCGTCGATCCCCAGCAGCCCATCCTCG
>Ga0335082_10007452_pt1 | contig 11874 bp, 12 predicted proteins | sample Lox_Sample_41_FD_206718 | JGI IMG/M metagenome (GOLD analysis project Ga0335082, IMG submission 206718) | Soil microbial communities from Loxahatchee National Wildlife Refuge, Florida, United States - Lox_Sample_4.1 | ecosystem: Environmental > Terrestrial > Soil > Wetlands | place: USA...
GGCGGCGAGGATAGGCGGCAAAATGCCGAATGCGGCCAGCGACAGCCCCGCGTGATTATACACAGCGGTAAAAACGAGATTCATCTTGACTACTCCCATCGTCCGGCGGGCAACTCGAATAACTTCCAGCACGTGAGTCCAGTTTTCGCGCATGAGAGCAATATGAGCCAATATTCTTTCAACTGCGCTTGTCAAATCCTGCCGCCACATCCCCTGGAGCCTTCCTCATGATTTTATCGCGGCCATAGGGAGAAAGCTGACGGAGCTCATTGATTATTGGAGGGAGTATTTCGATAACCCTGTTTAATTCCGATTCTGTAGTAAAGCGGCTGAGCGAAAACCTGATCGAGCCGTGGATTGCGGTAAAGGGTATTCCCATAGCACGGAGCACATGGCTCGGTTCAAGAGAGCCCGAAGCACAGGCTGAGCCCGACGAGGCGCACACGCCGAATTCATTGAGCCTGAGGAGGATTGCCTCGCCTTCCACAAACTCGAAGCTGATGTTCGTGGTGTTCGGCAGCCGGTTGCCGATATCCCCGTTCACGCGTGCGTCCGGACAGCTCGCGACGAGCGCCTGCTCCAGCCCGTCCCTGAGCCCTGCCAAGCGCGAGGCCTCGGTGGCGAGATGTCCAAGTGCGAGTTCGCAGGCCTTGCCCATGCCGATTATGGACGCAACGTTTTCCGTGCCTGCCCTTCTGCCGTGCTCCTGGTGCCCCCCGATAATGTAGGGATGGAAGCGCGTTCCCTTCCTGATATAGAGCGCTCCCACTCCTTTCGGCGCATGCAGTTTATGCCCGGACAAGGAAAGCATGTCCACGGCAAGCTTCTTTACGTCGAGGGGAAGCTTGCCGCCGGCCTGGACCGCGTCCGTGTGAAAGAGGATGCCCTTTTCCCTGGCGAGCTCTCCCAGCTCGGAGATCGGGAAGATCACGCCTGTCTCGTTGTTCGCGAACATGATCGAGACAATGGCCGTGTCGTCATCGAGCGATTTCAGGAACACGTCCCGATCGAGCCTGCCTGCGCTGTCAACGGGGAGGAATGTCACGCGGTATCCCTTCCGGGAGAGGAAGCGTGCAAAGTTCAGGATCGCCGGGTGCTCCACCCTCGTTGTGATGACATGCCGTTTGTGGGGAAAGGACTCCACCGCGCTCATCAGGGCCGTGTTGTCGCTCTCGCTCCCGCAGCTCGTAAAGACGATCTCCTCGGGTTCGGCATTGATGAGCGCCGCAACCTGCGCCCGCGCTTCTTCGATCTTTCGATGGACCTGACCGCCGAAGGTGTGCATGCTCGATGGATTTCCGTAGAGGTCGCGGTAGTAGGGAAGCATTGCTTCAAGGACTTCGGGCGCGACTGCCGTGGTCGCGTTATTATCGAGATAGATCGGCTTCATTCTTCCTCTACGACGATGTCGCTGCTCACCAATTCCCGGAGCTTTTCCTGGATGCCCTGGATCGTGATATCTCCCATGGGACAGCCCACGCATAGGGCACGGAACGAGACGATCACCCGGTTGCCGACGATGTCCTTGAGTTCGATATCGCCGCCGTCTGCCTGGAGCCGCGGACGGATTTCCTGCTCCAGGACATCCTGGATCAGCGCGATTTTCCGGAGGTTGGTCATGGGCTTCGGCGCCTGAGGCATTTCCTGCGCTTGCGGTGAGGACCACAGGTCCTTCAGGATCGTCTCAATCTCCGGGACGCAGGAGCCACATCCGCCGCCGGCCTTCGTAAAATTGGTAACGTCTTCGACCGTGGTGAGGTGGTTTTCGAGGGCCACTTTCCGGATCTTTTCCTCCGTCACCTCGAAACACTTGCAGATGACCTTCCCCTCCACCTCGACCGGCTTCTTCTCTCCCCGGTAGTTCGCGATTGCCGCTTCCAGTGCCTCCCTGCCCATGACCGAGCAGTGCATCTTTTCTTTCGGAAGACCACCGAGAAAATCCGCAATGTCCTGGTTCGTTACCCTGAGCGCCTCATCCACCGTTTTGCCCTTGATCAGCTCTGTGAGGACCGACGAGCTGGCGATGGCCGAGGCGCAGCCGAAGGTCTGGAACTTTGCGTCCGTGATCCTGCCTGTGGTTTTGTCGATTTTGAGCGTGAGCTTCAGGGCGTCGCCACAGATTATACTGCCAACTTCACCGACAGCATCGGGATTCTGAATCTCTCCTGTGTTCTTCGGGTGAAGGAAAAAATCTTTGACTTTTTCCGTGTAGTCCCACATGGTTTTTCTTCTTGCTGATCCTTGATATGTTACGTTAACAGATACGGGAAAGAACCTGCCTTATTATAATATATCTTAATTTACCACTGCACGGGCGACTTTTTGCACGAGATGAGCCTTTGGCTCGCGTGGCCTTTCGACTAAACTGAATACTGAAGCAATACTTTAATTTTGAAGCCAAGCTCTTGTTCCAAAATCTCGCCGGTTGTCCCCGTTGCGTATATCTTGTGATGATCCAAGAGCACTTGATTGTATTTTGCCCATTCAACTAAATCACGCTTTTTATTATCGTGCGCGACGAGGGCAATCTTTTTATCATGTTCCATAGTTATTTTCTTGTGATTCACGTAAATTCTTCTCCTTCCCATGCAATAATATTACATTTTCAATGTGATAAATAATATTCCTAGATAGTTTTCTGGTAGCTTACCAGCAGTACGTAGCTGTCATTAACTACGATAAGGCATTTAAATTTCGTAATATCTTCTGCTGCCTCTTAAGTACAGGCAGAAGACGGCGCTGCATGCTTCAACTGCAATTCTAAACCTCATCAAAAATTATGTCTATCTCGTCATCACTACTACTGTGGCCGCATGTGCGAAGGACTATGTGATCACTTGCACTATTCGTCTTCTTTGCACATTCCTTCCTTGGATGAAGGCTGAAAAATCTGGAACGGTTTGTCCTCGGAATGCAGGAGATTCTCGTTCGCTGCTTCACTGTTTTTCCCGGTTTGCGCAGCCGCCGTGCCGGCCGGTGCGGCGGAGTTGACGTGCGCCGCTTTCCCGCCCAGCCCATCCGTTGTCTTGCAAAGCAGGTAGCTCTCGATTGCGTCCTTTCCGATCAGAAAGGTCTTCTCGTATCCGTTATTGACGTACAGCGTCGGGACATGTTCGATTCCCATGCTCTTCAGGAAAGAGGAGTACTCCGTCACGAGCACGTGCTTGACGGGAATCCCGTTCTTCTCAATCTCGTCGATTACCTGGGTGCAGTATTTGCACTCCTTACTGTAGAAGAGGACAAGCTTGTCATCATCGGGAATATGCACCGAGCCGTTGGCAGAGAGAACGAGGTACAGGAGGCTGAAGACCGCGGCCATGGCTGCGAAACCTGCGACGATCTCCTTTTCACCGGAGACGAGTCTCAGGATGCCCAGGATGACGAGCAGTCCGAACACGGTCAGGCAGAAAAAACAGAGAAAATGAATGCTGAAAGTCTGATAACCCGTGAAGTAGCCTTCGCTCGCCAGCGCCGCGATGAGGATAAGGTTGACGTTCTTTTCCAGTCCCTGCCTGCCGCGATAAAGGCTCCCGAAGCTCAGTGCTGCCAGCGAGGAAAAAAGCGCCAGTCCGATGATGAGTATCGATGCATCGCCGAACCTCGTATACTGCGCCACCTATTTGCAGCCCTCGGTATGGCAGATGCTCGTGCCGAAGGCCTGAAGGATCAACTCGGTGAGGACATATAGTGCGCCCGCCATACTAATGCCGAGAAAGATCTTCCCGGCTCGTTTCCGTCGGTCCTGCATTTCGTACTGCTCCTTTCCGTCTGGTTTGGATGCAAAATTTTATATTTTACTACTTTTTTGCGTTCTTTGTTTTAAAAAAAGAACCTTCCGAATTTTCCACGGGCAAGGGAATACATGTTCGCAGAGGGTTACCAGAGAAAGACTAAAACAAACCAGCCGCGAAGCACTCGTTTAAATCGAAATAACTGGTCTGTCATGAATACCAGGAAAACCAATGGTGGAGAAATGGGAATAAGGCCGGTTAACCTGGCGTTACTCCCTTTTGTCTTTCACTTCCTCCGTTCCCCTTAAAAAGGTTTTCGATCTTCATTGATTTTGCAGTTATTAAACTGAAATACGAATGACTGGCTATGCTTCAACCTCAATCGTTTTTTCCCCAGGAACCCGCAGAAGTGTCATACGCAAGGCGACATGTTCCGCAATTGTCCGGCTATCTCCGGCAGAACGGAAAGACAGCAATCTATCTCCTCTTCGGTATTGTCCGGTCCAAGACTGAACCGCAAGGAACCCCTTGAGCAAAGCGGGTCAAGACCCATGGCTCTTAGCACATGCGACGGCTCCGAAGTGATCGAAGAGCACGCGGAACCGGTAGACACGGCGATCCCTTTCATGTCCAGCAGGAAGAGGAGCGCCTCACCCTCAATGCCCCTGAAACTGATATTGGAGGTATTGTAAACTCTTTTCTCTCTGTGGCCGTTCAGCACCGTTCCCGGGATCTGTTCCAGTATCCCTCGTTCCAGTTTGTCTCTGAACCGGCCCGTTGTGCCGGGGCCCAGTTTTATCTTTTCCGTTGCCAATTCGCAAGCTTTTCCAATCCCCGCTATTCCGGCCATGTTCTCAGTGCCTGCCCTGAAGCCTTCTTCCTGATGCCCCCCGTTGATGAAAGGCAGGATATCAATTCCCTTTCTGATATACTGGATGCCAATGCCTTTCGGGGCATTAAATTTGTGACCTGATCCGGTCAAAAGATCGACCTCAAGGTCTTTCACGTCGATAGGCAGTTTACCCATACCCTGCACTGCATCGGTATGAAAGAGAATTCCGTGTTCGTGCGCGATCCTGCAAATCTCTTTGACAGGGTAAATATTCCCTGTTTCATTATTTGCAAGCATGACACTGATGAGGACGGTATCCTTTCGGATAGACCTTCTGATTTCCTCGGGATCGACCATGCAATCGCCGTCCACCCTGGCAAATGTGGTCTTGAAGCCCCACCTTTGTAGGAAGCGGCAGGTATTCAATACAGCCGGATGTTCAACTGCCGTCGTGATGATATGCCCGCCTTTATTCATCCCGTCCATGAGCACGCCCTTTATAGACCAGTTGTCGCCTTCCGAGCCTCCCGCGGTAAAAAAGATCTCGGAAGGGTCGGCATTGATCAGCACGGCAGCCTTGTTCCTTGCATCGTCCAGATGTGCTCTCACTTCTCTTCCCGCCCAGTGAACGGAAGATGGATTGCCGAACTTTTCCTCCAGAAAAGGTAGCATGGCCTGTCTCACTAAAGGGTGAACTGGCGAAGTAGAATTATGGTCAAAATAAATTTTTCTCATAGGACTTGTGATTAATTTTTTGCGAACATTATGCCATCACCTCTCGGCAAAAATGGTTGCAAAATACCAGGTGAAACTTCACGGAACGGGACTTTCGGTATTTGCCTTAGACGCAGCCGGTCGGCTTTGGGAGACCGGCTATCTTGCAGGCCTGTTTTGCCGGTCCATCGGGAAAGAGTTCATAGAGATACTTGGTGTTCCCCATTTGCGGGCCGAACTTGTTTCCGATCTCTTTCACAAGGATCTTGATCATCGGCGCGATCTGGTATCGCTTGTAATACTCGCGGAGGAAATTTACGATTTCCCAGTGTTGGTCGCTCATCGCAATCCCCTCAACCTCCGCATAATAGTTGGCCACATCGACGTTCCATTCGTCGATGTTGGCCAGGTACCCGCTTTCATCCACTTCATAGGTCTTCTCTTTTACCGTAAGCGTTGCCATTCTTTCCTTCCCCTTTCATACGTTTTATGCCTTTGCTGTTGCAAGATGAGTTTACCATATAAGTCATCGAAGTCCCCAAGGGCCTCTATCGGGGATAAGGTTTTCCAAACGCAAAGAACCGAATTCGCGCTCAGAATCGCTGCGGGAATGACATTACGCGGATTTTTTCAGATCCTCATCTGTTTCTCCGTGATTAATCATTTTTCTGATCATTGGATCCGGTACTGTTCTATGATGTCCTCGCCTGCCGGCCTGGACCGGACCAGGGCTGACCCGGTCCCGCCGGTGATGCCGACCAGAACTTCGGCCCGGTGTTTCAAGTCCGAGTACCGCGCGCAGAGCGAAGCTCCGAGATCGATGTGCTTTCTCCCATCGGGACCGGTCAGGAGCGCGAGGGGGCTTCCAGCGCCCGCGACCTGCAGGAGAATGTCGCCGGGCCTTTGCATCTTTTCGAGAGCAATGTTCTCCGCCTCGTTTCTTCCGACGATGATCTTGCATGTCCCGGACGGCCTGAAGTGCCGGCCGAGCCTGAGGAGGCCGAGGTCCGCCGAACCGGGATCGGGCGTCGCGTAGAGCAGGTCGCGCAGGCGCCGCGAGTAGATGGGGTCGGTCAAAAGACATCCGCCTGCGGGTGCGGGATAGTCCGTCAGATTAAATTCGCGGGCAAGGGCCATCTGGGGCTTTCTCGTTCTCCCGCTAATAGCCAGGAGGCGTTCCCGGTCGATGATTCCGCGAGCCTCGGGCACGGTCACCGGCAAAAGCCGGGCGGATAAGGGCCGCACGATGAGACCCGCAAGGCCGCTCTCCCGCTCGATGAGATTGAGCGTATTCCTCAGCTGCGACATGGGCCGCTGGCCAAGCACTTCTCCGGTGATAACGAAATCTGCGCCTACTATCTCCATGTACGCCCCGGCTTCCCTGAGCATCAGGATTCGGCAGTCAATGCAGGGGTTCATGTTCCTTCCGTGGCCGTGACGTGGCTTCTTCACAATCTCGATGAACTTCTGCCCCAAGTGGCAGAGCTTGATGTCGAACCCTAACCGGGCGGCGGCTGGCCCTGGGTTCTTCGCGCACGACGATGAATCGCCAATTTCGCAGACAAAATCGGTCAGGAAGGTAATTGCCAGCACATCAATATTTTGCTTCTGCATCACCAGGATGGCAAGGGTACTGTCGAGCCCGCCCGAAAAAAGAGCGACCGCTTTCCGATTCATGTTTTCTCCAGGGTTTCGAAGCGATGCAAGTGTCCGGAGGGAACTCTGCATTCCTGGCCATCAACGGCATACCATATGCCGCGGCTCCAGGCTTCAAGGTGTCGGAGCGTCATTTCAAATAGATCCTCCTCATAAAAGCCGAAGGAGTGCGGAGCGCCCTCAATAACATGAAGCGCTGTCGGCTCTCCAGCAGTCTTGAACAACGCGTGCGTCTGCTCGGGCATGACCTTCGCGTCCGCCGTTCCCTGGATTATGAGAACGGGTCGAGGTGACAACATCGCAATGTCACGCGCCGGATCATGATGGTTCAAATCAAGAAAGAAATGGGGCTTCAGGAAAAAGTATTTCGAGTCATTCCTGCACGCAACGAGCCTGTCCCTCTGTGCGGCAAGAAAAGCTTCTTCCCCGAGGATGGTTGAAAAAACCGCCCTCAGGTCGGAAACCGGCGCCCAGCCTACAACACCCCGCACGCGATGGTCCCGCGCTGCTGCGGAAAAAGCAACTGCACCACCCAGGCTGTAGCCGACGAGATAGATCGGCGATTCCTCCAGCAGGGGAAGGCTGTGCGCGAACTCGATTGCGCACTCAAGATCCTGTATTTCTTTCGTGACGGTCATGTCGGCAAATTCACCCTCGCTGTACCCGCTCCCGGCAAAATCGAACCGAAGAACGGCATATCCCTCTTGCCGCGCACGGCGGGCGAACCTGACGAAAAGCTGGTTGTCGCTCACCTTGTCATCGGTGAATCCGTGGGCCATGAGAAGGACCGGGGGAGCATTGATTTCCCGGGGAACGTGCAGCATCCCGACCAGATATTGCTTTCTCCTGTTTCGAAAAATCACGGGGTTTTCATTAGCCATGCTATTCTCCCTCCGAAGGACCCGGATGCCGTAACACTCCCTCCAGGATTGAAGGCCTCGACTTTTTCACGGATTTGAGCCTCTGGTGATATTGTTCAGCCTGATGAGCGGCGTCCGGCCTGTTGCGTCAAGGATATTATTGAATTCCCGTCCCACGCTATTTTCCGTTTCTGCGTGTGATAAGGAATATTCCGGCCTCCGCAAAAAGGTTCGGCAGGCTTTTCACCATCCTGTTCCTGTCGACGAAGAGCGATTCCGAGACCGTGATTGACCGCTCCCGGCAGTATTCGACGAAGTCCGAAATACTCAGGAAATGCAGGTTCGGCGTGTCGTGCCACTCGTTAGGCAGGGCGGGCGTCACCGGCGTCCTTCCCTGGAAGAATATCTGCATCCGGGCAGACCAGTGAGCGAAATTCGGAAAGGCAACAATCACTTCACCGCCGACACGTAGCGCTTCGCCGAGCGCCAGGTCGGGTTGCCTCACCTGCTGGAGGCTTTGGTCGAAGATTACATAGTCGAACGACTTGTTTCCGTACTCCGACAGGCCTGTATTGATGTCACCGTGGACCACGCTCAATCCCCTTGCAACGCATTTGTAGATCGCCTGCTCGTCGCGCTCGATTCCCTGGGCCCGCACCCTTTTCTTGCTTACCAGCAGGGATAGCAACTCTCCATCCCCGCAACCGAGGTCCAGGACGGATGACCCGATACGTACCAGGTCGAGGATCACCCGATGTTCCAGCTTCACGCCATCGGATCTCATATTCGTCCCTTCCCTCAAGAAATATTCTCAAGAAAATACTTGATGAGATGCGTCTCCTCCTCCGTCTCGAGCAAGAACGCATCGTGTCCGTAGGTGGAGTCTATTTCGCAATACGTCGCGTCCAGTCCGGCCAGTTTGCATGCTTTGATGATCTCCTGGGACTGGTACGCCGGATAGAGCCAGTCCGATTTAAAGGCGATGACGAGCACCTTGACCGGTTTCCCCCCGAAAACCTCGTGAAGCTTCCTGCCGCGCGAGACGTCGAAGTAGTCCATGGCCTTGGTGATGTAAAGGTACGAGTTGGCGTCGAAGCGTTCCACGAAGCTGTTGCCTCGGTGATGGAGATAGCCCTCCACCTCGAAATCGGCGGTAAACTTGAAAGGACGCCGCTCTTGCCGGTACCTCCTTCCGAACTTATCCGCCATGGACACGTCGCTCATGTACGTGATGTGGCCGATCATGCGCGCCAGTGCAAGACCCCGGTCTGGCTGCGGCCCACTGTAGTATTCACCGCCTTTCCAGTTCGGGTCGGCCATGATAGCCTGCCTGCTCACCTCATTGAATGCGATCTGCTGCGGTGAGTGCCTCGCCGCCGTCGAGATGGGGATAGCGCTCCTCACCTTCTCTGGATGCGAAACCATCCATTCCAGTACCTGCATGCCACCCATGGAGCCGCCGGCCACGGACAGGAGCGCGTTGATGCCCAGATGGTCCACGAGCCGCACCTGGGCGTTCACCATGTCCGTTATGGTGATGATGGGGAAGTCGAGCCCGTAGGGTTTTTTCATCACGGGATGGAGGGACGAAGGGCCTGTGGAGCCCTTGCAGCCGCCGATCACGTTGGAGCAGATGACGAAATACCGGTCCGTATCAAAGGCTCTGCCCGGCCCGATCATTTTGTCCCACCAGCCGGTTTTCCACATCTCTCCGCAGATTCCCGCAGCATGGGCGTCACCCGAGAGGGCATGACAGATAAGGACCGCATTGTCCCTGCTCGCATTCAGCTTCCCGTACACCTCATACGCAACGGTTACGGGCGAAAGCACCTCGCCGCTCTCGAGTTTCAGAGAATCGAAAGTGTACGATTTCGTCTCGGTATCGCCGTGGATGCTTTCGTCGTCTCTCTTGTTTTCCCGGATTAGCTTAAGAGTCATACCGACGGCGCCTCTCTATGCGTTTTGAAGCGCCTGGTCAACGTCCTCGATGATGTCCTGGACGTCCTCAATGCCCACAGCAAGCCTGATGTAATCCGCAGTCACGCCTGTTGCCCTTTGCTCTTCCGGTGTCAACTGCTGGTGTGTTGTCGACGCCGGATGGATCACGAGGGTCTTTGTATCGCCAATGTTGGCCAGATGGGAAAGGAGCTTCACCGAATTGATGAATTTCTTTCCAGCTTCCAATCCGCCCTTGATTCCAAATCCCAGGATGGGGCCAAAGCCGCCTTTGAGGTACTTTTTGGCGAGTGCATGACTTTGGTGTTCCGGCAGACCGGGATAGTTGACCCAGGAAATCTTGGGATGCTTTTTTAAAAATTCAGCCACGTTCAAAGCATTCTCCGAGTGTTTCCTTACCCGCAGTGGCAGCGTTTCGAGCCCCTGGAGAAACAAAAAGGCGTTGAAAGGACTAAGTGCTGCGCCGAGATCGCGCTGGAGCTGAACCCGCACCTTGATGATAAAGGCCACATTGCCCAACCCGGGAAAGCTGCCGAACACGTCCCAGAACTTCAAACCGTGGTAGCTCGGGTCCGGCTCGATAAATTCCGGGAACTTGCCGTTGCCCCAGTTGAACTTTCCGGAATCCACGATCACGCCTCCAATGGAAGTACCATGTCCCCCGATATATTTGGTTGCGGACATAGTTATAATATCCACACCGTAGTCAATGGGCCTGACCAGCCCGACGCCCACCGTATTGTCCACAACCAGTGGGATACCAGCATCGTGAGCGATCTTCGCGATTGCCTCGAAATCGGGGATGTCCAGCTTCGGGTTCCCAATGGTCTCAGCATAGATGGCCCGGGTCTTTGGCGTGATCGCTTTTTTGAACTCCTCGGGCTTCGCCGAATCAACGAATTTCACGGTCCTGCCGAGTTTTGGGAAGGTATAGTGGAACTGTTGGTATGTGCCGCCATAAAGGTTGTTCGCCGAAACGATCTCGTCGCCGACCTGCGTAATGGCCAGGAGCGCCAGGGTCTGGGCAGCCTGCCCCGACGAGACGCCCAGCGCGCCGGTGCCCCCTTCGAGAGCGGCGATCCGCCGCTCGAATACATCGTTCGTGGGATTCATGATGCGCGTATAGATATTTCCGAATTCCTTGAGGGCAAAGAGATTCGCGGCATGATCCGTGTCCCTGAACACATACGAGGTAGTCTGGTAGATGGGTACCGCCCGCGCTCCTGTTGCAGGATCAGGGTTCTCCTGGCCCGCGTGAATGGCTAAAGTATCAAACCTTCTAACTGACATGGTATTTTCTTCTCCTCTATTTTTCTTTTTCGTTCAGATATCCGGACATTCCCTCAGAAACGACAGTCGGGTGTGAACCTATTACCTCATGTACTCCTGAAACAGCCATGTTGAGAGATACCGCTCGCCTGTGTCCGGTAGCACAGTCACGATGAGTTTGCCGGCACTACTAGGCCGCTTTGCCACTTCAAGCGCCGCCCAGAGCGCTGCACCGGACGATATCCCTACCAGTAGTCCCTCCTCTTTCGCCGCCCTTCGCGCTGTTGAGCTCGCATCGTCATTCGTAACCTGGATAACCTCGTCGATGAGCTCACGCTGCAGGATATCCGGTACGAATCCTGCGCCGATACCCTGGATCTTGTGTGGGCCGGGTTTGCCGCCGGAAAGGACCGGCGAATCCTTGGGTTCAACTGCAATTGCCTTGAAAGCTGGCTTCCTCTGCTTAATAATCTGGGTAACGCCGGTAATGGTCCCGCCTGTGCCCACACCGGCAACAAGGATGTCCACTTTCCCATCAGTATCATTCCATATCTCTTCAGCAGTTGTCCTTCTATGAACATCCACGTTCGCAGCGTTCTTAAACTGCTGTGGAATAAACGTGCCTTTCTGCTCCTTTGCGAGCTCTTCGGCTTTCTCGATCGCACCCTTCATTCCCTTGCTGCCCTCGGTCAGCACAAGTTCTGCGCCAAAGATCCTCAAGAGAGCCCTTCGCTCCATGCTCATGGTCTCGGGCATGGTAAGTATCAACCGGTAACCTTTGACGGAACAGATGTACGCCAGCGCGATTCCCGTATTCCCGCTCGTGGGCTCGATGATCACCGTGTCTTTATTGATC
>Ga0335082_10007453_pt1 | contig 11873 bp, 7 predicted proteins | sample Lox_Sample_41_FD_206718 | JGI IMG/M metagenome (GOLD analysis project Ga0335082, IMG submission 206718) | Soil microbial communities from Loxahatchee National Wildlife Refuge, Florida, United States - Lox_Sample_4.1 | ecosystem: Environmental > Terrestrial > Soil > Wetlands | place: USA: Florida...
GGACCGGGCCGGGCCAGCCCGGCCAGGCCCGACGGGAAGGTGATCACGGTGGCCAGGCCCGCGGACATCGAGGAGCCCAGGAGGTCATGGCCGGACACGTGCGCGATCTCGTGCCCGAGCACGCCGCGCAGCTCGGCCTCGTCCAGCACGCGGAGCAGGCCCTCGGTGCAGCAGATCGCGGCGGAGCGCGGGCCGCGGCCGACGGCGAAGGAGTTCGGCTGCTCGGCCGGCGACAGGTACAGCCGCGGCACCGGCAGCCGCCCGTCCTTGCTCAGCTCCCGCACCAGCCGGTAGAGCTCGGGGTGCTCCACCTCGCTGACCGGGCGGGCCAGCATGGCGGACAGGGCCAGCCGGTCGCAGCAGGCGACGACGACGACGACGAGGACCACCGCGAGCACGATCGCGACGACGGCGCCGCCCCCGCCGGCCGCCGCCACGCCGAGCAGGGCGCAGCCCGCGATCAGCAGCGCCACGGATGTCACCGGCCCGGCGGCGGCGCCAGCCAGCTCGGCTGCCCGCAGTGCATAACCGCGCACAGCCATCTACCTCCTCATGCCACACTCGGGTCCCGGTAGTGGCATGATGACAAGATTCCCGCGGGCTAGGGACATATGTCCCTAGCCGACGGGACCAGGGGACGGGCATGCTACGCGGAACAGCGGAGTACACGCTCGCTCCTGGCGGCGGAGTTCTTACCGGAATCTGTCCCAAACTACATCGGGTGACGCAGCAGTCATGCAGGCCGGGAATATCAAGGAAAGCATCGACGCTCCTGAGTCTGATTCAGCGTAATATTTGTACCGTCCTAACTCATGCCCCCGGCCGTGGGGTGGTGCCAGGAGAGCGCCCGGCCGCGGCGTGCGGAGGAGGTCTTCCAACTGTGACCAAGCAGGTCCAGCAGCTCGATCACGTCATCATCAGGTTCGCCGGCGACTCTGGTGACGGCATGCAGCTCGCGGGAGACAGGTTCACCCAGGAGACCGCGGTCTTCGGCAACGACCTGTCCACCCAGCCGAACTTCCCGGCGGAAATCCGGGCCCCGGCGGGCACTCTCGCCGGGGTCTCGAGCTTCCAGCTGCATTTCGCCGACCACGACATCCTCACGCCGGGCGACGCGCCGGACGTCCTGATCGCGATGAACCCCGCCGCGCTGAAGGCCAACATCAAGGACCTGCCCCGGGGCGGCGACCTGATCGTCAACACCGACGAGTTCACCAAGCGGAACCTGACCAAGGTCGGCTACCAGGGCAGCCCGCTCGAGGACGACTCGCTCGAGCAGTACAACCTGCACGTGGTGCCGATCACCTCGATGACCGTCAAGGCCCTGGAGGACTTCGACATCACCAGGAAGGACGCCGAGCGGGCGAAGAACATGTTCGCGCTGGGCCTGCTCTCCTGGCTGTACGACCGGCCCGCTGACGGCACCCTGTCCTTCCTCAAGGCCAAGTTCGCCAGCAAGCCGGAGATCATGGCGGCGAACGTGGCCGCGTTCCGGGCCGGCTGGAACTACGGCGAGACCACCGAGGCCTTCTCGGTCCGGTACGAGGTCAAGGCGGCCCCGCTCACGCCGGGCACGTACCGGAACATCAGCGGCAACACCGCGCTCGCCTACGGCCTGGTGGCCGCGTCCCAGCTGGCCGGGCTGCCGCTGTTCCTCGGCTCCTACCCGATCACCCCGGCCTCGGACATCCTGCACGAGCTGGCCAGGCACAAGCGGTTCGGCGTCCGCACGTTCCAGGCCGAGGACGAGATCGCGGCCGTCGGCGCGGCGCTCGGCGCCTCGTTCGGCGGCTCGCTGGCCGTGACTTCCACGTCCGGGCCCGGCATGCTGCTCAAGGCCGAGACCATCGGCCTGGCCGTATCGGTCGAGCTGCCGCTGATCATCTGCGACATCCAGCGGGCCGGCCCGTCCACCGGCATGCCGACCAAGACCGAGCAGGCCGACCTGCTGCAGGCGATGTTCGGCCGGAACGGGGAGTCGCCCGTCCCGATCGTCGCGCCCGCCAGCCCGGCGGACTGCTTCAACGCCGCGATCGAGGCGGCCAGGATCGCGGTCAAGTACCGGACCCCGGTGTTCCTGCTCTCCGACGGCTACCTCGCCAACGGCTCCGAGCCGTGGCGCATCCCGGACACCGCGAGCCTGCCCGACCTGAGCCAGGAGTTCGCCTTCGCGCAGCCGGCCGAGAAGGGCGAGAACGGCTTCGAGCCGTTCCGGCGGGACCCGGTGACGCTGGCCCGGCCGTGGGCCATTCCGGGCACCCCGGGGCTGGAGCACCGGATCGGCGGCATCGAGAAGGCCGACGTCACCGGGGACATCTCCTACGACCCGGACAACCACGACCGGATGGTCCGGCTGCGCCAGGCCAAGATCGACGGGATCGTGGCCGACGTGCCGCCGGTCGAGGTGGACGACCCGGACGGCAACGCCCGCGTGCTCGTGCTCGGCTGGGGATCGACGTTCGGCTCGATCGGCGCCGCGGTGCGGCGGGCCAGGAACGCCGGGCACAGCGTCGCCCAGGCGCACCTGCGGCACCTCAACCCGTTCCCGCCGAACCTGGGGGACGTACTCCGCCACTACGACAAGGTGCTGCTGCCCGAGATCAACCTCGGCCAGCTCGCGCTGCTGCTGCGCGGCCGGTTCCTGGTCGACGTGATCTCCTACAACCAGGTCCGCGGCCTGCCCTTCCGGGCGGCCGAGCTGGCCGGTGTCATCGAGGATGTGATCGAGCATGCCTGAGGCGAACGGCAACGGCCAGCCGGGCGAGGGGCACAGGCTCCGCTCGCTGACGTTGGTCCCGCGGGCCGCCGCCCGTTCGGCTACCAAAGATTTCAAGTCGGACCAGGAAGTGCGCTGGTGCCCCGGCTGCGGTGACTACGCCATCCTGGCCGCCTTCCAGGCGTTCCTGCCCGAGCTCGAGGTGCCGCGGGAGAACATCGTGGTCATCTCCGGGATCGGCTGCTCCTCACGGCTGCCCTACTACGTGAACAGCTACGGGATGCACTCCATCCACGGCCGGGCGCCCGCGATCGCCACCGGGCTCGCGGCGTCCCGCCCCGACCTGTCGGTCTGGGTGATCACCGGTGACGGCGACGCCCTGTCCATCGGCGGCAACCACCTGATCCACGCGCTGCGGCGCAACGTCAACATCAAGATCCTGCTGTTCAACAACAGGATCTACGGGCTGACCAAGGGCCAGTACTCGCCCACCTCGGAGCGGGGCAAGGTGACCAAGTCGACCCCGTTCGGCTCGCTGGACCACCCGTTCAACCCGGCGTCACTGGCGCTCGGCGCCGACGCCAGCTTCGTGGCCAGGACGATCGACTCCGACCGCAGGCACCTGACCGCGGTGCTGCGCGCCGCGGCCGACCACCAGGGCGCCGCGTTCATCGAGATCTACCAGAACTGCCCCATCTTCAACGACGACGCGTTCGCCCCGCTCAAGGAGGCCAGCGCGACGGACCAGCGGCTGATCAAGCTCGAGCACGGGGAGCCGGTCCGGTTCGCGGGCGGGACCCGGGGGCTGCGCTTCGGCACGCACGGCGATCTGGAGGCGGTTGAGGTTACCGCGGCGGCCGCGGCCGAAGGCCCAGGCAAATCAGACGCCGCGGCCGAAGGCCCAGGCAAATCAGACGCCGCGGCCGAAGGCCCAGGCAAATCAGACGCCGAGGACACGCTGATCACCCACGACGCGCACCGCGCCGACCCGTCCTACGCGTTCGCGCTGTCCCGGCTGGACACGTCGGACTTCCGGCACACCCCGGTCGGGGTCTTCCGGCAGGTGGAGCAGGCCAGCTACGACCAGCTGATGGCGGAGCAGATCGACGCGGCCCGGAGCCGGGGCGGTCCCGGTGACCTCGCCGCCCTGCTGGCAGGCCATGACACCTGGGAAGTCAGCTGAGGCCCAGCCGCTGACGGACGATCTGCCGGGCCAGCTCGAGCACGGCGAGATCGTCGTGCTCGGCGAAGTTGGTGTCGGTGGCAAGCATGATGCCGTTCAGCTCGAAGGCCAGCCGGCCCGGGTCCTCGTCGGGCGGGAGCTCGTGCCTGGCCAGCGCGGTGACCGCGAAACCGTGGATCAGCTCGCCGAACCGGGCCTGGAGCGAGGCGATCAGGTCCCTGACCGGGCCCGGGCTTGCGTCCATCTCCAGGGCCGCGCTGGCCATGAAGCAGCCGCCTGGGACGGCGTGCCGCTCCAGGTGCGCGATGAACGCCTCGCAGACCGCGGCCAGCTGGCCCAGGCCCGCGGGAGCGGCCAGGGCCGGCTGCACGACCTCCTCGTCGAAGATCCGGGCCGCCTCGGTCACGGTGGCCAGCTGAAGCTCCTGCCGGGAGCCCGGTGGCACGCCCCGGCCGATCTCGCTCCGGCCGAGGGCCGCGGCGAGGGTACCGTCGGAGAGCCCGTTCGGCCCGTCCTCGGTGGCCAGCGACGCGGCGGCGCGCAGGATGGCCTCGCGGTTCCGCTCATCCGGCCATGCTTCGCTCATCGCCCTGGCAACCTAGCACGACCGCCGCTGGCCTGACCGTAGTCTGAGGGCCCTGAGGCCGGTAGAGCGCGGGCTTGGCGATACCGAAGGCGCGAAATGGGCTCGCGAACCGGCCGACATGACGGGCGAGATTACGGATGAGATCAATCCCGGCACGTTCGGTCCCCTACACTGCCAGAGTATTCGGGCGGCGGTGCGACCACGGGCGCTCCGGGGCAGCCGGGCACCTAGCAGCCGGGCACCTAGCGGACAGGCACCTAGCGGACAGGCGCCCAGGGGCGCCGGCCATCGCATACCGGCACCGGGGCCGTATCGCCGCATGTGTCACACGGGTAAATGACGGAAGATCGAATGCCAGTCTCCGGAGTTCCCGCTGGACCCGGGTCAGGGTTCCGCGCCGCCGTGGTCGTGCTGGCGGTCGCCGTCGTGTTCGTGTGCTACTGGCGCCAGTCGCTGACGCAGCCGATCAGTTCGGACGGTGCGGCGAACGCGCTGCAGGCGTGGGACATGCTGCACGGCAACCTGCTGCTGCACGGCTGGCTGCTCTCCGACGTCTCCTTCTGCACCACCGAACTGCCGCAGTACATGCTGATCGAGGCGATACGAGGGCTCGGCCCCGGAGTGGTCAACCTCGCGGCCGCGATGACCTACACGCTGCTGGTGCTGCTGGCGGGCCTGCTCGCGAAGGGCGACGCGGGCGGCCGGGAAGGCCGGGCCCGCTTCCTGCTGGCCGCGGGGATCGTGCTGGCGCCGCAGCTCAGCGCCACCTCGACGCTGCTGCAGGCGCCCGACCACACCGGCACGGCGGTCGCGCTGCTCGTGGTCTGGCTGGTGATCGACCGGGCCCGTCCGCACTGGCTGGTGCCGGTGGCGGTCTGCGTCATGCTGGCCTGGATCATGGCGGCCGACTCGATCGTGCTGCTGACCGGCATCGTGCCGATCGCCGTGGCCGCCGGCGCGCGGGCGGCCAGGGCGCTGGCGAAAAGGGCCGAGCCGGACGCCCGCGAGCTGTCGCTGGCCGCGGCGGCGATACTGGCGGGCGTGTTCGGCGCGATGGCACCGCTGATCATCCGGGCGGCGGGCGGGTACACGACGGCCCCGGTGCCGGGCCACATCGTGAGCCTCGGCCGCCTGCCGGGGGCGGCACGGGTGACGTTCCACGCGGCGCTCAACATCTTCGGCGCCAACGTAGTGGCCGCGCATTCACCGCTCGAGCTGGCCTTCGCGGTGCTGCACCTGGCCGGGGCCGCCCTGGCCGCGTGGGCCGCGTGCCTGGCGGCGCTGCGGTTCTTCCGTGCCCGCGACCTGCTCGTCCCGGCACTAGCGGTGGCGATCGCGGTGAACCTGGCCGCGTTCCTGCTCACCGCGCAGGCCCTCGCCGCGACCCGGGAGATCGCAGCGGTGCTGCCGCTCGGCGCGGTGCTGGCCGGACGGCTGCTGGCCGGACGGCTGCTGGCCCCGCGGCTGCTGGCCCCGCGGCTGCTGATCGGGCGGGCGCTCCGGGTACCGCTGCGGCCGGTGCTGGCCGTGGTCGCGGCGGGTTACCTGGCGGCGCTCGGATACGGCGCGGCGCAGCCCGCCGTGCCCGCCATGAGCGAGCCGCTGGCGACCTGGCTGGTCGCCCGCGGATACAGTCACGGGCTGGCCGGCTACTGGCAGGCCGGCAGCACCACGCTCGACTCCGGCGCCCGGGTCAGCGTGAGCTCGGTCGGGCCCGGCCCCGGCGGCCGGGTGGTCCCGGGGCACTGGGAGACCAGCACGCTGCAGTACGACCCGTCCCGGCAGTACGCCGACTTCGTCGTCGTCAAGGACTCCGGCACGTACTCCACCCGGTGGCTGCGGGGCGCCGCGGAACGTACCTTCGGCCCGCCCCGGCAGACCTACGTGGTGGGGCCCTACACGATCATGACCTGGCACGCCAACCTGCTCACGCGGCTCGGCCGGCACCGCGGCTGAGGGTCAGCCGTCAGCCGGTCCGTTTCTCCACGAAGTCGCACAGGGCCAGGAAGGCGCCCCGGGCGGGGCTGTCCGGCAGCGCGCCGATCGAAACCCGGGCCTCGTGTACCCAGTTCAGCACGTCCGCACGGGACTCCTTCATGGCGTGATGGCCGCGCAGCAGGGTGAGCGCCTCGGCCAGCAGCGCCTCGTCGGTCAGGTCGGCCTCGTCCAGCAGCGAGCGCAGCCGTGCGTCGGCCGGAGACTGGCCAGCAGAGCGCAGCGCGTAGAGCACCGGCAGCGTCCGCACGCCCTGGCGCAGGTCGGTGCCTGGCGTCTTGCCCGACTGCGAGGAATCGCTCGCGATGTCGATCACGTCGTCGGACAGCTGCCAGGCCACGCCGATCTGCTCGCAGGCCGCGGCGATCTGGTCGGCGACCCCGGCCGGGGCACCGGAGAACAGCGCGCCGAACCGGCCGGCCGTGGCGATCAGCGATCCCGTCTTCTCCGTGATCACGTACATGTAGAAGTCGAGGGGATCCTGGCCCGGGCGCGGCCCGATGGTCTCGGCCATCTGCCCGGTGACCAGCCGGCTGAACGTCTCGGCCTGGATCCGGACCGCGTCCGGGCCCAGCCGGGCCAGCATCTGGGAGGCCTGCGCGAACAGGAAGTCCCCGGTGAGGATGGCGACCGAGTTGCTCCACCGCGAGTTGACCGACGGGTGACCGCGGCGCACCAGGGCCTCGTCCATGACGTCGTCGTGGAACAGCGTGGCCAGGTGGGTCAGCTCGATCGCGACCGCCGCCTCGATGACCCGCGGGTCCTTCGGGTCGCCGAACTGCGCGGCCAGCAGCACGAGCATGGCCCGGAACCGCTTGCCGCCGGCCGCGATGGAATGCCGGGAAGCCTCGGTCAGCAGTTCGTCGTCGGGGTGCGCCGTCGCGGCCAGCGACTCCTCGACCCGGCTCAGGCTGTCGCGCACCTCCGCCTCAAGGGCGGAGTCCGGGAAGTCAACGGGAACTGCGCTGATCACTTGCTCTCCACGTCATCGGCACGCGCGAACACCTCGAATTTTCGAGTATGCCCGTTCCGCGCGCGGTATACCAAGGGGGCGGTGCTGGCCTATGGGGACGACCCCCCTTAGACCCCCCGCGGCCCGCTGGGGTGCCGGCCGTAGCATCGCGCGCCCCGGGGGTCTGCGACCCCCGCGGGGGCGCGCGATCACGGTCCGCGCTGCCGCGCGCCCGTGATCAACCGACGAAGAGCTGATTTGCGGCATGGCTGGCCAGGCTCAGGACGGGCTGCGGCACGATGCCGAGCACCAGGGTCACCACCACGCCGAGCCCCACCACGGTGCCGGTGAACACGCTCGGCACCACCACCTCGGGCCCGTCGGGGATCGGGTCGCTGAAGAACATCAGCACGATCACGCGGACGTAGAAGAACGCCGCGATCGCGCTGCTCACCACGCCGACGATCACCAGCGCCGTCTCCCCGGAGGCGATCGCCGCCTGGAACACGGCGAACTTCCCGGTGAAACCGCTGGTCAGCGGGATGCCCGCGAACGCGAGCAGGAACAGCGCGAAGATGCCGGCCACCACCGGCGACCGGCGGCCCAGGCCCGCCCACCGGGACAGGTGCCCGGCCTCGCCGCCCGCGTCCCTGACCAGGGTGATCACGGCGAACGCCCCGACCGTGGTGAATCCGTACGCGACCAGGTAGAACAGGGTGCTGGACAGCCCGGCGGTGCTGACCGCCATGACCCCGGTCAGGATGAACCCGGCGTGCGCGATCGAGGAGTAGGCGAGCAGTCGCTTGACGTCGGTCTGGGTGATGGCGACGACGGCACCGATCACCATGGTGAGGACGGCGACCACCCAGAATGCCGGGCGCCAGTCCCAGGTCAGCCTGCCGAACGCCACGTAGAAGACGCGCAGCAGCGCGCCGAAGGCGGACACCACCGTGCAGGACGCCATCAGCGCGGTGACCGGGGTCGGCGCGCCCTGGTAGACGTCGGGCTTCCAGCCGTGGAAGGGCACCGCGCCGATCTTGAACAGCAGCCCGACTCCGGTCAGCGCGATGCCGGTGAACAGCAGCGTCGCGCTGGAGGTGTTGCCGGCCGCGGCGGAGGCGATCGCGGTGAGCCGCACCGAGCCGGAGAAGCCGTACAGCATCGCGACGCCGAACAGGAACAGCGCCGACGAGAACGCGCCGAGCAGGAAGTACTTCACGGCCGCCTCGTGCGAGAGGAGGCGGCGCCGCCGGGCCAGCCCGCACAGCAGGTACAGCGGCAGCGACAGCACCTCGAGCGCGACGAACATGGTCAGCAGGTCGTTCGCGGCCGGGAAGAGCATCATGCCGCCGACCGCGAACAGCGTCAGCGGGAAGATCTCGGTGTGCATGATCCCGGCGGCCAGGCCCTCGCGCTCCTCCTGGCTGCCCGGCGTCGCGGCCGCCACCGCGGCGAACGGGCTGTTGCTGGTGTCGCCGATGAGCAGCACGCTCACCAGCGCCAGGATCACGATGGTGCCCTGGATGAACAGGGTGGGCCGGTCGACCGCGACCGCGCCCTGGGCGGCCACGTGTCCCGGGCTGCCCGCGGCGTACAGGCTGTGCCTCGCGGCCACCACGATCGTGAGGATGAACGCGGCGATCAGCGACCCCAGCGTCAGGACCAGGTGCGCGGCGCGGCGGGACGAACGCGGCGCGAACGCCTCGACCAGGACGCCGGCCACGGCCGCGCCGAAGACGACCAGCATCGGCGCGAGCTGACCGTACTCGATGCTCGGCGCGCCGATCGTGGCCGAGTCGGCCAGGACACCGGTCACGGTGAGATTCCCTTCTGCACGGCGGTGGTGAGGGTGTTACTCGCCGGATGGGCGGGCCTGGGATCGGTGGTGTGCACCTGCGTCATCGTCACCCGGACCGCGGGGTTGATGATGTCGAGCACCGGCTTGGGGTAGACGCCGGCCCCGATGAGCAGCACGACCAGCGGCGCGACCGCGAGCAGTTCGCGCGGCCGCAGGTCCGGCATGCCCTTCACCTCGTCCCGCACCGGCCCGTTCATGGCCCGCTGGTACATCCACAGGACGTAGATCGCGGCCAGGATGATGCCCGCGGTGGCGAACACGGCGGCCACCTTGTACCGGGAGAAGGTCCCGACCAGCACCAGGAACTCGCTGACGAAGGTGGACAGGCCGGGCAGCGAGAGCATGGCCAGGCCGGAGACCAGGAACAGCCCGGCCAGTACCGGGGCCACGCTCTGCACGCCGCCGTAGTCGGCGATCCGGTCCGTGCCGCGCCGGGCGATCAGGAACCCGGCCAGGATGAACAGCGCGCCGGTGGCGAACCCGTGGTTGACCATGTAGAACGTGGCGCCGGACACGCCCTGGCTGGTCATCGCGAAGATGCCGAGCGCGATGAAGCCGAAGTGCGAGACCGAGGTGTAGGCGATCAGCCGCTTCATGTCGGCCTGGCCGATGGCCACGACGGCTCCGTACAAGATCCCGATCACGGCCAGCGTGATGACCAGCGGGGTGAAGTACTTCGCGCCGGACGGGAACAGCTCAAAGCAGTACCGCAGCATGCCGAACGTGCCCACCTTGTCCAGCACCCCGACCAGCAGCACGGCGGCGCCGGGCGGCGCGGCCGCGGCGGCATCCGGCAGCCAGGTGTGGAACGGCCACAGCGGCGCCTTGATCGCGAACGCGATGAAGAACCCGAGGAACAGCCACTTCTGCACGGTCGGGCTCAGCGGCACGTGGATCAGTACGTTGAACAGGAACGTACCGTGGTGCCCGGTGACGGCGCTCTTCGTGGAGTACACGTACAGCGCGATGACCGCGACCAGCATGAGCAGCCCGCCGAGCAGGCTGTACAGGAGGAACTTGACCGCCGCGTACTGCCGCTTGCCGACCCCGTAGCTGCCGATCATGAAGTACATCGGCACCAGCATGGCCTCGAAGAACACGTAGAACAGGAAGACGTCGGTGGCCGCGAAGACCCCGATCATCATCGTCTCGAGCACCAGCATCAGCGCGAAGTATGTCTTCGTACCATGCCGGCCCGACTCCGCGTCGTGCCAGGAGGCCAGGATCACCGCCGGCATCAGCACCACGGACATCAGGATGAGAACCAGGGCGATGCCGTCCACGCCGAGCGCGTAGTGCACGCCGAACGCCGGGATCCACGAGTAGACCTCGGTGAACTGGTAGTTCGGGCCGCCGACCTGGAACTTCACCGCGATGATGACCACTACGACCAACGTCAGCAGGGAGAACCCGAGGGCCAGCTGCTTGACCAGCGTGTGGCGCGCCTGCCGGTCCGCCTCGGCGCTGTCGGCCGGCAGGCCCGGGATCAGCGTGATCACGAGGGCGCCGGCCAGCGGCACCGCGCCCGCGATGGTCAACCAGGGAAAGCCGTTCATTTACAGCCTCACCACCAGCAGCAACGCGACCAGCACCGCGGCGCCAGCCAGCATGGACAGGGCGTACGAGCGCACGAAGCCGGTCTGCAGCTTGCGCCATCGTCCCGACGTCCCGCCGACCAGCGCGGCCAGCGAGTTCACCAGCCCGTCCACGCCGCGGTTGTCGAAGTACACCGACAGCCTGGTCAGCCACTGGCCGGGCCGCATCAGCGTGGCCTCGTTGAGCGCGTCGCCGTAGAGGTCCTTGCGGGCCGCCACGGTCAGGGGACTGCCCCTCGGCGCCTCCGACGGCACCGGGACCCGCCCGTACATCAGCCAGGCCAGGGCCACCGCGGCCAGGACCAGCACCAGCGCCACTATCCCAGCGGGCGTGACAAAGCCGTGCGGGTCCGGCGGCACCCCGACCACGGGGGCCAGGAAGTCCTGCAGCCGGTCGTTGATGATCAGGAACGCGCCCGCGCCGACCGAGCCGATCGCGAGCACGATCATCGGCCAGGTCATGACCGGCGGCGACTCGTGCGGATGCGCTTCCGACTCCCACCGCCGTTTCCCGTACCAGGTCATGAACATCATCCGGGTCATGTAGAACGCGGTGATGCCCGCGCCGATCAGCGCGAGGATGCCGAGGATCCAGCCGCCCGCGCCGTGCTCGGTGAAGTCACCCTCGATGATGGGGTCCTTGGCGAACCAGCCAGAGAACGGCGGGATGCCGATGATGGCCAGGTAGGCCAGCCCGAACGTCACGTACGTGATCGGCATGACGCTCGAGAGCCCGCCGTAGCGGCGCATGTTCACCTCGTCGTTCATGCCGTGCATCACCGAGCCCGCGCCGAGGAACAGCCCGGCCTTGAAGAACCCGTGGCAGAGCAGGAGCGCGATCGCGAACACGTACCCTTCGGGCCCGAGCCCGGCGCCGAGCGTCATGTAGCCGATCTGGCTCATGGTGGACCCGGCCAGCGACTTCTTGATGTCGTCCTTGGCGCACGCGATGATGCCGCCGAACAGCAGGGTGACCGTGCCCACCAGG
>Ga0335082_10007455_pt1 | contig 11872 bp, 18 predicted proteins | sample Lox_Sample_41_FD_206718 | JGI IMG/M metagenome (GOLD analysis project Ga0335082, IMG submission 206718) | Soil microbial communities from Loxahatchee National Wildlife Refuge, Florida, United States - Lox_Sample_4.1 | ecosystem: Environmental > Terrestrial > Soil > Wetlands | place: USA...
GCGGTTGGCATAACTCTTCGCCATCTTGCGCCGCCGGTTGTTCTTCTCGACCATACTCTTCTTGGCCATACCTTTAGCTCCTTGTTTCCGCGTTTGAGGAAACGTCCCTCACTGCCGGAACGGGAAGTTGAATGCGGTCAGCAGCGCGCGCGCTTCGTTGTCGGTGCGCGCGCTGGTGCAAACGGTGATGTCGAGGCCCCACGAGTCGGTGACCTTGTCGAAGTCGATCTCGGGGAACACGATGTGTTCCTTGATGCCGAGGCTGTAGTTGCCGCGGCCATCGAAGCTCTTCGGATTGAGACCGCGGAAGTCGCGGATGCGCGGCAGCGCGATATTCACCAGCCGGTCGATGAAGTCGTACATGCGCGCCTTGCGCAGCGTCACCTTGCAGCCGATGGCCTGGCCGTCGCGCAGCTTGTAGGTGGCGATCGACTTGCGCGACTTGGTGATCACCGCCTTTTGCCCGGCGATCAGCGACAAGTCCTGTGCGGCGTTGTCGACCTTCTTGCGGTCGGCGACGCCCTCACCGATGCCCATATTGAGCACGATCTTGGTGATCACCGGCACCTGCATGCGGTTTTTGTAGCCGAACTGCTTGCTCAGCTCGCCGCGAATGACGGTCTCGAATTGCGTCTTCAGGCGCGCCACGTAGTCGGAGCGCTCGCGCGGCTTCTTTACCTTCGGCGCGTCGCCCTTGGGCGCATCGCCTTTGGCGGCCTTGGGCGCGCCCTGCGGCGGCTTCGCCTTCTTCGGCTCGGTATCTGCTTGCGTGTCAGCCATCGATTTCCATCCCGGAACGCTTGGCGAAGCGCACCTTCTTGCGGTCGACGCCCTCGCCGATGAACTTGAAGCCGACGCGGGTCGGCTTGCCGTCCTTGGGATCGGCGATCGCCAAATTCGACAGATGAATCGTCCCTTCCTTGGAGACGATGCCGCCCTCCTGCTGGGCGGTCTGGCGCTGGTGGCGCTTGACCATATGGATGCCGCGCACTAAAGCGCGGTCGTCGGCCGGATGCACGGCCAGCACCTCGCCGGTGCGGCCTTTGTCGCGGCCCGCGAGCACGATCACCGTGTCGCCCTTCTTGATCTTGGCGGCCATCACAGCACCTCCGGGGCGAGCGAGATGATCTTCATGTGATTCTTGGCGCGCAATTCGCGCGGCACCGGCCCGAAGATGCGGGTGCCGACCGGCTCCATCTGCGGGGTGATCAGCACCGCCGCGTTGCGGTCGAAGCGGATCACCGAGCCGTCCGGGCGCTTGATGTCCTTGGAGATGCGCACCACGACGGCCTTCATCACCTCGCCCTTCTTGACGCGGCCGCGCGGGATCGCCTCCTTCACCGAGACGACAATGACGTCGCCGATGGTGGCGTATTTGCGCTTGGAGCCGCCCAGCACCTTGATGCACATGACGCGGCGCGCGCCGGAATTGTCCGCCACGTCGAGATTGGTTTGCATCTGAATCATGATGCGGCTCTCACTTTATTGGCGCTCATCGCGCTTATTGAACTTTCTGTTTCTTTTCGCCCCGGATCACTTCCCAGCACTTGAGCTTGGAAATGGGCCGGCGCTCCTCGATCCACACGATGTCGCCGACGCCGAATTCGTTCTTCTCGTCGTGGGCGTGGTATTTCTTCGACCGGCGGATGGTCTTCTTCATCGTCGCATGGGTGAAACGCCGGTCGACGCGCACGACGACGGTCTTGTCCTGCTTATCGCTGACGACGACGCCCTGGAGCGTACGTTTCGGCATCTCGAACCCCTTACTTCTTCTTCGACTTCGGCTTGGCGGCAGCCTTGGCTTTCGGCTTGGCCGCGGCCTTGCGTGTGGCGGTCTTGGTCTTCTTCGGCTTCGGCGCGGCCTCGGCCGCCGGAGCGGCACTGTCGGCCGCAACGACCGGCTCGGTACCGGCGCGCTTCTGCGCAGCGATGGTCTTGAGCCGCGCCACGTCGCGGCGGATCACGCGCACGCGCGCGGTGTTCTCAAGCTGGCCGGTGGCGCGCTGGAAGCGCAGATTGAACTGCTCCTTCTTGAGCTTGAGCACTTCGTCGTCGATCTGATCGAGCGTCATCGCTCTTACGTCTACGGCTTTCATGATCTCACTCGGCGATGCGTTCGATGAAACGGGTCTTGACCGGGAGCTTGGCGGCGGCGAGCGCCAGCGCTTCCTTGGCGACCGCAAGCGGGATGCCGTCGACCTCAAACAGGATGCGGCCCGGCTTGACGCGGGTGACCCACAATTCAGGCGTGCCCTTGCCCTTGCCCATGCGGATTTCGATCGGCTTCTTCGATACCGGCACGTCCGGGAAGACACGAATCCACACCCGGCCCGACCGCTTCATGAAGCGGGTGAGCGCGCGGCGCGCGGCCTCGATCTGGCGCGCGGTGACGCGCTCGGGCTCGAGCGCCTTGAGGCCGTATTGGCCGAAGGCAAGCGTCGCGCCCGAGGTGGCAACGCCGTGGATGCGGCCCTTGAAGGCCTTGCGGAACTTGGTGCGGATCGGTTGCAGCATGACTTAAACTTTCTCGTCGCCTCAGGCCGCGGCGTCGCGGCGCGGGCGGCCCTGGTCGCCCTCGGCGAGCTTCTTGTCCTGCGCCATCGGGTCGTGTTCCAGGATTTCGCCCTTGAAGATCCAGACCTTGACGCCGCAGGTGCCGTAGGTGGTGAATGCGGTCGCGACGCCGTAGTCGACGTCGGCACGCAGCGTGTGCAGCGGCACGCGGCCCTCGCGGTACCACTCCATGCGCGCGATTTCGGCGCCGCCGAGGCGGCCCGAGCAGTTGATGCGGATGCCCTCGGCGCCCAAACGCATGGCCGACTGCACCGCGCGCTTCATGGCGCGGCGGAATGCGACGCGGCGCTCGAGCTGCTGGGCGATCGATTCGGCGACAAGCTGCGCGTCGAGTTCGGGCTTGCGGATTTCGACGATGTTGATGACCACGTCGCTCTGCGTCAGCTTGGCCACCGACTTGCGCAGCTTCTCGATGTCGGCGCCCTTCTTGCCGATCACCACGCCCGGCCGCGCCGAGTGAATGGTGACGCGGCACTTCTTGTGCGGCCGCTCGATGATGATCTTCGACACCGCCGCCTGCTTGAGCTGCTTGTTGAGCTCGTCGCGGATCTTGATGTCCTCGTGCAGCAGCGTGCCGTACTCGGCCTTGCCGGAGTACCAGCGCGAGTCCCAGGTGCGGTTGATCCCGAGACGAAGCCCGGTCGGATTGACTTTCTGACCCATCGAGTACCCCTTTAGGCTTTCGCTGCGGCTTGCGCCTCGACCTGACGCACGACGATGGTCAGGTGGGAGAACGGTTTCAAAATGCGGCCCATGCGGCCGCGGCCGCGCGGGTTGAAGCGCTTGATCACCAGCGCCTTGCCGACGTGGGCCTCGGCGACGATCAGATCGTCGACGTCGAGGTCGTGGTTGTTCTCGGCGTTGGCGATCGCCGACTCCAGGCACTTGCGCACGTCCTTGGCGATGCGCTTGCGCGAAAACTCCAGGTCGGCGAGCGCGCTCGCGACCTTCTTGCCGCGGATCATCTGCGCGACAAGATTGAGCTTTTGCGGACTGATCCGGATCATCCGGGCCACCGCCTTGGCCTCGTTGTCCGGGAGGCTGCGCTCGCGTGAACTCTTGCCCATGACGTGTCTCTCGATTCCTTAGCTCGCCGCCGGTGCCGCGGCGGGCGCCGCAGGCGCGGCAGCGCCGGGCGCAGCCGGAGCGGCGGCCGCGCGTTTTGCCTTACGGTCGGACGAATGGCCGTAGAACATGCGGCCCGGCGCAAACTCGCCGAACTTGTGGCCGACCATTTCCTCGGTGACCATCACCGGGATGTGCTTTTGTCCGTTGTAGACGCCGAAATTCAGGCCGACGAACTGCGGCAGAATGGTCGAGCGCCGGCTCCAGATCTTGATCATCTCGTGACGGCCGGAGGCGCGCGCGGCTTCCGCTTTTTTCAGCAGATAGCCGTCGACGAAGGGGCCTTTCCAAAGCGAACGAGCCATATGTCTGGTCCTACTGCTGCTTCTTCTTGCGGTCGTGCCGGCTGGCGACGATGAATTTGGTGGTGCGCTTGTTCTTGCGCGTCTTCCAACCCTTGGTCGGGACGCCCCAGGGCGTAGTCCAGTGTTTGCCGCCCTTGGTGCGGCCGCCGTGCGGGTGGTCGACCGGGTTCATGACGATGCCGCGGTTGTGCGGCATGCGGCCCTTCCAGCGCTGGCGGCCAGCCTTGCCGATCGTCGTGTTCATGTTGTCGGGGTTCGACACCGCGCCGACGGTCGCCAGGCAGCGGCCATGCACCAGGCGCTGCTCGGTCGAATTGAGCCGCAGGATGACGTAGTCCTGGTCGCGGCCGACGATCTGCGCATAGGAGCCGGCCGAACGCGCAATCTGTCCGCCCTTGCCGATCTTGATCTCGATATTGTGCACGATGGTGCCGACCGGAATGACGCCGATCGGCAGCGCGTTGCCGGGCTTGATATCGGCCTTGTCGGACGAAATCACGGTGTCGCCGACACCCAGGCGCTGCGGCGCCAGGATGTAGGCCTGTTCGCCGTCCTGGTACTTGATGAGCGCGATGAACGCGGTGCGGTTCGGATCATATTCGATCCGCTCGACGGTCGCCGGCACGTCGACCTTGGTGCGGCGGAAGTCGATCTTGCGATAGGCCTGCTTGTGGCCGCCGCCGCGGAAGCGCGAGGTGATGCGCCCGTGATTGTTGCGGCCGCCGGTCGAGATTTGCCCTTCGGTCAACGCCTTGACCGGCGGGCCCTTGTGCAGCCCCGAGCGATCGACGATGACCAGCTGGCGCTGGCTCGGCGTGGTCGGATTGTATGTTTTCAACGCCATCGCGAGCTTCCTTACAATCCCGTGGTCACGTCGATGCGGTGACCCTCTTCCAGAGTCACCACCGCACGCTTGACGTCGGACAAGAGACCGATGCGGTTCTTGAACGCCTTCTTCTTGCCCTTGCGGGTGAGCGTGTTGACGCTCTTGACCTTGACGTCGAACAGCTTCTCGACCGCTTCCTTGATCTGCGGCTTGGTCGCGGTCTTGCGCACCTTGAACACGACCTTGTTGTGCTCGGACGCCATGGTCGCCTTTTCGGTGATCACCGGCGACAGGATGACGTCGTAATGGCGGGGGTCGCTGGTGCTCATTTGAAGCGCGCCTCCAGCGCATCGAGCGCGGCCTTGGTCAGCACCAGGGTCTTGCGCCGCATGATGTCGTAGACGTTGATGCCCTGCACCGGCAGTACGTCGATGTTCGGGATGTTGCGCGCGGCCGAGCGGAAATTCGCCTCCACTTCGGCGCCGTCGATGATCAGCGCGTTCTCCAGGCCGAGTTTGCCAAACTGCTTGGCCAGCGCCTTGGTCTTGGCGTCTTTCAACGCCGCCTTGTCGAGCACGATGATGCCGCCACCTTTGGCCTTGGACGACAGCGCGTGTTTGAGCGCCAGCGCACGCACCTTCTTCGGAAGATCGTGGGCATGGCTGCGCACCACCGGGCCGAAGGCGCGGCCGCCGCCACGGAACTGAGGCACGCGCGCCGAGCCGTGACGGGCGCCGCCGGTGCCCTTCTGCGCATACATCTTCTTGCCGGTGCGCCAGATTTCGGCGCGGCCTTTGGCCTTGTGGGTGCCGCGCTGACGCTTGGCGAGCTGCCAGTTGACGCAGCGCTGCAAAATGTCGCTGCGCGGCTCGAGGCCGAAAATGGCATCGGACAGATTGACCGAGCCGACGTCCTTGCCTTCCAGCGTAGTGATCTTCAGTTCCATGTCACGCGCCCTCCGTCGTCGCGGGGGCCGCGGCGGCCACGTCGGCCGCGGGCTTCGCCTCGGATTTCGTTTCGGCCGATTCCGCCAGGCGGAATTTGCCGGGCTTGGGCGCGTCCTTGGGCAGCGCCTTCTTCACCGCATCGCGCACGGTGACCCAGCCGCTCTTGGCGCCGGGCACGGCGCCCTCGACCATGATCAGGCCGCGTTCGACGTCGGTCTGCACCACCTTGAGATTGAGGGTGGTGACGCGGTCGACGCCCAAATGGCCCGGCATCTTCTTGTTCTTGAAGGTCTTGCCGGGATCCTGACGGCCACCGGTGCCGCCGATCGAGCGGTGCGAGATCGAGACGCCGTGGGAGGCGCGCAGGCCCGCAAAATTCCAGCGCTTCATGCCGCCGGCAAAGCCCTTGCCGATGGTGGTGCCGCAGACGTCGACGAACTGCCCAACCACGAAGTGGTCGGCGGTGATCTCGGCGCCGACCGGGATCAGCGCGTCCTCAGTGACACGGAACTCGGCGAGCTTGCGCTTGGGCTCGACCTTGGCCTTGGCGAAATAGCCGCGGTCGGCCTTGATCATATTGTTGGTACGGCGCGCGCCCGAGCCGAGCTGCAGCGCGACGTAGCCGTTCCTGTCCTTGGTGCGATGGGCGACCACCTGGCAGCCGGCCAGGCGCAGCACCGTGACCGGCACATGTTCACCCGCCTCGGTGAACAGCCGCGTCATCCCCATCTTCTGCGCAACAACTCCGGATCGCATTGTCGTCCTCGCGCGGCCTTTACAGCTTGATCTCGACGTCGACGCCGGCAGCGAGATCGAGCTTCATCAGCGCGTCCACCGTCTGCGGCGTCGGATCGACGATGTCCAAGAGGCGCTTGTGCGTGCGCATCTCGAACTGTTCGCGGCTCTTCTTGTCGACGTGCGGCGAGCGGTTCACCGTGAACTTCTCGATTCTGGTCGGCAGCGGAATCGGTCCACGGACCTGGGCGCCGGTGCGCTTGGCCGTGTTGACGATCTCGCGGGTCGACGCATCGAGGATGCGGTGATCGAACGCCTTGAGCCGGATCCGGATATTCTGGCCGTTCATTTGTCTGTCTCTTTCAACTGCGAGGCCCGCGTTTTCACGCGGGCCACTGCAGCAGCCATAATTACTCGATGATGCTCGCCACCACGCCGGCGCCGACGGTGCGGCCGCCCTCGCGGATGGCGAAGCGCAGTTTCTCTTCCATGGCGATCGGCACGATCAGGTGCACTTCCATCGCCACATTGTCGCCCGGCATCACCATTTCGGTGCCGGCCGGCAGGTGCACCACGCCGGTCACGTCGGTGGTGCGGAAGTAGAACTGCGGACGGTAGTTGGTGAAGAAGGGAGTATGACGGCCGCCCTCTTCCTTGGTGAGGATGTAGGCCTCGGCCTTGAACTTGGTGTGCGGCTTGACCGAGCCGGGCTTGCACAGCACCTGGCCACGCTCGACTTCCTCGCGCTTGGTGCCGCGCAAGAGGCAGCCGACGTTGTCGCCCGCCTCGCCCTGGTCGAGCAGCTTGCGGAACATCTCGACGCCGGTGACGACGGTCTTCTGCGTCGGCTTGATGCCGACGATCTCGACTTCCTCGCCGACCTTGATGATGCCGCGCTCGATGCGGCCGGTGCACACGGTGCCGCGGCCGGAGATCGAAAACACGTCTTCGACCGGCATCAGGAAGGGCTGGTCCTTCGGGCGCTCCGGCTGCGGGATGTAGTCGTCGACGGCCTTCATCAGCGCCAGGATGGCGTCATGGCCGAGCTTGGGATCCTTGCCTTCGAGGCCGGCGAGCGCCGAGCCCTTGATCACCGGGATCTTGTCGCCCGGGAAATTGTACTTGGACAGCAGCTCGCGGACTTCGAGCTCGACGAGCTCGAGCAGCTCCGGATCGTCGACCATGTCGACCTTGTTCATGAACACGACCAGCGCCGGCACGCCGACCTGGCGGGCGAGCAGGATGTGCTCGCGGGTCTGCGGCATCGGACCGTCGGCGGCCGACACGACCAGGATGGCGCCGTCCATCTGGGCTGCGCCGGTGATCATGTTCTTCACATAGTCGGCGTGGCCGGGGCAGTCGACGTGCGCGTAGTGGCGTTTCTCGGTCTGGTATTCGACGTGCGCGGTCGAGATGGTGATGCCGCGCGCCTTCTCTTCCGGCGCCTTGTCGATCTGGTCGTAGGCGGTGAAGGTGGCGCCGCCGGTCTCGGCCAGCACCTTGGTGATCGCCGCGGTCAACGTGGTCTTGCCGTGGTCGACGTGACCGATCGTACCGATGTTGCAATGAGGCTTGTTGCGCAGGAATTTTTCTTTGGCCATGGAACTCTCCGTTCAGATTCCTTCAGGTTGCGATCGTCACGCGAATTTCTTTTGCACTTCCGCCGAGACGTTGGCGGGCAGTTCGGCGTAGTGATCGAATTGCATGGTGAATGTGGCGCGCCCCTGAGACATGGAGCGCAGGTTGTTGACGTAGCCGAACATGTTCATCAGCGGCACCATCGCGTTGATGACGTTGGCGTTGCCGCGCATGTCCTGGCCCTGGATCTGGCCGCGCCGCGAGTTGAGATCGCCGATGACGGAGCCGGTGTAGTCTTCCGGCGTCACCACCTCGACTTTCATGATCGGCTCGAGCAGAACGGGGCCAGCCTTCTGCAGCGCCTCGCGCAGGCACTGCCGGGCGCAGATCTCGAACGCCAGCGCCGACGAATCGACGTCGTGGTACTTGCCGTCGATCAGCGTCACCTTGAGGTCGACCACCGGGAAGCCGGCGAGCGGACCGGAGCCGAGCACCGATTCCAGGCCCTTCTCGACGCCGGGAATGAACTCCTTCGGCACCGCACCGCCGATGATTTCGTTCTCGAATTCGAACGGCGTGCCGGGCGCCACCGGCTCGGCGACGATCTTGATCGCCGCGAACTGGCCGGAGCCGCCGGTCTGCTTCTTGTGCGTATAGTCGTGCTCGACCTTGCGGGTGATCTTCTCGCGGAACGCCACCTGCGGCGCGCCGATATTGGCGTCGACCTTGTAGGTGCGCTTCAAGATGTCGACCTTGATGTCGAGATGCAGTTCGCCCATGCCCTTGAGAATGGTCTGGCCGCTCTCCTGGTCGGTGGAGACGCGGAACGACGGGTCCTCGGCGGCGAGCTTGGCGAGCGCGACGCCGAGCTTCTCCTGATCGGCCTTCGATTTCGGTTCGATGGCGATCTCGATGACCGGATCGGGGAACTCCATCTTTTCCAGGATCACCGGCTGCTTGGGATCGCACAGCGTGTCGCCGGTGCGCACCTCTTTCAGTCCGGCCAGCGCGACGATGTCGCCGGCATAGGCTTCCTTGATGTCCTCGCGGTTGTTCGCATGCATCAGCAACATGCGGCCGATGCGTTCCTTGCGTTCCTTGGTCGAGTTCACGACGCCGGTGCCGCTCTGCAGGACGCCCGAGTAGATGCGGCAAAAGGTGATGGTGCCGACGAAGGGGTCGTCCATGATCTTGAAAGCGAGCAGGGCCATCGGCGCGTCGTCCTTCGGCTCGCGCACGACCTCTTCGCCGTTGTCCGGGTTGATACCCTTGATCGGCGGCACGTCGAGCGGCGACGGCAGGTAGTCGACCACGGCGTCGAGCAGCGGCTGCACGCCCTTGTTCTTGAACGCCGAGCCGCACAGCACCGGGAAGAAGGCGCCGGTAATCACAGCCTTGCGGATCAGCTTCTTGATGGTGGCCTCGTCGGGCATCTTGCCCTCGAGGTACGCGGTGGTGGCGTCGTCGTCGAGTTCGACCGCCGCCTCGATCATCATCTCGCGGTACTTCTTGGCGTCGTCGAGCAGTTCGGCCGGAATATCGATATCGTGATAATTGGCGCCGAGGGATTCGTCGTCCCAAACCACGCCCTTCATGCGCACGAGGTCGATCAGGCCCTTGTAATTTTGTTCGGCGCCGATCGGCAGCTGGATCGCTACCGGTTTGGCGCCGAGGCGGGTCTTGATGTCGTCGAGACATTTGAAGAAGTCGGCGCCGATCTTGTCCATCTTGTTGGCGAAAACGATGCGCGGCACCTTGTACTTGTCGCCCTGCCGCCAGACCGTCTCGGTCTGCGGCTCGACGCCCTGGTTCGAGTCGAGCACGCAAACAGCGCCGTCGAGCACGCGCAGCGAGCGCTCGACTTCGATGGTGAAGTCGACGTGGCCGGGGGTGTCGATGATGTTGAGGCGCTTCTCTTTCCAGAACGCGGTGGTCGCGGCCGAGGTAATGGTGATGCCGCGCTCCTGCTCCTGCTCCATCCAGTCCATCGTCGCGGCGCCTTCGTGCACCTCGCCGATCTTATGGCTCTTACCGGTGTAATAGAGGATCCGCTCCGTGGTCGTGGTTTTGCCGGCATCGATGTGAGCCATGATGCCGAAGTTGCGGTAGTCCTCGATGCGGTGGTTGCGGGGCATTGCAGGTCAATCCTTGATTCGGTTGTCCGCCGTCACCAGCGGTAATGCGAGAAGGCCCGGTTGGCTTCCGCCATCTTGTGGGTGTCCTCGCGCTTCTTGACCGCGTTTCCCCGGTTGTTGGATGCGTCGAGCAGCTCGGCCGAGAGCCGCTCCGTCATCGTCTTTTCGTTGCGCTCGCGCGCCGCCGAGATGATCCAGCGGATGCCGAGCGCCTGCCGGCGCGAGGTACGCACTTCCACTGGCACCTGGTAGGTGGCGCCGCCGACGCGGCGCGAGCGGACTTCGATCGACGGCATCACGTTGTCGAGCGCCTGCTGGAACACGCCGAGCGGGTTCTGCTTGGTCTTGCTCTCGATCATTTCCAGCGCGCCGTAGACGATGTTCTCGGCGACCGATTTCTTGCCGGCGTACATCACGGCGTTCATGAATTTGGAGACGACGACGTTGCCGAATTTCGGGTCCGGAATGACTTCGCGCTTTTCTGCGGCGTGGCGGCGGGACATCGAACTGATCCTTATTTCGGCCGCTTGGCGCCGTATTTCGACCGGCGCTGCTTGCGATTCTTGACGCCCTGCGTGTCAAGCACGCCGCGCAGGATATGGTAGCGCACGCCCGGCAGGTCCTTGACGCGGCCGCCGCGGATCATCACCACCGAGTGTTCCTGCAAATTGTGACCTTCGCCCGGGATATAGCCGATCACTTCGAAACCGTTGGTCAGGCGCACCTTCGCGACCTTGCGCAGCGCCGAGTTCGGCTTCTTCGGTGTCGTGGTGTAGACGCGGGTGCAGACGCCGCGCTTCTGCGGACTCGCCTGCAGCGCCGGCGCCGTGACGCGCACCTTGAGCGGCTTGCGCGGATTGGCAATCAGTTGGTTGATCGTCGGCATTGCTTGCCTTCGCTACCCTGGTTTCGGCCTCGCGGGCCCGGAATCGTTAAGGCTTTCGCCCCTCGTCAAGCTCACCGCGGGCGCCCTCGCCCGCTGTCGGTTTTGGGCTTTTCGCCCCAGCATTCCTGCGCGACTTTTCCACGCGCAAAACGAAATCGCGCCATCCGCGCGAAATGCGGGGGGCGCTCTTCCGTTCCGGACGACCACACTGCGGTCACAGCACCGCGGCCGTTCACTCGTTAAGTCTGACAGTGGCTGTCAGAGGCAGCGTCTGAGCTTCTATCCTCGAGGCGATGCGCCGACCAAGCTTTGAGGAAACTGAACAGTCCCAAAGGGTTAGCCGGGCGGCCGTGCCGAGCAAGCGAAGCTCACCGCCTGCCGAAAAGTGTGGCGTATGTATCGGCCGGATTCCGCCAAGTCAAGGCGCAAACATCGGGAAAATCGCGATTTCGCGGCAATTCCCGGCCGCCAGCCGGCAGCCCTTTCGCGTCATTCAGGCAAGCCGAACCACCACGCCGTCATGTCCGGCCAGGTCAGTCTGCCCGGATTGGTGTTCGCCGCTGCGGTTACCCTCCAGCGAGAGCTGGATGGTACCATAATACTTTGCTGGCAACGCGTCGGATGCCGGACAGCCGCCGAGATTGAGTGCCACCAAGAAGCGTTCCCCGTCCAGTTCGCGAAGGAAGGCAAGAACGTCGCCTTCGGCCTCGATCGGCTGGTAACGGCCGATCGACAGCGCCGGATGTTGCCGGCGCAGTGCG
>Ga0335082_10007456_pt1 | contig 11872 bp, 14 predicted proteins | sample Lox_Sample_41_FD_206718 | JGI IMG/M metagenome (GOLD analysis project Ga0335082, IMG submission 206718) | Soil microbial communities from Loxahatchee National Wildlife Refuge, Florida, United States - Lox_Sample_4.1 | ecosystem: Environmental > Terrestrial > Soil > Wetlands | place: USA...
TCAGGCTGTCCCCTTCGATCTTCCCTTCGATTTCTTCGATTTCAGGCTCGATTCCTCACCCAGCCGAACTTGGAATAGGTACCTTGGCCGCCAACCTGCCAAAATAGAAGATCCCGATGCGGCTCCGCAAAGTCCAGGGCAAGCTCAAGGTCGAGCACAGCATCATTGACGGCCTCCGCGCGATCCTCGAGCGGCTGCTGGAAGACAACTCCGACATCCGTTCCGTAATCCCCGGCGTTATACGCCCGGTTCGCGACGCGAAAGGAGAAGTGAAGATCCGAGTGACAGTCCCGACCACCAATGGATGGAAAGCCATCGCGTTGAGCGCAGGCGCCCGGCAGGAGCTGTTTATCAGTACGCCGCTCTCGAAAGAAGCACTGGAGCAAGCGATCGACAAGGCCAATGAGGCCACGGCATGAACCCCAGACTCGAATTCCCGCCCGAACGGATGCGCGAGATCGGATACCGCGTGGTCGATCGGCTGGTCGAACACCTGGCCACCCTTCCCAATCAGCGGGTCGGAGCCAAAGGCGATCCTGCCTCCCTTCTCGCAGCCCTGGCCGAGCCTGCCCCGGAACGCGGCACAGATTTCGAAGCGGTTCTCGATCAGGTAGAGCGCCAGATCCTGTACCACACGATGCATGTGAACCATCCGCGTTTCCTGTCCTATGTTCCTGGCCCGAGTAACTTCGTCAGCGCGATGGCGGACGCGCTGGTATCCGGCTATAACGTGTTCGCCGGGACCTGGATCAGCGGTTCCGGAGCGGCTGCGGTGGAACTCGCGGTTATGGATTGGCTGCGCGAGATGTGCGGACTACCTGCAGGAGCCGGAGGCTTGTTTGTCAGCGGCGGCACGATGGCTAATCTCACCGCGCTCGCCGTTGCCCGTTTTGTGAAGATGGGCGAGCAGTCAGAAGGCGCCACGGTATATTTCTCCGACCAAGCCCATTCTTCGCTCGAAAAAGCGCTGCGCGTGATCGGCATAACATCGGCAAACGTACGCAAATTACCTTCGGACACTAACTACCGATTGCCGCTTCGTGACTTGATCCACTGGATCGAACGGGATCGTGCGGCAGGCAAGCGGCCTTTCTGTGTGATTGCTAATGCCGGGACAACGAACACCGGCGCCGTCGATCCGCTTCCGGAACTCGCCCGCCTTTGCCGCGAGCAGGATCTGTGGCTGCATGTGGACGGCGCATATGGAGCGGCAGCCGTGATCTCACCTCGCGGACGCGAACTCCTCGCCGGGCTGGATTTGGCCGATTCGCTTTCCCTCGATCCCCATAAATGGCTGTTCCAGCCCTTTGAAATTGGCTGCGTACTTTTGCGTGACCTGACCCATCTGCGGGATACCTTCCAGATCCTGCCGGAGTACCTCAATGACACCCACCAATACTCGGCGGAATTCAATTTCACGGATCACGGGCTGCAACTCACCCGCGCCTTCCGTGCCCTGAAACTGTGGATGTCCATCAAAGTCTTCGGAATGGCCGCATTTCGCGAGGCGGTCGAGCGTGGTTTCGCTTTAGGCGAGTACACCGAAGCGTGCTTGAGGAAAATGCCGGGATGGGAGATCGTCACCCCTGCACAAATGGGGGTCGTCTGCTTCCAGTACTCCCGCGCCGATGATGCCGCGCACCTAAAATTGGTGCAGACGCTGCTCCAGGACGGTTTCGCGCTCATTACCTCCACGGTTCTGAGAAACAAGACCGTCTTGCGCACCTGCACCATCAATCCCCGGACTACGGAAGCGGACATTCGCGAGAGCCTTGACCGGCTGGATGGCTTCGCCCGGCACCTGGTGTAAGTACTAGGGTCAGTCAAAGTACTAAATGACTGAGGCTTTATACCCTTAGCCGCAATACTTCACTAAGGTTACATCCACCACCCGCCGATGAGAGTTCAGGGCCAAGCGTGGATTCTGTTGTCCACCGAGCACCTGAGACAGCGTGAAGATACTCATCGCGGACGACAGCATAGTCTCGAGGCATTTGCTGGAGGCAGCTCTGCGCAAGTGGGGCTACGATGTGGCCGTGGCCTGCGATGGTGCTGAAGCTCTGGAGATGCTCAAGCAAGATCAAGCCCCAGCGCTTGCGATTCTGGACTGGATGATGCCGGAGATGACTGGCCCGGAAGTATGCCGTCGAATCCGGCAGAGGTCTCGCGAGCCATACACCTACATCCTTTTGTTGACGTCCAAAAGTCAAAAGGAAGACCTGATCGAAGGGATGGAGGCCGGTGCCGACGATTACATCACCAAGCCCTTCGATCAACATGAGCTACAGGTCCGGTTGCGGGCGGGAACACGACTGGTGGATCTGCAAGCGGAATTGCTATCGGCGCGAGAAGCATTGCGGGAACAGGCCACCAAGGATTCCCTCACCCACCTGTGGAACCGCAGCTCGATCTTCGATACGTTGTGCCGGGAGCTATCACGTGCCGCGCGCGAGGGTACGCCAGTCGGTGTTGCGATGGTCGACCTGGATCATTTCAAGGCAGTGAACGATGGCTACGGCCACTTCGCCGGCGATGCCGTCCTGTGTGAAGCCGCCCGGCGCATGCAGAATGCCGTCCGGCCATATGATTCCATCGGCCGCTACGGTGGCGAGGAGTTCCTGATCATCTTGCCGGGTTGCGATGAACAATCGAGCTTGAATCAAGCCGAACGCCTTCGCAGGCAGCTCGCTCAGTCGGGCATGACTCTCAACGAGACTGCGCTGTGCATCACCGCCAGTTTCGGCGTCACCTGCGCCCTACCCGGCCGGCAGTGGACCTCCGAGGACCTGATCCGCAAAGCCGACGAGGCGCTATACCTCGCCAAGAAGATGGGACGGAACCGTGCGGAGTTTCTGTCATTCGCACCGGAACCAGCGGTAGTGAACGCGGCAACGGAAGCGGAAATCGTCGCGCAGTAACACAAAAACGGAAAATAACCACTTTTCGGACCGTTTGGTCCTCACTTTCCCGCTTCGATCGGCGATGAGTGCGAAGCGACACAACGCCATTGGCTTCCTTGCTTGACGAAGACGGCTGTGAACCTGAAGGAGGCCGAATCCTGCCGGCCGGCGTTTTCCGATCGTATCCTTTCGCGACCCGTGGCGACTGCTGTCGGACCATAGAGTCGAACGCCCAGGTCGCTGTAATCCCAGCCTAGGTATCGCGTCGTGTCTGTTTGAAAGAACCGGTCGCCCTCCTGCCGGGTGAGAAGGGCGCCTGAAGGATCGCCCGCGTAAGTCCAATCCTCGGCGCGCACACGATCCAGGGCCGCAAGATCATGCTTGATATACCCATCTGACCAGTCTCGAAGGGTCTGGATAATCGCCTGCTTCTCAACTTCGGGACTGTTCAGAGAGACTGAACCTCTCGTCCCGCAGCCGGTCTCAACAAGCCCGGAAGAAAGCAAAATTAGTACAAAAGAGTGGAGGCGCATGATTAACCGAGGAGCATAACACGCTCACGGTTGTGTCATCGTTCCCACTCGATTGCTTCGAAGAGGGTTCTCAGGCGCTGAGCGTAGGCATGGTTGATTCATTTCAATGAATCTGCTCGCCATCGCAGGGATGCTCACGCGACGAAATGGCGAATTCAACACGATCCCCGGGGTATCCCCGGAGAGGCGCACCGAACCCGACGGCTCGATCACACCAAACTTGAAGTCTCCGCCGCCAGAGGCATGATAGCAACTCGAATCCGGACTTAGTTGTAATTCTGCAGTGACTGCGGTGATGCCCTTTTGCTACTCCACATCCGCTGTGTCCAACCCAATCCCATCGTGGATCTCCCGCATCCGCTGACGGGCCTCTTCGATCGCGTGCCGGTGGCGCTCGATCATCGAGTGTGTGTTGCTCGGAAGCTCCACCTTCGACGCGATCTCGTAGCTCGCGCGCGCTGCGTCCTCGCCTGTTTCACATGCGGCCACAATCGCTTTTGCATCGCCGCCTGACGCCGCGGACTTCAGCGCGATCCAACCGCGATGGAGCGATGCCGCCAGACTTCCCGACTCGTGTGGATTCCCTCCCGTCCGCTCTACCTCGGCCCGCAGCTCTTCGGCGAACTGCGACCGGCGAATGGCGTAATCGATCAGGATGATGCGGATCTTCTCGTCATGCAGATGCGCGGCGGCAGTGCGGTAGCCTAACTCTCCATCCAAGCAGACCTCGATCAACTTGTTCAGTGTGTGAAGTGGCTCTTGTCTCTGGGGATCCATGCCGTATTAGAGTATCAAAGCAGGGATCGCGCGTTTCAGTGCCGCTGCGCTACTTGAAAATGGCTGAGCGTGCTGGCGTAACTCGACAGCCCTTTGTACAGCGCTTCGGCGAGCCGCTCGCGATACTCCGCCCGCTTCATGATGCTCTCTTCGCGCGCGTTGCTGATGAATCCGATCTCAGACAGCACCGAGGGCATCGACGCGCCGATCAGGACCACGAAAGGCGCCTTCTTGACGCCTCGGTCCCTCGCATGGGAATCGCTCTTCGCCGTGACTGCAAAGATCGCCGATTGGATCCGAGCCGCGAACTCGCGCGACTCCTCCACTTTGTCCTTCAGCGCGATCTTTTCCAAAAGGTCCTGCAACTCAAAAACGGTCTTCTGTGATCCCGAGTTCTCGCGCGCTGCGAGTTCGAGTGCCGATTTCGTCGTTGTGAAGTTCAGATAGTACGTTTCAACGCCCGCGGCTGAAAGCAACGGTGAAGAGTTGGCGTGAATCGAAAGGAACAGGTCGGCTTTGGCCTCATTGGCGATTTCCGTGCGACGCTCGAGCGGGATGAACGTGTCATCAGTTCGCGTGTAGACCACTTCGCTGCCCAAACGTGCCTCAATCAGCGCGCCGAGCCGTTTGGCGACGTCTAGCACCAGGTCCTTTTCCTTCAACCCCCCGGGTCCAATGGTCCCGGCATCGTGCCCGCCATGTCCCGGATCAAGAACAATACGGCCGACCTTCAGCCCCAGCACACGGATCATCGACCGATCTCCGGAAGCGTTGCGCTTGGCCGGGAGTGCGGTCTCTGAAGGCGGACTCGGGAACGAACTGCTCGATGCGAGGGTCGTCGTCGACTTCGCCAACACAGGCGCAGGCGGACGGGGAGGCGCGGCTGTTATCCGCGGCGTGATGCTTGCGGCAGGCGACGGGCTCACCGCTTGCGTTTCCACGATCAACGGCGGCTCGGTCAGTGTTGGCTGTTGCGGACGCTTCTGGTCGGCGAACGAAGGCAGGGCGGGAGGCGTGAATGTACGCCGCTCGGGTGTCTTCACGACCGCCAGCTCAGCTTTGGTTGGATCCGGCTTCGGAACGACAATCTCGCCGTCGCCCGGCGGCTTCACCGTCGATTTCGCAGAAAGGCCGCCCGAAGCCCGCAATTCAATGATGAGCCGGTCTGGATTTTCCAGGCGCGATGTCGAGACCTCTGCACCGCCAAACATGTCCAACACCACGCGCGTAACGTTGTGTTGGTTCTCGGCAACGCGAATTTGACGGACCAGATGATCCATCACTGGTATGGTCGTCGTGCCCTTTTGTTCGGACATCGTCGGCTTGGTACCGATCAAATCGAAAAACAGCCGGTCAGGATTCTCTAAACGATTCGCCCGAACTCGGAAGTCGCCGTCGATTTCAACGGCAATTCGTGTCACTTCGCCAAGCGTCCAGAAGCGCACGCCGGTGACATGATGCGTGGTCTCTGGCAGATCTTCCGCCCGATGCACGGGCATCGTTATCAACAGGGCAGAAACGGCGAATGCAAGGCCATAAGCCGAGCGTTGATGACTATGCTTTCGGGGGAGGAGAAGCATAACTTTTACGGGCGGGTAGCGATGTGGAGCCGTCCCTCCTCGTCCAGATAACCCATAATATGGCGGGGTTCGTCTTCGGCGGGCTTCGGCTTCTCGGCTATGGTCACAGGCTGAATCTTCTTGTCTGCGGCGCGCCGGGCATCGTATTTCTTCGCCACTTTTTGCACGTAATCTTTCGTTTCCGGATATGGCGGCACGTTCCCATATTTCTGGACCGCTTTTTCGCCGGCATTGTAAGCCGCAATTGCCAGGCGGTCATCGCCAAATGTTTGTTGCAGGAATTTCAAATAGCGGATACCACCTTCGATGTTCTGCCGGGCATCGAATGTATTCTGGACTCCGAACCGGCGGGCGGTGCCAGGCATCAGTTGCATGAGCCCCTGCGCTCCCTTCGGAGAAACGGCGAAGGGATTGTAATTGCTCTCCACTTCGATTACAGAATGTACGAGCGACGGATTCACGTCTAAGCTTTTGGCGGTCTCGTCGACCATTCCTTCAACAGCCGGATCGGGAGTTTTCGTGGGCGCGGGCTTCGGCGTTACAACGATACTGCGCACCAATCGGCCGGTTCGCGCGTCGGCGCGCACCACCGATACCACTTTTGGACTTACCGCCTTAGCCGGCTCCGGATTCGCGTTTTCTGCTGAAGGGGCCACCGCTACCATCGATGCTAAAACTGCTCCTCGCAGAACAACTTCCAAACAAAATCGCATCCTCTTGTTTTACCCGATTATAACCGGAATCCTCCAATACGCAAATAGTTGTTTCGGAAGGGGCAGTACTGAACTCCGATGGTAATATTCTCTCATGCCGGCGTCCGGGTTTGTATTGGCGGGGGGCCGAAGCTCCCGGATGGGCCAGGACAAGGCTCTCTTGCCGTATCGGGGAACGACCCTGCTGGAGTACATTTCCCAGATCGTTCAGCAGGCGGTGGGGAATGTCGCAGTGGTCGGCGATCCGGATCGATACACAAGTCTCCCTTTCCCGGTTTACCCAGACATAGAGGCTGGCTGCGGTCCGCTGGGCGGCGTCTACACGGCATTGACGCTCTCGGAAACTGAATGGAATGTGATAGTTGCGTGCGACATGCCAGGGATCTCGGCCGATGTCGTTCTAACATTGATCCACCAGTGCGAGAAAACCACCCGCGATTGCGTGGTCGCGATCGGTCCGTCGGGCGACCTTGAACCTCTGTGCGCCGTATATCGTCGGCGTTGCCTGCCGCTCCTGGCCCGGGCGATAGCAGAGAAACGGTTCAAGATGAAGGACATCGTCGCCGAGCTTCGCGCGGATACTGTTCTGGTAGATCCGCTCGCGGTCGCAAACGTCAACACTCCCTCCGATTGGGCCAGCGAAAAATTGTAAGAAAGCACCGCCCACCCGGACTACCGTAACCGAGATGATTGAAGTCCAGAACCTTCGCAAACAGTATGGACGCGTCGAGGCGGTGAAAAGTCTGTCCTTCAGCGCGCTCAATGGAGCCATTACTGGCCTATTAGGGCCGAACGGCGCGGGGAAAACGAGCACGCTGCGGATGATCTCCGGAGTGCTGAAACCAGACGCGGGAACTGTCAGCCTCGACGAACCGGGAGTTGGCGCGCTCCTTGATCACACGGGTCTCTATCCTCGGCTCACGGCGCGCGAGAACCTCATTTACTTCGGTGAACTTCGCGGAATGTCAGGCTCCCGTCTCCGCGATCGAGTGGAAGAGGTTCTCGACGTACTGGGGTTAGAACCCGTGGCGGATCGTCGCACTGCCGGATTCTCGCAAGGCGAGCGAATGAAGACGGCGCTGGGCCGGATTCTTATTCATGCGCCGCGGAATCTGCTGCTGGATGAGCCGACCAATGGATTGGACGTTCCGACCATCCGTTCCTTGCGCGGTCTGCTGCGACAACTGCGGGATGAAGGAAGGTGCATCGTATTCTCCAGCCATGTCCTCGAAGAGGTGCGAGTGCTTTGCGATCACATTGTGATTGTGGCCAGTGGCCGTGTCGTGGCACAAGGCGCCGCCGATGAGCTTTGCCGCGAAACCGCAAGCGATTCGCTGGAAGACGCTTTCGTTAAATTGACCAGCAGTCAGGAGGCACTGGAATGCAGTCGCTGATTATCGCCCGTAAAGAGATTCTCGATCATGCCCGCGACATTCGATCGCTGATTTCATCGTTGTTCTACGCGTTGATGGGTCCGCTGGTCGTGCTGATGGTTTCGCTCGGGACCACGAAGAGCGACAAGGGCGGTTCCATGCTGCTGGCGATGATGTCGGTCTTCGCGCTGGTAGCGACTTTCGTCGGTGGGATGAATGTCGCGATGGACTCCATTGCGGGCGAGCGCGAACGCCGTTCCTTGCTTCCACTGTTGCTGAACCCGATCGAGCGGGTTCACGTGATTCTAGGCAAGTGGCTGGGGATCGCTTTCTTCGCCGCGTGCGGCCTGCTAGTCAATCTTGCCGGCTTTCGCGTCGTGCTTGCAGCGGCGAAGCTACCCGTGCCCGATCTTCTCGTACCGATTGCGTGCGGACTCATTCCACTCGCTCTGCTTGCGGCCGCGCTCGAACTGCTGATTTCAACGTTTTGCCGGAACGTCAAGGAGGCGCACACCTATTTGTCGCTTCTGGTGTTTGCCCCGATGGGCCTTGGAATGTTCCTGGTATTTTTTCCGCAGATGACGCAGGGTTGGTGGTTTCTGTGGCCCATCGCAGGCCAGCAATCGATGTTGATGCTTTCACTGCAAGGGGCACACATCGCGCCAGGCGGTGCTGCTGCTTTGGGTCTCATCACGATCGCTTCCGCGGCGCTCGCATTACTGGCAGCTACGAGTTTGTTGCACAGGGACGAAGTTGTCTACGGCGGCTAGACACGACTTGGCGGACACGCACTCCATTGCGGCGGCCGGGCATTCCCGCAAGGAACTGGAACGTCAGTTCGAGCGCTTGCTAGAGGAAAACGGCCCGGCGTTGTCGCGTCTGGCGGCGAGCTACACCAGAACAACAGGCGATCGTGATGACCTGTTACAAGAGATCGCGACGGCGCTCTGGCTGGGGTTACCGCAGTTTCGCAGGGAATGTTCCGAGCGGACGTTCCTGTTCCGCATTGCGCACAATCGGGCTATCTCGCACTTGTCGCGAAATCGAGGCGCGGCCACGGTGAGTGATGAAGCCATTCAAGTTTCGGACTCCCGGCCGGACCCTGAAGCCGGATTGGCACAGCGGCAACAACAGTCGCATTTGCTTGTCGCGGTCCAACAGCTCCCGGTGATTTATCGCGAGACGATTACCTTAATGCTCGAAGGCATGAGCTACAGTGAGATCGCCGAGATCCTAGGTATCGCGGAAAGTAACGTTGGAGCTCGTCTCAACCGCGCCAGGCAAATGCTGCGCGAGCTTCTGGAGGTTAAGAAATGACGCCGGACACCGAACTGGATCTGTGGCGGGAGCAATGGCTCGCTGCTAAGCGACCGGTCGTGCCTCAGGATCTGAAACGAAAGGTCGAACGCCAATCGCGGGCGATGCTCTGGATGTTGCTGCTGGAAGTGCTGGTGACGATAGTGATCGGCGGCGGATGCACGGCGTTGGCTGTGCGAGAGTCAAGCCGGGAGATGATCATCCTGGCTGTCGGTGTCTGGATTTTGATTGCAATCGTATGGGCGTTCGCGATGGTGAACCGCCGGGGAACTTGGAGCCCAGAGCAGTCCACCACATCGGCTTTCATCGATCTTTCCTTGCGCCGATGCCGCCGCAGATTAACCGCGGCATGGTTTTCAGTAGGCTTTTACTCCGTCGAGATGGCGTTTTGTCTAACGTGGATCTATCAACACAATTCTCGACAGGTGCCGGTAACGTTGGTCGAGTTCTTGCTTTCCGGCTCGCACCCCGTAGTGTGGCTGATCACGCTCGGGTTCTTGGGATGGCTAGTCTGGTACCGCAAGAGACGGCTGGCGGAGTTGGAGTACTTGTTGAATTTGCAACAGCAGTTGGGATAGCTTACGCTACGCAAACCAGCCTGCGCGAACGACTTCGTGCGCAACCAACGCGCAGGTATAAGCCACGAATGTCATATACCCGAACTGCAGCGCCGGCCACTTCCAACTTCCCGTCTCGCGCCGCACAACAGCGATCGTCGACATGCATTGCATGGCGAACGCAAAGAACACCAGTAGCGCGAATGCCCCGCCCGGCGTCACTTCACTCTGCAACGCCTTCTGAAGCCCAACCGAGTCCGCAGCGCCTTCCATGCCATAAATCGTGCCCAGAGTACTTACCATCACCTCGCGCGCAGCGAGCGAACTTAGCAGTCCAATACCGATCTTCCAATTGAATCCGAGCGGATGAATCGCCGGCTCAATGGTGTGCCCGATCGCACCCGCGAAGCTGTCTGTTAACTCCGCTGGTTTGCCATCCTTGAGCGGAAGGTACAAAAGGGCCCAGAGCACGATCGCGACCACAAGGATCACGGTCCCGGCGCGATGCAAGAAAGTCTTCGAACGGTCGTAAAGCCGCAGCCCGAGAGATCGCAAAGTGGGCATCCGGAAGGGCGGCATTTCGAGCATGAACGGCACACGCTCGCTCTTGAGGATCGACGATTTCAGAAGCCGTGCAGTGATGATGGCAGCGAGAAATCCCAAAACGTACAAACCGAGCAACGCAGCGGCTTGTGTTCCAAGCAAAGGACCTAAGAATGGCCGCTCTTTTATGAAAGCGGCAATGATCAGGAAGTAGACCGGCAGTCGCGCGGAACAGGTCATGAACGGCGCGATCAGAATGGTGGCGATGCGGTCGCGCTTACTTTCGATCGTACGTGTGGCCATGATGGCCGGAACTGCGCAGCCATAGGCCGAAAGCAGCGGAATAAACGACTTGCCCTGCAACCCGAATTTCGCCATGGTGCGGTCCGCAATCAGAGCGGCACGCGCCAGATAACCGGAGTCTTCGAGAATACCGATAAACAGGAACAGCAGAAGGATCTGGGGCAGAAAGACGAGAACGGAACCAACTCCGTGCCAGACGCCATTGACGAGCAAGGAGCGGAAAACTCCTTCGGGAACCATGCTTCCGACCCAGCCACCGGACCTTTCAAATAACGCTTGCAGCCCATCGGTGAGCGGCTTCGCGGTGCGGAAGATGGTCTGGAAAACGCCAGCGACAACGGCCATGAAGATGAGCGGTCCGGCAACTGGGTGCAGGAAAACAGAATCCAATCGACGTGTCCATAGCGGTGGTGTAGGCGCCTGGTAGGCCGCGCCTGCTCCCACTTTCTGGGCCCACTGACGGCAGCGCGGGATATCTTGCAGCACCGGCAACTCGATTCGCGCCGGTGCGAGCGATGCAGTTCCCGCCGCTGTCCCTTCCATGAACTGGAAGACTTTCTCGACGCCAGTTCCCTTGGCGGCGCTGATGAGCGCTACGGGCGCGCCGAGTTCACTTGCCAGTTCCGAGGTGTCCACCTGGCCGCCACGATTGCTCAGATCGTCGGCCATGTTTAAGATCACCAGCGTCGGCAGCTTTAGACTTAGGATCGGCGCAGCGAGAACCAGATGACGGCCGAGATTCGTGCTGTCGAGGATCAGCAGCACCGAATCGGGCTTCGGCACGTCCTTCATGACGCCCTTTAGAACGTCATGTGTCACTTGCTCGTCTTCCGAGCGCGGGTTGAGGCTGTAGACGCCCGGCAGATCGATCAGAGTGATTTCGCGGTCGGAGTCTGTCTTGGCGCGGCCAACTCGCTGCTCAACCGTTACACCTGGGAAGTTGGCAACTTTCTGGCGGAGGCCGGTCAGGCGATTGAACAATGTCGATTTGCCGGAATTCGGCGGCCCAATGATGGCTACGACATGCGGCCGCGCGGCTTTCCGCGCTTTGGCGGGCGGTGGTGCAATAGCAACGCCGCAGCCTCCTCCGCAACTGTGGCAGTCGCTCATTGTTTAGTGCGGTTACGCCGGAGAATCAATCGCGATGCTGTCTCGCGACGGAGGGCAATCTCTGATCCATCCACGCGATAGACGCGCGGTTCGCCGCCAGGCGCACTTCCGGCGGGCACCACGACTTGCCCGGGAAGGAAACCGAGTTCCATCAAGCGACGGGCGA